>Ga0209573_1000151_pt1 | contig 176681 bp, 147 predicted proteins | sample TNRBio252014_DNA_FD_185870 | JGI IMG/M metagenome (GOLD analysis project Ga0209573, IMG submission 185870) | Wastewater treatment Type I Accumulibacter community from EBPR Bioreactor in Madison, WI, USA - TNR Reactor_6/25/2014_ DNA (SPAdes)... | ecosystem: Engineered > Bioreactor > EBPR >...
GGGATTGATCGCGGGTATAAGCGCTGCCAGAGACGCTGGCGGGGCAACCGCTCAGGATCAAGCTGGATGCTAATACCACAGTGACTACTGCTGCCGTTTTCATCAATTGCATGGTTTACCTCGCCGCCAGGGCATTATGAAAAAGATTTAATGACGATTATAGCAATTGCAAGGGTTGTTATACTCCTTGCCCTGCCCTAGCCGATTTACGGATCAGGTGGTTTTAAAAATCAGGCGGTTGCTGTAACGCTGCCATTTCTGCGAGAAGATTTTCGTGATGCAATTCCTGGCCCTGTCACTCACCCGCCGTGATGCACTCGCCGGTTGCTTGCTGACCCTGATGATTGCCGCCTCGATCATGCCAGGAGCATCACTGTTGCCAGCGGGTATTCTGGGCTGGAGCGCCGCTTTGTTGCTGAGTTACCGGCTGGGCCAGCGACAACGCATTCAGACCGGCTGGCTTATCGGCCTTGGCGTCGCCGGCATCGTTTGGGGCGCCTTGCATGGAGTTCCGCTGAACCCTTCGCAAATTCTTGCAGGTAATCAAGGGCTGGTCAGCCTGCTGGCGGCGGTATCATTCTTGCGATTAGTCACCTGTCCGGACGCGGCAACTCCTGACGCTGTGCCGCCGCAAGGCCGGAAAGCTCTGTGGCGAACATTGATCGGCGTTCATCTGTTTGGCGCAGTCATCAACTTGTCTACGGTAGTTATCTTGGGTGATCGCATGACGGCGTATGGCCGATTGGGCAAGCGTCAGGCGTTGGTATTGAGCCGGGGGTTCGCTGCTGCCGCATTCTGGTCACCTTTTTTTTCAGCGATGGCTGCTGCGCTGACCTACGCGCCAGGCGCAAAGTTGGGCATCGTAATTCTGGCCGGTTTGCCTATGGCAGTGCTGTCATTATGGCTGACCACTCGGGAGATTGGTCCCGACCATCCCCGCTTTGACGCACCCTTCATCGGCTACCCTATGAATTTTTCAGCCTTGTGGATTCCTGGATTGCTGGTGGTTATCGTGCTGACTCTGCATGCGCTGATCGCGCACTGGTCGATTCTAGCGATCATTGCTCTCAGTGCTCCTTTGCTAACTGCCGCGATTCTGTTAGCCAGAGAAAGCTGGAACGCTGGAGCGTCGCTTAGAGTGCATGTGATGCAAGGTTTGGCCAGCATGGTTAATGAACTGGCGCTATTTCTGGCAGCGGCTGTTCTGGCAGCGGGCTTAACTAGTCTGACTTACACTATGAGTGGCTGGCTGCCATTTGATCACTTCGGGCCGTTGCAGGCGAGCCTGCTATTAACGGTGATGGTCGGAATTGCTACGCTGGGCGTCCATCCTGTCATCAGTATCGCTGTCAGCGGTGTCTGGCTGGCACCACTGCATGCCGAGCCGAACTTACTGGCTATTACTCTGTTGATGGCTTGGGCGATTGGGGTGCCTGCTAACCCGTTGTCTGGGCTACATCTGATGATGCAAGGCCGCTATGGTATCGATGGTTACGTCTTTTTATACTGGAATCGGTTCTATGTGCTGAAGTGTTTGGGTACAGGAACAGCACTGCTCTATGTATATGGAGCATTGTTGGATATTTCGATTTGAAACTCTTTAAAGACTCGCTAATGGTTACAGCGCGGCCTCTCGTTGTCGCCAAAACGTTGCGTAATATAGCACTGGGATGAAGATTAGTGTCAGCAGTGTAGATACTATGATCCCAAAGATCAGCGAAATTGCCAGTCCCCGAAAAATTGGATCATCTAAAATAAATAGTGCTCCAAGTATTGCTGCTAGCGCTGTCAGAATGATCGGTTTGGCTCGCACTGCGCTGGAACGAATCACCGCTTCTTGGAAGGGAACACCGTTAGCAGTTTCCAGGTTAATGAAATCTACTAACAAAATTGAGTTGCGAACGATAATTCCTGCCAGTGCGATCATGCCGATCATGGAGGTCGCGGTGAACTGGGCCTGCAACAATGCATGGCCTGGCATGACACCGATAATGGTCAGCGGGATAGGCGCCATGATGATTAATGGTGCTAAATAGGAGCGAAATTGTGCGACTACTAGCAGGTAAATGAGGATCATGCCTACGCCGTAGGCAATACCCATATCTCGGAAAGTTTCATAAGTGATTTGCCATTCGCCGTCCCATTTCAGGCTGTAGCTGTATGGATTGTCTGGCTGGCGGATGAAGAATTGCTCTAATGGTTCGCCAGCAATCGGTAAATCCCGCAGTTTGGCGAAAATTTCAAACATCCCATATAGTGGGCTATCCAGTGGACCTGCCATATCGCCGAATACGAATACTACCGGTAATAAATCCTTGTGGTAAATCGCATTTTCTCGTTGGGTAGTTTCGACCTCAACGATTTCTGATAATGGTGTTAATTGACCGCTCTGACTACGGGTGCGCAAATTCAACACTTGGGCTATATCAGCTTGGTCGGCAACTGGCAATTGCAGCCGTAGCGGAATTGGGTATTTAGCAATTTCGGAATGCAGATAGCTGATATCCTCGCCGCGTAAGGCGGTGTTGATGTCCGCTGCTACTGTCTGCTGTGATACGCCCAGCAACGCCGCCTTAGCCCGGTCTACATGGATGATTAGTCGCTCAGCAGGCATTTCAACTGTGTCATCTATATCGATGATATCTGGTGTAGCATTGAATATTGACCGCACTTGTTGCGCGGCCTGAATCTGTCCAGGGTAGTTCAGCCCGTACACCTCTGCTACTAAAGGAGACATGACCGGTGGCCCCGGTGGCACTTCCACTACCTTGACGTTGGCGTTGTATTTCGCGCCAATTGACTGCAACGGCCCACGCACTGCTAGGGCGATAGCGTGGCTCTGACGGTCACGGTGTTTTTTATCTGTTAGATTAACTTGGATGTCGCCGATATTCGCTCCAGTTCGCAGATAATACTGCCTCACTAGGCCATTGAAATTGATTGGCGCAGCAGTGCCGGCATAGACCTGATAATCGGTTACTTCCGGTACGCTTGATAGATAGCGGCCTAGCTCACCTAGCACTCGCGCGGTCTGTTCTAGGGTAGTTCCTTCCGATAAATCTACGATTACTTGAAATTCCGATTTATTGTCAAAAGGCAGCATCTTTAGTACGACAAACTGGAAATAGGTCAAGCTGACTGAGCCGCTGATCATTGCCAACACGAATAACCCCAGTGTCCAGCGTAATAGCTTGCCTTGTCGCCTACGCAGGAAGGGACTAATTACCCGGCGGGACAGGCGATGAGAAAAATCTTCTTGGGTAGGAGAAGACGATGCTTTTTCTTCGCTTTCAATTGAGGAAGGTTGTACTTGTTCCATATTGGAGGAATGTTCTCTCCGCCCCTTTAATACTTGGTAAGTCAGCCATGGCGTAAATATGAATGCGACCGCTAGCGAGATTAACATGCCTATGCTGGAATTGATTGGAATTGGGCTCATGTATGGTCCCATCAGCCCGGATACAAATGCCATTGGTAATAACGCCGCAATTACTGTGAACGTTGCTAGAATAGTTGGGCCGCCGACTTCATCCACCGCCAGTGGAATCGCCTCGGCTAGCTTGCGTTTCCCTAGATGAATATGCCGGTGAATGTTTTCCACCACTACGATTGCATCGTCTACTAGGATACCGATGGAGAAAATTAGCGCGAATAGCGACACCCGGTTGAGGGTGAAACCCCAGGTCCAGGAAGCAAATAGGGTAATGGTCAGGGTTAAAATCACTGCTGTGCCAACGATGAATGCTTCGCGCCAGCCTAGTGCAACTAGCACTAGCGCGATGACTAACCCGGTGGCGAACATTAGCTTGGTGATTAGAGTCATTGCCTTGTCGTTGGCAGTGACGCCGTAGTTGCGAGTTACGGTAATGTTGATGCCTTCGGGAATGAAGGTTCCTTTAAGCTGTTCAACCCGCTGTAATAGCTGATCGGCAATTTGTACCGCGTTTTCGCCGGGCTTTTTAGCAATTGCCAGTGTGACTGCGGGAAACTCGCCTCGAACTTTGAAGCTATTGGCGCTTGCCGCTGGGCCGGTTCCCAACCAGACATAGTGTTTTGGTGTATCCGGACCAAATTTGACTTCGGCGATATCGGCTAGATACACCGGGGTCCCTTGGTGTAGTCCGACTATTAGTTGGCCAACTTCTTGGGCGTTGATTAGGAAACTGCCGGCTTGTACCGGAATCTCACGGTTATCATTGATGAGTGCGCCAGCATCCGTTGATGCATTTGCTGCTTGTAACGATTGACGTAACTCTGCTAATGATAGCCCGTAGCCGGATAGCCGGGTTGGGTCGAACAATACTCTGACTGCTCGATCCGGTGCGCCAATGGTGTATAGGTCGCGAGTTCCCGCTACTCGCTTTAGCTCGGTTTCCAACGTATGTGCTACCCGCGCCAAATCGTCTGCGCTACGTTGAGGATCTTCGGTCCACAGGGTTAAACCTACTATCGGTACATCGTCAATGCCCTTAGGTTTGATAATGGGTTGGCCAACGCCTAGGTTAGGCGGTAGCCAGTCGGCGTTGGAATACAGCTTATTGTAGAGTCGAACGATAGCGTCTGTGCGTGGTTGGCCTACCAGAAATTGCACGGTCAGCGCTGCCATGCCGGGTCGAGAGATTGAATAGACGTGCTCAACCCCCTCAATTTCCGCTAGGGCCTGTTCTGCTGGTGTGCTGACTAGTTGCTCCACTTCACGGGCGGATGCGCCAGGAAAAGGAATGAACACATTGGCGAAAGTGACGTTGATTTGTGGTTCTTCTTCACGAGGCGTTACTAATATAGCGAATAGTCCTATTAGTAATCCTACTAGCGCCAGTAAAGGAGTAATCTCGTTTTTCAGGAATTTTTTAGCTATTGCTCCGGATAGACCGAGGTGTGGTTCAGCGGATTGGTTCATCTCACTGTCCTCCACTCTGTGTCTGTTCTTTGAGGTAGACGCCGGCTTGGATTGGGTTTAGTGCGACTGATTCGCCTGCTTCTAGTCCAGCCAGGATTTCTACTTGGTTGCCTTCGGTTTTGCCTGGCCGTACCTGCCGTAGGGTGACTTGGTTGTCTTTGACTACGTAAACTGCACTGACTTCGCCGCGCTGAGTGAGTGCTGAGTGTGGCGCGGTTAATCGCTGTGCTTCTCCGACTCGAAAGGCGGTCTTGACAAACATGCCTGGGTATAAATCTTTGGTTTTTTTGGGCAGGTAGATGCGTACCTTGAACACGTTGCTTTGTGGATCGGCATAGGGGAAAAAAGTCATTTTTTCGGCGGTGATGCTGTTGTTATTGTTAAGTAATATCCGGGCTTGTTGGTGTTGGCGAATGGGTTCGATGAGCCGTTGTGGCACATTGATCACTACGCGCAGTTCATCTAGTGTGAAGCCGGTCATTAGGGGCTTGCCAGGTTGGACGCTTTCGCCTGGTTCTGTGTGGCGTTCTAGTACAATGCCGCTGTAGGGTGCTGTGATGATGGTATAACCCAAGGATTCCCGCGCCTGCGCTACCCCGGCCTGAGCAGCTTCCAGACGAGCCTTAGCGGCGTTGAAAGTAGCTGTGGCTGAATCCATCTGCGCTTTGGAAACCAGTTGCCGTTCATAAACACCGCGAATGCGGTGGTACTCCGCCTCGGCTTCGATGAAACGAGCCTGAGCTTCACGCAAACTAGCCTGCGCCTGTTCCAAGCCGGCGCGCTGTTCAATATTGCGGATGCGGACAATGGGTGTCCCTTGTGGCACAAAGTCATTGACATCCACCATGATTTCCTCAACCCGGCCTGCGGTCTGGGCCGAGACGGTGCTGCGGTTGACCGCCTCAATCACCCCGTCAAGGACTTGTTCATCAGGCAGGGTTCGCCGCTGGACTTCAGCGACTGGAAAGGGCAGTTCGGCGGCGGCCAGCAGGCTATAGAAGACCAGTAACAATGGATAGATGGGTTTGGGCATGGCGGTCCCCCTCGAACCGGATGGGTTTAGGGTTTTAGTATATTAGATAGTTCTAATAATCGCCCATTCCTCATCGCTGTACAACCGCGATCGGGTCAAAAAGCGCTTGCCCTCTGGCCCCTCCAAGGAAAACATTCCACCGCGCCCTGGCACGACATCAATAATCAGTTGTGTGTGTTGCCAGTATTCAAACTGCGCCGCGCCAATATAGAACGGACAACCACCAATGTCGCCTAACAACACATCCTGACCGCCAATCAGAAATTCACCCCGTGGATAGCACATGGGTGAACTGCCATCACAACAACCGCCGGATTGATGGAACATCAAATCACCATGCCGCTCTTTGAGCCATTCGATGAGTTCCAGCGCCGCCGGAGTCGCTACCACTCGCGCTACTCTTTCCGTCATGAGATGACCGCCTCGGATGAGGATGACAAAGGATTAGCGAGATAGCGAGCAGGGACCCACGGGTCTGTCTCGCCACCTCCCGGCCTCCTCGAGTTATCAGAAGAACCCCAACGCCTTCGGGCTATAGCTCACCAACATATTCTTGGTCTGCTGGTAATGATCAAGCATCATCTTATGTGTCTCCCGCCCGATGCCCGACTGTTTGTAACCGCCAAAAGCGGCGTGCGCCGGATAGGCGTGATAGCAGTTCATCCACACCCGCCCGGCCTGAATGCCGCGTCCGAAACGGTAAGCGCGATTCACGTCACGGGTCCACACCCCCGCACCCAAACCATACAGCGTGTCATTCGCAATACTCAGCGCCTCGGCTTCATCCCTGAACGTCGTAACCGCCAACACCGGCCCAAAGATTTCCTCCTGGAAAATCCGCATCTTGTTATGGCCCTGGAACAAGGTCGGCTGAATGTAGTAACCTCGCGCCAAATCGCCGCCCAGTTCATTACGCTCGCCGCCAATCAGACATTTCGCCCCTTCCTGCCGGCCGATATCCAGATAACTCAGGATTTTCTCCATCTGCTCGCTGGATGCCTGCGCGCCGATCATGGTGTCCGTATCCAGTGGGTTGCCCTGTTTGATCTTGCTCACCCGCTCTACCGCTCGGGCGATGAAGGCGTCATAAATGGATTCCTGGATCAGCGCCCGCGATGGGCAAGTGCAGACCTCTCCCTGATTAAGTGCGAACATCGCCAACCCTTCCAGGGACTTGTCTAAGAAATCGTCATCCTGGGCCATGACATCGGCGAAGAACAGGTTGGGCGACTTCCCGCCCAGTTCCAGCGTCACCGGAATAATGTTTTCAGTGGCGTACTGCATGATCAGCCGCCCGGTCGTGGTTTCGCCGGTGAAGGCGATCTTGGCGATGCGCTTATTGGTCGCCAGTGGCTTGCCGGCTTCCAGGCCGAATCCGTTAACCACATTCAACACGCCTGGCGGCAGCAGATCCTCAATCAATTCCAGCAACACCAGGATCGAAGCCGGAGTCTGCTCCGCCGGTTTCAGCACCACGCAATTACCGGCGGCCAGCGCCGGGGCCAGTTTCCAAACCGCCATCAGAATCGGGAAATTCCAGGGAATAATCTGTCCGACCACGCCCAGTGGTTCGTGGAAGTGGTAGGCCACCGTATCGCCGTCGATCTGCGAAAGCGCGCCTTCCTGGGCACGGATACAGCCCGCAAAATAGCGGAAGTGATCAATCGCCAAAGGCAAGTCAGCCGCCAGGCATTCGCGAATCGACTTGCCATTGTCCCAGGTTTCAGCGACCGCGAGTCTTTCCAGATTCGCTTCCATGCGGTCGGCGATTTTCAGCAACCGATTCGATCGTTCGGTGGGCGAAGTCCGACCCCAGGCGTCTTTCGCCGCATGGGCGGCATCCAGCGCTTTTTCAATATCAGCGGCGGACGAACGGGGAATTTCACAGAAGACCTTGCCATTGACAGGGCTGACATTTTCGAAGTAGCGGCCTTCAACCGGCGGTGTCCATTCGCCGCCAACGAAGTTCGCATAACGGGATTTGAAAGCAACTTTCGCGTCAAGCTGGCCCGGTTGAGCGTAAAGCATGGCGACTTCCTCCTTATTTTGGTGATCTACTACAGTGCGGCAAGGTCGAGAAAAAATGACGCCTACCCCTATTCACTATAGCCCGCCCTTGACGGGCGACAAGTTGCCGCTCCTAATCCACCAGTAACGCCAGAACCAGCAAAGCTGCCATCTCCGTCAACTCGCAGACTGCGCCGAGCGTGTCGCCTGTAACACCCCCCAATCGGTTTATCAGGCTATGGCGCAGTCCCATAAAACCAATACCCAACACGGCTAGCAATAAGCCACCCAGCCCTTCCAGCAACGCCACAGTCGCTACCGCAACCAATAAAACCAGTACGCCACAACTCCACCGTGGCAGATAATTCGCGTAGGGTGAACCCAGTCCATCGGGCCGTACATAAGGCGTAGTGATGAGTAGTAAAACGATCACGGTGCGGCCCAGCACCGGCGCTAGCAACAACACCAAGCCAGCATCTCCGACCAGCAAAACCTGCAACGCAGCAAACTTGGTCAGCAACAGCAACACAATGACTACAATAGCGATGGGACCACTACGCGAGTCTTTCATAATCAACAACGTGCGCTCGCGGTTGCCCTGCCCGCCAATCCAGGCATCAGCGGTATCGGCTAAACCGTCCAGATGCAACCCACCCGTCAGCAGCGCCCAGACGATCAACACCAATGCCGCCAATACGCCGGGATCAATCCGCCATAAAGCTATATGCATCCCCGCCAACAGCACGCCGATCAACAATCCCACCACAGGAAAGAACAGCACTGACAAACCCAATTCCTGGGATTGCGGCGGCGTGGTCAGGGGCGGGACCGGCAACCGGGTCAATAGTTGCAGCGCCAAGGCGAAAGCACGGATCATGTAAGGCGGCCGTTATGAAACACCAAATGAGGTTCAGACCCTGAATCACGATGCACCCGCATTCGGCTGAGTGAAGCAAAAGGCGCTTCCATCCGCCAAATGCGTTGTAGCGGTATCTCCAGCAACCGCCGCAACACGATGCGGATCACCCCGCCATGCGTGACCAGCAATACATGCCGGCTTCGATACTCTTCCAGCAGAGCGTCCCATGCCTGGCTGATGCGCCGGTCAAAATCCGCTACCGGCTCACTGCCGGGGATGGGATGGGCGACCGGATCGCGCCAAAACTGGCCGAGCGCTACAGGGTCGTTTTCATGCACCTCAACGACCGAACGCCCTTCCCAAACACCGAAACTGATTTCGCTGAAGGCAGGAGCGATTTTCAGTGGACAATCCAGCCGTTCGGCTAGTTGATCGGCAAAGGCAGCGCACCGGATCAGCGGCGAACTAATGATCGCCTCCCATTCCCGATAGTCACCTACCGCCGTATGCATTTGCTCCCAACCGCGTGTACTCAGCGGATCATCAATGGAACCCCGGAATTTCTGGCCGCCATCCGGCTCGCCGTGCCGCAATAAGTCCACGACGGTAAATTCACTCATGCCTGCGAAACTCCAGCTTCAGCAAAAGTAGCCATGCGGGCGTGTAAAGCCGCAGCGGCGCGCAGCACCGGCACTGCCACCGCAGCGCCACTGCCCTCACCCAACCGCATACCCAAATCGAGCAGCGGCTGGGCTTCCAGTACCTCCAGCAACCGCCGGTGGCCCGGTTCGGCGGAACAATGAGCATAGAATAGCCAGGCGGCCAGTTCCGGTCGCAATCGCACTGCGACCAGCGCCGCAACCGTCGTGATAAAACCATCCACCAACGCTGGCCGCCCCAATTGCCCACAGCGCAGGTAGGCCCCGGTCAATGCAGCGATCTCGAACCCCCCCAACCGTTGCAAAGCCTCCAGCGGCTGGTCGCTGCGCTGTTTAGCCAAAGCTCGCTCGATCACCAACGCCTTGCGCTGAATGCCCGCCGTATCCAGGCCCGTACCCGGACCGGCCAGGTGTACAGCGGGCCGACCCAACAGGGAACAGGCGACCGCCGTCGCACTGGTAGTGTTGCCGATGCCCATTTCGCCGCCAATGAACAGGTGCGCGCCATTGATCGCCGCCCGGTCAGCCGCATGACGGCCAGCAGCCAGCGCTTCCTGCAATTGGTCAGCGGTCATAGCTGGCTCGTGGACGAAATTGGCGGTGCCGGGACCAATCCGGGTGTGCATGACGCCCCGCAAGTCCTCCATAGGCTGTACAGTGCCCACATTCACCACTTCCAGTCGTGCGCCCCATTCCTGAGCCAGCACACTAATCGCTGCCCCACCACGGGCAAAATTACGCACCATTTCCGCAGTCACCACCTGCGGGAAAGCAGACACCCCTTCAGCGACGACGCCATGATCGCCAGCGAACACAGTCATCCAGATGTGCTCGACCCGGGGTTGTTGGGTGCCCTGCATCGCCGCCAAAGTCATACCGAGTTCTTCCAGCCGGCCCAGCGAACCGGGCGGCTTGGTCAATTGCGTCTGCCGTTCGCGGGCGGCGGCCCAGACGGCGGCATCAGGAACCGGTATAGGATCGTTAAGCCACGGATGATTCATAAGGGACAATCCTTAAGGATGAGAGGTAAACCTGTAATGGTAAAGACAACACGGTCACAACGATCAGCGATTTTTTGATGGAGCCATCCAGCCTCGTCGCGGAAGCGACGGGCCAATGGATTTGCAGGGACGATGCCCTGCCCGACTTCGTTGCTAACCAGCAGAAGGTGGCCAGGCAAGGTTGGCAGCGCGTCCAGTAATTCATCGATTTCCACGGTCAACCGATCATCGCCTACTGCCAGCAGATTGCTTAACCACAGCGTCAAGCAATCGACCAGCAAACAACGGTTCGCCGCCGCATGAGCCCGCAGGGCGGCGGCCAGCGCCAGAGGTTCTTCCACCAGCCCCCAACCTACTGGGCGCTCAGCACGATGGCGAGCGATACGTTCGATCATTTCCGCATCGCCGGCTTGGGCCGTCGCCAGGTAGACGACATCTAAACCGCTGACGGTCGCCCGCTGTTGTGCGAAGGCGCTTTTGCCTGACCGGGCGCCACCGAGAATGAATTCTTTCACATCCATCTCCATCTCTTTCATTCAGTTGAATGCATTCCATGCTCACACCACCCACACCAATACTGCCGGCAGCGTGACCAATGTCAGTGCTGTTTCCACGGTGATAATCGCTGCGATCAATGCAGCGTCGCCGCCCATCTGCCGCGCCAGGATGTAGGCGGTGGATGCGCCCGGCAAAGCGGCAAAGGTGATCAGCACCGCCGTTTCCATCCGTCCGGGTTGAACAATCATGCACAACAGCGCTGTCAAGGCCGGCAGGATCAACAATTTCAATCCACTGGTGGCCACCAGCAAGCCTGGACGGGTCAGCCCCTCCAACCGCAACCCTGCCCCGACCGCCAATAAACCCAATGGCAACGCCGCCCGCGCCAAAACCTCCAGCACTGCCGCTGAACCCCAGGGCAGACCGATTCCGCTCAGATTCAAACCGATCCCGGTTAGGCAACCTAAAATCAATGGATTGGTGATCAATCCCCATACCACCCCGTTCACCGTCGCGGCTCCATGAGCGTGGGTGCTCAACACCAGCACACACAACACGTTAATCAGAGGAATCATGATCGCCATAATCAAAGCCGCTACCGTGCCGCCCTCGGCGTGGAACATCGCCAGCACTACCGCCAATCCCACATAAGTGTTGAAACGAATCACTCCCTGGTAGACCGAGGTAAAAGCAGGTCCGTCCACCTGGAGCCAGGGCCGCAACGCATAAATCAGCGCCGTCATAGCCAGTAACAGAACAACAATGACCCCTGCTACCGGCAGCACCGCGTAATCGCCCAATCGGGACAACGCCAGTCGATGCACCAATAACGCTGGAAATAGGATGAAATAGGTGAAACGCTCCGCCGCCGGCCAGAACCCATCACCGGGAAATCCGAAGCGTCGCAGGCCCAGACCCAGCAGAATCAGCGCAAAAATGGGTCCCAGCGCGCCAAGGATCAGAGGCAGATTGCTCATACAGATTGCACGCACAGCCGCTGAATGAGTCCCTGCAAAACATCCAGCGTCGGCTGAATCGCCGCCAGCGGCAAAAATTCATCCGGCTGATGCGCGCAATCCACACTGCCGGGACCGAGAATCACCGTCTCCATGCCCAATGCATTCAAATACGGCCCCTCAGTACCAAAGCTAACCACCCCCGCCGGCGCCCCGGTCAACGCTTCCGTCACCCGCACGATGGTGGCGGAAGCCGCAGTCTCCATCGCCTCGATCCCCGGAAACAGCGGCAGAAAACTCAACTTCAACTCACCGTCGGCCAACCGTCGCCGCAACCGGCCCTGTAACTCTTCGCGCAAGCCATCCAGCGACATTCCCGGCAAAGGCCGAATGTCGATATGTAACTCGCAGTCAGCGCAAATCCGGTTAGGATTATCACCACCGTGAATATGTCCCAAATTCAAGGTAGGCACTGCAACCTCAAACAGCGGGTTTTGATAGCGCGCCTGCAATTCCGCCCGCCAGCGCAGCAACTCACCGATCACTTCATGCATACCCTCCAGCGCATTAACCCCCAAGGCTGGATTACTGGAATGCCCGGAGCGGCCTTCGAGGCGGATAGCCTCCATCAGAATACCCTTATGCATCCGCACCGGTTTCAAACCCGTGGGTTCACCAATAACCGCATGGCGTCCCAAGGGCTGATCCATCGCCGCTAACGCTCGGGCGCCGCTCATACTACTTTCCTCATCCGCCGTCGCCAGAATCACTAGAGGCTGGCGCAAATCAGCAGCAGCGAATCCTCGCGCTGCTTCAATCGCCAGCGCCAGGAACGACTTCATGTCGGCGGAACCCAGTCCATAAATCCGCTCATCGGCGACCACGCCGCCAAATGGATCAAACCGCCAACGACCTGCATCGAACGGCACCGTGTCCGTATGACCGGCCAGCACCAACCCACCCGGCCCACGGCCCAACGTGGCGATCAGGTTGGCCTTGCCTGGCCAACCCGGCAGTGGTTCGATTCGCACAGCAAAACCGGCCTCTTCCAGCCAGGTTGCTAACAAGTCGATCACTGGCCGATTGCTCTGGTCAAATTGTGGGGACACACTGCTCACTGAAGGTGTAGCGATCAATTGACGAATGCGTTCCAACAGTAGGGATGAAAAGCTTGACATGATGATTTTTACTAGCGATGGCGGTTGATACGGGCGATAATAACAATATTCACTAATTGTTATTGCGCGCTTGTCCCCGACTACCGTTCCCAAGCCGTTTCGCCCATTCCCCTTGGCTTTGTCCCGATGAATCCCCGCCTGTGGAATTACCCCAAACCGCTATGCTGCGCCACGCCATTCTGGATGATCTGCCGGCCCTGCTGGCCATTGAAAACCACTGTTTCAACACGGATCGACTTTCCCGCCGCAGCTTTCACCACCTGCTAACCCGAGGTAACGCTGTCACTCTGATCGAGGAAGAAGCGCAGCGAATCAGCGGCTATGTGTTGTTACTGTTCTCACGCGGCACATCCATGGCTCGTTTATATTCCATCGCCGTTCATCCCGACTTTGCCCAACGCCGAATCGGCGACCGTCTGCTGGAAGCGGCGGAAATAGCGGCGCTGGAGCGCGATTGCGTATCGATGCGGCTGGAAGTACGGCGCGACAATCCCCCCTCGCTCAAACTGTTCCATCGCCACGGCTACCGTCCATTTAAGGAAGTGTTGGACTATTACGAAGACCACATGGCGGCGCTACGCTTTGAAAAGCGCTTGGCGCCACAACTGGAACTTGACCGGGTCAAAGTACCGTACTACCCGCAAACCCTCGATTTCACCTGCGGGCCTGCGGCGCTGATGATGGCGATGAAGGCGCTGGACCCGGCGCTCGAACTGAACCGCAAGCTGGAGCTGCGGTTGTGGCGTGAGGCTACTACGATTTTTATGACCTCCGGCCACGGTGGTTGCGGTCCCTACGGGCTGGCGTTATCTGCCCACCGGCGCGGTTTCGATCTGGAAATCCACGTCAATGAAGATGGAACATTCCTGGTGGACTCGGTGCGTAGCGTGGAGAAAAAGGAAGTCATGCGTCTTGTGCAGGAGGACTGGATTGAAGAATTGCGCCAGTTGCCGGTCATATTGCGTTGCGGCAGCCTGGGCGTCGATGAATTGCGGCAAAAATTCGAGGCCGGTGGCATTCCTTTAGTGCTGATCAGTTCCTATCGCATCTATGGCGAACGCTTCCCGCATTGGGTCGTGGTCACCGGCTTCGATGATCATTACATCTATGTCCATGACCCACTGGTCGATATTGAGAAAGGTCAAACCACCACTGACTCCGTCAACATGCCCATCCCACACCGCGAATTCCAGCGCATGGCCCGCTATGGAAAAGCCGCGCAAAAAGCGGTGCTTATTCTCTACCGATCCAACCGCCGGATAGAACCGGCGGCGCCATCACTATCTTAACCTTCCACTTTCGCGGCGTCAGGAGCGCCGATTCACCCCGATGGCTGATCACATCATTCTGGTGGAAAACCCCACCGACTGGAAAACCCATTTCCCTAAACTACCCGTCGTCGCCGCCAAGGACTATCTGGCCAAGCCGGAATATTCCGCTGCCGGGCGCAGCCTGCGGGTATTGAACCTGTGCCGTAGCTACCGCTATCTGAGCGTTGGTTACTACTGCTCGCTGCTGGCCGAAGCCCGCCGTCACCGGGTCATCCCCAGCGTGCGCACCCTCAACGACCTCAGTCGCAAGTCGATCTACAGCCTGGATATCGAAGATCTGGACGACCATGTTCAGCAGGTGTTAGGCAAACCTCGACCTGGTTTCAACGCGACAGCGTTTGAACTGGATATTTTCTTCGGCCAATGCGCAGTCAAGGAACTCCAAGAGTTGGCCCGGCAACTGTTCGACGCCTTCCGCTCGCCACTGCTGCGGGTGGAATTCCGACTCCAAGGCAAATGGCGCATCGCCACACTCAAGGCTCTGCATCTCCACTCGCTGTCCACCGAGCAGGACGATATGTTTCTGGGCGCACTGGCGACCTATCTCAGCCGGCGCTGGCGGCAACCTCGGGCACGCAGTAATTACCGCTATGACCTGGCAATCCTGCACAACCCCAAGGAATCGATGCCACCCTCCAACCTCAAAGCCCTGCAACGATTCATCAAGGCCGGTCGTGAAAGAGGCGTAAACGTCGAACTGATCGAGAAGAAGGATTATGGCCGGCTGGCCGAATTCGACGCCCTGTTTATCCGCGAAACCACCGGCATCGACCACTACACCTATCAATTCGCTAAAAAAGCGGAAAGTGAAGGCATGGTGGTCATCGATGATCCCGACTCCATCCTGAAATGCACCAACAAGGTCTATCTGGATGAATTACTGCGGATGCATCGTATCCGCACCCCCAAAACCGTTATCGTCCGCCGCGACAACCTGGAACGAGTCGATAGCGAAATTTCTTACCCTATTGTTCTGAAGATTCCCGACGGTTCTTTCTCCCGAGGCGTCTTCAAAGTCGGCAACCGTGCTGAACTCCTGGATATGGCTGGCAAACTGTTCAAATCTTCCGATTTGCTGCTGGCTCAGGAATTTCTCTACACCGAATTCGACTGGCGGGTGGGGATTCTCAACAAGACCCCCTTGTTTGTCTGTCAATACTTCATGTCCGGAGAACACTGGCAAATCTATCATCACGAACCGGGTCAGGGGCGCGGCATCCGCGAAGGCGACGCCAAAACCTTCCGGATCGAGGAGGCGCCGGAAGTTGTCGTCAAAACCGCCGCCAAAGCAGCCAACCTGATCGGCAATGGTTTTTATGGGGTGGATTTGAAGCAGACAGCCAAAGGCGTGGTGGTCATTGAGGTCAACGACAATCCCAACATCGATCATGGCGTTGAAGACGTCGTTCTTAAGGAAACGCTTTACCAGAAGATCATCGAGGATTTCGTCTGGCGGCTGGATCGGAAACGGGGGAAGTGAGCGAGTAGCGAGCAGGAAGAGCTGACGTCCTGTTCGCTACTCATTAAAAAATCAGGCAGGTTTCTTAGCCCAGGCGGTACACCAGCCGTTGGCGGCAACCAGCTTGCCTTGGAACAGGGTGCAGGGACCGCTCGCTTCACCGGCTTTGCCCGTGTAGAAATTGCAGTTGCTACACAGCGCCGTTGCGTCCTTGCGCTCGGCTGCCTTGGTTGCGTCGGCCTTATATTTCAACGCTACTGCTGTTGGATCAGACTCGCTGATCAAATCGGCGGCGCTGGCGGTTCCGCTGAGCAGCGCATTGGCAAACGGCGCAGCAGCCAGACCGATAGCGGTCATCCTGATAAAACGACGGCGGTTGTTGTCAGGAGCATGATCATTCATGATGGTTTCCTCGGAAGTCATTATGTCGTTATAGGTTTGGCGCCCGCAGAATAAATCCGGTGCGAACAGTAAAATCATATCATGCACGCTTGATCCATCGATTGAGATTTAGCAATGGCCATAACGAAAAATTCCCCCTGGCGACGCCGAACCCTGTGGGTCAGCGGCGTCATGCTGGCGCTGCTAGCCAGTGTGGCTATCGGACTCTACCTCCTGCTGCGCGGCAGCCTGCCGCTACTGGATGGCGCTGCGACACTGGCGGGACTGAGCGCACCGGTCGCTATCGAGCGCGATGCGCTGGGCGTTTCCACGATTCGCGGCGCAAACCGGCTGGATATTGCCCGCGCGACCGGCTTTATTCATGCCCAGGAACGCTTCTTTCAGATGGATTTAACGCGACGCCGGGCAGCAGGCGAACTCGCCGAACTGTTCGGCGCGGCAGCGCTGGAGCTGGACCGAACCAACCGCCTGCACCGTTTCCGGCATCGAGCCCGGCAAGTATTGGCTCTGGCGCCGCCCGAAGACCAGGCGTTAATCGTTGCCTACACTGAGGGCGTCAATGCGGGGCTTGCCGCGCTGTCAGTATCGCCATTTGAATACCTGCTGCTGCGAACGCCCCCTCAGCTCTGGCGACCGGAGGACACGGCGCTGGTCATTTACGCCATGTACCTGGATCTTCAGGAGCGACAATGGCCGCAGGATTCAGCACGCGGGCTGCTCCGCGACCGACTGCCGCCCGCGCTTGCCGAGTTCCTTGATCCGATCGGAACTGAATGGGACGCGCCATTGCAAGGGGGACCGCTAGCCACTCTTCCGCCGCCTGGCCCGGAAGTCTTTAACGCGACCATTCCCGACCCCCGCCCCCCGCTCCCTCAAGGGGAAAGAAGAGCTTTCCTTGATTCCGACTTAACCGATTCGCCACGAGGCAGCAATCATTGGGCGGTGGCCGGACAGTTAACCGCTCACGGTGGAGCGATGCTGGCCAATGACATGCACCTGATGCTGCGCGTCCCTAATATCTGGTACCGGGCGACCTTCATTTATCTTGACGCCAATGGCCATCAACGACGCATCTCTGGAGTCACTTTACCCGGTACGCCGGCTCTGGTTGCTGGCAGTAATGGCCATCTCGCCTGGGGCTACACCAACAGTGAAGGCGATTGGGCCGATCTGGTATTGCTAGAGTCCGGCGACAACGGCGCCACCTACCAGACGCCGGAGGGACTGCGTACATTCCAGACCTTCCAGGAAACCATCAAGGTTAAAGACAGCCCCACCGAAGCACTAGAGATTCTGGAAACAATCTGGGGGCCGGTGCTGGATCGTGATCATCAGGGACGACTGCGAGCATTACGCTGGGTCGCGCACGATCCTCAAGCCGTCAACCTGAAACTGATGGAGCTGGAAGCAGCGCAAACACTGGAAGCAGCGCTTGCTATCGCCCATCACTCCAGGGCTCCGGCGCAGAATCTCCTGCTGGCCAGCGCCGATGGCCGTATCGCCTGGACCCTGACTGGCCCTATCCCACGCCGTTTCGGTCATAACGGCCGCCTGCCGTCTTCCTGGGCCGATGGTCAGCGCGGCTGGTCGGGCTGGCTGGAGCTAGCCGACTATCCGAGGATTGTCGATCCCCCTGGGGGCCGGCTCTGGACTGCCAATGGTCGGGTCGTAGCCGGAAGATGGCTGGAGGTCATTGGTGAAGGCAGCTATGCGCTCGGCGCCCGCGCCCGGCAAATCCGCGATGGGCTGCTGGCCCGTGAACGGTTTACCGAAGCAGATTTTCTGGCGCTGCAACTCGACAACCGGGCACTGTTTCTGGAACGCTGGCGGGAATTACTGCTGGCGACCTTAACCCCTGAGCGGCTGCACACTGATCCCCAACGCACGGTCTTGCGGACCTTCGTCGTGGACTGGGGTGGTCGGGCGGCGGTCGATTCCGTCGGCTACCGGGCTGTGCGCACTTTTCGCCTGGCGGTGCGGGAGCGGGCGTTTGCGCCATTGATTGCTGCTTGCCAGCAGGCTGATCCCCGCTTCGACTACGGTTCATTCCGGCAACACGAAGGGCCGTTATGGCAACTGGTTTCTCGGCAACCACCACATCTGCTCGACCCACGCTATCCCGATTGGTCGGCATTGCTACAGGACGCGGTAGACGCGACGCTGGCAGAACTGACAGCCGATGGGCGGCCTCTGGCGATCAAGACTTGGGGCGACGGCCAGCCCATCCGCATCCAGCATCCCTTCAGTCGCGCTCTGCCCTGGCTGAGCGGCTGGCTGGACATGCCCACCCAGGCGCTGCCAGGTGATTTGTATATGCCACGAATCCAGACCCCCACCAATGGCGCGTCGGAACGGCTGGTCGTCGCGCCGGGTCGGGAAGCTTCGGCGATTCTGCATGCCCCCGGTGGGCAAAGCGGTCATCCCCTGTCGCCCTACTATCGCGCTGGACACGATGCCTGGACCACGGGTCGCCCGACGCCACTGGAATCCGGACCGATCCAGCATCAACTCGCGCTCCAGCCGGAACCGCGTTAAAGCCATCGGTTTAATTTGAAGAGTCAAAACCATGCGTCCTGATCAATTCGTTCAATGGTTTCGTCAAGCTGGACCTTATATCAACGCCCATCGCGACAAAACGTTCGTCGTGCTGTTAAGCGGTAGAGGGGTGGAAGCCGACAACTTCTCCAAGCTCATGCATGATCTCGCCTTGCTGCACAGTCTCGGCATCCGCCTGGTGCTGGCTCACGGCGCACGCCATCAAATCGAGGCGCGGTTGCGCGAAGTAGGCCGTGAGCTACGTTACGCCAATGGATTACGCATCACCGAAGCCGAGGACTTGCCCAACATCAAACAGGCGGTCGGTCGGCTGCGCATTCGCATCGAATCACGCCTGTCCATGGGGTTGACCAATTCACCCATGCACGGCACTCGACTGCGCGTCGTCTCCGGCAACCTGATTACCGCTCAGCCGCTCGGCGTGCGCGACGGTGTCGATTACGGCTTCACCGGTGAAGTGCGGCGCATTGATGATCGGGCTATCCGTCTGTGGCTGGACCAAGGCGCCATTGTGCTCCTGTCGCCGCTCGGCTATTCACCAACTGGGGAAATTTTCAACCTGAGCGCCGAAGACGTGGCGATGGCCGCCGCGATGGCGTTGCGGGCTGACAAACTGCTGATATTGGCGAAAATTCCTGAATTGCGCGATGCCACAACCAACCGCCCCATCCGCGAACTCAGCCCCAGTGACGCCCAAAGACTGCTGGCTGAACACGCCGATTTGCCGAAAGGGACTATTCGCCATCTCCAGCAGGCTCTGCGCGCCTGCCAAGCCGGCGTGCGCCGCGTTCATTTACTGAATCGGCAGGTGAACGGCGCCTTGCTGCTGGAGTTGTTCACCCGGGACGGGGTGGGAACGCTGATCACCGCCGATATTTACGAAGGGTTGCGTCCGGCTGCCATCGACGATGTCGGCGGAATACTGGAGCTGATCCAGCCATTGGAGGAAGACGGGACGCTGGCGCGCCGCTCGCGGGAGCGGCTGGAAATGGAAATCGACCGCTTTATTCTATTGGAGCGCGACGGCATGATCATTGGTTGCTCGGCGCTCTACCCCTTCCCGGAGGAGCGACTCGGTGAATTGGCCTGCGTCGCTGTCCATCCCGATTATCGTAACAATGGCCGCGCCGATTCACTGTTGCGTTTCATTGAACGCCAAGCCCGGATGCAAGGCCTGAACCGACTGTTCGTGCTGACGACCCGCACCGCCCACTGGTTCCGTGAGCGCGGCTTTGAACCCGCCGAAGTGGCTGATCTGCCGTTGGGTAAGCAAACTCTGTATAACTGGAAACGCCGTTCTAAAGTGTTCATAAAACCTTTGTAAGCTATGCCTTCTCTTTATCTCTAAGGAATGCCGATATGCTAGTCACCGCTCCCCTGCGGGTCATTCAAATCAGTGACTTTCATCTAAAAAATCAGCCCGGTAGCCGCTCGTGGGGCGTGGATGTGGATGCTGGTCTGAATGCGGTGCTGGAGCATATTCAAACCCGGCATCCCCAACCCGATTTCGTGCTGGCGACTGGTGACCTGGTCGGCGACGACCCGGACGCTTATGGCCGGATACGCGACTTTTTGGAACGATTGGAAGCGCCGGTGTATTGCCTGCCGGGTAATCACGATTTTCCGGCGACCATGGGCCGCACGCTGCGCAATGGGCGAGTGCGGCGGGAGCGTCATTTCGTCACGGGTTCCTGGCAGTTCGTGTTGCTGGACTCCAGTTTTCCAAGCACGCCCGACGGGCATTTAGCCTATGGTGAACTGGCGCTGCTGGACACTGTGCTGGCGACGCATCCTGACTTGCACACTGTAGTCTGCCTGCACCACAACCCGGTGCCGAGTCAGACGCCCTGGCTGGACACCATGACCGTCAGTAATGGCGACGCGCTGTTTGCGGTGCTGGACCGCTATCCCCGGGTGCGAGCCGTGGCTTGGGGACATCTTCATGCGGAGTTCACCGACCAACGCCACTCAGTTCACCTGCTGTCCGCCCCAGCGACTTGCGTTCAATTCAAACCCCGCACCCCAAAACCCCAAGTCGATGATCTGCCGCCCGGCTACCGCTGGTTTGAACTCCATGCAGATGGCGCATTGCATACTGGGATCGAGCGGGTTAAGCCTCCCTGTCTAGTCTAGCGGCTTCACCCGACGTACTCCGAGCTGATTTCCTCGCCCCATCGCTATATTGCTACTTTCCGGCAACCCGCCAGGCATGAACCTGATTACGACCGGCTTGTTTAGCGCCATACAGCGCCTGATCGGCCCAATCCAGCAGTCGATCCAGCGACAGTTCCGCATGATCCATCAGTGCCGCAACACCGATACTAACCGTTACTGGCAACGGCCCTTTATCCGTGGCAATCGGTTCAGTAGACAGTGCTGCGCACAGGCGATTCGCTGTGGCGACAGCCGTCAATAACGAAGTTTCCGGCAACAACATCACGAATTCTTCGCCGCCATAACGACCCAGCAGGTCCACTCGCCGCAGGGTGTCGCGCATAATCCTGGCCACCGCCTGCAAAGTCTGATCACCGGCTTGATGACCGAAGGTATCGTTAATCGATTTAAAGTGATCAACATCCAGCATCAACACCGCCATTGGGTGGCTGTAACGCTGACTGCGCTCGAATTCCTGCTTCGCCATGGCGAAGAAGTGTCGGCGGTTGAACAAGCCGGTAAGCGAGTCTAGGATCGAAAATTGTCGCAATTCTTCTTCCATTCGCTTGCGATCAGTAATATCTACCATCATACCTAGTGCTCCGGTATACCGGTCTTGCGCATCAACGAATGCATTGATCGAACCCAGAACCCAAACCTCTCCGCCCTCCTTGCGGCGGAACTTGATATCGTGTTGCTCGACGATTCCCGGTCTGCGGTGTTCCAACCAGTGGGTGGCCATCGTCCGCCATTCCTCATCCATGAAATCGCATAATGACTGGCCCAGCATCTCCTCGACCGTACAGCCCAGTATCTCGGCCATCCGGACATTGACAAAGGTGATGCATCCCTGAGCATCGACCAGCCAGATGCCTTCCTGAGCCGTCTCGACGATTCGCCGGTAACGTTCCTCATTATTCCGCAACATCTCATCTTTAAGATGCTGTTCGGTCATATCGCGGCCAATCGATTGAACTTCAATCAGATTATGATCACTATCGAAAATCCCTTGGGTAGTCCAATGCACCCAACGCACCGCGCCGTCCGCACGCACCACCTGATGTTCATAAGTCTTAAGAGGGAAGTCAGCGCTGCAAGCTCTCGTTTGCGCAGCCGCATCAGACCATACCTCCTCTGGGATAACTGAAATAAAATTAGCGGCTAGCAGATCCTCGTAGGAGTAGCCGAAATAGCTACAGTATGCCTGGTTGACGAAGGTGAGGGCGCCATCGGGCAAAAACCGGCAAATCAAATCGTTTTGGCTCTCGATGATGGCCTGATAACGGGCTTCGCTGAGCTTTAGTAATTCCCCGGTTTGTTTGTAGTCGGTGATATCCAACATCACAACATGACACAATCCATCCCATACTGGCTCCAATTTGAACCCTTCCAAGCGCATGTAACGAGGCGATGCATTTTCCGAAGCCAGAACGACTTCGCAGCTTTCCCGAGTCGTTCCGCTCATCATCTGGCGGAGAAAAGTATTGAAAACTGGCAGGGTCTCCGCCGAAATAAACATCCCGAAGGGTCGGTCAGTCAGGCGACTTGGGGTGATTCCCAATAAAAGAGCGCCACTCAGGTTAATCTCCTGCACAGCACCTTGGCGATTAAGCGTGGCGTAGCCGATTGGCGCAATGTTATAAAGATTGGTATATTTTTCCAGACGCTCTTCGAGGCGATCACGCGCCTCTGACAAGGCATGATTTTGCAGTTCCAATTCAATTTGGCGGAGTTGCAATTGATGGATAAGTTGTTGGCTCTCCACCGGCGTGAGCGCTTGACGGGCAAGGGTAAATGGCTCCTTGAGCCACAATTCGCTGCGGCGCTGCTGTTCAGCATGGATTATTCGACAGGAGTCATTCTTCACAATGTATTCTCCATTTTACATTTCATACAAACAGCAGGTGATGATTTAACTTTCTGAAAAAGAAATTGGTTCTTCGAGAGTTTCTGTGGAGCTGGTCTCCCAAGCTCGCTGCGCCAGCTTGCCGGTTAGGTTGATGCCATTTCAAATCAATCGGTTATTGATGAGCGATCCACTAAAACTCACATTTATGAGGCACTAAGCCCCGGTTTCTACAAGAATCCTCGAAGAACCGAAAAAATGAAGGTCGTTCAAAACGAAACATTGCGGAAAATAACTGTTCAAATTTAAACATCCGCATTTAATATCAGGACTTTCGCTTTTCGTCATTCCCGCGTATGCGGGAATCCAGTAATTCGTTGAAAAGAATGGATACCCGCCTTCGCGGACATGACGAATCTACGGGTTTAGCGAAAGTCCTGAATATAAAAAATTAAGCACTACAGAGGACATAGACTATTGAACCCTGCGCCTTGATACAGAAACCATTGACACTCATTTCATCCGTATCCAAGGGACAATCCGGGTGCTTTTCCCGTCACCCTGCTATCATGCTGCTTCGCGGTGATTCTCCCTCGCATTCATTCCGTTAAAAATATAATCAACCCGTTGTTGGTTATAATAAATCCATGGAAAAACCCTCTTAGCTCCCATGAACATCAAAGACGATCTGGTACGACACTATCACTGGCTGCGCCAATACGGTCTCAACGACTCCCACAGCGGCAACGCCTCAGTGCGGGAGGGCGACGCCTTCTGGATCACCCCAACCGGTTGCTGCGCCGACACCCTCAGCAGCGGCGAATTGATCGAATGCCGCCTGGACGGCTTAATCGGCACGGGGGCTTCGATGGACGCCCGCCTCCATCTGGCCGTCTATCAGGTCAATCCTGATAGCCGCGCAGTCCTGCATAGTCACGGCCCCTACTCAGTGGCGATGACCATGGATAACGAAGAATTCTTTCCAGCAGATTTCGAGGGGCAACTCTATTTCAGCCGGGTACCGGTGCTGACCATTCCTTATGACCAGTACGAAGCCCGCTCACCGCGTCTGGTCGCAGAGATTCTGGCTGACTATCCCATAGCCGTGGTGCGCGGTCACGGTGTCTACGCTTGCGCCAACAACCTGAATCTCGCTTACAAATGGACCTGTTCCTTGGAGCTGTCCGCTAAAACCGCTTTCATTGCCCAACAGGCAGGCAAAATATAGGCCAACAAATAGCAATCTCCGCTTGATCTCCTCACAGCCGCAACCCACGCCATGCCACCAGCCACCCTAGCATTGCCAGCACCGCCGCCAGATCAAACATCACGACCGGTCCTAATCCCTGCCACAGATAACCGGCAGCCAAGCTGCCCACTGCATTACCCGCCCCGAAGCTCAAACTACTGTAAAGCGCCTGACCGCGCCCCTGTAGAGATCCTGGAAAAAATTGATTGATCAAATGGATAGAGGCCGCATGAAAAACGCCGAAGGTGAAGGCGTGTAAAGTCTGGGCGAACAGCAAAACCGGCAAATCAGCAGCGAAATGGGCGATTAACTGCCAGCGCAGCGCCGCCATCGCCAACGCTGCCAACAGCAACCGGCGCGGCCCGAAGCGTGGTAGCAACCGATGCATAAAGACGAACATCCCAACTTCCACCGCTACGCCTAACCCCCACATCAGCCCGATAAACTCTCGCGAATAACCGAAAGTTTCCAGATACAGCGAGAAGAACCCGTAATACGGTGCATGGGCAGCCTGACTGAGAAAACAAGCGACAAAAAAGGCGATCACGGCGGGCCGGCGCAAGACTTGACCTATTGGCGGAGTCCAATGTGCATCCGGCTTGGCTGCCGATTCCGGCGCCAGTAAGCTGTTCAGCCACAACAGGGCGAACAGCCCCAACAACACTGCTGGCACGGTCGCTACACCCCAAGTCCCCACCACTGGACCCATTCCCACCGCTGCGCCAATGAATCCTATTGAACCCCACAACCTTATTCGACTATAGCGATGCGCGTACTCACCCAGATGGTTCAGCGTCACCACTTCGAACTGCGGCAGCGCCGCATTCCAGAAGAAGCTGAACAACACGGTAACGAGCGCCAACCAGCCATACGAGCTACCTGCCGCATAGACCCCGGCAAAACTCAGCGCAGTGATCAAACAGGCCCAGCGCACGATACGCATCCGCTGGCCGGTACGGTCGCCTAGCCAGCCCCATAGATTGGGTGCGATCAGTTTGGTAAGTTGCGTGATCGCCAACAACTCACCAATGCGCGCCGGCTCGAAACCCAGACCTAATAAATACAATCCCCAATAGGGCAGCAACACTCCCAACGTAGCGAAATAAAACAGATAGAAACCGGAAAGGCGAACGTAGAGCGCGAGTGTCAGCATGGGCGTTTATCGAAAACTCAATGAGGCTCGCCTGCCAAGGCTCGGCAAATAGTTAAGACGTGCTGGATACTGGAAACCTCGGCGATGAAACGTCGCCTGATGGGTAGAATGACCAAAGCGCCCCAGAGCATCGCCATGGGCGACCAATGATTAAGACCATTCAGAAAATATTAAAAAACAATTAGCTTGAAAGGCGTTAGTAACTTTGAGTCACCGGGGTCGCTGAGCGCACATCCAGATTCTGCGCCCGGTGACGCAGGGCGTGATCCATTAACACCAGCGCCAGCATCGCCTCAGCAATCGGCGTGGCGCGAATGCCTACACAAGGATCATGCCGGCCCTTGGTCACCACCTCGACCGGTTCACCGTGGATATTGATGGTCCGTCCCGGCAACCGGATACTGGAGGTCGGTTTCAGAGCGATACTGGCGACGATATCCTGGCCGGTGGAAATCCCACCTAATACTCCACCCGCGTGATTACTCAAAAACCCTTCCGGCGTCAATTCGTCGCGATGCTCGGTGCCGCGCTGTTCGACACAGGCGAAACCCACGCCGATTTCCACCCCTTTCACCGCATTGATGCTCATCAGCGCATGAGCAATGTCCGCGTCCAGCCGGTCAAATACCGGTTCGCCCCAACCGACCGGCACCCCGCTGGCCACGACGTTCACCCGCGCTCCGATGGAATCGCCGGATTTGCGCAAAGCATCCATAAAAGCCTCCAGTTCCGCGACCGTGTCGGGGTCCGGGCAGAAAAATGGATTATTATCGACCTCATCCCAGACCACTTTGGTCGGACGAATCGGGCCAAGTTGGGCCAGATAGCCACGAATTTCCACCCCATAGCGCCCGCGCAAATATTTCCGGGCGATGGCGCCCGCTGCCACCCGCATCGCTGTCTCCCGCGCTGAGGAACGACCACCCCCCCGATAATCGCGCAGGCCATATTTGTGATGATAGGTATAATCCGCATGACCGGGTCGGAAACGGTCCATAATCTCGCCATAATCCTTCGAACGCTGATCCACATTCTCAATCAGCAGGCCAATCGGCGCGCCTGTCGTTCGCCCCTCAAAAACCCCAGACAGAATGCGGACGGTATCCGGTTCGCGACGCTGAGTCGTGTGCCGGCTTTTCCCCGGACGACGACGATCCAAGTCACGCTGTAATTCGGCCTCGGCCAGCTCCAGACCAGGCGGACAACCATCCACAATCGCGCCAAGCGCCGGACCATGACTTTCGCCAAAGGTAGTCACAGTGAACAGCTTTCCAGAGGTATTGCCAGACATAGTAAAAACGATCCTTGCGTGGTGAAAGGTATAAAATTTGCTTGAATCCCGGAGAATATTTTGCCGTTCCCCGGATGATTCCCTAAAATTCAAGTTCTATCCAGACTGACTCATCGTGCACTGACCGGGCGCTCAGCGCACACACGCCGCCGGATGCGGCCTCCAATAACAGAAATATGGGATGCAAACATGCAGATTCCAGGGTATCAGATCGAGCGTGAACTCGGGCAAGGCGGCATGGCGATTGTTTATCTCGCCCTGCAGGAATCGCTGCATCGCCATGTCGCGCTAAAGGTCATTAAGCCCGTGTTGACCACCGATGAGGAATTCGCCCAGCGCTTCCTGCGCGAGGGGCGCATTATCGCCCAACTCAGCGATCCACACATCGTCACGGTTTACGACATCGCCTCTCACAACGGCACTTATTATTTGTCGATGGAATACCTGTCGGGCGGCACTCTGCAACAGCGTATCCGCAATGGTTTGCCGCTGGAAGAAGCGCTGTCGATTGCTCAAGCCATCGCTGGCGCCCTGCACTACGCACACCGGCGTAACATTATTCACCGCGATATCAAGCCGCAAAATATTCTGTTCCGGGAAAATGGCCAGCCGGTGCTGACCGATTTCGGCATCGCTAAAACCCTGGGCGCCAGTACCATCATGACGCGCACTGGCCTGTCACTCGGCACTCCGCGCTACATGAGTCCTGAACAAATTCGGGGTCAGGGCGTGGACGCTCGCGCTGATCTATACAGCTTCGGCGTACTGTTCTACGAAATGCTCACGGGCAACGTCCCCTACGCCGCTGACGACAGTTTCGCCCTGGCAATGATGCATGTGACAGCTCCAGTTCCCAAGCTGCCGCCCCATCTAAGCCGCTTCCAGCCGTTGTTGAACAAACTGCTGGATAAAAACCCCGACGAGCGCTTCCAGAGCGGTGAAGCAATCATTGCCGCCATCACCGCCAGCCAGGCCGGTGCTTTTGACCTGCTCAGCGTGACCGGTCCGGTCCAGTCCATCCCCGCCGGAGCCCCGCCAAGGCGACTTGGCTGGAAAACAGGCCTGCCCGCCGCTATTCTGGCCAGTGCAGCGCTGGCTGGCGGTTACTGGTTCCTGCATCAGCCCGCGCCACCGGTGATCGAACCGCCGGTCGTCACAACGCCCACGCCACCGCCAGTGACCCCACCCCCGGTCATCGCGACTCCGGTCACTCCACCGGCGCCTGAACCGCCGGTTGTTGATGCTAAAGATCAAGCCCGACAGGCGGAGGAGCAGGAACAGCAACGGCAGGGGCGGTTGCAGGCCGAGCAATTCCTGGAGCAGGCCCAACGCGCCCGGCAGGAAGGCGCTTTGTCAATGAGCCTGGTCCACATTGAACAGGGCTTGCAGGCTATGCCCAGCCACCCCGACTTGTTGAACCTCAAGCGGGACGTACTCAAACAACAAGCCGACCTCCAGCGCCAAGAAGAGACCGCCCGCCGACAAGAAGAAGTAGCTCACCAGCAAGCTGCAGCGCTGGAGCAGGCCAAAGCAGAATCGCAACAACGCCAACGTAAGGCTGATGAATTATTGGCGCGGGCGTTGGATGATCAAAGAAATCGCTCCTATGAAACCAGTCTCCTGCGCATCGAACAGGGTCTACAACAAATGCCCGATCATCGCCGCCTGCTGGCCCTGCGTGAAGACGTTCGCAAGCAATTGCGCGAAGCCAAAGCCGCACCGCCGCCGCCTATTCCTGTTGTTAAACCACCGATAGACGATACGGCCAGAATCGCTGCCCTGCTGCAACAGTGCGAAACCCACCTGCAAGCCAACCGGCTCACTGCGGGCAAGGGTGGTAACGCCGCTGACTGCTATCGTGAAGTGATCAAACGGGATCGCGGCAACGCCGAAGCGCTAGCGGGCCTAGACCGTATCGCCGACCGTTACGCAGAACTAATTTCAACTGCCCTACAAAGCAACGACGTCAAATCAGCCCGCAGCTCACTGGCGCGGATGGCAGCCGTCAATCCGTCCCATCCACAACTGCCTCGATTGCGGGAACAATTGGCTCTGGTGGAAACACCCAAGCCGGTTACTCCACTGCCCAAGCCCGAGCCCCCGCCTAAACCATCGCCCGCCATACCCGAATCCCAGACGCCGGCCGCTCCCCCCATTGATCTAGTCTCGATTCCACAGCCCGCTGAGCAATCTCCAGCCGTTTCTGAAACCCGAGTGGTCGCCAAGGATCGTCATACCCAGATTTCCCGAACGCAAACCGATGAAGATGTCAGTCTGCAAATCACGACCTCACCGCAAGGCATTCTGGACGAGGCCAGTCGGGCCGCGACGCAAAAACAGACTCCTGCGGGGACACCGGCTCAGTTGTTGGTCCGTGCGGATGTTGAAGACGCCGAAATCTGGATTAACAACCGTAAGGTCGGCACAACGCCGATGCAGATTGAAATGCGCCCTGGCTCTTACCGGGTGCGTGTCCGTCAGGAAGGCTATACCGACTGGAACGGCAAGGTCGATCTCGCCCCTGGCGATGAAAGCTCAATCACCGCTGTGCTGCCTCGAAAGCTCGAAACTGCCAGTGCTGCTGCGCCTACTCCAGAGCGCCGCCGGCCGGAATCCGCTCCGGTGACTGAATCCCCTGAAGAGGAAGAAAAACCAACGCCGCCGCGTGCGCCCGAAACCCAGACTGCTAAAGCCCGTTCGCAAGCCGCCAACTGCCTCAGTGGCACTTGCGACACTGGACGGGGAACTTACCGATACCCCGACGGCAGCGAATACTCCGGTGATTTTCGCAATGCCAAGATGCACGGTCAGGGAACCTATGTCTACGCAGGACGAGGTGAAAAGTACGTGGGCGAATGGCGTAACGGCATCATCAGCGGCCAAGGCACGTATTACTACCGTAGCGGCAACCGTTACGATGGTGAATGGCGCAGCGGCCGCAAGCACGGCCAAGGGACTTATCTCTACGCAGGCCGGGGCGATAAATATGTTGGTGAGTTCGCTAACGACCAGCCCAACGGTCAAGGCGTTTATTACTACAGCAATGGCGACCGTTATGAGGGTGAATGGCGCAATGGCCGCAAGCATGGCCAAGGCGTACTTTACGAGAACGGCCAAAAAATCGTTGGTGAGTGGCAGAACGATCAGAAAATTCGGGTTCAGATCGAACGTTAGATCCCCCTTCTTGCAGGAGAGGGGGGATCGAAACAGCAGATTGTTAGCGATGTGGCAGGGGATCAGCTAAATGACGCGGCGTCTTCAACCAGCGATAGAGCAAAAAATCAGCATTATTCTCCTCCAGACATCGGACTGAGTGCATTTGGGTGCCCCGGATAGGCGTATCGCCGCCATAACCGCCGCAATAACTGCCGCCGCTGGCGCTCACGCATGAGGCCGTTCCACGATAAGGACAACTGTACTTATCTACTGGCGTTAATCCTTCATTACCATGCCTTCTGGCCTTCACTGGCCGGGCAATTTCGCTCTTCATTTTGTTCAATTCCTCGCTTCAGTAGTCGGTGGCGTTGCCAGCCTCTCCCTGCGCTTAGCTGGAGCAACGCATTATTTTTTAAAATTATAGAGTTATTTTATAAAAAATACGGTCATCCTAGCTTACGACCTAAAACCAGGGAGTAAATAAGGGTTTTATTGAATAAAATTGGGGTTATTCCTAATGGTGCTTTTCTGGGAAAAAGCGGTCGCTTATTGAAGAGAATCCCAATTCTGGTTGAATTCCACCTCATAAGACGATAATTTCCGATGGTGTTAAGCGCCCATTTGTCCCACTAACCCGCCTCTTCCATCTGGAGATCGCCTCATGACATCCGCCCAACCATCTCATCCGGATTCTACTGATGGTGAGCCTTGCCTGTTACTCGATCCATCCAGACGCACGTTCCTTGCCAGTTTGGGGACGATGTTCGTCGCTGCCGTTGGATTGGCTTCTTCCGCCAGTGATGCGGCACAGTATTACTACAGAGTGCCTGAGGACTCCTGGGCAGGGAGTTTTCGATCAGCGCCCGCCCCCCGCATCAACGCACTGACAACAGAAATAGAGTTTTATATCAAAAATATGCGTCAAATGGGCCGCATCGCCGCAAATGAGCAAACAGCCTGGCTGGTTTATGACTTCACCACCCAGCGGTATCTAGCGGCGATCAACGCCAACCGCCCTTATCAAAGCGCTAGTATGGTCAAGCCCTTTATTGCTCTGGCGTTTTTCCACAAGGTTCGCGAGGGCCGGTTGCAATATACAACATTTCATCGCAACCGAATGGAAGCAATGATCCAGCATAGCGACAACAGCGCCACTAACTATTTTATTGAGTTGCTAAATCGCACCAGTCGCTATTCCGGCCCTGCGGAAGCGGAACATACCTTGAAGCGTAACCATCCCGGCATTTTTCGCCATACTCGGATCGTTGAGCGTATTCCCGGCGGCGGCCGCACCTATCGCAATAAAGCGTCCGCCCTCGACTATCACCGTTTTCTACACGCCCTCTGGTACGACCAACTCCCCTACTCGGCCGAATTGAAGCGACTGATGAACCTCCCGAACCGCGACCGGATCTACTCCGACGCCTACGGCGTAGCCCGGCAAACCTGGGTTATCGACAAAACCGGCACCACCGCCCGATTATGCGGCGATATGGGCATCCTGATCGCCCAAGGACGCAATGGCTATCGCTATCCCTACACCTTCATCGGCATCATCGAAAAAGCCCGCTCCGCGAACAATTACCGAACGTGGATCAATGACCGTGGTAACGTCATCCGGGAAGTGTCGAGTCTGGCCTACAACCACATGCAACAGATACATAATCTGGTGTAATTGGTGAGTTCTCCCATTACCCCGCTGACCCGCCGACCCGATAAACTTTCCAGAGCGCCACAGCCAGGCAGCTCTTGGCAATCACGAGCAAAATTGTCTGCATCGCCATGCCCTATAACTTTGATCGTCTTCCCTCCCGCCACAATACGGATAGCCTGAAATGGCATCGTTACGGCAATGTCCTGCCACTGTGGGTCGCAGATATGGACTTCCCCGCTCCGGAGTGGATCTTGGCTACCCTCCATCAACGAATTGCGCATGGCATATTCGGTTACGGCGCGCCGCCGGATGCGCTGACGGAAACGCTTTGCGCTCGGATGGCCGATCGCTACGACTGGACGGTGACGCCGGAGCAGATCGTTTATCTGCCGGGGCTGGTCTGCGGGTTGAATGTCGTGTGTCGGGCAATCGGCGAGCCGGGTGATGAAGTCCTAGTGCAAACACCAGTCTATCCGCCATTCCTGGCTGCGCCCGGTTATCAGGAACGGCGGTTAATGACTGTTGAGCTGACAGCCGAATTACGCAACGGGCGGCTTTACTACACATTCGACGACACCGCATTCGCCGCTGCTATTAGCCCACGTACCCGACTGTTCATTCTTTGCCACCCACACAACCCAGTTGGGCGGGCGTTCAACCAAAACGAACTGGCTCGATTGGCCGCTTTCTGTGAGCGCCACGATCTCACGGTCTGCTCCGACGAAATTCACTGTGACCTGCTGCTGGATGGGCGGCGGCATACTCCTTTCGCTACCCTGAACCCGGACACTGCCCGACGCTGCATCACCCTGATGGCCCCTAGCAAAACCTTCAACATCCCCGGTCTGGGCGCCAGCTTTGCTATTATTCAAAATTCGGAACTGCGGCATCGATTCAAACAGGCGCTGCGCGGCATCGTCCCGGATGTCAATATCCTCGGACTGGTTGCGGCGCAAGCGGCTTATCAACACGGTGGCGACTGGCTACAAGAATTGTTGCTCTACTTGGCCGCTAACCGGGACTACACCGCTGATTTTGTCAGCCGCTATTTGCCTGGCATGCGCATGACCATCCCGGAAGCCACTTATCTGGCTTGGCTAGACTGCCGGGAAATGGGTATTCCTGGTAATCCTCATGAGTTCTTTCTGCAACAGGCCGGCGTGGCGTTGAATGACGGCGCGACCTTTGGGCCAGGCGGCGCAGGTTTTGTACGGTTGAATTTTGGTTGTTCACGGGCGCTATTGGCGGAAGGTCTGGAGCGGATGCGGGCGGCGATGGTGTCGCGCTGAATGATTGAACTCAACACAGTCAGCAAGATGTTCCATCAAGGTCAGCCCAATGAATGCCGGGCGTTACATGAAGTGAACCTGACCCTGAGACGCGGTGGTGTCACTGTCTTCACTGGACCCAGTGGCTCCGGAAAAACCACGCTGTTGACTTTAGTGGGCGCACTGGCGCGTCCGACCAGCGGGCGGATCACCCTCAATGGGCGACTGCTCTCTAACCTGCCGGAACGGTTTTTGACCGACGTGCGGCGGCATACCTTTGGCTTCGTGTTCCAGCAATTCAATCTAATTCGCGGACTGACTGTGTTGGAAAACGTCATGTTGCCGGCCTATCCACTGGGCAGGCCTTATCAGGAACTGGTCCATGCTGCGCGAGACTTGCTGGAACAGTTCGGCTTGGGTGAGAAAGCCGCTAACCAAGTAGAATGGCTGTCTGGCGGCGAGGCGCAACGCACTGCCCTGGCTCGCGCACTGATCAATGACCCAGTCGTGATAATTGCTGACGAACCAACGGCGCACCTTGACAGCGCCCGGTCCCGCGAAGTGCTGGCGCTGCTGGGTAGATTGGCGGCACAGGATCGAACAGTGTTCATCAGCAGCCACGATCCACTGGTGTTTGAGGCGATCTTAGTAAGCCGGGTTATTGAGTTACAAGATGGGCAAATCGTCAGGGATTCGTCATGCTGATCACTCCCGCTATCGTTGCTTTGCAACTCATCGCTCTTAGTGTCGCTGGTGTGATGCTGCTGGCAGGCGGCTTTGCTTGGCGGATTTTGCGCTATTGGGATATTCACAGCGGTAGTGAATTGCAGGTGCGACTGGAGCGGCAAACCTACCTGATTTCTACCCTGCTTGGTTTTGCTTTGGGAGCGGAGCTATTGTCGTTGCTGCTGTTTGTCCACACCGCCGAAAATCTGTCCAGCCAGTTCGTCGGGGCGATGTGCGCCACGGGAGTGTTGAATATCAATGCGTTCGGCTTTCCCACACTGCTGCTGAAAATCACCGGATTTTTTCTGGCGGCGCTATGGCTATGGCTGAACTGGGTGGATAATCAGGGCTATGACTACCCACTGGTGCGGGTGAAATACGGGCTGCTATTGGCCATTGCGCCGCTGACAGTGCTGGAAGGCGTGGTGCAAACCCGCTTTTTCCTGGGGCTGGAGCCGGAAGTAATTACTTCCTGTTGCGGTTCGCTATTCAGCGCAGAAGGCCAAAGCGTAGCGGCGGAGCTAGCGGGATGGCCAGCACGGCTGGCGCTGGCCATATTTTACGGCATGGCAGGAGGGCTGTTAGTAGTGGGGCTGGGGTTCCAACGATGGTTGGGACTGGGACCGTTGTTTGCTGCTGCTAGCGTCTTGGGCTTCGGCGTTGCAATCGTCGCCGTCATTTCCTTTCTATCGCTGTATGTATATGAAAGTCCAAATCATCACTGCCCGTTTTGCCTGTTGAAGGCGGGCTATGATTATGTCGGCTATGTGCTCTATCTACCACTATTCGCCGCCACTGTCACTGGACTGAGCGCCGGACTCATCGCCCTCTTTCGCCAAACGACCAGCTTGCAGGTGATTATTCCTGGGGCCGTCCGGCGATTGTCCTGGCTGGCGCTAGCCGGTTTTGGGTTATTCTATGGGCTAGCGACTTGGCTGATGCTGCGATCTTCTTTGATTTTGCTCAATTAGGCCCTCCATGACACTCCTGCGGTCTGTTGGTTGTCTTTTCTTGCTTGCTCTCCTCGCTGGCTGCGAGCAAGAACTACCCATGCTCAAAAATGGTGCTTCTGCTCCACAATTCATCTTGGAACGGCTGGATGGCTCCAGCGCCCGCTTTCCAGAACAGTATCAGGGTCAAGTAGTTGTTCTACGCTTTTGGGCGGACTGGTGTCCTTACTGCCACAGCGAGATGCAGGCGTTGGAACCGGTTTATCGTCAGCACCGTGATCAGGGCCTGGCCATTCTCGCTATCAACGTTATGCAACCACCGGAAACCGTACGGACGTTCATTGAGAAACTGGACATTTCCTATGAAGCGCTGTTTGACCGACAGGGCGAAGTCATGCGCCGCTATCAGGTGATTGGACTACCAACGACTTACCTTGTTGATCGAAACGGCATCGTTCACGCCCGAATCATTGGCGAATCGACCCCTGAAGTTTTGACTCAGGCGCTTAGCGGCCTGCTTTGAGTATTTTCAACACTGCTCATACGGTTTTGCCTTAAAATTGCAGTTTCTACAATCACAACTCATGAGGCTGCATTTATGAACGACCCGATCCAGACCGAACGTCGCCAAATTCTCCGTATCCTTAGTATCACCAGCGCGGCGGTCGGTGTCGCCGCTCTGAGTTCGTCAGCCTATGCCGAAAACTGCCAACACGATGGCACACCACTGCAATTTGTCCCCAAGACCGTGCCGGACCCCAAGCCGCTCGACAATGAGTTAGCTAAATATCCTAAATGCCCCTACTGTGGTATGGATCGTAAGCAGTACCATCATAGCCGTCATCTGGTGCACTACCAGGATGACCTGGTCGATGCAACCTGTTCTCTGCACTGCGCCGCGCTCGGTTTGGCTTTGAATCTCGACCGGGGACCAAAAGCCATTTATGCCGCTGATTTCGGCGCGACCACCGACCTGAAGCCGTTGGTCAACGTCGATGCGGTGACCTACTTGATCGGCTCGAAGCTACCAGGGGTTATGACCAGACAGAGCAAGGTCGCTTTTGCCGCCAAAACAGCCGCTGAAGCGGTTAAGGCTGAGCAGGGCGGCGAATTGGACAATTTCGATACAGCGTTACAGGCTGCTTATCAAAGCATGGCTGGCGACACCACCATGATCCGCAAAAAGCGGGCTGAGAAGAGAACCCATGCTGCCGGTCAGGCCGGACATGGACAGTAGTCCGCAGCGATTGTTGTACGCCTTCCTTCTTGGCGGGCGAAGGCAGGGGTGGTGGGGAGAATGCCGTTGGCTGGCAGCACTTCTGCTGACATTCAGTCTGCTATCGTCGGCTGGGAGCGAAGGCCTGCAACTCCCCGCTCCCAGCGCCAAAGACACCTGCCCGGTCTGCGGCATGTTTGTCGCCCTCTACCCGGATTGGATAGCGACCGTGCTGTATAAAGACGGCCACGCTCACCATTTTGACGGCGCCAAGGACTTGTTCAAATACCTGTTGAATAGGTCTAAATATGCGCTTAGTCATGCTCAGGTGGAGATCGCGGTGATAGGCGTGACCGACTATTACGGCGTCACCCGTATTGACGCTCGCTCAGCTTGGTATGTGATTGGTTCTGACACGCTTGGCCCAATGGGTCATGAATTGATCCCACTGGCCACGCAGGCGGAAGCAGAAGAATTTCTTAAGGATCACCAGGGCAAACGTATTGTTCGCTTTGATGATATCTATCCGAAACTGCTGGAAGCCTTGGATCAAGGAATATTTGAATGACTGTCTATTTTATCGGTGCCGGTCCCGGCGATCCTGAATTGATCACCGTTAAAGGTCAACGGTTGATCCGTGAATGTTCAGTGGTGCTATACGCTGGTTCACTAGTGCCCAGAGAGGTGGTTTTAACCGCTAATCCCGACGCTGAGATTGTCAACACTGCTGATCTGAGTCTTGACAATATCATTACCCGTATCCGCACTGCGCATGAGCAAGGACTGGAGGTGGCGCGGGTGCATACCGGTGATCCGGCGCTGTATGGGGCGATTGGCGAGCAAATGCGTGAATTGGAGAAGTTGGACATCCCCTATCAGGTTATCCCAGGCGTAACCGCTGCTTTCGCCGGCGCAGCTTTGCTACGCCGGGAATTGACTCTGCCAGGAATTAGCCAGACGATCATTTTCACCCGCCATGCTGGTAAAACGCTCATGCCTGAAGGAGAAAGCCTGCCGGAATTAGCTCAACATCGGGCTACCATGGCAATCTATCTCAGTGTGGATAAGTTGCAGGAAATTGTAGAGGAACTGACTCCGTATTACGGCGCAAACTGTCCTGTAGCGGTACTGCACCGGATCTCTTGGCCGGATCAGGATGGGGTGGTCGGCACGCTGGCTGATATCGCCGAACAGGTTGAAGCTAAGGGTTTTGCGCGTACTGCGCTCATTTTGGTGGGACGAGTTATTCAGCCGAATGGATTTCCTGAATCTTATCTCTACAGTGCCGAACATGCTGAGTGGTATCGGAGAAGCAGTTGAATTTTATGGGTTCTGCACTAGCTCTTGTAGCGCCTTACCTATTGAACTCGCTTCGGTAAATTCCCGGTCTGCGGCTGGCAACGTCGGCCGCTTTAGCATCACGACGGGAATTTTCAGTCGCCGCGCCGCCGTCAACTTGGCTTCAACTGCCGTACCTCCGCTGTTTTTAGCCACCAGCACATCGATTTGGTAATTGCTGAGCAATGCTAATTCCTGTTCCAGCGAAAATGGCCCAGTCGCGCAACGCAGGGTTAGACGTGGCGAAGCGGGTGGTTCTGCCGCCAGACAGCGTACCAGCCAATGTTGTTCAGCAGGAATATCCGCAATGTGGCGTAAGGGTTCTAGTCCGATTGTGAAGAATGGATGTTGAAACTTCCGTAGCGCTGTTTCTATCTCGATCCAATCTTTGACGAAATACCAGTCGTCGCCTGGTTCCGGTCGCCAGGCTGGACGCCGGTAAGCCCATAAGGGGATGTTGGTTATGTGCGCCGCCAAAGTGGCGTTGAGGCTGATTTGCGCGGCGTAGGGATGTGTGGCGTCAATTAGTAAGTGGATATCCTGCTCACGTAGAAATGCTGCCAGCCCTTCGGCACCGCCAAAGCCGCCGACACGCACTGTGCAAGGTAAATTTGGGATTCGTCCCTTACCTACGCCTGCAATGCTATAGATGATGGTATAAGAAGATAAATTACGCGCCAGCTTCAGCGCTTCGCCGACGCCACCCAGAATCAGCAACCGCATCCGGCGAAATCCCCCCAATCGGCTAGAAGCAAGAGCTTCATCCCTGGCCTCCACGGGCGAAATCAGCACGGCCCACCGGTCGTCCCTCACGGTCAATCGCCCACACTTCCACCGCGACGTCCAGTGGCAGAATAGTACGGGCTTGATCACGGGCCATAACGCAAATCCGTGCGCCCAGCGGTAAACCCGCCGCATCCGCCATGGCCAACGCCTGCTGACTGGTGTTAGCGGCGCGCATCGCTGCCTGCAACACCGAATCCGCGCCTAAAGCCGCTGCCTCCACGGCTAACAAGGTCAAGTCAACACTGGAATGGCGGCTGTGCAGATCCAAGTGTCCCGCCGCCAGCTTACTGATCTTGCCGAAACCACCTGCCAGACTCAACTGGGGGATGGGCGCCCGGCGCAGATGCTTCAGCACCGCTCCAGCAAAATCACCCATTTCAATCAACGCCATGTCCGGCAAGTCGTATTGAACACGCATCAGTCGTTCACTGGCCGCGCCGGTGCAGGCCGCGATATGGGTCAAGCCGTTGACGCAGGCAACGTCAATGGCTTGCTGGATAGAAGCGATGTAGGCCGAGCAGGAGAAGGGCCGAACGATGCCTGTAGTGCCGAGAATGGATAAGCCACCGACGATGCCCAACCGGGGATTCAGCGTTTTCAGCGCCAGTGCTGCCCCATTTTCAACGCCGATAGTGACCTCAAAACCGCCACCATAATCGGTCATCACAGCCAATCGGGCCAGATGTTCCGTGATCATCCGGCGTGGAGTGGGGTTGATCGCTGGTTCGCCGACTGGAATCGGCAAGCCGGGTAAAGTCACCGTCCCGACGCCCGGCCCCGCACGAAAACGCACGCCCGGCGCTTCCCTCAACGCGACCTGGGCGAAGATCAGCGCCCCGTGCGTCACATCGGGATCATCGCCGGCATCCTTAATAACCGCTGCCTCCACGCCAGTCTCTATCAACTGGCAGTATTCCAGCCGGAAACGCGCTGACGGGCCGCGCGGCAAGGTAATATCAATGGCATCCGGCTCAATGCCTGTTAACAGCCGGCCGGCCGCCGCCAGGCTGGTTGCCGTGGCGCAAGCGCCTGTCGTGTAACCGTAGCGCAGGGATTGTTGGATTTCAGGAGTTTCGGGACGCATCACGTTAGGTTAGAGGCAAAAGGTTAAAGGTTAAAGGCTTTCAACCTCGGCCTTTTACCTTTAATCTTTCTCCTCATGACCTCTGCAAACTGCCCCGCTCTCCTGCTCAGCGCCCCAGCCTCCGGCCAGGGGAAAACGACCGTTATGGCTGGCCTGGCCCGCTATCACCGCAACCGGGGCCGTAACGTGCGGGTGTTCAAAACCGGCCCGGATTTTCTCGACCCGATGATTCTGGAGCGTGCTTCCGGCCAGCCGGTCTATCAACTCGACCTGTGGATGGTCGGCGAACGCGACTGTCAAGCCCTGCTCCATCAGGCTGCGCGGGAAGCGGACTTAATCCTGATTGAAGGCGTCATGGGCCTGTTCGATGGAACGCCCTCCAGCGCCGATCTCGCTACCCAGTTTGGCGTCCCAGTGTTGGCGCTGATCAACGCCCACGCCATGGCCCAGACCTTCGGCGCAGTCGCTCATGGCTTGGCGCATTATCGCCCCAGCCTGCCTTTCGCTGGGGTGCTGGCAAACCGGGTCGCAGGACCGGGCCACGCTGAACTGCTGGCCGAAAGCCTGTCGCCAACGCTTCGCTATTACGGCTGGTTGCCGCGTGACAGTGACATCACCCTGCCCGACCGGCACCTCGGTCTAGTGCAGGCAGCAGAAATTGCCGATTTGGAGAAACGGCTGGATGCGGTCGCAGCCCGTATCGCCCAAACTGACCTGGCTGAATTACCGCCGCTTGTCACTTTCCCCACCGTCACGTTAAAACCACTCCCACCACGGCTCAAAGGCGTGCGTATTGGGATCGCCCGCGACCTGGCGTTTGCATTTCTCTACCCGGCTAATCTGGACACGCTACAGGCGCTGGGTGCGAAATTAACGTTCTTTTCGCCGCTGACCGACGCCGAATTACCAGAAGTGGACGCAGTTTATCTGCCCGGCGGCTACCCGGAACTACACCTAGATACGCTGGCAAGCAATCAAACCCTGCAAACGGCCTTACGTCAGCATCATGCAGCGGGCAAACCAATTTATGCGGAATGCGGTGGCCTGCTGTATACGTTGGAGTCATTGGCGGACCAAACGGGTTATCGGGCGCCGATGCTAGGTTTATTGCCTGGCCATGCAACGCTGCAATCCAGACTGGTCGGACTGGGTATGCAATCGGTAGAGTTACCGGAAGGTGAGTTACGCGGGCATACCTTTCATCACTCGAAGCTGGAAACCCCGCTAACCCCTCTGGCTTATGGTCGTCGCCAACGGAATGGCCAACCCGGTGAGGCGGTGTATCGAGTCGGACGACTGACGGCTTCATATCTACATTTATATTTCGCCAGCCATCCTGAAGCAGCAGCGCAATTGTTCACTTAAATTCAGACCGCATCAAACCGGTCAAACGTCATTGTGAACTGGCCGCGTCCGCGAGTCATGCCGCGCAGGTCGGTGATATAGCCAAGCAGCCGATCCAAAGCGCAATCGCAGTGAATCACGGTCATCTCACCCAGGGTGGTCGTATCCCGAATGACCGCCCGACGGGATTGCAAATCACCTATCACCGTTCCGACATCGCTGTCAGGAACCACCACCTCGGTCATCATGATCGGATGCAGAATTAAACCACCCGCCCGCAACAGCGCCTTGCGCGCCGCCTCGGCTACGACAATGCGCAGCGCCTGCGGACTGGATAAAGTGTTGAACAGCCCAACCTCCAACACCCGCAAGGTCAAATCCTGCAAAGGCGCACCTGTCGCCGGGCCAGTCGTCAGTACATCCCTGGCTCCACCCGCAATAGCCTCTCGCTGCAACTGAGACAGATCAACCCCGGTCGGGCGCACCTGCGGCTCCGCCAACACGGTGACCCCGGCTCCACGCCGCAACGGCTCAACCGCCACCTTCGCCCAGGCCTTCATCTCCAGTTTTTTACCATCGGGCGACTCGATCACTCGATAAAACAGGTGATCCGCTTCCGCCGTGCGCTCAATCGTTTCATGCGTTACCACATCAGGCTGGCCAACTCGGATATGGACATTAAATTCCCGCTGCAACCGTTCCCCGGCAATCTGCAAATGCAGTTCACCCATGCCACGCAACACCCGCTGCCCAGTTTCTGCATCCTCTTCGACCCGCAAGGTCGGGTCTTCCTGCTGCAATTTGTCCAGCGCCTCCAGCAATTTCGCCTCGTCACTGCTGGATTGCGGCTCAATCGCCAATCCTAACACCGGCTCACGGGTTTCAATTCGCTCCAGCCATAGCGGATGATCGGGCGCACATAAGGTGTCGCCCGTCGTCGCCTGACGCAGCCCGGCGATGAGGACAATCTGCCCGGCCGTGGCTTCCTCCAGCCGGGTCCGGTGATGAGCATCGACCTCGAACAATCGGGCGACCCGCTCCTGACGCAGGCTGCCTTGTGGGCCGGGAATCGCCACCTCGTCACCGGGTTTCAGCACACCGCGATAAAGCCGGGCAAAGACATGGCGGCGGCCCTCCCACAGTTGCACCTTGAAAGCCAGCGCTGCCAAAGGTCCATCGGTGGTCATCGCCACGGTTTCCTCGCCGCTATCCGGTCGCTGCGCCCGACTCGGTGGACGCTCGGTCGGTGACGGCAACAGCCGGATCACGCTATCCATGACCGGTTGCACACCCTGATTGCGCAGGGCGCTGCCAGCGAAACAGGGATACACCTTGCCCGCCAGGGTCGCTTGGCGCAGCGCCGCCCAAACCGTGGCCGGTTCCGGCTCCTCCCCGGCCAACACCACGTCCGCCAGCGCCTCATCCATTTCCGCCGCCGCCAGCAACAAGCTCTCCCGCCAAGGCCGCACCTGCTCCCAGATCGCCCCGTCGCAGGGCGCAATGTCCATCTGCTCACCCCGCTCGCCGGTAAAACGCAGCCGGGTTTTGTCGATCAAGTGAATCACCGTTCCGTCATAACCAGGCAACGGCGCGGTGACCGCGACTGGTTCCACGCCCAATCGGCCTTGAACGGTCGTCAGTGCTCGTCCGAAATCGGCACCGGGCCGATCCAGCTTGTTAATAAAAAACAGCGCCGGCAACTGAAATCGGGTGCGTTGCCGCCAGACCGTTTCCGTCTGCGGCTCCACACCCCGCACCCCATCAAGCACGATGATGCAGCCGTCCAGCACCCGCATGGAACGCTCGACTTCAATGGTGAAATCAACATGGCCAGGGGTATCAATGAGTTGAATCAGATGCTCCCGCCAAGGCAACCGGGTCACTGCGGCGGTGATGGTGATACCATGCTGCTGTTCTTCGACCATATAATCCATGTGGGCCGCACCCTCATGGACTTCGCCGATTTTGTGGGACACACCGGCGTAATACAGCATCCGCTCGGTCAGTGTGGTCTTGCCAGCGTCGATGTGCGCGGCAATGCCGATATTGCGCACTCGCGCCAGGTCCGGGGCCTTGGCCATGGAAATTCTCGCTTAAAAAATCCGCCGACACTCCAGATAAAACCGCTTTTCATCAGCTTCGCCCATGGAGAAGGTTTTGCGCGGCAACGCGCCATCGCGGATCACCGTGCGGAAGAAGTCGTTCTTATTCAAGGTAGGCAGATAAAAACCGAGGTTGCCGGGTTGCGCGCTGAGTCGCTCCAAGGCGTCTTCACCGTGGATGTAATCGATTCGGGCGTCGGATTGTTGCGTCAGATAGTCATCCAGAAAAGCCTGCAAGCTGGCGATGGGCAAGGTCAGGCGCGGTCGATCGAGGCTCAACACGCCATGACGACCGCTGCTGGTAAAGGCGATGACGTGTTGGCTGGGATTTTGCGTGGTCTGCCAGGCCTGACGCGCCAGCGGCCATGAGGGGTAATCCTGCACCGTCACCGCTGAATCCTGCGCCAAGCAGAACGCCGTTAACCTGGCCAGCAGATGATCCGTGTCAACGCCAAACACCACTCGATGAATGGCTTCAAACACCAACCCTTCGTCGTGTAAATTGACCAACTCCACCAACGCATGGCGAGCGGGATGGTCCATAATCGCGGTAAGATTGGGTGCAGCGCGCTTGAGATTTTCCCAGAGAATCTTGGCAGTGGCGAAAGAATGATTGCCATCGCCCATGGCGTACAACAACACCGGTTCATTCGTCACGCCATACCGGGCACTGAACGCCGCCGGGTCCGCCAATCGGCTCAACTGCTCCACAACCCACTGGATCAATAACGGATGATCCAACCGCCTGCCGCACACTCGCCCGCTGTCCAACATCAGCGGCGCATCATACAGCGACTCCAGTGGCTCAGCGAACAGGGGATCAATGACCATGTGTTGCGAATCATCAATCAGCACCATAACATGCGGCAATTCCAGCGGTGCTTGTTCACGCACCCGAACTCTGGGTGGCAATCGCTCCATGATCGTGCCTTCCGTCGGTCGAATCAGGGTTTTCGCGCCGGGATTGAAGTCGTAATGCTCCAAATCCAGAGCCGCGACCAATCCCCGCCGGGTACGGCCTCGCGCCGTCTCCCGCTCCACCAGCGCCAGTCCTGGCGGCTGCGGTGTCAACACCCCTTCGGCCAAGTAACGCTGCATGGTCTCATGAATAGCGGCGATGCGTTGCGCCTCGTCCGTCGCGCCTAGATAAACTTCCGGCAAGATGAGTCGCAAGGTCGAGGGGGCATCGCCGACCAGCGCTTCCACCCGCGCCCAATAATCCGGCTGCGAAGTGTACTGATCGCAGGCTACCACTGCCCACTTCGTCAGGTCCGTGCTGGTTCGAGGCAGCAACAGCGTCGGAACCTGTAACCCTATTTGCGTGAAATTCATGAACGGCGCGACTCCTAGTGATGGGCGGTAAGCCTAGCATTTGGCAACTTTGCACAAGCTTAACAAATGGCCCGCCCTGAACAAACGACCTTGAGCAAGGTTCCTTGTCGCGGAGTATCATGACCGCTATTCAGAATATACTCCGAGGATGCTCATCCATGCGTAAACTGAAGACTCTCCTGATAACCCTCATCGTCGTTTTGGTGCTGATCACTGGCGGCGTTTGGGGTTATCTGTGGTACAGCACCCAACAGCAGGTTGAACAAATCATCGCCGCTGCCAAACCCTTCGCGGAAATCAGCTACGACGGGATTGAAGTCCTGCCCACCGGCTCGACCAGCGTCAAGCAAATCAAGATCATTCCTCACTTCGTCAATGACGTCATTTCCATCGGCGCCATTCGCCTCAACGCGCCCAATATCCTGGCCCTGCTCAACATCCGCTGGCAACTCAGCCAAGGCCAGCTTCCCGGCGCCCTGTCACTCTCCATTCACCAACTCGATTTACCTCTGCACGGCGATATTGTCGGCGCCAAGCCACTGCCCCCACATCAACGGTCGCCGTTCGATGATCTGGGAACCCTGGGTTGCGGGGCGGTCAGTCGTTTCAGCGGGAACGAATGGCAGGAGATGGGTTATGACCGCTTCGTCGGCAATATGAAAGTCGGCTATCGTCTCGACGCTAACCAAATGAATGTGTACGTTAGCAGCAACACGCAGGACTGGGCGACACTCAGCCTGGACATGGGTTTTGCCCTGATCTCACCCCTCACATCCATGACAGACTTGGCCACATCACTGACGCCTAAATTGACGAGCCTGAGCGCCATCCTCCAGGACGACGGTTATAACACTCGCCGCAACAACTATTGCGCGGTCAAGGCCGGCAAACCGATTAACGAATATATCGCTGAACATGTGCGACTGTTAGTGGAGCGTCTGCGCGCCAACGGCATTAACCCAGGGCCGGGACTGATGACCGCCTATCAGCGTTATCTGACCGAGGGTGAGCAAATCACCGTGACTGCCCAACCTCCCATCCCTATCGACCCTGCCGAATTACCGCTCTACGCGGCAGAAGATGTGGTCAAGCTAGCCGGCTTGACCGTCAAGGTGGACGATCAGGTGGTCAATGATCTCAGCGTGGAGTGGGATACCGCCCGAGTCACCAAAGCGCTGGGCATCGGTGCACAACGGACGCCAGCCGAGGAAGCAGCACAAGGAACCGTTGCGCCGGTACTACCACCGAAGCCCATCGTCATCAAGCAGTCCTTCCACCCAGTTGCAGTCGGCGCCCTCAGTCAACATATCGGCAAAATCGCCAAATTGCAGACCCGCGCCGGCGCCAGCTATCGAGGAAAACTGGAAACCATTGCGGAAGGCACGGTCAGAATTACGATCCGTAAAAGCGGTGGCAGCGCAACCCTGAATTTGCGCAGTGAAGAAATCACCGAGGCGCAGGTGCTTTACTGAATTGGCAGGGTGCGACAACGACGCGACTCTGCGCTCAATGAGCAGCAAACGGATCACGCAACACGATGGTGTCAACTCGATCCGGCCCAGTGGAAATCATGTCAATCGGCGCATCGGCTAATGCCTCCATGCGCCGCAAATACGCTTGGGCGTTTGCCGGCAAGTCTTCATAACGCCTTATCCCGGCTGTGGAATCCCGCCAACCTGGCATCTCCTCGTAGATTGGTTCACACGCCGCCAATGCCTCGGCGCCCAACGGCGCGTGATCCAGCCGTTCTGACCCACATTGATAACCTACGCACATCTGGATACGGTCCAGCCCATCCAGTACGTCCAACTTGGTCACGCACAGCCCTGTCGCGCTGTTATTCAAAATGGAACGGCGCAAGGCAACCGCATCGAACCAGCCGCAGCGCCGCCGCCGACCGGTGGTTGAACCAAACTCATGTCCCCGCTCAACCAAATATTCGCCAGTTGCGTCGAACAACTCGGTCGGGAACGGCCCCCCGCCAACCCGGGTGGTATACGCCTTGGTGATGCCCAACACATAGTCCAGATAGCACGGCCCCAAACCGGTGCCGGTCGCTGCACTGCCCGCAGTGGTGTTGGAAGAGGTTACATAGGGATAGGTGCCGTGGTCAATGTCCAGCATCGCCCCCTGCGCACCTTCAAACAGCAGGTGGTCGCCGCGCCGGCGATGTGCGTCCAGCAATCCGGTGACATCCGCCGCCAGGGGATGCAGTCGTTCGGCCATGGTTAGTGTTTCATCGAGCACTTTGTGGTAATCGACCGGCTCCGTCTGAAAATAGCGTTGCAACACAAAATTATGAAAATCGAGTACTTCGCCCAGCTTAGCGGCGAAACGCTCTGGATGAAACATATCACCCAAACGTAGTGCGCGCCGCGCTGCCTTATCCTCGTAAGCTGGACCAATGCCGCGTCCAGTCGTGCCAATTGCCCGATCGCCCCGCGCCTTCTCACGCGCCTGATCCAACGCGATGTGATAAGGCAAAATGAGCGGGCAGGACTCGCTGACCCTGAGTCGCGCCATCACCGCCACGCCTTGCTGCTCCAGTCGGTCAATCTCAGTCAGCAACGCCACCGGCGACAGCACCACCCCATTGCCAATCAGGCAAGCGACGCCTTCGCGCAAAATGCCGGAGGGAATGAGATGCAATACAGTCTTCTGGCCGTTGATCACCAGCGTATGCCCGGCGTTGTGGCCACCCTGAAACCGCACCACCGCTGCGGCCCGCTCGGTCAGCCAATCGACCACCTTGCCCTTGCCTTCATCGCCCCATTGCGCGCCAATGACCACTACATTCTTGCCCATGTCAAATTCCTGTATGATTTACTGAATTCGGCAACGAGTCCACGACCCACTTCCCCGCCTGCTGCACCAGTCTCCGGTCACATCCCAAGCTATGTGGCTCCGCCTCCGTGCCCGATAACGCTCGAACCACCCGTTCGCCCTGGCCGCGCAACAGCGCCACCTGCTCATCCAACCCCGCATCGCCCACCGACGGAGCATAAATACCAACCCTGACAACCGGCTGTATTGAACTCAACCGCAACAGCGTCGCCAAATCGGTGCTAAACCCCGTCGCGGGTCGCGCCCGGCCAAACACTTGGCCAATCTCGTCATAACGTCCGCCTTGCGCCACGGCCTGACCTTGTCCCGGCGTATACGCGGAAAACAGCACGCCCGTGTGGTAGTGATAGCCGCGCAATTCCGCCAGATCAATGTGAATCGGCAAGTCCGGCCACTGTTGGCGCAATGCCGCCACTAATCGCCGCAACGTCATCAGCGCCTCGCGCACTACCGCCCCACCCACTGCCAACTGCGTCTCCGCATCATCGAGCGTCTCTGGCCCGCCGTTCAACGTCGCCAACACCTGGAACCACTCGCAACATGGCGCGGGCAACGCCCACTCAGAAAGGTATTGATAGATTTCCGGCAAGGCCTTGCGCTGCAGCGCCTCGAACAACACCCGCTCGCGCTCGACGCTCAACCCCGCCTGCCGCACCAGTTCACGAAACACCGCGACATGGCCCAAATCCAGATGCACCTCATCGATACCCGCGACGCGCAGCGTCTTCAGCAGCAGCAACAGCACTTCCAGGTCGCTTTCATGGCCACGATGACCGTACAACTCTACGCCAGCCTGATAAGGGCTGCGGGAACCGCCGAAACCGTCGGCGCGGGTGCGCAGCACCGGCCCCATATAACAGAGCCGCACCGGCTCCCGGCGTTTAAGCAGATGCGCGTCGATCCGCGCCGCCTGTGGGGTCATATCGGCCCGCACCCCCATCATCCGTCCGCTCAACTGATCCGTCAGCTTAAAGGTTTGCAATTCCAGATCATCACCCGCCCCGGTCAGCAGCGATTCCAGAAACTCAATGAGCGGCGGAACGATCAGCTCGTAACCCCAACTTTCATACAGGTCGAGCAGTTGACGGCGCAACCGTTCCAGCCGCTTGGCAGCCGGCGGCAGGATTTCCTCAATACCTTCAGGCAATAACCAGCAGTCTTCGGCAATCATGGAGGTAAAATCATGGAGTAATGGGTGGATCAATTTTCAATCTGATCGGCTTCAGCGGAAAAAATACAGTACGGCCAAACCCAGCCCCATGCTGGACAAACCGGCCCATCGCAAAACCCGATTCTCCAAACGAACCATCCGCTGCAAGGTTTGACGGAATGAATCAGGGCTGAGAAAGGGCAAGATGCCTTCCAGCGCCAGCATCAGGCCAAACGCCGCCAGCAGCTCATCCCACATGGCGACGTCCAGTCATCGACGCAACGCCGTCGTGATGGCGACGGATTGCGGTCATCATTGCACGGGCTTGGATTGCGGCGCTTCGCCGGGTTGCGCCGGGTTTAAGTAGCGGAAGAATAATTGTGAATCCGGTTGTATGACCAAGACGTCATCCCGGCTGTTGAAACTCTGCCGGTAGGCATTCAGGCTGCGATGGAAGCTGTAGAAATCCTGGTCCTTGCCATAAGCTCGAGCATAAATATCTGCAGCTTGGGCATCACCTTCGCCGCGCTGACGCTCGGCATCACGGTAAGCCTCGGCCAAGATCACCGTACCCTGCCGGTCGGCGTCAGCACGAATCCGTTCAGCCGCTTCCGCGCCGCGCGAGCGGAAATCCTTGGCCACCCGCAACCGCTCAGCTTTCATCCGGCTAAACACCGAATTGCTGACATCGGGCGGCAGGTCAATGCGCTTGATCCGCACATCGACTGCGGCGATCCCCAAGTGCGTCGCCTGTTCCCGGAGTAGGCGGCTCAAGGTTTCCATGATCTGCAACCGATCGCCTGACACCACCTCCTGAATGCTGCGTTTGCTGAACTCGCTGCGCAAGCTGTCCTTAACGATTTGATCCAACCGAACATTGGCCTGTGTCGCATCACCGCCAACCGTGGTATAGAACCGCCGCACATCTTCAATGCGCCACATCGCGAAAGAGTCAACAATTACATTCTTCTTTTCCGCCGTCAGGAACCGTTCTGGCTCAGTGTCCAACGTTTGCAACCGCCGATCAAACTTGCGGACATTGTTGATCAACGGCCATTTCCAGTGCAAACCCGGTTGATAGTTGTCTTGGACAATCTCGCCCAACTGAAAACGGATCGCCGTCTGCGTTTCGTCCACTGTGAACAGCGACATCGCCAGCACTGCTGCTAATGCGCCCAACGCACCCAGCACGGCATTGCGGGACATCGACAATGATGACCGGGCCATCAGCGCACCTCCCGATTACGATTCAAATCACGCAGGCGCGTGGCGGCCGCGCTATCATCCGTCGATGCAGAGGCAGGCAATGCCTCCAACGAACTGTTGGCAGAACGTCCATCGCTGGCGCTGGGCGCGGCGTCACCCGCTTTCAGCAATCGGTCGAGAGGCAGATACAGCAGATTATTGGTTCCCGTCACATCCACCAGCACCTTGCTCACCCGTGACAGCACCGTTTCCAGCGTTTCCAGATAGAGGCGTTCGCGGGTTATTTTTGGCGCTTTGCTATACGCCGCCAGTAACTGCTCAAAGCGGCTCGCCTCGCCCTGGGCCTGGGCGATGACCTGCTCCTTATAGGCCGATGCTTCCTGCAACCGCCGTGCTGCCTGACCGCGCGCCCGTGGAATGACTTCATTCGAGTAAGCCTCAGCTTCATTCTTCAGTCGCTGCTCATCTTCACGCGCCTTGATGGCATCGCCGAAAGCGTCTTGCACTTCTTCCGGCGGCTGGGCATCCTGCAAAACCACTGTGATGATTTGCAGACCCGCGCCGTAGCTGTCCAAAATGTTCTGGCTCAAGGTTCGGGTATCGGCAACGATGTCGCTGCGACCTTCGGTCAACACAAAATCCATGGTGCTTTTGCCGATAGTTTCACGGGTCGCGCTCTCCACCACCTGCACCAGCACGCTTTCCGCATCCTGTACACTGAACAGATAGGCGCGGGGGTCCTTGATCTGGTATTGCACTGCCAGCCGGACATCCACGATGTTTTCATCCTGGGTCAGCATCAAGGCTTCCTTCGGCACCGAGCGAATCGCCGGCTGCCGACCGCCGCCAGCTCCGGAACGGTAACCGATTTCACGGAAACGGCGTTGTTCAACGTTCACAATTTCCACCCGATCAATGGGAAAGATACGCAAGTGTGGGCCGGGCAATGTGGTTTCCAGGTAACGGCCGAACCTCAATACGACCCCGCGCTCGCCTTCATTCACGATGTAGATACTGGCAATCAGCCAGCCAATCACCGCAATGATCCCGATCACCAGACCGATGCCAGCAATCCCGGAACCAGAAGCCCCGCCGCCGCCACTACTACTGCTGCTGCTGCCGCCACCGCTGCCACCGCCACGTCGTCCCCCCAGCAGACTGTTGAAGCGGTCGGACAACTTGCGAACAACTTCATCCAGATCAGGCGGTCCCTGATCGCGACCGCCTCCGCTCCAGGGATCGCGGTTACCGCCTCCCGGTTCATTCCAGGCCATGTCGTACCTCAAAGTTCGTGTCATACGTTTCAAATCACCGGGGCTTCAAATCCCGAACGCACCCATTCCGCCTGCAGGCCATCCCGGCGACAAAGTAGATCCATATTGCCGCGCGAGGTGCGCACTTCGATCAGCGATTCACCAGCGGGACCCGTTTGCTCGGCCACCACTGCGCCCAAATGAAACAGGCGAGCGCGCAAACGAGCTGCAGATGGTGGCAAACAGAGCCAACCCTGCACTATCCCGCCACGCAACCGTTCAGCAAGCGCTGTTGACAGCAAATCCAGCCCTGCACCAGTCGCCGCTGACAGCCAGACGGCCCGCGCTTCGCCATCATTGGCTCGTTCCAATTGGGGTGCTTCGCCGCTCAGGTCAATCTTATTGAACACCTGCAACTGCGGAACATCCCCGGCGCCGATTTCCACCAGCACCGCTTCAACCTGGGCGATGACGCCATCGCGATCAGGATGGTGGGCATCGATCACATGCAGCAACAGGTTCGCTTCGCAGGTCTCCTGCAAGGTTGCACGAAACGCCGCCACCAACTCATGGGGCAAGCGGCTGATAAACCCCACGGTATCCGCCAGAATCACCGGTTCCGCGCCCAGCAACTCCAGACGCCGGAGGGTCGGGTCCAGGGTCGCAAACAATTGATCCGCCGCGTAAACCTGGGCTTGGGTCAAGGCGTTGAACAGGGTGGATTTACCAGCGTTCGTGTAACCGACCAGTGAAACGGTAGGCAGGTCCGCTTTCCGTCGCGCTTTCCGCCCTTGTTCGCGCTGTCGCTCGACCCGGGCCAAGCGCAAGCGAATCTGCCGGATTCGGTCGGCCAACAATCGCCGATCGGTTTCCAACTGTGTTTCGCCGGGACCACGCAGGCCGATGCCGCCGCGTTGCCGCTCCAGGTGAGTCCAGCCGCGCACTAACCGGGTAGACAAATGACGTAACTGCGCCAGTTCCACTTGAAGTTTGCCTTCAAAACTGCGTGCACGCTGCGCGAAAATGTCCAGAATCAATCTGGTGCGATCCACGACCCGGCATTGCAGAAACGCTTCCAAATTGCGCTCCTGACTCGGCGACAACGTGTGGTCGAAAATGACCAATTTAGCTCCGCTCTGCTGTGCCGCCGCCCGGATCTCCTCAGCCTTGCCGCTGCCGACGAACAGGCGCGGGTCTGGCGCAGACCGGCCGCCGGTGATCAACGCCACACATTCAGCGCCTGCAGAAGCCGCCAATTCCCGGAATTCAGTGAAATCCGGGTCTTCTTCGGCCCGATCCAGCGTCAGATGCACCAGAACAGCGCACTCCCCCCCCTGTGGACGCTCGAACAAACCACCCTCCGCGTTCCAGGCCCCGATAGTCAGAGCGTCTCACCACCATTGATGTCGTCGGGCGCCAAGCTCAGTCGAACGTTGCGCGCCGGCACGACCGTGGAAATGGCGTGTTTGTAAATCATCTGGCTCACACTGTTCTTAAGCAACACTACAAATTGATCGAAAGATTCGATCTGACCCTGCAACTTGATACCGTTCACCAAGTACACCGAGACGGGAATCCGCTCCTTACGCAAAGCGTTCAGAAAGGGTTCCTGGAGAGAATGACCTTTTGCCATTGCGACGCTCCCTTGTTGTTATGAACCGTTTATTTCAATCCGCGCATGCCAGTAGTAGCAGGCGAACGTTAGCGGAGGAAGAAGCACGATACGTGCCTGATTCCCAAGATTCTCAGCCGGAGAATGTTCACCACGTTCCCGTGATGTGTTGTCGGTGAGGATCCTAAAGTTCCGAAGGGCACTGCAACCCTGCCCAGCAGTGACAGCCTCCGCAAAGCTGTAGATATTAACACAGCGGTTTCTTCATGTTGGGAAAAACCGGGCTTTACGCAAATGGATCATGAGTTGTTCTAACCTATCAGACGCTGTGCTGTCCAGCCAAAATGCGCCAGGTTCCGATCGTAGCCAGGTCAGCTGCCGTTTCGCGAACTGTCGGGTCGCCACGACCCCCCGCTCGACCATCGCCGGATAATCAAGGGCGCCTTCCAAATACTCCCAGACCTGCCGATAACCGACAGCCCGCATGGCGGGTTTATTTCGATCAAGATCACTTCTAGCCCGCAGTCGCTCCACCTCAGCGACAAAACCCTGTTCCAGCATCACCCGAAACCGCTGTTCAATCCGCTCATGCAAGACCTGTCGATCAGCAGGCGCCACCCTCAGTTTGATGATCCGAAAAGGCAATGATTCGTTATGCGAATCCTCACAAAGTTCCGTTAACGATTGACCGGTCAGTTCATAAACCTCCAGCGCCCGTTGTATCCGCTGTGCGTCATGCGGGTGGATGCGCGCCGCTGCCACAGGATCAATTCGCGCTAACTGGTTGTGCAAAGTCGCGCCACCCTGTTCAGCCCACGCCGTCGCCAGCCGGGCGCGCACCGCCGGATCGGCAGAGGGTAACACCGCCAGGCCCCGCTCCAGCGCCCTAAAATAGAGCATCGTCCCGCCCACCAATAGGGGGAAACGTCCAGCCGTCTGGATAGCAGCGATTTCTCGTAAGGCATCGTTACGAAATTGGCCGGCGGAATAGGCTTCGGCAGGATCCAACATGTCGATCAAACGATGCGGAGCGATGCGTAAAGTCTCGGCATCGGGTTTCGCTGTACCAATGTCCATCCCTCGATAGACCAGCGCCGAATCGACACTAACGATTTCGAAAGGCAGCCGTTGCACCAGTTCCACCGCCAATGCCGTTTTACCAGTAGCGGTCGGCCCCATCAGGAACAATACAGGTGGGCGGAGATCAGCACAGATCATTTGAGTCGTTAATAAGCTAATGAAGGATTGCCGTTAACGCCCGCGTCGGAACAACCGATCCAGTTCGTCCAAGGTCAACTGAATCCAGGTGGGCCGGCCATGATTGCACTGACCGCTACGATCTGTGTGCTCCATATCGCGCAGCAAGGCGTTCATTTCCAGCAAATTGAGCGGTCGGTGGGCGCGCACTGCTTCATGACAGGCCAAATTGGCCAGCAGGCCCAAAATAGCTGTTTCAGTCCGGTCGCTGGTCTCGTGCGCCGCCAGATCCGCCAGCATATCGCGCACCAGTCCCACGATATTCGACCCCGCTAGCAAGGCCGGAATTTGCCGCACGGCGACAGTGTTCGCCCCCAACAGCGTCAATTCCAACCCGGCTTTCACAAACAATGCGCTATGCTCTTCAACCTGTCGCCGCTCTGGTGGGCTAACGGTTAACGTAACCGGAGTCAACAGCGTTTGCGTCTGGATTGAGCCCTCGACGAGCGCGCTTTTCAGTCGTTCGTACAGGATGCGTTCGTGGGCGGCATGCATGTCCACCACCACTAACCCAACTTCATTTTCCGCTACGATATAAACGCCGTGCAACTGCCCAAGTGCGTAACCCAGTGGCGGCGCTTCAGCCACCGTTTCGGGAGGCGCACTGACGGCAACAGGTTCAGACACGGCGGAAGATGCATGGAGTTCATGGTAGGCCGTCATGCGCTCGGCCACCTGACCGGGCGTCGGCGATCTGGCGGCGGTGCAATCGTCAATCCATCGGATGCTTGACCCTAACCGCTCGCTGGCTTGGGGCGCGGGTGGCGGCGCTGTTCCTGGACGCACTTCCGCTAAAGCGGTTTGCACGGCGCGGCGAATGAAGTCGTGAATCGCTGGCGATTCGCGAAACCGCACCTCGTGTTTAGCAGGATGCGCGTTGACATCGACCGCTGCGGCGTCGAGTTCTAAGTAGAGCACCGCCGCTGGCTGGCGATCCTGGTAGAGAATATCCTGATAAGCCTGCCGCAGCGCATGAGTGATGACCCGATCACGCACTGGCCGACCGTTGACGAAGAAATACTGCCAGTCCGCTTGAGCGCGGGAGACCGCTGGCAAACCCAGCCAACCCCAGAGCCGCAACCCGCGCTCGCTCCAGTCGAAAAATACGCTGGCAGCGACAAATTCCCGATTGCACAGTTCCGCTACCCGGTGCGCCCAATGTTCCTGAGTCGCGGCAGGCTCCAAATTCAAGACCGGCTTCTGGTCGCGCCACAAGCCGAACCCCACATCAAAACGGCTTAGCGCCAGTCGGCGGATGCTATCTTCAATGTGACCAAATTCAGTGCGCTCGCTGCGCAAAAATTTGCGGCGGGCCGGCACGTTATAAAAAAGGTCGCGGACTTCGACCGTACTGCCCAGCGGATGCGGGGCTGGCGCCGGCGCATCCATCGTCGCGCCGCCATCGCCGCTGACCCACCAGCCGATCTCCTGTCCAGCCGTGCGGGAAATCAAGGTGAGCCGCGATACCGAAGCGATGCTGGGCAACGCCTCGCCGCGAAAGCCGAGGCTGGCAACGTGCTGAAGATCGTCGAAACTGGCGATCTTGCTGGTCGCATGGCGGGTCAGCGCCAAGGCCAACTCATCGGGCAGGATACCGGAACCGTTGTCGCGAACCCGGATCAGCCGGACGCCACCCTGCTCCACTTCGACCATGATGCGGGTAGCGCCGGCGTCCAAACTGTTTTCCAGCAACTCCTTGACCGCTGAGGCAGGGCGTTCGACGACCTCGCCAGCGGCGATCTGGCTGACTAGTTGCGGCGGCAGACGCTGGATGTGAATATTCAACGAGCGAACGAAGATCTACTGAAGGGTCTTCTGCAGCACGTCCAACACCTGCCGGGCGCCCACCGAGCGATCCGGCTGGTCATTACGATCGCGCACCACAACCAGGGTTTGCGCTCCTTGCCCGGACAACCGGACTCGATAGCGCGTACCCGGCGGCGGCGCTTCCGACTTATTGCGCCAGAACGCCAGCTTAGATAACCAGCCATCATCCCCCGACTTCTGGCCTTCCAGTTCAGGATCGCGATACTCGACCACATACAAACCTTGGGTGCGATTCTGCTCTTCTACCGCGTAGTTGCTGCCATCCAGCGCCAGACCAACCCGTCGCCAAGAGCGGGAATAATCTTCACTGATCAGTAACCGGCTTTCGCCGCCCTCTTCAACTAACTGGACACGCGGCCCCGGCACTGCCGCCGGCCCACCCTTAGCCTGCTGAACCTCGGCGCGCTTCTCCGCAGCCCCCAGATAGACAGTAAGCCGCTTCAGCATTTCGACTTCCAGCTCTGGGCTAGGGGGTCGTTGCTGCCACCGGTAGGTGCTGGTGGCGCTGGCTCCGGAACCGCCGCTCGCCACTTCCTCGACGCCATAGTGGGTGAGATAAACCTCGGTGTTGCGGTCATCCGCGCTACGCTCCAACCGGGTACGGAACTTGTCACGGGTTGGCGCCGAGTACAATACATCCAGATACTTCTTCAGCAAGCTGCGCACCCCATCCTGGGGAATGTCAGCGCGATTCTCGACCCAGTCAGTTTCCATAATGCCGATGGTCGGGTCGTCACGTTTCAGCGCAAAGCCCGTGCTGATCCAAAATTCCCGCACCTTAGGCCAGACCTGATCGGCGGGCGCAGCAACCACTAACCAGCGCTGATCGCCATCCTGTTGCGCGGTGATGCCTGGCTGCGGCGGCAATACCGCTTCGGCCTGTTGCGCCTGCGGTTGTGGTCCGCCGCGCTCCTTCGCGTAAGCAGACAAGCTGGCTGAACCGGATGGATTGATCTCCGGCACGATCAGGGTATCGTCAATAGTCGACGCCGTCAGATCTGGCGGAATCTCCAGCGGCTGTGAAATCGTGCTTTGCCGGTAATCCGGCCGCCGATCCGGCAGCAGGGTATCGAAACTCTTGGAGCAACCTGACAGCGCGATCGCCACCGCAGTGAATAGCGTGGCAGTGCGCCATGGAAAATGTGAAATCTGCATTATCATAGGCATCACAACACTCCAGCCTGTTGCATCGCTGCCCGCACCGCCGGTTGGAACTGCTCGGACAACGGCGTCAGCGGCAGGCGGATTCCGGAAGGAATCAAGCCCAGTTGGCCAACTGCCCACTTCACCGGGATGGGATTGGATTCAAGAAACAGCGCCTTGTGCAATCCAGCCACCTGGCTGTTGATCGCCGCAGTATGGGTGCGATCACCCGCCAGAGCTGCGGCGCACATCTCATGCATCAAGCGCGGTGCGACGTTGGCGGTGACTGAGATATTCCCCTTCGCACCACTGAGGATTGCTTCAGCGGCAATGCCGTCATCGCCGCTGTAGACATCCAGTCGGTCGCCGCAGCGACGCACCAGCTCCTGGATGCGCTCCAAGGTACTGGCTTCCTTAATGCCTATAATATTCGGAGTATCGGCCAGCCGCTCGACAGTTTCCGGTTGCATATCGCAGGCAGTGCGGCCTGGCACGTTGTAAAGAATCTGTGGAATCGCCACGCGGTCGGCAATCAGTTTGTAATGGCGGTACAAGCCTTCCTGGGTTGGCTTGTTGTAATAAGGAGTGACCAGTAAGCAGGCATCCGCGCCGGCTTCCATAGCCCGCTGGGTCAGGTGCAGGGCCTCGCGGGTGGAATTGGCGCCGGTGCCGGCGATGACCGGAATCCGCCGCCTGACCAGCTCCACCACCTTGCGCACAACCGCAATGTGCTCTTCAAAATCCAAGGTGGCCGATTCGCCCGTGGTGCCGACTGCAATGAGAGCGTCGGTCCCGTTCTCGATATGAAATTCCACCAGCCCGGCCAGCGCTATAAAATCCAGCGCCCCATCCGCCTGCATCGGCGTCACCACCGCCACCATACTGCCACGAAACATGCTTTTCTACTCCCGATAAACCCGCAATCGCCGCATGGTACGGATAGCGAGCCAGCTTGACAAGCGCCGGCCCAGACGCAACAGCGGGATGGTTTTCACCCTGACCGGATAGCGGTACACTGCAACGATTCAACTCCCTGTTGTCCTTTGCCTCTAGGAAACCCTGCCCGTGAAAAACTACCTGGTCATTTCCGCCTTGAGCGAAGATCGTCCCGGCTTGGTCAACGAGCTGTCCCGGGCGATCCTGGACTGCGATTGCACGATGATCGACAGCCGGATGACCGTAATGGGCGGTGAATTCGCTATCCTGCTGATGGTGCAAGGTAACTGGAATACCTTGACCAAACTGGAAATGCAATTCAAACGCCTGGAGCAAGCGCTGGGCATGTCCATTATCGCCAAGCGCACCGAGGGTCGGGTGCCAATCGGCGATGTCCTGCCCTATGCCGTGGAAGTGGTGGCGGTCAATCAACCCGGCATCATCCATCATCTGGCCAGTTTTTTCGCCAGCCGCTCGATCAACATTGAGGACATGGTGACGCGCAGCTACAGCGCCCCGCACACTGGCACCCCGATGTTCTCGGTCAACCTGGCCATCGGCATTCCGGCCAACACCCATATCGCCATGCTGCGCGAGGAATTCCTAGACTTCTGCGACGATCTGAACCTGGATGCGGTGCTGGAGCCCATCAAAGGTTAAGGCGACTCTCTACAATAAGCCGATGTCTCTCATGCCCCAACGCCGTCTGTTTATTCTTGACACCAACGTACTGATCCACGACCCAACAGCGGTATTCCGCTTTCAGGAACACGATATTCACTTACCTATGATGGTGCTGGAGGAGCTCGATCACGCCAAAAAAGGCGTTTCCGAGGTCGCCCGCAACGTTCGGCAGGCCAGCCGATTTTTGGATGACTTGGTCGCTGGAGCCAGCCAAGAAGAGATTGAACAGGGACTACCGCTGCCGGGCGCACCCGGCCCCTCGGGCCAACCGACCAGTGGCCGGCTGTACTTCCAGACTCGCCCCACCCGGCTCAGTCCGTCGATTCCCCTGCCCGGCAACGCCCCGGATAATGACATCCTGGGTATGGCGTTGACCTTGCGCCAGGATCATCCACAGTGTCAGGTCACGCTGGTGTCCAAGGACATCAACCTGCGGATCAAGGCCGCTATCCTTGGCATCCATGCGGAGGATTATTACAGCGACCAAGCGCTGGATGACGTCAATCTGCTGTATGGCGGCATCCGCGAACTGCCGGCGGATTTCTGGGAGACCCACGGCAAGGAACTGGACTCCTGGAAGGACAACAGCCGCACCTTTTACCGGGTGCGCGGCCCCGAAGTCGCCCACTGGCATCCCAACCAAGGGCTATTTTCGGCGGATGACAGCGCTGATTTCATCGTCCGCCAGCTTCACGGCTCCGAAGCCGTCATCGAAGTGCTCCGCGACTATGCCGCGCCTAACCATGCGGTCTGGGGCATTACCGCCCGCAATCGCGAGCAGAATTTTGCCCTTAACCTGTTGCTGGACCAGGAGATTGATTTCGTTTCGCTGCTGGGCGCGGCCGGTACTGGCAAGACTCTGCTGGCGCTGGCGGCGGGTCTGGCGCAGGTGCTGGATGTCCCGCGCTATCGGGAAATCATTATGACCCGGGTCACGGTGCCGGTCGGCGAGGACATTGGTTTTCTGCCCGGTACTGAGGAGGAGAAGATGACCCCGTGGATGGGGGCGTTGATGGACAATCTGGAGGTGCTGGCGCCAAAGGAAGGCGGGGAATGGGGCCGCGCCGCCACGGCGGATTTGCTGAGCCACCGAATTAAGATTCGCTCGCTCAATTTCATGCGTGGCCGGACCTTCCAAAACAAGTACCTGATTCTCGATGAGGCGCAGAATCTGACCCCAAAGCAGATGAAAACGCTGATCACCCGCGCTGGCCCGAGCGCCAAGGTGATTTGTCTTGGCAACATCGCGCAAATCGACACGCCCTATCTATCGGAAACAACTTCTGGTCTGACCTACGTGGTGGATCGCTTCAAGGACTGGCCGCATGGGGGGCATGTCACCCTGCGGCGTGGGGAAAGATCACGACTGGCGGAGTTTGCGTCGGAGCAGCTTTAGGCGAAACCGGCGGCTCTCTGCACCAACTTTCTGGCCCGGCCTCCACCGCCATTTTTCGTGTATGCTCGCTGGTCAAAGCGTGTCTCATACGGCGCTTGTTTTCAATATCACAAGTCAAACCCCGCCCTTCGCGCAAAGCCGTTGAAAGTTTTAGCTGATCACCTGCCCGCCCTCCTCTCGATGGCCTGGCTGCTTTGGATCGCGCTGGTCGCGGTCGGGCTGATTCTGGAGCGCCGCCCGCCCGCGACCACCCTCGCCTGGCTACTGGCCTTGCTGTTCATGCCCTACTTCGGCTTTGTCGTGTACCTGCTGTTCGGGCCGCGCCGGTTGCGCCGTCGCCGACTGCGTTACAGCCGCGCCCGCGCCCGACTGATTCAGTCCACCACCCATCGCCTGGGTCGCGATTACACTGCACTACCCGGCTTTCCCAGCACTGATTTGGAATGGCAATTAGCCACCCTGCTAGATCGTACTCACCAGGATCAACCCGCACCGGCTCTCGACGTGACCCTGCTGGAAACCGGTGACGCCTGTTTTACGGCGCTGGAAAACGCGCTCACCGCTGCTGTCCATCATATTCATTTGGAATATTATCTATGGCAGCCTGACCCGATCGGGACGCGACTCCGCGACCTGTTGATCGAAAAAGCCCGTGCCGGCATACAGGTGCGGCTGCTGCTGGACCCCATCGGCTCTAACCGCATCACGCGCCGCTTCCTGAAACCCCTGGAAGACGCCGGTGGCATGACAGCCTGGTTCAACCCGATCAGTCTGCGCCGGTTCCGCTGGCGGCATGTCAACTTCCGCACCCATCGCAAAATTGTCGTCTGTGATGGGCGCATCGGTTTCACTGGCGGTATCAACATCAGCGCTGAACACAGTCAGTCTCATCGCCACACCGACGCCTGGCGCGATACCCATCTATGGATCGAGGGCGAACCGGTTCACCGATTGCAATTCATCTTCCTGGAAGGCTGGTATTTCGCCACTGACTATGCACCATTCCAACCGGAGTTCTTCCCCTCTTTCCCGGAGCATCCACACCGTCCCTGGTTGCACATCGTTGAATCCGGCCCTGACAATGACCACCACGCCATCGCCAAATTCTTTTTCGCCGCCATCGCCGGCGCTCAGCGGCAAGTGTTGCTGGCTACGCCTTATTTCGTCCCCACTGAAGCGCTCACCACCGCGCTGATCACTGCGGCCTTGCGTGGGGTCGAGGTGCGGATTCTGGTCCCGAAGCGCAGCGATTCGCGCCTGGTCACCGCCGCCGCCCGCAGCTATTACGATGAGCTGGCCAGCGCGGACGTGGCGATCTACGAATACGGCCCGCCCATGCTGCACGCCAAGCTGCTGGCGGTGGATGAACGCATCGCAGCGATCGGCAGCGCCAATTTCGACAACCGCAGCCTAGCGTTGAATTTTGAAACCATCGCGGTGTTGTATGATGCGAAACTTGCCACACAACTGGCGCGCAGTTTCGAAGCGGACCTGCGCTACGCCCGCCGCTATGTCAAAACTGGTGGTCGGCGGGCAACGCTCGGCCAGCGGCTGGGTGAGGCTACCGCCCGGTTGCTATCGCCGCTGCTGTGACAGGAGTATGCGCAGACTTAACCAGCGAGTGGGTGGGTTTCCCGTTCACCATCCCTCACAGGTCGCCACTCCCGAAAAGTCGCGGCCTGCCCGCACCGCTGGCCTGTAGCATCGGTCAGGTTCCAAACCGTCGCCCGTTCGATCAAAAACCGTTGCCCGATGCGCGAAATTCGCACCCCGGAATAGTCATCAATATAGCCTCGGGTGGTGACTTCAGCCAACAGCCGCGCCCGTTCGGCTCGGTTGGGTGCTTCCGCCGTCAAGCGCGAGGGCATTCGGGTCAACTCCTTCCACGACAGAGCAAAGAGTTGCAGCGCGGTCCGGTTGCCGTAGGTCAAAATCGGATCGAGCGCAGCATTGTGCGACAACAGCACAAACGGAGCGTGAAACAGCGCTTCCGCTGCCGCTTCCGGTGACAGCCCAGGGTCCAGTAAATGGCGTCCGGTGAGCGTGTGGAAGGTGCGGCGTAGCTGTTCCGCATGTTCAACCTGATAGCGATTAGCGGGGCAGGGTTCAATCACCAGCGACTCCTGGACAGCCCGACGGATAGCAACACGGCTCTTATCTTTTTTTAAAAACTGAAATTTATAAGAAAATTAGACTTAGAGCCGACTCAGTAGCTCGGTTTTTTTGGCGGCGAATTCCTCGGTGCTGAGGATTCCCTTGGCGTGCAGGTCAGCCAAACGCTCAATCAGAGCAAAGATATCGCCCACGCCACCCGACGAGGACGCACCATCCGCATCGAGCGGCGCGGGCGATGCACCAGGCATGGATGAGGCAACGCCATCTACGGTCAGTACCGGCAGGCGCGCTACGTCCACCCACCCGTACTGGCTGGAAAACGTCAATGACCCGCCCGCACCCTGCTGCTGCGAAAATCCGCCGATTTGATGATCAAGCGTGTCGTAAAGTGTGACTCGGCCCCCTAGGTCAATCGCCAGTCGTCGAGCTTGGGCAAAGTACGCATAGCGCACGCCATTCTGAGCACCGGTGCTGGTCGGCCAACGTAAATCTACCCCCCACCAGTCGCCGGAACTGTCGGGGGCTGGTGGAACAAACAAGCTGGCCGGCCCAACAGGTCCTGCACCGTTCTGCTGTTGCTGGCTGCCACTGTAATGGGCTTGCCGCTGGCCATCGTCGCCGCCCTGGCTCTGCGACTGGAAACTGCCGTCGTACATCAGATCGGGCTGGTTCGCTACCAAGCTGGAGAGGTCGCTGCACAGCGCGTCAACCCGGCCTTTCAGCGCATTGTTGAACATATCGGACACCATGGTCATCCCGCCCTGCATCCATTGGCCAGCACCGCCGAATTCGGGATGGTTAAATTGCGCCATACGGCCATGACCATTGACCACGGCGTCGAGCATGTTCAAAACGGCGGCTGGACTGAAACCATGGCGTTGCGCCAGATCATTGACGGCCTGTTGGCCAGCGGAAGAAAGCGCTCGCATCGTGAAAGTTCCTGTTGTTGGTAAAGGGAAAGGGGGCAAATTCGGTTTTTCACATCAATATGCAGCCCCAAATTCCGGGATCAAGCAGCAGGGATGCCGACATGCTTAATTTTCTCCGCGAACGATCCATTCATCAATTCAGTGTCCCTGACCGAACGGCTCATCGCCCCCGATCCGGCTGGGAGTTGGTCCAGTTTGCCGCTTGTATTTGGCATCCAGACGCTTGCCATAAGGCCGCAGTACGGGACCGCTAAGCGTTTCAAAGCTGATCGCGCAAATCGCCATGCCGGGGCGCAGCGCCAGCGGCAGCTTGCCACTGTTAAAGCACTCCAGCACCACCGCGCCGTTCCAACCCGGATCGATGCGGTGCGCCGTCACATGCACCATCAAACCCAGCCGGGCCAGGCTGGAGCGTCCGTCCAGCCAACCGACCAGATCATCCGGCACCGTAATCGTTTCCACCGTGGCGGCCAGCGCCAGTTCGCCGGGATGAATGAAAAAGGCATCATCCGCTGCAATCCGAATTTCTTTGCTCATAATCCGGTTAATTGCGTGATCCACTTCCTCACGCGGTCCACTCAGATCGATATGGGATGCGGCGTGATCGTTGAACACCCGGAAGCGGTGGCCCAGATGCAGGTCCACACTGACACCGTTGATGCGGTTGGGCAACGGACGCGGCTCGATGCAGATTTTGCCATCGTCCAGATAACGTTCAATATCACGGTCACACAGGCGCATGAATGCGTTCCCCTTTCCGAAATGAAAAGCGCGGCCATCGCCGCGCCCGATGAATCCGATCAGTACACTCTGACCCTGACTTTCTTGCAACTGCGGTACTTGGTCCCATACCGCCAGTACTCGTTGCACACGGTCCGATATCGGTATTTGGGCGTGGTGGTGCAAACCCGCTTGACCACCCGTCCATTGACAATGGTTTCCTTACACTTGGTCGCCGCCCCAGCCTCCTGGATCGGCAGGGCAAAGAGCCCCATCACCGCCAGCGCCGCCAACCCCCCTTTCAAGAACTGCAATTGCATGGACAACCTCTCCTGCGTGGAATGGATTTAAAACATCGACTCGCCCAACATATTCCCCGAAAGCTTTACGTATTCTGAATCACAATCTTCGGAAACCTGTGGCTGTAATTCCGCGCCTGCAAGGATAACCGGGCTGCAGCGCGGCGAGCGATCTCACGGTACAACTCAGCGATGCGGCTGGTCGGTTCGGCAACCACTGTGGGGCGGCCACCGTCTGTTTCCTCACGAATGCGAATATCCAGCGGCAGGGAACCGAGAAATGAAACCTTTTGCTCCTCAGCCATGCGCTGGCCGCCGCCATCGCCAAAGATATGCTCTTCATGGCCGCACTTCGAGCAGATGTGAATGCTCATGTTCTCAACGACACCCAGCACCGGCACCTCGACCTTTTCGAACATTTTCAAACCCCGACGAGCGTCCAGCAAGGCGATATCCTGAGGCGTCGTCACGATAATCGCCCCGCTAACTGGCACTTTTTGTGACAAAGTCAATTGGGTATCGCCCGTACCCGGCGGCAGGTCGATGATCAGGTAGTCAAGATCATGCCAACGAGTGTCCCGCAGCAACTGCTCCAACGCCTGCGTCACCATCGGTCCACGCCAGATCATCGGCGTTTCTTCCTCAATCAGATAGCCAATGGACATGGATTGGACATTATAGCTGACCACCGGCATCAGGGATTTGCCATCTGGCGACTCTGGCTGTTGGTGAGCGCCCAACATTCGGGGCTGGCTGGGGCCGTAAATGTCGGCGTCCAGTAACCCGACCCGCGCGCCCTCGATGCTCAAGGCCAGCGCCAGATTGACCGCCGTGGTTGATTTACCCACACCGCCCTTGCCAGAAGCAACAGCGATGATGTTTCTAACCCCAGGCAACGGTTTTAGCCCCTTTTGCACCTCATGCGCGATGATCTTGCTGTCTACACGAATCGTGATATCGCCGGCGCCGGGCAGCGCCGTCAATCGGTCGCGCAACGCGGCAATCAACGTCTCCTGATAACCTGCCGCTGGAAAGCCCAGCTCGACATCGACCTCAATCCGCCCCTCTTCGCTTCGTATCTGTTGAATGCATTTGGCGGTCACCAAATCCTGTTCGAGATAGGGGTCCACATAGCCCTTCAGGGCATTTTCCACATCGGTGCGCGCTATGGCGGTCATCAGTGCAATTCCTCATGATCATCAATGCAATGGGTAAACAACAAGATAGCCATTGGTTAACCAGCTATCAATCAAATTCCACACCAACCTGGCGGATGACAGCCAGGCGGCAATGCTGCTAACGTAACGGCCCTTTCGACCGACTGCCAACGATACGCACCATGAACCACCCCACCCGCCGAATCCTTGTCACCAGCGCCCTGCCTTACGCCAACGGCCCGATCCATATCGGTCACTTGGTGGAATATATCCAGACCGATATCTGGGTGCGTTTCCAGAAACTGCGCGGCCACGAATGCTACTACCTCTGCGCCGATGATGCGCACGGCACACCGATCATGCTGCGCGCTGAGCAGGACGGCCTGACTCCGGAACGGCTCATTGAGCGCATCTGGCAAGAACATCGCGCCGATTTTGCCGATTTCCTGATCGAATTCGACAACTATTATTCAACGCATTCCCCGGAAAATCGTCATTACGCGGAATTGATTTATAACCGGCTGGACGCCGCCGGACATATCAACCGCCGGGTGATTACGCAAGCCTTTGATCCCGAAAAGCAGATGTTCCTGCCGGACCGCTTTATCAGAGGCGAATGCCCGCGTTGTGGCGCGGCTGACCAGTATGGCGATAGCTGCGAAAGTTGCGGTGCAACCTATGCGCCCACCGACCTGAAGAATCCCCGCTCAGTCATCTCCGGCGCGACACCGATTACCAAAGAATCGCTGCACCTCTTTTTCAAGCTGGCCGATTTTGAAGCCATGCTGAAGGACTGGATTAATAGTGGACCGATCCAGATGCAGATGGCTAACAAGCTTAACGAATGGTTCACTGCTGGCTTGCAAGAATGGGATATCTCCCGCGATGCGCCCTACTGGGGCTTTGAGATTCCCAATGCCCCTGGCAAGTATTTCTACGTCTGGCTGGACGCGCCGATTGGCTACATGGCCAGTTTTCAGAACTACTGTGACCGCACCGGGCTGAATTTCAACGATTTCTGGAACCCCGACAGCACCGCCGAGGTGTATCACTTTATCGGCAAGGATATCGCCTATTTTCACATCCTGTTCTGGCCGGCGGAACTGACCGGGGCGGGCTTCCGCAAACCGACAGCGGTGCATTGCCACGGATTCCTGACGGTGGACGGGCAGAAAATGTCGAAATCACGCGGCACATTCATCAAAGCTCGCACCTATCTCGACCATCTGCACCCGGAATATTTGCGCTACTACTTCGCCACCAAGCTGAATGATGGCATCGACGACCTTGATCTGAATTTCGAGGACTTCCTGCAACGGGTCAACAGTGATCTGGTCGGCAAGGTCGTCAATATCGCCAGCCGCAGCGCCAGTTTTATTAACCGTCGCTTTAATGGCCAACTGGCCAGCAGCTTGGCGGAACCGGTGCTCTATGCCGAATTTGTGGTCGCCAGCGACTCCATCGCACAGGCTTATGAGCAGCGGGAATTCGGGCGGGCAATGCGCGAGATTATGGCGTTGGCCGACCGCGCTAATCAGTATATTGATGAGAAAAAACCGTGGGCGCTGGCAAAACAACCCGGCTCAGTGACGGAGGTACAGGCTGTTTGCAGCATGGGACTCAATTTGTTCCGGCTGCTGGCTCTCTACCTCAAACCGGTGCTGCCTGGCGTCGCTGCTCAAGTCGAACAATTTCTGCAAATTCCACCGTTATGCTGGGATGATTTGGCAACGCCACTGCTGGATCACACGATTGCTGAATTCAAACCGCTGATGCAGCGGGTGGAGATGGCGCAAATTACGACCATGATCCAGGCTGCCAAAGAACATCAACCGGCGGGAGAAACACCGGCTCCGCCCGCCGGACCGCTGGTGGATGATCCCATTAGCCCTCCAATCACCATTGATGACTTCGCCAGGGTTGATCTACGGGTCGCACGGATTGTCAAAGCGGAGGCGGTGGCTGGCGCCGATAAGCTGGTGCGGCTGGAACTGGATTTGGGCGAGGAGATACGGCAAGTGTTCGCCGGTATTAAATCCGCTTATGCGCCCGAAGATTTGCTGGGCCAGCTCACGGTGATGGTCGCCAACCTCGCTCCACGTAAAATGCGCTTCGGCATCTCCGAGGGCATGGTGTTGGCGGCAGGTGGCAAAAGCGGGATTTATTTACTGACCCCTGATAGCGGCGCGGAACCGGGAATGCGGGTGAAATAATCCGTCAGTATTCAAGTCAAACGCTGGGTTGGGAAGTAATTACCCTCACATCGGGCGTTTGGTTTCTGAATAAAGCTTTCTGGCGACGTCATTACCGCTTCAGCAGGAGTGGCGAAAAGCAAAAATCCTGCAAATTTGGGGTCAATGGGTCGTTGGCATTAAGTAAGCCCAACAGGAGCGATAACAGCGATGGAAATCCCAGGTTACACCATCGTGCGCAAGCTTGGCGAAGGTCATATGGCGACGGTCTACCTTGCCACTCAGGGTCGATTGAACCGCCATGTAGCTTTAAAAGTATTGAATCCCGCACTGGCGGTCAATGACCGTTTTACTGAGCGATTTATCAATGAAGGACGAGTCATTGACCTGCTTCGACATCCACAAATCGTTCCTTTATTTGAGTTCAATTTTTACGAACATTATTATTATTTTTCCATGGAGTTCCTGCCCAGTGGAACCTTGGTGCAATATATCCAACAGGGACTGATCCCAGATCGTGCTTTAGTCATCACGCGACTGATCGCTGAGGCGCTTGCTTACGCCCATCAACGCGGTGTTATCCACCGTGATCTTAAACCCAAAAATATCCTCTTTCGCCAGGATAATACGCCAGTTCTAACCGATTTCGGCATCGCCAAGGTTATGGATGCCGACTCGACCCTGACCTTTCGGCAAGCAGCGATTGATAATCCGCGCTATATCAGTCCGGAGCAAGCAACCAGTCAACCGCTCGATGCACGCTCGGATATCTACAGTCTTGGCGCCATCTTTTATGAGATGCTCACTCAGCAACACCCTTTTCCAGCGAGTGATGTCATTGAACTGCTCAAAATGCAGGACACCCTCCCGGAATTGCCGAGCGAACTGACTCGTCTTCAGCCGGTTTTAGATAAAATGCTGGCAAAAAAACCGGATGATCGCTTTGATAGTGCTGATCATTTAATTCAAGCGCTTGAACAGGTTCAAGGGGATTATTTTTCTCCTCTCAATAATGTCATTGACTTGCCCGTTGACACTCGTATGGACGATCTATTGATCACCCATACCGAGTTGATTGAAGAACCCCTATGGACACCTCATCATCGGCAAGATGATAAAAGCCAAAGCGCCGCGCCTGCTGCGGCCCAATCAGCAACTCCAAAACCCGTTCGATTAACACTGGGTTGGGCTATCAGCGGTTCATTATTGCTGATCATGGTGGCTGCAACCGGCGCTTACCTGACTTTATTCCGCCCAACCCCCCTTGAACCCAGAGCGCTGCAAGCACCACAATTTTCCAATTCGCCGACACTACGCGATCAGGCAACCTCTGAACCAGGCAACCAGAATCGTACTGGCGATGAGGCCGCACAACGCCAAGCACAGGATCTTGCTCGCCGACAGACTATCGAAGAAAAATTGCAACGCAGTATTGAGGAAGAGGTCAAGCGCCAAGCTCTCGAAGCCGAACGGTTGCGTAAAGCGGAAGAAGAGGCAAAACGCCAGGCCCTCGAAGCCGAACGGTTGCGTAAAGCGGAAGAAGAGGTCAAGCGCCAAGCTCTCGAAACCGAACGGTTGCGTAAAGCGGAAGAAGAGGTCAAGCGCCAAGCTCTCGAAGCCGAACGGTTGCGTAAAGCGGAAGAAGAGGCAAAACGCCAGGCCACTCAACCGGCCTCCCGTCAAACGCCTGCCGTAGTCAATCGTAAAGCTGCTGAGCCAGTGCGCCCGGCGATCACTCCTGAAGTAAAGCCCAAAGCTGTCGCAGGAGCTGGCTCAAGTAAAACATCGCAGAATCGCCGCTGTGGAAATATCCTGAGCCGTATTACACTGGGAGAGCCGGTTTCAAATGAAGATCTTGAACTCGTCAAAAAGGAGTGCCGATGATGACGACAACCCTGTTTTTTAACCCTGCCAAACGCAGCCGTCTTTTGATCACTCTGGCGCTCGGCGCAGCACTGAGCGCATGTGCAACCTCACCAACACCCTCTTCGCCAGACGCCGCCGCGCCTCCTCCACCGGTTCCGGTTCTGCCTTTCGATGAAGCAGTGTTGAAAGCAGCAAATGATCTGTTCAGCAAGGCGCAAACCCCACCAACTGATGCCGCTTCTTCGGCCAAATACACTCTGGTCATTGATCCGCTCATCGATGGAATGACAGGCAACCAATCGACAGCCACGCTATCAATGCAATCCCGCATTGAGCAATTAGCGCGTGATAAATATCCACAATTCGATGTGCAACCCTTCGCAGCGGCCACAGTCGAGAAGTCGCCTATTGTCCTAGTGGGCACTTTCACCCCGGTGAATCAGGAAGGCAAGACCGAAGGAACTCGGGCATCCTATCGGATCTGCCTGGCGCTGGCTGATCTCCAGTCCGGCAAAATCGTCTCCAAAGGCGTCGCCCGCGCACAATTGCAAGGCGTTGACGCCAAGCCGACCCAATATTTTCGCGACAGCCCTGCCTGGAGCAAAGATCCAGCCACCGAGGGTTACATCAAAACCTGCCAGGGAACCAAGCCTGGAGATCCGATTAACCCGGTTTACACCAGTCGGATCAAGACCGCCGCTCTCATCAGCGGGGCGATTGAAGACTACAATGCTGGACGCTATCAACAAGCGCTTGATCAGTATCAGGCGGTTCTGGCCATGCCGGGTGGTGAGCAATTGCGCACATACAATGGCATCTATCTCGCCAATGCAAAGTTAGGTCGTCGCGACGCAGCAGCCCAATCCTTCGGTCAACTCGTTGACTACGGTCTCGCTAACAAGCGTCTAGCCATCAAGTTTCTATTCAAGCCCGGTTCAACGGCGTTCCTGTCGAATCCTCAGGCTACCGGTTCTTATCCGCTGTGGCTAAAGCAGATTGCGACGCACACCGCGAAAAGCAATACCTGCCTTGAAATCACCGGGCACACCAGCCCCAGCGGGCCGGAGCCGATCAATGAGCGGCTGTCGCTGCGGCGGGCTGAATACATTCAGCAGCGCCTGGCATCCCAAGCTTCAGCGCTCGGCAAGCGCACTGTCGCGACTGGTAAAGGCTCCCGTGAGGCGCTGGTCGGTACGGGGAAAGATGATATCACTGATGCACTCGACCGCCGGGTGAGCTTCGAAGTCATTGATTGCGCCACTTCGAGCGTCGCCACCGGATCGTGATACCGGCTGCCGAAACCTGCTGCGCCGCCCTGGCCGACGTTGACGCCACGGGCGGTGGTTATTCGCGGCGCCGGAGTATTCTGCAACGCAAATTCTGCGGGCTGTGACTGAAATCCATCATGACGCTGGTCGCCGCCCGGCCCGCTGTTCCACCCATAATTGATCCCGCAATCCCGACGAGCGCCGCAACCGCCTCTCGACTGCTGCCTCGAACACCGCTGGAACTCCGTAAAACACGGCTTGCTGCTTGGCCCGCGTCAACGCTGTATACAGCAGTTCCCGACTCAATACCGGCGATGATTCATTCGGCGTCACCACCAACACCCGCTCGAATTCTGACCCCTGGCTTTTATGCACAGTCATCGCATAAACCGTTTCATACTCTGGCAATCGCGCCGGCGCGAAACTGCGCAACGCACCATCGTTGCCCAGGAAAAACACCTTCATCCGCTCCGGTTCTTCCGGGTCCGGCAGAGTGATGCCGATGTCGCCGTTGAACAGGCGCAAGTTATAGTCATTGCGGACTACCATGATCGGTCGCCCGGGATACCAGTTCTGGCGGCTATCAATCAATCCCCGTTGCTGTAACACCGCTTCGCACAACGAATTCAGCGCCTCCACCCCGAAGGGGCCCTGACGCAGCGCCACCAAGACCCGGAAACGGTTGAACTGTGCAAACACCACGGCGGGCGCCGCTCCCGCCTGTACTGCCTCCAGATAGGGGGTAAACCCGGTCGCCACCGGTTCCGCCAATTGCTCTGGCAAGGCTGCGCTATCGGCCAGGTCATGCCAGTCAATGTCGGCGCGACTGCCCAACAGCGTCGTCGCTTCCGCCGACCGGCCCCGATTCACCGCCTGCGCCAGCGCGCCAATGCCGCTGTCTGCGCCGAATCGGTAGCTATGCCGCAGCAATACAATTGCGTCCACCAGCGGCGAAGGTGATTCCTTACCTCGCGGCAACGCTTCATTCGTCAACGCTGCTAACTGCGCCTGAAATTCCGGGGAAAACCGCCCGGCTCCCGTACATAGATCGCCCAGCACCGCCCCAGCGTCCACCGAAGCCAATTGATCCTTGTCGCCCAGCAAAATCAGCCGCGTCGAAGGCAGCAATGCATCAACCGTTTTCGCCAACAACGCCAACCCGACCATGGACACCTCGTCCACCACCAACACATCCAGCGGCAAGGGATGGTCAGCGTTATAGCGAAAATACACCGAGCCTGGCCGACTGCCGAGCAAGCGATGTAAAGTGGACGCCTCTTCAGGAATTTGCGCGGCTTGTTTCGGCGTCAGCCCCAATCCTGGCTTGGCGGCGCGAATCGACTCCTGCATTCGCGCCGCCGCCTTGCCGGTGGGCGCCGCCAGCGCAATGCGCAACGGTCGCTCGGACTGCCCGGTCAACAGCGCTAAAATTTTCAATACGGTGCTGGTTTTGCCGGTGCCGGGGCCGCCGGAAATCACACAAACCCGCTTAAGCGCCGCTACCGCCGCTGCGACCTTCTGCCAGTCCGGCCCGGTCAACGCCGAATGACGGGGAAACAGCCGGTTGAGGTCGGTGCGCAATTGCGCCTCATTGATTCCGGCTGAGGCTTCCTGCGCCCGCCGCCGTAGATCGAGAGCCAGCCGTTGCTCATACCGCCAATAACGGTAGAGATACAACCGACCTCGGCGGTCGATGATCAAGGGCTGGCGCGCACCGGGCCGGCCTACCACCGGACTGGAGCGCACTGCGTCGAGCCACTCGCTCATGGACGACAGCGTGAATGCGGGCGGCTTCACCCCTCCCCGTTCCGTGATGGCCTGCCAGCGCCGCGCCCACTGGCGCAAGTTGACGCAAATATCGCCTTGACCGGTGGCGTGACTGGCCAGCGCCGCCGCCAGCGCCAGTTCTGGTGAGTCACCGCCCGCCAACCGCTCCATGAATCGGGCGAAATGCACATCCAGATCGTTCAATGTCCCCTGTTGATGCAGCATTGGCAGGAGATCGTGAGTCAGCCTGTTTTCAGTCATGGCCCCGCCATCAACTCATCGAGCGCAACGACCAATTCCAGCGCGGGTCGGTCACGAAAGACGCCACATTCCGCGCCGAGCGCCGGATCCATACCGCGCAGAAACAGGTAAAACACCCCGCCGAAATGCCGCTCATAATCGTAGCCGGCCACTCGCAACCGTAGATAGCGATGCAACGCCACGGTATAAATCAGATATTGCAACACATACGCCTCGCGGGCCATCACCTCGGCCAAGCGCTCTGTTCGATAGGCGGCGGCTTCCAAACCCAGCCAGTTGGATTTGTAATCGACCAGGTAAAATCGCCCATCCGCTTCAAACACCAGATCGATGAAACCCCTCATGTAGCCCCGTAATGGACTGAATTCCAGCCGGTCAATCATGTCCCGAAAAGGGCCGGTCGTATAGCTATGCCGCTCTAACAGTCGCCGCAGCGCCTCAACGCGCAGGTGGGTGACTGGATAGTAGAATTCCAGTTCGTTGATGCGCTGATCCAACGTCACCGTTCCCAACCGTAGCCCGTTGCTCTCCAGTGGCGTCGCTAACACCCGCTCCACCCAGTCCACCACGGTGGGAGTCCAGGTCTCAGCGTCCAACCCGTGCCCAGTCAACGTGCGCCGCACCCGTTCCTCCAGCAATTCCCGCTCTCTGCGGCTGAAGTCCAGCCGTTCAAAAATCGTATGTAAACAGGTTCCAGCTCGTGCGCCACGAGGAAAAGTAAATACATTCAGGCCCACCAGCGCGGTTTCCACCGCAGGCGGCGCTGGCGTAGCCACGGTCATATCATAATCAGGCGTCTCCGCCGACTGCCCGGCAGTCAGGGAGGTAAAACTGCCCACCCGCCAAAATTCGGCCAGTGAGCGGGCAAAACCCCGCGCCTGCAACTCCGGCTCTGCCATCGCGGGCGGTTGATAACGGCTTCCGATTTCTCGAGGGATCGGCGTGATGGCGACCGTTTCGCCGACCGCAGCAAAGACCCGTTGTAACTCATCACGGAATCCGGACGCATCCAGCTTCTGAAAGTGTTCCTGGGTTGCCTGTAACCAGTCCTTGCCCACTTCCTTCACCGTTGGATGGTGCAGCAGCCAGGCGGCGGGCGCCGTGTCGGCATCCTTGATCTTGCCCCAAACCAGATAGCAGCGCTGTTTAGCGCGAGTCAGCGCGACATAAAACAGCCGCAGGTTCTCGGCCATTTCTTCGCGGCGGGCCAGTTGTACGGCAGGATCGTCCTCACCCGCGCCGATCGCGAGAATGGAACGGCGCGAATCTTGCGGATCGTGATACAGCAATCCGTCACCCTCTTTCCCGGCCCGCAACCGGCCATCCCACAGAAACGGGCAGAACACGATTTCATATTCCAGGCCCTTGCTCTTGTGGACCGTCACAATGCGCACCAGGTTCTCGTCACTTTCCAGTCGCAACTGTTGCTCTTCATCCTTGCTACTGGGCAAGCGGCGGCTGTCTCCGAGCCATTTGAGCAAACCCGCCATGCCCGGATGCGTGCGGCTGGCGATGTGCGCTAATTCCGCCAGATGCAGCAGATTGGTCAAGCGCCGGTCGCCATCACGGAAGGACAGCAACCGTTGCGGTACGCCTTCATGGATCAGCCAGGTACGGAAAAAGCGCATAAAACCATGCTCTTGCCATAACAGCCGGTAGTCCTGGAACTTCTCCAGCCAGCGCGCCCAACCTTGCTCTTCCTCCCGCAAGCGATGCAACTCCTCGCCGGTCAACCCGAACAGATCAGCAGCCAGCGCCGTCCGCACCCGCCCTTCATGACCCGGCTCCGTCACCGCCGCCAACAGCCATTCCAGTTGCCGGGCTTCATCGGTGATAAACACACTATCATCGGCATGTTGCACGCTCGGCACATTCAGCCGCAGCAGTTGCCAACGGACCAATCGCCCCTGCCAATGGCTGCGCACCAGCACCGCGATGTCGCCGCCTGCCAGTGGCCGACGTCCAAGATGCGCCTGATCCCGTGCGCCGAGATTCAATAATCGGGCGATTTCAGCGGCGGTCGCCTGGGCAGCCCGTTCGCTGGCGATCCCCTTGCTCACCGACGACCCTGAACCTTCCGACTCCAGCAACCAAAGCTGCAATGGCTTCTCAAGCCGGCCCTCAATGAGCAACGGCTCACGCTGCGGGTCCGGAGCGGGAATGGCATCGTGAAAGGGAATGCCTTCAAACAGAAACGGCTGATCCTTGACCGTACCGAAGACTGCATTGAGCGCCGTCAGCAAGCGCGGATCGGAACGCCAGTTGACCTCCAGGGTATGTTGCTGGGTCGTGGTGCGGCGGGCGGTGAGGTACGCGAAGATGTCCGCGCCGCGAAAACTGTAAATAGCCTGTTTGGGATCGCCCACCAGGAACACCGGCTGACCCGTCCCGGCATAGATGTAGTGGAAAATTTCATACTGCACCGGGTCGGTGTCCTGGAATTCGTCGATCAAAGCTGCCGCGTAGCGGTCATGAAGGGTCTTGATCAGCGCGGGACCTCGCCGGGGGTGTTGCAGGGCGGCGTGCAGGTCCAGCAGCAAATCATCGTAAGACTGAACCTGTTCCCGGCGTTTGCGAACCGCCAGTTCATCATTGCAATAGGCCAGCAGTTTGACCGGAATCTGATAGCGGCAGTAATCGGCCAGGGCGTCGCAGGCGATGTTCAGCGTCTCGCAGGCGTCAAAAAAGGCATGGTGCGGAACCGCTGCACCTTTCTTGAGCGATGTTTGCAATTTGCGCGTCGTGAACTGGGCAAACTTCTCAAACTTCGCCAAGCGTGGAGGGGCAGCGCTGAGATAAACCTCCATCGCCTCCAGCCAGCCGGGAATGGATTTCAGGTGATATTTCTGCCGGTTCAGCGCCGGCGAAGTCAGCAGCAACTCCTCAATGGCGGCGCGATCCTGCCGCCAGAGGTCGCGGGCCTGCTGAAAGGCGGTATTGAACGCCCGCTCCAGCGCCGGACCGTCGGCGCTGCTGTTCGGCGTGACGATTTGCAGGTAGGGCTTGCCGAGATGGGGTTCGATTTGCCGCAGCAGCGTGTCCGGGCTCGCGTGCTGGTCGAGGAAATACTGCACTACGATGGGTGAACCGGGATAGAACTCCCGCCGCCAGAAATCCTCGACGATTTCCCGCAACAGCTCGCGAGTATCCGCCATCAACTCCGTGTCGAACGACAGCCCGCTTTCAAAAGCATTGTCGCCGAGCACCCGCTTGCAGAAACCGTGGATGGTGAAAATGGCGGCTTCGTCGAACCCGCGCAGGGCATTGCTTAACCGGCGAATGGCGCGTTCCCGATCCGGTGTTAAATTCAGTAAGCGGACGCCCAACTCATCACCGGCAGCGGCGCGACCCTCCAGAAAGGCGTGGCGGATTTGCGCCAGCCGGCTGCGAATGCGGTCACGCAGTTCTTTAGTGGCGGCGTTCGTATAGGTGACCACCAGAATGCGGTTGACCGGAATCCGCGCCTCGACCACCAGCCGCAGATAGAGGGCGGTAATCGTATAAGTCTTCCCGGTTCCAGCACTGGCTTCGATCAGGTTGAAACCGGCCAGTGGCGTATCGAGCGGATCAAGGCGTTGCATACCCATGATCTCATCGTTGCGCGGTGGGGCTCTCCAGCACCCAATTACAGGCCGCCGGCAACCGATCCACCGAGGGTGGTTCCGGTTTCCGGTAGGGCTTGGGCGAACGCGCCGCCTGCACAATGTCCCTGACCCAGTTGGCTAAATCCGCATCACAGCCATCGCCGGGCGGGAGCGGTTTCTGCGCTTGGCATTGGGTGGAATCAGGTGGACAGGCCAGCCGGACATGGAAATGGGCGTCATGCCCCCACCACGGACGCACTTTGTTCAACCAGCGCCGGTCCATTTCACTGTTGCACAACGCTTGCTTGATGATGGCGTTGACGAAAATGCGCTCTACTTCGGGCGACAACGCCGCTTGTTTCAACGCATCCCGGTAGCGCGGCGACCAGTCGGACTGGCTCAACGTCCCCTCGGTCATACGCACCATCGACGGCGCACCGGTCTTTTCGATCTCCACTCGCGACAACACCCGGTTACGCGGTTGTTGCAGAAACCACACATCCACGTCCAGCCCGCTTTGATGGCTGCGATGACCGGTGGGCGTCGGCCCACCACGCGGCTGCCCCAGATCGCCGATCAATAGCCGGCTGCCCTGGGCAGCCGCCTGCTGGCCCAACCGCTCTACGAAATGCACCAGTTGGGGATGACCATAATAGCGATTACGGCTGACGCGCATGACCTGATACCCCTCCCCCACCAACGGCAATGCGACTGCTCCAGCAATGCAGCCAGCGGTGTAGGAACCGATGACCTGCGGCGGACCGGTCAACGGGTCACGAACGGCGCTCCAGACATTGCCAGCGTGGGCGGACATCGCGCCCAAGGACCACAGAAAAAGGATAGAGATAAATCGAACAATCATACCGGGCGCTCCTCCAGCGTAAGGCAACGCGACAAGCTTAGCGGAAAGTCGCTACTCAGTCCCCCCTCTTTGGCGCCGGAGGTGAGAGGGGCTGTGCTTTAGACCAAGGCGCTGACTCTTTTAGGCAAGCGACCCCGATGGTAATAACGCTATGCTGGTCAATAAGTGCGCTGAAACAAATGTTTGCCTGCATCCGAGGAGACTGTCGCCATGCTGCCCGACTATTTTGAATTTTCCCTCCCGACTCGCGTGATCTACGGGGTCGGCGTCATTGCCGCTTTGCACGATGCCGTCGCTCACTACGGTTCCCGGCGGGCGCTGCTGGTGACCGATGCGGTTCTGGTGCAAACCGGACTGGTGGAACGGGTGAAGGCGGGCTTCGCCCGAACCACCATTGAAATCGCCGCTATCTATGATCAAGTGCCGCCGAATTCCACAATCAAGACCGTGGAGGATTGTGCGGCGCTGGGCCGGATGCAGCACTGCGATTTGATCATCGGTCTGGGCGGCGGCAGTGTGCTGGATACCGCCAAAGTCGCTAATATTCTCATGGTCAAAGGCGGTCCGGTGGCGGAGCACATGGGCGCTTATCTGCTCGGCCAAACCCGTTTGTTACCGCTGTTTCTGATTCCCACCACCGCCGGCACCGGCTCGGAAGTGACCAAGGTGGCAGTGATCGCCGATCCTGACCACGATGTGAAATTGCCGTTTGCCGAGACGCAATTTTTACCTGATCTGGCGATTCTCGATCCCGAATTGACCCGCAGCCTGCCACCGAAACTGACGGCGATGACCGGCATGGACGCCCTGACCCATGCCATTGAAGCCTATGTGGACAAGGAGTGGTCGCCGGCGTCCGATGGGTTGGCGTTGCAGGCCATTCGACTCATTCGGGACTATTTGTTGCGGGCTTGCGCCCAGCCCAATGATTTGCAGGCGCGGGGGGCGATGCTGGCGGCAAGCTGTCTCGCAGGCATTGCCTTCTCCCATTCGATGGTCGGCATGGTGCATGGCATTTCTCACGCGCTGGGCGGGGTGTATCACATCCCGCATGGGCTGGCCAACGCGCTGGTATTGCCCGAAGTGATGGACTACAACCTGGATTCGCGGCTGGATCGGTACGCCGATATTGCCGAGGCGCTGGGCGTGGCGTTCCCGCGACCGGGCGCGGCATTGGAAAATCTTTTGCGTTATAGCCAGTTGGGATTTGCTGCGCCGTTGGCCCGACCTTTGGCGAGGGTGGATCGTGGGTTCCGGCGCAAGGCGGCGAAAGCAAGCATTGCCTATGTCCGCCGGTTGAATCAGCACTTGGCGCATGTGACCGGGATGCCGTTGAACCTGCGCGATGCGGGGATTCAGGACGGGCTGGCGAAGTTGGAGCAGGTCGTGGAAACCGCCATGACCGATGGCGCGATGCTGTACAACCCGCGTGAGCCGGAGCGGGACGCCGTGCGGCGCATCGTCCGCACGCTGTATGAGACCCCGGTGAAGGCGTTGCCGGTGTCGGCGGCGGATTTACATCCGGCAGTGGCGACCGTACAGGTGCAGGAGTTGCGCGAGGTGTTCCCGGACGCCGAGACTTTTTATCGGGTGATGGGCGGCTTTTTCGAGCGGTTGAAGGCCGACCCGCAAATCGGCGGGCCGCTCAGGGATTCCCGGCTGTGCGTCCGGTTCGAGTATGCCCAGCCGACGGCAGTGCTGACCATCGATGCCCGGGGTGAGGAAGTGCAGATTTACCGGGGCGACGCATTCACTGGCCAGCCAGAAGTCACCATGAGCATGAGCGCCGATTTTGCCCATGCGTTCTGGCATGGCCGGGTGAATCTGGTGTCGGCGCTGACTCGCCGGCAGGTCACCGCCAGGGGCAACGTGCCCAAGACGCTGCGCCTGCTGCCGATTCTCAAACCGGCCTACGCGCTGTATCCGCAGTATCTGACGGAAGTCGGAATGGCGGATAAAGTCATGCGTTGAAGACGCCGATCAGTCTGCTAGATGCCGATATTGCTGGTTACGGCCCCACCGCGGCCTCTCACAGGAGAAACTGCCGTGGTAGTTGCATGACAAACCGAAAGTAGTCGGGCACCGTGGGAACGGTCGGGCGGCGTGCGGGAGTCGGACGCTGACACGGCGGACTGCCTCTCGCCCCCTTACCCAGAGCAATCGCGCTATGTTTTTTATTGATATTTATCAAATACTTGAAAACTGCGGGCATAATGCATCGACAAAGCAATATTCAGTTAAATCAATTTGTTATTCTGGCATAGCGCGATTGCCCTGTCCTGCCACTAAACGCATAACGTTCGAGCTAAGCGGAAGCCGGTAGTTGTGGGGCACCGTCTGGAAAAATCTCCTGCAGGCGCGCAAGCAGACCCTTCTGGTACTCAGTGATTTTCGCGTCCTTGCTTCGACCATTGGTGGCAAGGTCCCAGAGCATCCCGGCTGCGCCCAAAACAGCCATCTCTGCGTTTCGTGCGCGGAAGAAGACGAATCTCCACTCCATCCCGACGTTCAGCTCCGGGTGAAGGAGGGGCGCAGCAATCTTCCCGGAAGGATGGACGGCCATGTCTCGGTATGAATACAACGCCTTGAGATTCGCACGAAGTAAGGCTGCCCCCTTTGGCTTCAGCGAAAACGCACGCCGAACAGTCTCCGCGACCTGCGTATAGCGAGCAGTCCTGCCGGTACGCCACTTCTCCGACATTGCCGGAGGGATCGTCACGTATTCCCGAAGGATGGCGTAGACGGCATCCCACGCAATTGCCGCAGCCATGATCGCCTGCATGGACGCCTCGAACTCCGCTTCGAGTCCTCTCGCCTTGGCGTCCTCATCTGAACCAGACCATGCTTCATCTCTGCGTGCCCGCGCAAGCTTGGCATCTTCAATATGGCGAATCGCTATCTGAATCCAACTCGGGCAGACGTCAAAGCGGACGTGAAGCGTGATGGGATCACCCTCAAGCTGGCCATCATCGCGAATCCGTATAGAGAAGCTTGGGATGGTGATCGTCATCCCTCGGCTGATGAAGATGCCGGGCATTGGTTCTGTGACGCCTAACGCGCCGATGAGCGGCGCCGGAGCGCGCAGCGCGGAGGCGTCCGCTCCATTGGCTGGTTAGCCGTCACTTTCGGATGGTACGGGCGCATTCTTTTCCTTCACCAATCTCTTCAACCGACTAAGGTCGTTTTCTGTTCGCCTTTTCAAATCAAACATCGCTTTGTAGATCTGCGCAATATCTGATACCTCGTCGGCACACCTTGCCTCAATTTCAGCGTATTTCTTTGAATCGTACATATCCCAAACCAACTTGCCTGATTCTGGTGGTGGTTTGCCGAGATATTTCTGGTACAGGTGCGCCTTTGATTTTGGATATGAAAAATACCGCTGCTTCGATGAGAATTGGCAGTAGGTGGCAACAGACAAGTCTATTTGCCGTGAGCCGCACATTACATCGTAGATGCGGGTGGGTTTCGCAATCTTATGGGTCGTCATTTTGGAGAGAAGTGTAGGCACATCGCTATGCGATATGCCGATTCCACATAGCATGAGGGACGCGTCCGATGAGCACGCGCCTTGCCGATTTGACGCTCCTTCAAAAAATCTGAGAATTGATCGTAGGACTTCCCGTTCTGTTCCGGACTTCCATTCCCATACTGTCGTTACTTTGCCAAACGTATCAGTCATCGGAAAGTAGGTTTGGAAGTGACCACCAAGGATCTTGTGGCCCTCTACAACTGGCGAGAACAGCATTCCGCTTTGCGTCTTACGGCGACGGTCAGCTACAGGAACGTAGTACTCAAGGTCGAAGAAAACGACCTTAGTTCGACTGGGATTAAACTGGAGCATAGTGACGGCTAACGGGGCGGCGGATAAGCCGCGAAGGGCGGAAAGCCGCAGGCTTTGACGGCCGATGTCGGCTTGATCCGCGTGGTTGTCCAGCGCTGCGCGCCGCGCAAGCCGCGGATGCCATCCGCCGCCCCGTTGTCGCGGGCGCGCCGGTTGAGGAGCGAAGCGACGAGACCGGTGTCGCCTGGAACGACGGGTTAGGCGGCAAACTCGATATGCCTGACATGCGAGAGATCCGTGACCTTGCGGGCCTGCCATAGATCGTAGTTGTGCTGCATGGCAAGCCAGCTCTCCGGCGATCGGCCGAGCGCCTTGGCCAAACGAAGCGCCATTTCCGGACTAACCGCGCTTGCGCCATTAATGACGCGCGTGATGGTAGACGGCGAGACACCAAGGTTCTCCGCCAATGCCCGCACACTGAGGCCGTAAGGGAGCAAATAGACTTCCCGGATGAACTCCCCGGGATGGGGAGGATTGTGCATGGTCATCAGTGATAATCCTCGTAGTTGAGCAAGTAAACGTCTCCGTCCTTGAACTCGAAGGTTAGCCGCCAGTTGCCGCTTACCGAGATGGACCAGCGCCCCTTCAGCTTTCCCTTGAGGGGATGGAGCCTGTACCCAGGGATGTCCATATCTTGAATCGCCTGGGCGGTATCCAGAGCGGTCAATTGCATTCGAAGCCTGACGGCATGTGCGGTCTGAATGCCCGACGTACTGCCGGTTTCGTAGTACCTGCGCAAGCCCTTGTGGCGGATGCTTCGAATCATGAGCCGCAGTATACGTCTGTGTTGCGCACCACGCTCGGTCAATCCGTTTTTTCCGGCGCTTCCCGCTGATCGAGGTAGGCCCGGATGGCCCCTATTGGACTGGCTGCTTTCTCCAGGAGCGAGCGGTAGCGCAGGAAAAATAGCCAGTGTTTTTCCCGCGCTTCCTGGGGCATTTGGTCATAGCCCTCTTCGTACCAGCGGGCCACATCGTGGAGAAAGCCCTCGATCTCACACCGTTCGCGCCGCTCATGCTCCCGCTGGGCGTAGAGATCGTGATACCAGAGCAGCAAGCGTTCGAAAGAAAACGTGCGTAACTGCGCTTCAGCCGTCGCCAGATCAAACGCAATGTCCGTCAGAATGCCGCGATAGACCACCAGATAAATCCATTGCTGATCATAAGTTCGGCAGGCATCACAGTACAAAGATTCGCGCACGATGCGGATTTCCTCGGCATGTCCGATGCAGTCGCCGATGCGGAAATAGTCCAGTGCGCAGTCGAAATCCTTGGTCTGGATCGATGGAATCTCAGCCTGACAAACAGCGCAGGCGATCGGTTTTTCAAAATGGATGGTGTCGAACATACCCAAGGCTTATCTCCTCCTGTAAATTTTCCTGTGATCGGAACTATGGAGCAGGCAGGTGAAACGAACCTGGCTTAGCAGAATTAAGGGGTCGAATGAAGTCAGCGCCTGAACTGATGACCCGCTGGAAACAGGCACTGCGGGAATGAGGTCGATAGTTGTGGCATCAATGCCGCAAACCTTCGGTGAACAATCGAATCACTTATTTGTTTTTATAGTATTTTTCCTGTAAATTTCAAAAATGGTCATTAACAGGAAAAACCATGCGCGAACTGACCGACCAACAGCGCTTGTTCCTGATTGAATCCGAACAGATTCTGACAGCCTGGCGGGAAGCACGTCGGCAGAAACAGGCGCATCAATATGGCATGAAATGGGTGCGGGCGGCGGATCATGAATATCTGGTCCGGCTGCGCGACGCCCGGGGCAACGGCAAATCGCTGGGTCCGCGCTCGCCGGAAACCGAACAGATTTACGCCGCCTTCACCGCTGGCAAGCAACGGGCGGATGAACGCTTCACCGCCCTGTCCGCCGCCCTGAAGCAGCAAACCCGGCTGAACCGGGCCGTCCGCCTGGGACGCCTGCCCACGCTGATTGGCCGAATCCTGCATACGCTCGATCAGGCCCGGGCGGAACATCACTTCACGGTCATCGGTACCCACGCGCTCTACGCTTATGAAACTATGGCCGCGGTGCAGTTTTCGATGGACCTGCTGGCCTCGGGCGATGTGGATTTGCTGTACGACTCCCGCAAACCACTCGCCTTGACTGCCGAGAAACTGGACGATCAGGGTTTGCTGGGCTTATTGCGCAAGGTTGACCGGAGTTTTGCAGTCATCGCCGCCCAGCCCTTTCGGGCGGTGAACCAGGAAGGCTTCATGGTCGATCTGATCATTCCGCCGAAAGGGATGCAGGTCAACCGCACGGTCCGCTTTGCGGAAGAGGACCTGGTGGCGGCGGAAGTCCCCAGTTTGCAATGGCTGCTGAATAGTCCACGGGTTGAGGCGACGGTCATCGCTGCCGACGGCAAGCCGGTGCTCATGCGGTCGCCCGACCCCCGAGCCTTTGCCATTCATAAAGCCTGGCTTTCGAGTCAACCGGACCGGGAACCGGCAAAAAAAGGCCGGGACCTGAGTCAGGCCCGGCTGACGCTACAACTGCTGCTGGAGTATTTGCCGCAGTATCCCGTCAGTGAGCGCCATTTGCGCTATTTTCCCAGGATCATCATCCATCAGGCTTTACAAATCCTGTCAGATGCTCGCTCAATCTAAGCACCTATAAAACCTCTTCCTGCAGCAACCGCAACAGATCCTCCGCCGAAATCCGCCCACCGGCCCCCGCGCCTTCCAGTAACTGCTCCGCCAGATCGCGCTTCTGGTGGTGCAGGGCGACGATCTTTTCCTCGATCGTGCCTTGCGTGACCAAGCGATAAATGGTCACGGGCCGCTGCTGGCCGATGCGATGCGCCCGATCCGAAGCTTGATCCTCCACCGCCGGGTTCCACCACGGGTCCATGTGGATCACATAATCGGCGGCGGTCAGGTTCAACCCCAAACCGCCCGCCTTCAAACTGATCAAGAAGACATCGCCCCGGCCGGCCTGGAAAGCGTCCACCCGTTGTTTGCGCTCCGGGGCCGGCGTACTGCCATCCAGATACTGATAAAAAATACCCTTGTGATCCAGCAGGTTGCGGATAATCGTCAGATGATCGACGAACTGGCTGAACACCAGCGCCTTGTGGCGATTCTCCAGTAACTCATCCAGCACCTCCTCGAACACCCCCAATTTGGACCCACCCAACTCCGTTTCCGGCAATACCAGTTGCGGATGGCAACAGGCCCGGCGCAGCTTCATCAACTCGGCGAGAATTCGGAAGGACTTCTGGCTATCGGTATCGTCCACTTTAGCCAGCCGCTCCAGCGCCTGTTGCCGCAGCGCCTCGTACAGAGCGGCTTCCTCCGGCTCCAATTCCACCCGCAGCAGAATCTCGGTGCGCGAGGGCAGCGCCTCCAGCACTTCGGATTTCAGCCGGCGCAGAATGAAAGGTTGAATCAACTGCTTCAACCGGCGGCGAGCCAACTCATCATCGCGTTCGATAGGCGTCGCAAACCGCTGGGTAAAGCGATCCAATGAACCGAGCAGACCGGGATTGATAAAGCGGAACAGATTCCATAACTCGCCCAGATGATTCTCAATCGGGGTGCCCGTCGCGATCATCTTGAAGTCGCCACGCAGCGCCATCGCCGCCTGGGAGCGCTTGGTCGCCATGTTCTTAATCGCCTGCCCTTCATCGAGTACGATCGTCCGCCATTCCCGACTGGCCATCAGCTCCGCTTCCTGCTGTAACAATCCGTAACTGCAAATCAGCAGATCAAACGGCCCCATCCGCTCCACCGTCTGCTGACGGTCGCCGCCGCCAAACACCGCCGGCGTCAGGGTCGGCGTGAACCGGCGAATTTCATCCAGCCAGTTCAGACAGACCGAAGTCGGCGCAACCACCAGCGCCGGACCGTCCGGCGCCCGGCTGAGAATCAGCGCCAGCGCCTGCACGGTCTTACCCAGGCCCATGTCATCAGCCAGACAAGCGCCGACGCCCCAGTGGGCCAGCCGCGCCAACCAGGCAAATCCTTTAGCCTGATAATCGCGCAATTCAGCCTGCAAGGTCGTGGGAACCACCGGCTGTAATGCCTCAACCTCACGCAACCGCTGGATCTGCGTTTTCCATGCCGCATCAGTACGTACCGAACCCGCTTCATTGAGCAACGGTTCCAGCAATGAAGCCGCCAGGGGATGGAAGCGCGCGCCTTGTGCGGTCAATTCCCCGAAACCTCGCACTTCCTCCAACCGTTTACGGAACTCCTGAGTCAACGCCAAAAACTGACCCTCGCCCAACGGCACAAACCGGCCGGGACTATGGTCGAGCAGCTCCAATAACTGACGCATGGTCAGCACTTGATCATCCAGACGCAGCTCGCCATTGAGATCGAACCAGTCCTGACGGCGTTGGATACTCAGACGCAATTGATTCAGGGATGCCGGGCGATTGACCTTGAATTTCTCACCCTCCGGCCAGGCCAGCACCACCTGGTCGCCCAGAGTTTGCAATTCCAGCAACGCCTCCAGACAGGTTTCCGCATCGTCCAGCCGCCATTCGCCCTCTTCGGCAGCCTGACGGGCCAGGGTGGGACAGGCTTTGACCACCTGCGCGGCCTGCTGGCGCTCCTGTTTCAGCTTGCGTCGGGCCTGCACCCGCTTGCCGTCGATTTCGGCAATCACCCGTTCGCCGCCCGCGCCCGGCCGGTAGTAAGGCCCGGCGCCAAAGGGACGAACCAACACTTCGATTTTCAGACCCTCGCCAAAGGGCAACAGATGGACATGCGGCAACGGACTGGCGGGGACTTCCTCCAGATTCTCTACCCCGGCGTCGAGACTGGACTGCACCGTGACCAGGCCGGCCAGCGCGGCCACCGTTTCCAGCACCCGTTCCTTGGCTCGCGCCGGCACAACCAGACCCTGCCCCAGAATGGTCATCACCGCCTGATGCGCCTTGCTGAAGATGACCACCTTGAGCCGGGTCGGGGTTTCCTTAATCACCCGTAGCGTATCGCCCACCGAGGCGGGCGGCGACAGTTCCAGACGCCACTGCGAACCCTTCGGCGTCACCAGCAATTCTGGCTCACCGCGAACCAGCTCGACCCGCACCGAGGGGTTATCTTCCCAAAAGATCAGCGGATGACCAACCAACAATGGCAGCGCCTTGTCCGGGTTGATCTCATAGGCGACACTGCCATAGTAGCCGCTGCTGGATGGACGGATGCTGGCGCAAATTTCACGATCCTGGGGAGTGAGAAATTCCAGGTTTTTCGATGCGCCATACAGCCGCTTCAGGGCGACGGCCCGGCCTTGAGTCCAGTGACCACGGGCATCACGCTTCTGTTCACGCGGACTGATGGCGCAAGCTCCGCTTTTAAGCCAAGTGATCCACCAAACCAATCGGGTTTGCGCTGGCTCAGTCGTGGTTTCCTGACCCAGCCGGGATAAATCAAGCAGGGCGCTCAGCGCGTGTTCCCAGGGTTCCTTTAAATGAAACAGGCGAATCAGGGGGCGTCGGGTCCCCGCAGCCTGACCCTCGGCCCCCCCACCCTCCCCTGCTAAGGAGGCAGGAGTGGCGCCGCCGAGAGACTGTAGCAACTCAGCCAACTCCGCCGCGAACCAGGCATAGCCATTCTCCTGGGCAGTATTCAGCAGAGCGGCGACGGGCTCGCGCAAGGATTGGGCCTCGTCAGCATGCAGCCAGAACATCGCCATAAATTGAAAAAAGCCGTCGGCCGGCGAGATGCGGACGGTGGCGTCGAACGGTTCAAGGTGTTTGCGCTGTCCCTGTTGCAGCTCCACAACCTCCCGCAGAATGCGATAGGCGGTCAGGTACGGATAATGGGCATCCCTTTCAAACAGAGGCGCCGTAGCCTCCAGCGCCTGACGCAAGCGGGCAGCGGTATTGCTGGCTAGTAACGCCAGAATAAAAAACACGCCCGCCAGGTGATTGAAATAGCTTTTGCGCTTGCGGGTACGCTTGCGGAGCAGTTTCAGCGCATTTTCATAGTATTGAATCGCGTCTTCGTTGGCGCCGTCCAGAAACGCCAGCCAGCCGCGCAGAGCCTGGTCGTAGTCGTTCTCGCCCGATACGAGATAGCTGCGGGCCTTCGCCAAATCGCCGCACAACAGGGCCTGTTCGGCCAGGTAATAACGCATGACTTCCGGGCAGCGATTCTCGGCGAGCAACTGTTCTGCCAAGGTTGCCGTTTCAGTCGCCGGTTCCAGGTTGCGAACTGCCGCTGTAAACATGGTCGCCAGCGCCTGAGCGGGCAAGTCCGCTGGTAAAGCCCGAACGTCATCCGGATAGAGGGGGTTATTGAAAATCAGCAACCAGGGCGGATATTGGAAAAAATCGCGGGGAAACCGCCTTTCGCACTCGGCTAGAATGTTCTGCACCCGCAGCATATTGCTCTGGTGGAAGGCCATTCGCAGTTCGCAAAGCGCCCTATGGTAACTGCTGAAATATAGATAGTCGCTATAGCTGGAAGTGCTCCTTTTTCCCTGCACCGCCTTGACCATCGCTTCAAAATGGCCACCCTGAACCGCTCGGCGCGTCGCTTCTTCGACCAGTAAAACATGGCAATGAAGTTGCTGATAGTCGCCTTTGACCACTAGATTCTCTTTGAGCAATCGGTTGGTCATTTGCGCCAGGCTCGTCTGGGAGATGCCCCCGGTTTTGAAGGCCGGGATTTCGCAACGACGAATGTAGTCAAAAAGTACGGTTTTACTGACGCCTTCGTAAATAACGGACAGGAGTTGCAAGACGCTGCGCTCCAGAGACGGGCGGTCTTCATAAGCCGCAATCAACGATTGACGCAGTTTTTGATTATCGGCAAAGGCCATGGGATGGATACCATCTGTCGGAACAGGCAATGGTCAGCCGGTCAGCGCAGCGAGCCGGCCAGCCTCCAGCAACTCGGCGATCGCAGTCGCCGCCTGCTGGCTGGCACTCCGACGCAACTGAATATGCAGCGATACAAATTCCGCCGCCAACGCAGCGCCGGCGGCTGTGTCATCCAACCCGTGCAGCACGGCTGCGCCCAGATTCATCCTCGTTGCCGCTTCCTGGAAAAATTCCGGGACCAACTCGCGCCCTGCCAGCAGGTTAGGCAGAGAGAAATGCCGGATCGTGACCAGGCGCCGGGCAATCCAGGCCGTCACCGGCGCCACTCGATAAGCAACCACCATGGGCCGCTTCAGCAGCATCGCTTCCAGGGTCGCGGTTCCTGAAGCCAACAATACGACCTCGGCAACGGCCATCACTTCGCGGGAATGGCCTTGCGTCAGCGTCAATGGCAAATCCGGCGCTTGCGTCGAATGCAACGCGGCCAAAAACTCATGGATTTGGGGCGTCGCTGCCGGCATCAGAAAGCGCAGAGCAGGCCGCTGGGCAAAAAGCCAACCGGCGGCTTCCAGAAACAGAGGTCCTATCCGGCTGACTTCCCCCATCCGACTGCCGGGTAACAAGGCAACGATGCGGGTTCCCACCGGCAATGACAAACCCAACACCCGCTGCGCCTCTCGGCCATCGCTGTGCAAGGGAATCTCGTCAGCCAACGGATGCCCAACATAACGCACCGGGACGCCCCGTTGCTGATAGAACGCTGCTTCGAAAGGAAACAGGGTCAACATCAAATTCACCGCACGGGCGATCTTGCGCACCCGCCAAGGCCGCCAAGCCCAGACTGAGGGGCTGACATAATGCACGGTGGGAATGCCTTGGACCCGCAACCGGCGTTCCAGACCCAAGTTAAAATCGGGTGCATCGATGCCGATAAAGACGACTGGCGGATCAGCCAGCAACCGCTCAACCAGTCGCCGCCGAATGCGGAATAATTCTGGAAGATGCCGCAGCACCTCCACTAACCCCATCACCGCCAACCGCTCCAGCGGCGTCCAGCTTTCCAGTCCCTGGCTGATCATGGCCGGCCCGCCGATCCCGACAAATTGCGCGTGGGGATAACGCTCCTTCAGAGCCGCGATCAAGCCGGCGCCGAGCAAATCACCCGATAATTCCCCCGCGACGAGAGCGATGCGCATCGCCCGGCTCGCCGTCAGCGAACGATGCCGTTACGGGATGGCGCCGCGAGAAAATCAGCCAAAATTTGCAAGCGCGGGTATTCAACTGTCATCTCTCGCACTTTTTCAATCGCTTCTTCCAACCGTAAATTAGCGCGATAGATCACTTTATAGGCGCGGCGGATCGCCTGAATCTCTTCATCGGAAAACCCCCGGCGGCGCAACCCTTCCGCATTAATCCCGTAAGGTTCGGCACGGTAGCCGGCAACGGTCACATAGGGCGGCACATCCCGATGCACCCCGCAGGCAAAACCGCAGAAGCTGTGTGCGCCGAGTCGGGTGAATTGATAAACGAGCGCAAATCCCCCCAGACCCACATCGTCCTCAATGTGAACATGCCCAGCCAGTGACGCGCCGTTAGCGAAAATGGTCCGGTTGCCCACCATACAATCGTGAGCGATGTGGACATAAGCCATGATCCAGTTATCGTCACCCAAACGAGTAAGCCCGGCGTCCTGCACCGTGCCGCGATTGATCGTGACAAACTCGCGAATGGTGTTGCGGTCGCCAATTTCCAGCCGGGTCGGTTCGCCATTGTATTTTTTGTCCTGCGGCATTTCACCCAGTGAGGCGAACTGGAAAATACGGTTATTACACCCAATCCGGGTGGGACCTTGGATGACCACATGTGGACCGATCCAGGTGCCAGCGCCGATTTCAACCTCCGCACCGATGACCGAAAACGGCCCTACCGTGACATCGGGCGCCAGCCGGGCCGAAGGGTCGATCACGGCATGTGGATCGATCACGGCTCGATGTCCCGTTTCGCGCACATCAGATCAGCAGACGCTACCAATTGACCGTCCACCTTGGCTTCGCAAACAAACTTGCCGATGCCGCGCTTGATGCGCTCCAGCCGCACCTCCAGAATCAGTTGATCGCCCGGACCGACGGGCCGCTTAAACCGGGCGTTATCGACCCCTACCAGATAGTACATGGAGCGATGATCAGGCTTTTCACCCTCGCTCTTGAAAGCCAAAATCCCGGTCGCCTGAGCCAATGCCTCCAGGATCAGCACGCCAGGCATGATCGGCTTCTGCGGAAAGTGCCCTGGAAAAAAAGGCTCGTTGAAACTGACATTTTTGAGGCCGGTCAGCGACTGTCCCGGTTGAATCGTCAGCACCCGGTCAATCAGCAGAAACGGGTAACGATGCGGCAGGTATTCGAGAATTTCCTGAATGTCCATCAATTCGTTCATGTACTTGCGGTCTTCCCTCAATCCCGGCGGGCCAGGATCGGCGATGATGGGGACTTGTTTTAATTGATCTTTTTTTCCAGGGCCGCCAACTGCCGGAACAACTCATCCAGCCGGCGCAAGCGAGCGCTGATTTTGTTCCATAACCGGTTCGGCTCGACCGTCAATCCTGAAGAATAGATCCCCGGTTGGGTGATGGACTGAGCAACCAGTGACATGCCGGTGACCTGGACCCGGTCGGCGATTTCCAGGTGGCCTGCCACGCCGACGCCGCCACCCAGCATGCAATGCCGACCGATACGGGCGCTGCCGGCGATGCCCACGCAACCCGCCAGAGCACTATGCGCGCCAATGTAGACGTTGTGCGCCACCTGAATCTGGTTATCCAGCTTGACTCCGCCCTCAATTATCGTGTCTTCCAGCGCACCTCGATCAATGGTGGTGTTAGCGCCGATTTCAACATCATCGCCAATCCGCACTCTGCCGAGCTGCGGCACCTTTAACCAGTGGCCATTGCAATCCAGCGCTAATCCAAACCCATCACTGCCGATCACCGCACCGGGATGAACTAACACTCGACAACCCAACTGCACTCGATGGCATAGGGTGACCTGCGCCACCAGCCGACTCCCGGCTCCAATGAACGCCTGTTCACCGACCACACAGTTCGGCCCCACCACAACGCCAGCCTCGATCACCGCACCCGCCTCCACCGTGCAATGCGGGCCGATCCAGACATCAGTGGCGATATGAGCCTCAGGGCTAACCCAGGCTGTAGGATGAATACCCGTTTGCGGCCTGGCCGCTGGCTCAAACAGCGCCGCCGCCCGAGCGTAGGCGATGTGCGGGTGATCTGCCACCAGCGCCGGGGTGGGACAACTCGCCACATCGGCAGGAGACAGGATCACAGCGGCAGCGTGGGTAACGGACAAATAATGCCGGTAGCGAGCATGGATCAAAAAACTGAGTTGCCCAGAGTCCGCACGGTGCAGTGGCGCTACACCGGTGATCACCGTCGCAGCGTCGCCGCCGTGCAGGCGGGCGCCGGATGCAGCGACGATTTCACCGAGCGTAGTCATAAAGCGGCTTACTTGGACGTCAGACGCCGGAGCACCTTTTCGGTGACATCCACCTGGGAACTGACGTACAGCGTCGCACCGTCATTGATCACCAGATCAAAGCTTTCTTCCTTGGCGACATTGTTGATCACATCCAGCACCTGTTTCTGGAACTTACCCAGTTCTTCATTACGGCGCAGGTTGAAGTCCTCTCGGAGCTCGGCGTTTGTGCGGTTCAGTTCCCGCATCTGGTTGCGGATATCGCCCTCCAGATTACGGCGCTGGCTTTCGCTCATCACTGCGCCATCCTTGTTCAGTTTTTCCTCCAGTTTACGCAGCGACTTTTGCGCCTCGACCAACCCCTTCTGCCGGGGCGCGAATTCCTGCTCCAGGCGCTTGCTGGCCGCCTCAGCCTGCGGCGCGCTACTGAGAATCTTGGCGATACTGACAAAACCGATCTTCAGTTCGGCTGCCTGCGCCAGCGACAACGGCAATGCCAGCGCCGCCGCGATCAAAAAACCTTGTTTGAGCTTCACTCGATCACCTCATATCCGCAAAAAAATGGCAAAAAAAACTATCCACTGAAAATCCCACTTCCTACTCTACTTTCAACCTACTCAATTCAAGGGCACGCCGAAAGAGAACTGGAAGACCTCGGTTTCATCCTCGGACTGATCGTTAAGCGGCGCGGCGACACTGAGCACGATCGGCCCTAATGGAGATAACCATAAACCGGAAAGACCCACTGAGTAGCGCAACTCATCGGCCTGAAAATCATCGGTTGTCCCAAAAACGTTACCAACATCGAAGAAAGCCGCCATCCGCACATTTTCCGATTTATCCATAAACGGCACTGGCAGGATAAACTGAGTGCTGGCAATCGTCTTGAACGCCCCGCCGCTCGGTTCGTCGTTGCTATAGCGCGGACCCAGAGTGTTCGACTTATAGCCCCGCACCGACCGCAAACCACCTGCATAGAAATTCTCGAAAAACGGCAAGCCGTCGGTATCGCCGTAACCATCGCCGTAACCTATCTCACCGCCCAACGTCCAAGTCAGCCAACGCGCTAATGGATAGTAGACAATGCCTCGGTAGGTCAATTTGTAGTACTGCGCATCGCTGCCAGGTATGGCAATCTCACCACTCAACTGATTCAGACTGCCGCTGGTTGGAAAGATGACCCGGTTACGAGTGTCGCGTGACCAACTACTATCCAATTTGAATTGATTGAAGGTGTCACCGTTCTGCTTGAGATAGTCAATGATTTCAACAGGGGTTTCATCAGTAGTGTCGATCCGGATATGATCGTAACCAGGCGCTACCACCAGCGTGTCGAATTCATTCAATGGAAACCCAAAGCTGACCTGGGCGCCATAGCTGTTGAGAACATAGTCCGCAGTGTTGACCTCAGCAGCGTCGATGTCCCGATAGTACAGCTTGAATCCCCGGCTGATGCCGTCCATGGTGTAATAGGGGTTGTTGTAGGAAATACTGTAATTGTCACCGGCGCTGCTATTATTCAGCACCACGCTCATCCGATTGCCGGTGCCAAGGAAGTTGTTCTGGGTCACGCTCGCGTTCAACAGCAAGCCGGAATCCTGGCCATAGCCAACGCCAAACATCAGGCTACCTGAAGGCCGCTCGACGACGGTATAGTTGACATCCACCTGATCGTTGGTTCCGGGAACCGCCGGTGTTTCGACACTGACGCTCTCCAAATAATCCAGGCGCTGTAACCGGGTCTTGGAGCGGTCCAAATCCTTGGTGGAGTACCAAGCGCCCTCCGCCTGCCGCATTTCCCGGCGCAACACTTCATCTTGGGTTTTGGTGTTGCCCTGAAAGTTGATGCGCCGCACATAGACCCGCTGGCCGGGATCGATCAGGAAAGTCAAATCCACCTTGCGAGTTTCGTCGTTGATCCGGGGTACGGTATTGACGTTGGCGAAAGCGTAGCCTTCTTGCCCCAAACGTTCGCCGATACTTTTGGTCACTTCGGCAATCTTGGCGCGCGAGAAGATTTCGCCCGGTTTAATATCTATGAGTTGACGCAACTCGGTTTCGGCAACGACCCCGAATTCTCCAGTTAACTGGACATTCTCGATGGTGAACGGCTCGCCCTCGGTCACATTGATGGTGATATACACATCCTTTTTATCCGGAGTGATCGACACTGGAGTCGATTCGACGTTGAACTTGAGATAGCCGCGATCCAGATAGAAGGAACGCAGCGTTTCAATATCCGCCGCCAATTTCTGCTTAGCATACTGATCGTCCTTGGTAAAAAATGAGAACCAACCCGAGGTGGAGGACTGCAACAGACCCACGAGCTCTTTTTCGGTAAACGCCTTGTTACCGACAATATTGATCTGGCGGATACTGGCCACTGCCCCTTCAGAAATCTCGATAGTGATTGCAACCCGGTTGCGTTCCAGTGGGCGTACCTGGCTCTTAATCTGGACCGCGTAGCGGCCACGGCTGTAGTACTGTTGCAACAGTTCCTGTTCGACCTTGTCCAGGAGCGACCGATCAAACACCCGGCCTTCAGCCAATCCGACCTGAGTCAACGCCTTCTTAAGATCGTCGGTGCTAATGTCCTGATTGCCTTCGATGCGCACTTCGGCAATCGCCGGCCGCTCGATGACAGTCACCACCAGCACATTACCATTCCGCTCGAGATTCACATCGGTGAAAAAGCCCGTTTTAAACAGCGTGCGGATGATCTCTGGGTAATCCTTCTCGGAGATGGTCGCTCCCGCTTGCACGGGCAGATAGTTGAATACGGTACCCGCCGAAAGGCGTTGCAAGCCATCCACCTGAATGTCCTGCACCACGAACTCACCGGCCTGCGCCCCAACAGACAGCGCGGCCCACAAACCCAGCGACAGAATTGAATAGCGATACGATTTCATAAGCAAGCAAGCACCCCAGGCCGGTGATTCCTATCCCAGAAGACGATTAAAATCATTGAACAGCGCCAGCCCCATCAAGAGCAGCAACACAACAATGCCCACTTGCTGTCCCATGTGCTGAAGGGACTCCGACAGTGGACTACCCTTGACCAGTTCGATCAGGTAATACAGCAAATGGCCGCCGTCCAAAACCGGCACCGGCAACAAATTCAGTACGCCCAAACTGATGCTCACCAAGGCCAGCAGCGAAAAAAACGCAATCAGCCCGGTGCTGGCCGCCTGGCCAGCAAACTGGGCAATGGTCAACGGCCCACTGAGGTTTTCCAGCGACGCCTTGCCAACCAACATTCGCCCCAGCATCCGCAGAGTCAATAACGACATGTCCCAAGTCTTACTAATCGCCGCGCCCAAGGCATCCAGCGGCCCATAACGCACCATGACCTGTAAATCCGCTGCGAGATCAGATGGCACGTCGGCGACGGCGCCAATGAATCCAACCCGCTCACCTTGAGGGTTTTCCCGACTATCGGGGATCAACTCCAGCACCTGTTCCCCTTTCTCCCGTTCGATGCGCACGTTCAACAGTTGGCCGGGATGGCGTTCGATGATGCCACGCCACTGCTTCCAGTCAGTGACCGGTTCACTGTTCGCCAGGATGATCCGGTCACCCGGTTGCAGGCCGGCCCGCGCCGCCGCGCCATCCGGCATGACCTGACCGATCACCGCCGGTAAAACCGGCTGCCACGGCGCCAAGCCCACCCGCTCAAAAACCATCATATCACTGCTTTCTGGCTGGTCATCGCGCAGGTCGAGAGTGCGGATGCGCATTCGATCATCCGCATCCTGCACCTCAAATCGAACCACTTCTTCAGCCATGGCGCGATCCACCAAAGCCAGCATCACGGAACTCAACGCTGGGGTCGATTCGCCATCAATGGCGATAATGAGATCGCCCTTGCGAAACCCACCTGCCTCAGCTAGTGAACCGGCCACCGGCTGATCCAGTAACGGCTTCATGCCGGGGACGCCAACCATGAACATACCGGCGTAGGCCAAAATGGCGAACAGGAAATTAAACAAAGGGCCAGCCAACACAATAGCGATACGCGAACCGACCGGCTTCCTGTTAAAGGCGCGATGCAACTCAGCTTTCGGCACTTCACCTTCGCGTTCATCAAGCATTTTGACATAGCCACCCAAAGGCAGAGTGGCGATCACATACTTGACGCCATCCTGACCCTGTCGCTGCCACAACGGTTTACCGAAGCCAATGGAAAATTTTGTCACCTTGACGCCCAGTCGGCGCGCCACCCAAAAATGGCCAAATTCATGCACCGTAATCAGCACTCCCAGAGTGACGACCAAGGCCAGTAAGGAAATCAATGGACTGCCGCTCATAAACGACCTCCAACATCGGCGATCCAGTCGTTCGCGGTGGCTCGCGCCTGAGTATCGGCGTCGAGAATCACTGCCAGCGATGTGGCCGCACGGTTGTTAACTTGCTCTAAAGCGTATTGGACAACAGCGGCGATGTCGGTAAACCGAATTTTTCGGTCGAGAAAGGCTTGTACAGCGATTTCATTGGCGGCATTAAGAATCGCTGGCGCAGTCCCGCCCGCTGCCAGTGCGGCAAACGCCAGTTCCAGGCAAGGAAAGCGGGTAAAGTCCGGCGCCTGGAACTCCAGTTTCGCTACTTGCGTGAAATCCAGGAACGCCACTCCAGACGTTAAACGGCGCGGCCAGGCCAAAGCGTGAGCAATCGGTGTGCGCATGTCGGGATAGCCCAGTTGCGCTAATACGGAGCCGTCTTGGTATTCCACCATGGAATGAATCACGCTTTGCGGGTGAATCACCACTTCAATTTGATCAGGCAGCGCACCAAATAGCCAGTGCGCTTCGATGACTTCCAGCCCCTTGTTCATCATCGTAGCGGAATCTACCGAAATCTTGCGGCCCATGTTCCAGTTGGGATGCGCGCAAGCCTGTCCCGGGGTCGCATCCGGCAATTGATCGAGCGGCGTAACCCGAAACGGCCCACCGGAACCGGTCAGCAGAATCCGACGCACACCCACCGCCTCCAATCCTTCGCTAACAAACACCGGCGGGAGACATTGAAAGATCGCGTTGTGCTCACTGTCGATAGGCAGCAGTTCCGCGCCCTGCTCGCGCACCGCCGCCATAAACAGCGGCCCCGCCATGACCAGCGCTTCCTTGTTGGCCAGCAATACCCGTTTACCCGCTTTCGCAGCCGCCAGTGTCGGCAACAACCCGGCTGCGCCAACAATCGCCGCCATGACGTAGCCAACCTCCGGCAAAGCCGCAACTCGCTCCAACCCGGCCACGCCAGCCCACACCTCAACCGAACGGCTGGCGGACTGCAATCGATCGCGCAACACTCCAGCAGAATCCGGATCAGCCATAACCGCATACGTAGGTTCGTGCAACAGACATTGCTGAAACAACGCCTCAACATCCCGATGGGCAGTTAACGCGACCACCCGGAACCGGTCAGCGTGGCGCTGCAACACATCCAGCGTACTGACGCCAATAGATCCCGTGGAGCCTAGAATAGCGACGCCGATTCGCTCGCTCATCCTGAAATCCCGTACAGACCCAGCAAAAACACGGGGGCGGCGGCCGTCAGGCTGTCCACACGATCGAGGACGCCGCCATGGCCTGGCAATAGCGAGCCGCTATCCTTCACCCCACACTGGCGCTTGATCATGCTTTCAAACAAATCTCCGGCGATGGAAAAACCCGCAGTGATCAGGCACACCACCACGAACGTTGGCCAGCGCACACTTTCGTCCAGCAACGCCGCGCCCAATAAGGCCAGGATCAATGTCGCGGCGCTGGCGCCAGCTACTCCTTCCCAAGTCTTGCCGGGACTGATTGCAGGAGCCAGTTTGTGCTGGCCCCAGCGCCGCCCAGCGAAATAAGCGCCCACATCGGCCGCCCAGACCAGCAAAAACAGAAACAGGACGTAACCCGGCCCGAACTCGCTGCGCAACCCCATAAATGCTACCCAGGGCGCAATCAGCACCACCATACCAGCGATACCTACCGATAGTGGTTGATCCCGGTGCTCTGGATGTGTGGCGTAGCGTCGCATCCAGAGCAACGCAATACACCAACCCAGAACGCTCAAGATCAGCAGGCTATTGACGAACACGGTGTGGTCAAGAAACGGCCAGACCATCAGAATCACCGCCAGGACGCCGCCGACATACAGTATACGGTCGCGGATCTTGGACAGGCTGGCGAGCCGCGCCCATTCCCATGCCCCCGGCAAAATGACCGCCAACAACACAACGCCAAAGCCGGCAACCGGTAATTTCAACACGGCCCAAATGACCAGGATGGCCAAAATACTCGCAGTGATAATGCGTTGTTTAAGCATGTCCGTCCTGCATTCCATGCGCCACTTGTTCACTCGTCTGACCAAAGCGCCGCTGTCGGCGGGTGAACGCCGCACAGGCCGCATCCAGATCACTGGCATCATAGTCTGGCCAGAGCCGTTCGCTGAAATACAATTCGGTGTAAGCCAGTTGCCAGAGTAGAAAATTGCTGATGCGCTGCTCGCCGCCCGTGCGAATAAACAAATCCGGCTCCGGTAAATCAGCCAGGCAGGTATAGCGATGCAAACTCTCCGCCGTGACATCAACCAGTTGCAATCGACCCGCTGCAACATCCTCGGCCAACCGCCGTGCTGCTTGGGTCACATCCCAGCGGCCCCCATAGTTGGCGGCAATCACCAGCGTCAAACCGGTATTATGCGCTGTTCTTCGCTCAGCCTGGACCATGTAGTCCTGCAGGGTCGGTGAAAACGCCCGGTGATCGCCAATAAACCGCATGCGAACGTTGGCGGTGTCCAACCGACGGATTTCACTGCGCAGGGTGCGAACAAATAAATTCATCAGGATTTCGACTTCTGGTCGCGGACGACGCCAGTTCTCACTGCTGAAAGCAAACAGGGTCAATACTTCAATACCCCGTTCAGCGCAGGCCTCAACCACCCGTCGCACCGCTTTTACGCCTTCTCGATGCCCCATGGTGCGTGGCAAGGCGCGTTGCTGCGCCCAGCGACCGTTACCGTCCATCACGATCACCACATGGCGGGGTAATGGGTCCCACACGTTCGATCGGGCGTCAACATCATCCGACATTTGGCTTATTCCTTACCTGGCTCGCGTTCGATCCCTGAAATTTGTCAGTATCCTAAATTTCCATCAACTCGGCTTCCTTGGTCGCCAGCATCTTGTCCACATCCTGAATATACCGGTCGGTCAATTTCTGCACCTCTTCCTGGGCCTGCCGTTCAGCGTCTTCAGAAATTTTCTTTTCTTTAAGCAATGCCTTGTACTGGCTGTTGGCGTCTCGGCGAATATTGCGGATCGCCACCTTTGCACCTTCGCCTTCATGCCGGACCACCTTGACCAAATCACGGCGGCGTTCTTCCGTCAGCGGCGGCAACGGCACTCGAATCGCCAGGCCGGCGGTCACCGGATTCAGCCCCAGATCGGACTTCATAATGGCTTTTTCGATTGGCCCCACCATATTCTTTTCCCAAGGCGTCACGAGCAGGGTGCGCGCATCGGCCACCCCGACCGAAGCCACCTGATTCAGTGGCGTGTCGTTGCCATAGTAGCTCACTGTGATGTGATCCAGCAGGCTGGAGTGCGCCCGCCCGGTCCGCAACTTGGTCAATTCCTGTTTGAGGCTGTCTACGCTTTTGGTCATCCGATCGGTGGAGTCTTTCTTGATGTCGTCGATCATGGCTCTTATTCCCGCACTACGGTAGTACCCACATTCTCGCCACAGACGATCCGCACCAGGTCGCCACGGCGGTTGATGTTAAAAACCATTAGCGGCATGTCGTGTTCGCGGCACATCACTAGGGCGGTCGCGTCCATAACCTGCAGTTTGCGCGCCAAAGCTTCATCGTAGGTCAAACGGTCATAGCGCACCGCTTGAGGATCTTTGAAGGGGTCCGCTGAATAGACACCGTCCACTTTGGTGGCCTTGAGCATCACGTCGGCGCTGATTTCAATCGCCCGCAAACTGGCGGCGGAATCGGTGGTGAAGAAGGGATTGCCAGTGCCAGCGGCGAAGATGACCACCCGACCTTTTTCCAGATGGCGTATAGCGCGGCGGCGAATGTAATCCTCGCAAACCTGGTTGATGCGGATCGCTGACATGACCCGGGTAAATACGCCCAACCGCTCCAAGGTATCCTGCATAGCCAACGAATTCATGACCGTAGCCAGCATACCCATGTGATCAGCGGTGACCCGATCCATGCCCGCGCGGGCCAGGCCCGCGCCCCGAAACAGGTTGCCACCGCCGATCACCATTCCCACTTCCACACCCATTTGGCGCAACTCCCGCACCTCATCAGCCATCCGGGCAATCACCTCCGTGTCAACGCCATAGTCGCCCGCGCCCATCAGGGCTTCGCCGCTGAGCTTGAGGAGAATCCGTTTGAACACGGGTTTGGAATTAGGCATTGGGTTTCTGGCCGCCACTCGCCGCCGCCACTTCCGCAGCGAAATTGTCAGATTTCTTTTCGATACCCTCACCCAGTTCAAAACGCTCGAAGCGCAGAACTCCGGCTTTGTGCGACTGGAGCAACTTTTCCACAGTTTGATCAGGATCCCTGATAAAAGGCTGACCCAGCAAAGTGTTGGCTTCTAGGTACTTACGCAGCTTTCCCTCCACAATTTTTTCAACAATCTTCTCGGCAATATGGGCTGGCTTCCCCTTCGCTTCGTCCACCGCCTGCGCCGCATAAATCGCCTTTTCCCTAGCGAGGATTTCTGCGGGCACCTGATCGGCGCTCACGCACAAGGGCCGACTGGCGGCAATGTGCATGGCAATATCCTTGGCCAACTCGGCGTCGCCACCCGCCAGCTCCACCAGCACACCAATGCGGGTTCCATGCAGGTAGCTGCCGACAACGCCGCTGATCGTGGCCAGCCGGGCGAAGCGACGGACGCTGATGTTCTCGCCAATCTTGGCAATACAGTCGCGCCGATGCTGTTCGACACTTTGACCATTGGTCATGGGAGTCGCCAGCAGGGCGTCCAGATCCACCGGTCCGCTCTCCAGCGCCACGCCGGCCACCGCATCAGAGAACGCCCGAAAATCCTCATTTTTGGTGACAAAATCGGTTTCGCAATTAATCTCGACCATAGCCATTGCGCCGTTGGTCTGCCGGACGATAATTAAACCCTCGGCAGCGATGCGACTGGCTTTTTTGTCCGCCTTGGCCTGACCGGCCTTGCGCATCAGATCGACCGCCGCTTCGATATCGCCGCCGGTTTCCTGCAAAGCCCGCTTGCACTCCATCATCCCTGAACCTGTGCGCTCGCGCAGTTCCTTGACCAGCGCCGCCGTGATATCCGCCATGCTTGCCTACCTCTGAAAAACAATTCTGTATAGTGTCTACAAATTCATCAAAAAGGCTCGCGGGCGTTCAGGCACACGAGCCTTCTTGGGATGAAGCGTTCTCCCAGGAATTTCAGGCGCCCTCGCCAGCCGGCAACGCCTCCTCGGGAATTTCAACGAATTCTTCCTCGCGGCCACGTCCGGTCGCCAAGACGGCGCGACCTTCCAGAACCGCCTCAGCCACACCGCCGACATACAACTGAATAGCGCGAATGGCGTCATCATTGCCAGGCACAACGTAGTTCACGCCATCCGGCGAATTGTTCGTATCTATCACGCCGATGACCGGAATGCCCAGTTTATTAGCTTCCTGCACGGCGATGCGCTCGTGGCCAACATCAATGACAAACAGCGCATCCGGCAAACTGGTCATATCCTTGATGCCGCCCAGGCTACGCTCCAGCTTGTCCATTTCCCGCCGTAGGCCAATCACTTCTTTTTTGGCCAGCCGGTCAAAGGTGCCATCCTGGGCCATCAGATCCAAATCCTTGAGCCGCTTGATAGACTGCCGGACCGTCTTAAAGTTGGTCAACATGCCACCCAGCCAGCGGTGATTGACATAAGGCATGCCAGAGCGGATCGCTGCCTCGGCGGTCGCTTCGCGGGCCGAACGCTTAGTGCCCACCAGCATGACCTTGCCACCCTTGGACGCCAGCCGCCCGATGAAATTCAGCGACTCCAGATAGAGTGGCAGGGTTTTTTCCAGGTTGATGATATGAATCTTACTGCGCGCCCCGAAAATATAGGGGGCCATCTTGGGATTCCAGTAGCGGGTCTGGTGGCCGAAATGCACGCCGGCCTCCAGCATCTGGCGCATAGAGATAGTCGCCATTGCTGAGTGTTCTCCTTAAAAATTCGGGGTTGAGCCTCCATCCGCCCCGGACAGCGACCCCGACTTCGGGCACCCGGCTACCCGTGCCGGCGGATGTGAGAATTTGTTTGCTTGCCTGTTTGCTTCAAGCCGCGCCCATCATTGACGATGAGCGCATCTATCGTTTGCCTAAAAGGCGCGCGCTTTATACCATGGATTGCTTGGGAAAACCAATGAACCGCCGCCCGCGAAAGGCTTCTCAATTTTTTACGGCCGGATCAGCGCCCCCTGACAGCCACTGCTCACCGGCCTGAAACCGCCCATGCGCTACCGAGACTGTAGACAACATGTTCCAGAATCCGACCCATCGCCCTATCAAAATTACCTATAAGACCCCAGCAGAGATCGAGAAAATGCGGGTGGCGGGCCGATTGGCCGCCGAAGTCTTGGATATGATCAGTCCCTATGTGCAAGAGGGCGTCACCACGGAAGAACTAGACCGGATTTGCCATGACTACATGGTCAACGTGCAAAACGTGATCCCGGCTCCGCTCAACTACCGTGGCTTTCCTAAATCGATCTGCACCTCAGTCAATCATGTCGTTTGCCATGGCATTCCCGGCCCGAAGATGTTGAAAAAGGGTGATGTCATTAATATCGACATCACCGTGATCAAGGACGGTTACCATGGCGACACCAGCCGGATGTTCCAGATCGGCACACCGCCGGTCGCCGCACAACGGGTCTGCCAAATCGCTTATGAATGTCTGTACATCGGTATTCGCACGGTGCGACCGGGCCTCCACCTGGGCGACATCGGCTATGCCATTCAGAAACACGCTGAGGCCCATCACTGCTCGGTGGTGCGCGAATACTGTGGTCACGGGATTGGTCGGGATTTCCATGAAGACCCGCAGGTATTGCACTATGGCAAACCCGGCGAGGGTGTTCTGCTGGTTCCCAATATGACTTTCACCATCGAACCGATGATCAACGCCGGCAAACGGCACGTCAAACGACTGCCTGATAACTGGACGGTGGTGACCAAAGATCATAGTGTCTCTGCACAGTGGGAACATACGGTGCTGGTTACAGAGACCGGCCATGACATTCTGACATTAAGTCCCGGCGCCACACTTTGACCGTTATCCCCCACCTCGACTGCTCCTCCCCCATGTCTTCCCCAAACCTCCTGCGGGACGGTGCATCGTGGACTCTCCCGGCGCTGTTCGACGCTAGCACTTTTGAACGCAACCTGGCGACCAGCGTCAGCCCGATAACACCATTTCGCACTCTGCTGAAGCAAAGCGATGCCCGATTTAAGGATCTCTTCCAGCAGGGCGCTCCTGCTGATGAACTGGTGCTGGCGCGCGCGCGATTGATGGATGAACTACTACAACGGGCCTGGTTACGGTTTTTCACCGCAGAGCCGTTAGACTTGGCGCTGGTGGCGGTGGGTGGCTATGGACGCGGCGAACTGCATCCCGGTTCGGATGTGGACATCATGATTCTGCTGAGCGATCAGGCGCTCAATACCCATCGTTCCGGATTGGAGGACTTTCTCGCTTTCCTGTGGGACATTGGCCTGGAAGTCGGCCACAGCGTTCGCACGGTTGAGGATTGCGCCCGCGAGGGCGCCGCTGACATCACCATTGCCACCAGCTTGATGGAAGCGCGATTGCTGACCGGTTCATCAACACTGTTTGAGCAGATGCGTGCTGTCACCGGTCCCGACCGCATCTGGCCGGATGCAGCTTTTTTCGAGTTCAAGCAGCAGGAACGCTGCCAGCGCTGTCACAAGTACAACGAAACGGCTTTCAATCTCGAACCGAATATCAAGGAGGGTCCCGGTGGTCTGCGCGATTTGCAGATGATCGGCTGGGTCGCCAAGCGACACTTCGGCGCCAGCACCTTGCAAGAACTGGTTAGCCACGGTTTCCTGAGTCCACGTGAATATGATGAGCTGATCGAATGCCGCAATTTCCTCTGGCAAATCCGGTTCGCCCTGCATACGCTGACCGGTCGCCGCGAGGATGTGTTGCTGTTCGATCACCAGCGGCGCATCGCCCAACAGTTCGGCTTTGAAGATCAAGATCATAACCTCGCGGTCGAGCAGTTCATGCAACGCTACTACCGCATGGTCAACGCGCTCAGCCGGCTCAATGAGATGCTATTGCAACTGTTCGAGGAAGCAATCCTGCTATCCGATGAACCCAGTGAGCCGACGCCGATCAATCGCCGGTTCCAGGTGCAACGCGGCTATCTGGAAGTGACTCGGCCTAACGTATTCCTGCGTTACCCGTTCGCCTTACTGGAAATTTTCCTGGTTTTGCAACAGCACCCTGAAATCAAAGGCATCCGCGCTGCCACTATCCGGCTGATCCGGGATCATCAGCCCCTGATTGATGACAAGTTCCGCAATGACATGCGGCCACGCAGTCTGTTCATGGAAATCCTGCGTCAGCCTTATGGGGTGACCCAGCAACTGCGGCTGATGAACGCCTATGGCGTTTTGCCGGCCTATCTGCCGGAATTTGGCCATATCATCGGACGCATGCAGTACGACCTGTTTCACGCTTATACGGTCGATCAGCACATCCTGTTCGTGGTGCGTAACTTGCGGCGGTTTTTCCTGCCGCAGTTCACCGATCAGCTTCCGCAGTGCAACGCCATTATGGAGCGGCTGCCCAAGCCGGAACTGCTTTACATTGCCGGCTTGTACCATGACATCGCCAAGGGGCGGGGCGGCGATCACTCCAAACTGGGCGCTGAAGATGCTGAGCGCTTTTGCCGCCAACATGGCTTGAGCCACTTCGACACGCGGCTGGTGGCGTGGCTGGTGCGTCACCATCTCACTCTGTCGATCACCGCCCAGAAAAAAGATATTCATGATCCGGACGTCATTCACAACTTCGCCCGGCAGATGGGTGACCAGATGCATTTGGATTATCTCTACCTGTTAACCGTTGCTGACATTCGCGCAACCAATCCCAAGCTGTGGAACACCTGGCGGGCGTCGCTGCTCTGGCAGTTGTATGAGGCGACCCGCCGGGCGTTACGGCGTGGACTCGACCATCCAATCGATAAGGAAGAGCGCATCCGCGAAGTTCAACATCAGGCAAGACGGTTGTTGCATGTCGCTAAAATCAACGAGGAACGCATTAATCGGGTCTGGGAAGGTTTCGGTGACGATTATTTCCTGCGCCATTCCGCTGATGAAGTTACCTGGCATACCCGGGCGATTCTCAAGCAGGGCTACAAGGCGCGACCGCTGGTCATGGCCCGCGATGATCCAGGTCGGGGTGGAACAGAAATCTTTATCTACACCCGTGATCAAGACAATCTGTTTGCGCTGATCACCTCGATTCTCGATCAATTGGGGCTGACCATCCTCGATGCCCGCATCATTACTGGACATAGCGGTTACACCCTGGACAGTTTCACCGTGCTGGAGGATACCGGCCAACCCATCCAGGAACGCAGCCGAATTAAGGAAATCGTCACTGCGCTCGTTCACGCTCTCCAGCAACCGGATGCGACGCCTTTGATGCCAAGTCGGCATATCTCACGAATTCAGAAGGCATTTCAGATACCTACTGGCGTTTTATTTCATGAAGACACCGCAAACGGCCGCACCGTAGTGGAGCTGATTTCCTGGGATCGCCCAGGACTACTGTGCCGCGTGGGTAAAGCCTTCATGGAATGCGGGGTACAGTTACACAATGCCAAGATCATGACGGTCGGCGCACGGGCCGAGGACGTGTTTTTCGTCACTGACCGCGAAAATCGACCGTTGAATGACTCCCAAAAGTACGCCGCCCTGCGGGAAACGCTGGTCGCGCAACTGGATTCGGAACAGGAGCAGGGCTGAAAGCCAAACCATCCCTCAGGGATGGTCATCGAGCAGTGGCTTGATCCGGGACGTCAGGAAAGCCACTGCTAGACAATAGCGCAAACCGTTCCCGTCCCGTTTCACCGTACTACCGCTCCCAGTTATATCGAAAAAGACCATAAGCCCCTGTGATCTCTGTGCATTTGTGCACGGATCTTTCATCTATGTTTGTGGATTTTCAATCAGGCCATTCACAATTATGGCTAGGCTTGGTTCGTTCCCCTGCTGCGAAAACCGGGGAACGAACTTCATCTCTTATTAAATCCCAAGGAGAGCACTTCATGCTTGGCGTCATTGGCATTATTGTTTCACTGGGTCTGTTGATGTACCTGGCCTACCGGGGAATTAACGTCCTGGTGCTAGCCCCGATCATGGCTCTGCTGGCTGTGCTGATTGGCGGCGGTTTTGACGTACTGCTGCCTACTTATACCCAGGTGTTCATGAAGGAATTGGGCGGTTATCTGACCCGATTCTTTCCGTTATTCATGCTAGGCGCGATCTTCGGCAAGCTCATGGACGATTCCGGGTCGGCCAAGAGCATCGCCCATTGGATCGTGACTCGAGTCGGCAAGGAACGGGCCATTCTAGCGATTGTGCTGTCCTGCGGCATCCTGACTTACGGCGGCGTGTCGCTGTTTGTGGTGGCGTTCGCCGTTTATCCCATCGGCGCCGCTCTATTCCGCGAGATCGGTATGCCCAAGCGTTTCATCCCTGGGGCCATCGCCCTCGGCTCGTTCACCTTCACCATGACTGCTTTCCCTGGCACCCCAGCCATTCAAAATGCTATCCCCGCGCCATTTTTCGGCACCAACACTTTTGCCGCGCCGGGCTTGGGAACGATTGGTGGCCTGATCATGATGATCGGTGGCGTTTTGTGGCTGCATAGCCGCGCCAAGCAGGCGATGGCCCACGGCGAAGGTTATGGCGATCACCTCCAGGAAAACTTGGAACCCAAGGGTGACCTGGAACATACCCCGCCGTTCTTTATCGCTTTGTTACCGATCCTGCTAGTGATCGGCTTTAATGCGCTGTTCACCTATGTCGTGTTCCCCAACATCGACGCCAGCTACCTGGCCGACGCCAAATACGGCGCCACGAAACTATCAGCGGTAGCCGGCTTATGGTCGATTATCGTCGCCCTGACCATCGCCATCATCTTCATCGTCGTCGTTCACTGGCAACGCTGGAAAAACGTGGTGGAATCGCTCAACGCCGGCACCATGGGTTCGTTGCTACCGATCTTCAACACTGCTTCCGAGGTCGGCTACGGCAATGTGATCGCTTCGCTGCCAGCATTCCTGGTGGTGAAAAACGCGGTGCTGAGCATTTCCGAAAATCCACTGATTTCCGAAGCGGTTGCAGTTAACGTCCTGGCCGGCATCACCGGCTCTGCCTCCGGTGGCATGAGCATCGCCCTCAGCACTCTGGGAGCCAAATATCTGGAACTGGCCAACGCCGCCGGGATCAGCCCCGAACTGCTGCACCGGGTCGCCGTCATGTCGTCCGGTTGCTTCGACTCATTGCCCCACAACGGCGCAGTGATCACGCTGTTGGGTATTTGCCGGCTGACGCATAAGCAATCGTACTTCGACATCTTCATGGTATCGGTGATCATTCCGCTAAGCGCCCTGGTGGTTATCATCACTCTGGGGACACTGTTTGGCAGCTTCTGATCCTGACTTGCCGCCTGTTAACTGCGGGCGGCGATTTCTGATGGCATTCAAGAGAGCAATCACTATGCACCATCCCCTGCTGGCTTTACTGCGCATTCCCGAACGCGGCAAGGTGGTCAGCGCTCGCGAGGCGGTCAGTTTGATCCGCCCCGGCGATACCCTGGCCACCAGTGGCTTTGTCGGCACCGGTTTCGCCGAGGACATCGCTATCGCTATTGAAGCCCGATTTCTGGAGCCGGATGCCGACCCGGCCTCACCGGGCCTCGCTAAACCCCGTGATCTGACGCTGGTCTACGCCGCTGGTCAGGGCGACGGTAAAACCCGGGGACTGAATCATCTCGGTCACCCGGGGCTGATTAAGCGGGTGATCGGCGGGCATTGGGGCCTCGTGCCGAAATTGCAGGCGCTCGCCGTCGCTAACCAGATCGAGGCATGGAACCTCCCACAGGGCGTCATCACCCATTTGTTCCGCGATATTGCTGCCGGCAAACCGGGGACGTTAACCCGCGTCGGCCTGGGCACCTTCGTCGATCCACGCCATGGCGGCGGCAAACTCAACGCCCGCACTCAGGAAGATCTGGTGGATCTGATCGTCATCGGCGGTCAAGAATACCTGCTCTATAAGGCTTTCCCGATCAACGTTGGCATTATCCGCGCCACTACCGCTGACATTGACGGCAATCTGACCATGGAAAAGGAGGCGCTGACTTTGGAGTCGCTGGCGATCGCCACGGCGGCGCACAATTCCGGCGGCATCGTCATCGCGCAGGTCGAGCGGGTCGCCGAGCACGGCTTTGTGCGGCCCAAGGATGTGCGGGTGCCCGGCATTCTGGTGGATTGCATCGTGGTTTCGCCGCCTGAACATCACTGGCAAACCTTCGCTACTTCGTACAATCCCGCGTTCTCCGGTGAGATCAAGGCGCCGCTAGCCTCGATTCCGCCCATGCCGATGAGCGAACGCAAGATTATCGCCCGCCGGTCGGCGCTGGAATTGACTATGAACGCCATCGTCAATCTCGGCATCGGCATGCCAGAAGGGGTGGCTAGCGTCGCTGCCGAGGAGAAAATCATCGATCTGCTGACGCTGACCACTGAACCGGGCGTAGTCGGTGGTATTCCCGCCGGCGGGCTGGATTTCGGCGCCGCCACCAATGTCCAGGCGATTATCGACCAGCCCAACCAGTTCGATTTCTATGACGGTGGCGGACTGGATATCGCCGTGCTGGGGTTGGCCCAGGTGGACCAACACGGCAATCTCAACGTCTCGAAATTCGGTCCACGGATCGCCGGCGCCGGCGGGTTCATCAATATCAGCCAGAACGCCCGGAAGGTGGTGTTCGCCGGCACCTTCACCGCCGGAAAGTTGGATATTGCCGTTGAGCAGGGGCAGCTACGCATTCGGCGCGAAGGAGAGACCGCCAAATTCCTCAAGGCGGTTGAGCAGCGCACCTTCAGCGGTAAGGTCGCCAGCCGTCGCTGCCAACCCGTGCTCTATGTCACCGAACGAACGGTATTCCAGTTAACAGCGAACGGCCTGGAATTGATCGAGATCGCGCCAGGCATTGACCTGGAACGCGATGTGTTGGCACAGATGAAATTCCGCCCCCTCATTAGTCCTCACCTGCGGCTAATGGACGCTTGCATCTTTAACGACGGCCCGATGGAATTGCGCGGTATTTTACTGGAGCGGCCGCTAGAGCAACGGCTGTCTTACGATCCGGCCAAGAATTTATTTTTCCTGAACTTTGAGGGGTTGACCGTGCGCAGCCATGCGGATATCGAACGCATCCGGGCAGCGGTCGCCGGCAAAGTTGAGCCGCTAGGCAAAAAGGTGTTTGCTATCGTTAATTACGATAATTTCTCGATCACGCCAGAACTGTTGCAGTCCTATACGGACATGGTCGGCGAGGTGGTGCAACGCTATTACATCGGCGTGACCCGCTACACCACCAGCGCTTTCCTTCGCGCCCAACTAGGCGACGCGCTGCGCGAACGCGACCTCACGCCGCACCTCTATGAAACCGCCGCTGAAGCAACGGCGCGGCTCGATCCCTCCACAGGAAGTTGAAGGCGGCTTCAGCAAGACCGAGGGCCCGCCATCCAATGAAGCAATCCCTCACGCTCCTTGCCTGCGAGCGAGCGGGGGGCGCTTTCAGTTGATTGGCTGACACGGCAAGCGCAGGAAATATAGACGCCTACTACGGTGCTTTGGGTGTCCGTTTCGCATTTTTCCTGGCCAATCAACTCGCTTTCATAGCCGGTCCAGATAAGCCACGCCACCCAGTTGCCGCATCTGCCGTTCAATCCAGCGCTGGCGTTTGCGAATATAGTCTGAGGGCTGATCAACCCGGTAGCGCAACGGATTGGGCAACACCGCAGCCAACCGCGCCGCTTCGCCGGCAGTCAGTCGAGCAGCAGGCTTGTTGAAAAAGCGTTGACTGGCGGACTCAACTCCAAACGTGTATTGGCCAAATTCGGCAATATTCAGATAAACCTCCAAGATGCGCTGCTTGGGCCACAGCACTTCCAACAACACGGTAAACCACATCTCCAACCCCTTGCGAATCCAACTGCGTCCCGACCACAGAAACAGATTCTTCGCCGTTTGCTGGGTCAGCGTACTGGCCCCTCGCAACGCCTGGCCTTCCTCCTGATCCTCCAATGCCTGCTGAATTTCGACGAAATCGAAGCCGTAATGATCAGGAAATCGCTGATCCTCGGCGGCGATCATCGCCAGCGCCGCATGAGGCGAAAGGTCTGGGTAGGGCGTCCACTGATAGCGGAATGCCGCACTTTCGCCCCGCCATATCGCTGTGATCCAGTGCTGCACGATGACACTGGACGCTGGCGGGGGCAACCAGCGTAATGCCAGCACTGCGAGCAGTGAAACAGCGACAAAACTCCCAAGCGCCATCAACAACCCACAACCCATTCGGCGCCACAACGGTTTTTTCGGTGCTGACGTTGGCGGGGCTGCCGTCCTAAAGGGCTTTACCCATCCCCGGAGCGGACCCCTCAAAAAATGCCCCACGCCACCCCCGACGCCATTGTTTCACCCAGTTCCTCACAGCGCTGCAAAACCTCACTGTCCAACTCACCACGGGCAATGACCGGATCGCAGACCGATTTCAGCGGATAACCACGGGCAATGCGTTCAATACTGGTCAATGCCCCAGCCCCATCGTTACCTGCGCTGATGAATACTGCATAGGGTAATCCGCTGATCTTGCCTTGAGCAGGATAGTAAGTGCGATCCAGAAAATTCTTTAACGCTCCCGACATATAACCGAAATTCTCCGGTGTTCCCAGCAACAGGCCATGCGCCCAAAGCAAATCGTCCAGACCGGCGCGCAGAGCCATTTTCAGCCGTGTTTCCACCTCCGGCACTCGCCGAGCCCCACGCCCGATGGCCCGCGCCATGGTTCGGGTATGGCCAGTCTGGGTGTGATAAACGATCAACAGGTGTTTGCCAAGGCTCATGCAGTGGTTAAATAGTGTTGCCACGCCTGGGGATTTTCGCTATGTTTGCGCGTCTTAAATCACCGGCATTACCAAAGGGATTAAAACTTTGTCCAAAGAAGACCATATTGAGATGGAGGGAACCGTGATCGACACCCTGCCCAACACCATGTTTCGGGTGCAGTTGGAAAACGGTCACGTCATCACCGCGCATATCTCCGGCCGGATGCGCAAGCATTACATCCGCATCCTGACCGGCGATAAGGTGAAAGTGGAGTTAACGCCCTATGACCTGACCAAAGGGCGCATTATCTATCGCGGACGCTGAGCTGCCGGCAATCACCCAACTTCAAGGCGCCAACGCCTCTTCAGCGATCTCTACTCGCAACTCGCCCTCACAGACCGTCACAGTCACATGTCCGCCGTTCGCTAATCGGCCAAACAGCAACTCCTCAGCCAGGCGGCGCTTGATGTTCTCCTGGATAACCCGGGCCATAGGCCGTGCGCCCATCTTGGGATCGTAGCCACGCCCGGCTAGCCAGGTGCGCCCCTCCGTATCCACCTCCAGCGTAACCTTCTTGGATTCCAACTGAGCTTCCAGTTCGATCAGGAATTTGTCTACAACCTGGGCGATGGTGACCGGAGTCAACGCCTTGAACTGGACAATGGCGTCTAACCGATTACGGAACTCTGGCGAAAACATCCGTTTGATCGCCTCCATGCCATCGCTGCTGTGATCCTGACTGGTGAAGCCAATGGAGGGGCGGTCCATTAGCTCCGCCCCGGCGTTGGTGGTCATGACAATGATCACATTGCGAAAATCCGCCTTACGGCCATTGTTGTCAGTCAGCGTCCCGTGATCCATGACTTGCAGGAGCAAGTTGAATACATCCGGGTGCGCCTTCTCGATCTCATCCAGCAGTAACACCGCATGGGGATGCTTAAGAATGGCGTCGGTCAGCAGTCCACCCTGATCAAAGCCGACATAGCCGGGTGGAGCGCCGATCAGCCGTGAAACCGTATGCCGCTCCATATACTCCGACATATCGAAGCGGATCAGCTCAATGCCCATGATCTTGGCCAGTTGCCGCGTCACCTCAGTCTTGCCCACCCCGGTGGGTCCGGCGAACAGGAAAGAGCCAATCGGCTTCTGCTCATTGCCCAGCCCAGCCCGCGCCATTTTGATCGCGGTCGCCAATGTTCCAATCGCTTCTTCCTGACCAAACACCACCAGTTTTAGATCACGGTCCAGATTACGTAGCGTATCTTTATCCGACGATGACACGGTTTTCGGCGGAATACGGGCAATTTTGGCGATAATCGCTTCGATGTCGGTCGCATTAATCAGCTTCTTGCGTTTGGCGAGCGGCAGCAACCGCTGGCTGGCCCCAGCCTCATCGATCACATCAATCGCCTTGTCCGGTAAGTGACGGTCATTGATGTAACGAGCGGACAGTTCTACTGCCGCCCGCAACGCCTTATCGGCGTATTTGACATCGTGATGATCTTCAAAGCGGCTCTTCAGACCGCGCAAAATCTGATAGGTCTCTTCGATGGTCGGTTCCACAACATCGATCTTCTGGAAGCGCCGCGCTAGCGCCCGATCCTTCTCGAAAATGCCGCGATATTCTTGATAAGTGGTCGAACCAATGCACTTCATTTCGCCTGAAGCCAGCATCGGCTTAATCAGATTTGAGGCGTCCATCACTCCACCCGAAGCCGCGCCCGCGCCGATGATGGTGTGAATCTCGTCAATAAACAGGATGGCGTTACGTTCCTTACGCAGTTGCGCCAGCACCGCTTTCAACCGCTTTTCAAAATCACCGCGATATTTGGTGCCCGCCACCAACGCACCCAGATCCAGGGCGTAAATGGTTGCTTTACGCAGCACATCCGGCACTTCATCATCCACGATCATCTTGGCCAAGCCTTCGGCGATAGCCGTTTTACCCACTCCGGCCTCGCCGACAAACAGTGGGTTGTTCTTACGCCGCCGACACAGAATCTGAATGGTGCGCTCGACTTCTTCGCGACGACCAATCAGCGGATCGATACGCCCTTGTCGCGCCAATTCATTGAGATTACTGGCGAAATTTTCTAGTGGTTTAGCGTTTTGTGCATTTTCACCGCCCTCCCCAGACGGGGAGCCGGCCGCTTCCTGCTCCTCATGCGCCTTGGAAATCCCGTGCGCGATGTAGTTGACCACATCCAACCGGCTCACTTCTTGCTGCTTGAGGAGAAAAACCGCCTGGGACTCTTGTTCGCCGAAAATAGCCACCAGCACATTGGCGCCGGTGACTTCTCGATGACCGGAGGACTGCACATGCAGCACTGCTCGTTGCAGCACCCGCTGGAATCCGAGGGTGGGTTGGGTTTCTCGCGGATCGCCTGGCCTCATCACCGGTGTGTTCTCGCGAATGAACATTTGCAAATCGCGTTTCAGCTTGTCCAGGTGGGCGCCGCAAGCTTGCAACACTTCTGCTGCTGCCGGATTGTCCAACAAAGCTAAAAGCAAATGCTCCACAGTCATAAATTCATGGCGCTGCTCCCGCGCCTCGCGGAAAGCAAGATTGATGGAAAATTCCAGTTCCTTGCTCAACATACCTCATTACCTCGAATTGCGCTGGGTTTGCAGACTTAGGCTTCTTCCATCGTGCAGAGCAGTGGATGTTGGTGCCGACGGGAAAACTCATTGACTTGCACTACCTTGGTTTCCGCAATGTCATGCGTATAGACTCCGCAGATTCCCTGGCCACGGGTGTGGACATGCAGCATCACTTGGGTGGCTTTTTCCCGGTTCATCCCGAAGAAATGTTCGAGAATCCGCACTACAAAGTCCATGGGAGTATAGTCATCGTTCAGCAGAATAACCTTGTACAACGGCGGCGGTTTGAGCGCGGGCTTTTCCGACTCGACCACCGCGCCGTGATCCTGGTCGGGGGACTGGGGTGAATATTCCTGGCTCATGGGGTTCGTGTGGCGTCAAATAAGCGGGTGGGTGGATCAGTAGTTAAACCATGGCGCGGCAAGCGCGGTGCTTCGTTTGGCGTTTACAGCCGACTATTTAGATGATACGCGGCCCGCAAGTTTCCTCAAGAGTGATCAACGCATAAAAAAACCCGGTGACCTATCCGCTGGGTCTGCAACCCTCGCAACAATCACCGGACGGGCCATCCATCCGCCGTCGAAAACCGGCCTGAGCGTCGCGGGTCGTGGCGAGCACCGTTGTGGACTTGCCGTTAGCGACCGGATCGCTGTTCATTGAGATCAAACCAACCTGCGCCAGCCTTTTGTCAGGTTTTCTTACACTGGCCTGATTCGAGAAAATCAATCTGAAAAAAATTTATTTTTAATTAATTTTCAATTACATAGTTTGATAATTAGCTTTTTTCATGGCTGGCAACGCCTTAAACAGGTCTGGAATCCTACCGGAAGAGTCGATTGATTGTCAGCTTTTTTTACAGGTTTGATCACTATTTATTAAACATGTATTAATTAAAATACATTATTTTTCAATAACATTTATTATTTTGTGGATTACAAAAGATCCCAAAAAGCAAAAATACTGTCAGGATTTCTTACAGTTCTGCGATGACTTATTTTATATAATATTGATTTTAAAAAAAAAATAATTTTTTTCTTTTTTTTGCATTGTGGCAATTGTCTGTCAACTCAGTTCATAATCTAAGGAGAGCAATCATGAGTAAGACGACGAAGAGTAGTTGGTTGAAAGGGGCGGTTCTGTTGAGTTCGACGATAGCTGTAAGCGCTTTGTTGTTATCACCTCAAGCATCAAACGCCACCATCATTACAACAGACGGATGTGCCCAATCAAATGCCTGCACACTTCCCGAATTGTTCGGTGGCAGTTCAATCCAGGTGGGCGATCTGTTGCTGACAGACTGGACGCTCTTCAGTAACAACGCAGTCAATTTGGGCAACATTGAAATAGGGACAGGCTATCCCAACCCCGACGAAGAGTTCGGGGTCTGGGCCAAGAACTTCGAGTTGTACGTTGCTGGCGTCGGCAGCAAAAGCCTTAGTTATGGCTTCAAAGTGACAAGTCTGGGAACGGATATCATAGGAACGGCGGGCGATTTGGGATTCAGATATGTAGTAGGCCCAACGGCATTGATTACAGGAAGCATTGCCGTTGGAACCACGCCTGGAGGCAATAATCTTGGCAGCACGACCGACTTTTATAGCCTGATGCAAGATCCTGGACAGCAGGTTCTCAATATTCCTGATCTATCAGCTATCTGGATGAGCCATACTATTTCAGTCTCTTCAAACTGGTCGGACAACGCGGTTTTAGCGGGGCATATCCCTGGATTTGGAGATGGGCCGGCGTTCAGAAATACCTTTTTCCAGGCAGAGGCAAAGCCCGTTCCGGAACCCGGCACATTGGGGCTTCTTGCCCTGGGGCTGGCTGGATTGTTAGGCGTGGGTCGCAAGCGGGGATACTGCTAACCAATTGATTTATATCCGTTAAAAACCCGTCGCTGCTCCAAACAATGTGGAGCGGCGATGGTCTCCTCCTTCAAGACCGTCCTGCCCCCACCCCCGCCAGCCACTGGTCGAGATCGGCCACCGTCTGAAAATCCAGCAGCGCCTTGGCCAACGCCTCGCCCTGTTCCAGGGACATCCAATCATCGTCTACGCGGCTCGCAATTCCTCTCGCAACACCCGGCGTAGCGTTTCCACGGTGACCGGCATCGCCTCTGGCTGAAGGGCGGCACGCAATGCCGCATTGATTAGCGTTTGATAACCCTTACCTTCCTGTTCCGCACGGGCGCGGAAGGGATTCTCTGCGCCTAACCAATTGTTAATAAACGTGTTCCACCCTCCGCGTCACCATTTTCACGGGTGAGCGCCAGCGGATCATTCAAGGCGATTTCCAGAAAAAAACGTACCTGCCCGGCTGCGGAATGGAGCGTAGCCGTTCCCCCTTTAACAAAGGTGGGTGCGGGGGATTTGAACCCCGTGGGTTGACGCCGTCGGTTAAAATCCCCCCGACCCCCCTTTTTCAAACGGGGGAGACAGCGGCCGGTTCGGTATAACCCTTTCAACAAATCGCCTTAAAAGCCGTTAAAAACTGTCCGAACTATTGTCAATTAAAAAAGCGCCCGGTTGCCCGGGCGCCGTTTTCATCTCAAACGCTGACCGATGCTGATCAGTCCATCGCTTCGTACAGCGGCAGGGTCAGGAACTCCGGATAATTCGGGTCGAGCGACATCTTCTCGAAGATGCCAGCCGCTTGATCGTAGGTCGCGGTATCCTCGCCCTGGGCGGTGACGGTCGCCTTGACCTTGGCCAATTCCTCGGGAATCAGGCCATGCACCAGCTCGGCGGTCACCTTGCGCCCGTCGTCCAGCTTGCCTTTCGGACTCACCACCCACTGCCACACCTGCGAGCGGGAAATCTCGGCGGTGGCGGCGTCTTCCATCAGATTGTGGATCGGCACGCAGCCGTTGCCGGCCAGCCAGGAACCCAAGTAGTGAATACCGACATTGATGTTGTTGCGTAAACCGGTTTCGGTAATGGGCTGTTCCGGTTGGAAGTCGAGGAAATTCTTCGCCGTGAACACTTCATCCCGCTGCTTTTCCCATTGATTCGGCTTGTCGCCCAGCACCTTGACAAATTCCTCGTGGGCAATCGGCACCAGACCGGGATGCGCCACCCAGCCGCCATCGAAACCGTCATTCGCATCGCGGGTCTTGTCATGACGGATGCCGGCCAGCGCCTTCTCATTCGCTTCGGGATCATTCTTAATCGGGATCAGCGCCGACATGCCGCCCATGGCCGGCGCGCCGCGCTTGTGGCAAACCTTGACTAGGTGCAGGGCGTAAGAACGCATAAACGGCACTTCCATGGTGATCGCGCCGCGATTGGCCAGGCAGAAATCCTTATTCTTCTTGAACTTCTTGATGCAGCTAAAGATATAGTCCCAGCGCCCGGCGTTCAGGCCGGCGCTATGTTCGCGCAGTTCGTACAGAATCTCCTCCATCTCGAAGGTCGCCAGAACAGTTTCGATTAGCACCGTCGCCTTGATCGTCCCTTGCGGAATGCCCAACTCATTCTGCGCCATGACGAAAATGTCGTTCCACAACCGGGCTTCCAGGTGGCTTTCCATCTTGGGCAGATAGAAAAACGGACCTGCGCCCCGGGCAATCTGTTCCTTGGCGTTGTGAAATAACACGACACCAAAGTCGAAAATACCGCCGGAAACGCGCTGCCCGTCGACCAGCACATGTTTCTCGTCCAGATGCCAGCCGCGTGGGCGAATTTGCAAGGTGGCAATCTGGTCATTAAGCCGGTATTCCTTGCCCGCCTCGTTGACATAGCTAATCTGGCGGCGGATAGCATCTTTCAGATTGACTTGACCCTGAATCTGGTTAAACCAGTTGGGACTGTTGGAATCCTCAAAGTCGGTCATATAGGAATCAGCGCCGGAGTTATAGGCGTTGATAATCATCTTGGCTTCAACCGGCCCGGTGATTTCGGTGCGGCGACGCTCCAGCGCTTTCGGCAATGGCGCAATTTTCCAGTCGCCTTCACGGATATGTTTGGTTTCCGGCAGAAAATCAGGCATCTCGCCAGCATCGATGCGCGCCTGGCGGGCGATGCGCGCCTTCAGCAATTCCTGGCGGCGCGGCTCAAAGGCGCGATGCAGCTTGGCGACCAGCGCCAGGGCGTCATGGTTGAGGATTTCATCGAAGCGGGGATGCATCGGACCGGTAATCTGTACGCCAGCGGGCAAATTCAAGCTCACAGGTGGCTCCTTTGATGTTGGAATCGTTCGGATCGGAAAATGGGGACTTATGGGAAACGGTCAGTTTAACCGTAAGACCGGGGTCTGGGGCCTCGCCAGTCGCAAAAAACCCGGCGGAAAGGTTTCCGTCGGGTTTTGGCTAATCCATCAGCATGGCCTCCCTCCCCCCTTTGAACCGGTTAGGGTTGGAGTTGGCGGGAACAGGGAGGTGAACCACTCTCTCAGTGGAACTGCTCTTCTTCGGTCGAGCCGGTCAGTGCAGTCACCGAAGAGACGCCGCCCTGAATCACCGTGGTCACGTCATCGAAGTAGCCGGTGCCGACTTCCTGCTGGTGGGACACGAAGGTGTAGCCGCGATCGCGCGCCGCGAACTCGGCCTCCTGCACCTTCTCGACGTAGGCGGACATGCCGCGCTTTACATAGTCCTGCGCCAGATCGAACATGTGGTACCACATGTTATGGATACCGGCCAGGGTGATGAACTGGTACTTGTAGCCCATCGCGCCCAGTTCGCGCTGGAACTTGGCGATGGTGGCGTCGTCCAGGTTCTTCTTCCAGTTGAAGGACGGCGAGCAGTTGTAGGCCAGCATCTTGCCAGGGAACTGGTTCTGGATAGCGTCAGCAAACTTCTTGGCGAAATTGAGATCCGGGGTGCCGGTTTCGCACCACACCATGTCAGCGTAGGGTGCATAGGCCAAACCGCGCGAAATCGCCTGCTCCAGACCCTTCTTGGTCTTGTAGAAACCTTCAACGGTGCGCTCGCCCGTGCAGAACGGCTTGTCGTTCTCATCGCAATCGCTGGTCAACAGGTCCGCCGCTTCGGCATCGGTACGGGCCAGCAGAATCGTCGGAACGCCGTAAACATCCGCCGCCAGACGGGCGGCAATCAGCTTTTGCACCGCTTCTTGGGAGGGCACCAGCACCTTACCGCCCATGTGGCCACACTTCTTGACCGAGGCCAATTGATCCTCAAAATGGACGCCCGCCGCGCCGGCGCGGATCATGCACTTCATCAATTCGTGGGCATTGAGCACCCCGCCGAAACCGGCTTCGGCATCGCCGACGATCGGCAGAAAATAGTCAATGAAATCCTTGTGCCCCGGCCCGATGCCACGCGCGCATTGAATTTCGTCGGCGCGCTTGAAGGCGTTGTTAATGCGCTCGACCACCGCTGGCACTGAATCGACCGGATACAGGGATTGGTCGGGATACATCGACATGTAGGTGTTGTTGTCGGCGGCGACCTGCCAGCCGGACAGGTAGATGGCCTTGACGCCGGCCTTGGCCTGCTGCATGGCCTGCCCGCCAGTCAGCGCGCCGAGGCAGTTGACATAGGGTGTGGTGGTGATCAGCTTCCACAGATTCTCGGCGCCCCGTTGCGCCAGGCTGTATTCGACGGGTACGTTGCCGCGCAACCGCACTACCTCTTCGGCGGTATAGCCGCGCTTGATGCCTTTCCAGCGGGGATTCTCGGCCCAGTCTTTTTTCAGTTGCTCAACGCTTAGAAACGCCATGTTGCCATCCTCTTTGAGGGTTACGGGGTGGGTGGTTGGGTCATCATAATTTCGACTATTCTAATGTGGCTATGCAACATTTTACAAGGCAAAACGGCGAGTCAGCCCCCGCGCCTCGTCCCCTCCCATTTTCTGTCAACTGGAATCATTGCGATGCACGAAAATTTGACTATTCTTCCCGATCTGGTCGCTGATATCGGCGGCACCAACGCCCGTTTCGCCTTGATCGACGCCCATCGACAATTTTATGCGGAACAAACTCTAACCTGCGCTGATTTTTCCGGACTCGCCGCTGCTGGCAATGCCTTTCTGCAATCGGTCGGTGGCGTGCGTCCCAGACGAGCCGCCGTCGCGGTCGCCACGCCCATTACCGGCGACTGGATTCAGTTTACCAATAGCCATTGGTCGTTCTCGACAGAAACTGCGCGGCAGGAACTCGGGCTGGAGCAGCTGACTATCCTCAACGACTTCACCGCGTTGGCTCTGTCGCTGCCCCTGCTCGAACCGAACGAGCGCTGTGCAGTCGGCGGCGGTGAAGCGGTAGCTGGAGCGCCGATTGCCCTGATTGGACCCGGCACTGGCTTGGGTGTATCAGGACTGGTATGGTCAGGGGAACGCTGGATTCCCCTGCAAACTGAAGGTGGCCATGTGACCTTTTCCCCGGCCAACGAGCGGGAATGGGCAATCGGGCAAATTTTGCAGCGCCGGTTCGGCCACGTCTCGCCGGAAAGGCTATTGGCCGGGCCGGGTTGGGTCGATGTCTACGCTGCGCTGGCCGAACTGGACGGGTGGGCAACGGAAAAGTTGACCCCTGGCGAAATCACCCAGCGAGCTTTGGCTGGAACCTGCCCGCATTGTGTAGAAGTACAGGAGATCTTTTGCGGAGCGCTGGGCACGGCGGCGGGCAACCTGGCGATTACCTTGGGCGCACGGGGCGGGGTTTATATCGGCGGTGGTATTGTCCCCCGGCTCGGCAACTTTTTTACCCAGTCAACCTTCCGCACCCGGTTTGAGGACAAGGGCCGGTTCAGCAGTTACCTGGCAGCGATTCCCACTTGGGTGATCACCGCCACTAATCCAGCGTTGCGCGGGGTCGCGGCAGCGTTGGCCTGAAGATCAGGCTGCCGAGTACTCATCGGTGTTGTACAACTGATTGACCTTGGCCGCCATAATAAAGTCGTTTTCGTGCAACCCATTGATAGTATGAGTATAAAACGAGATGTTAGCGTACCCCCAGCCAAAGGTAATGTCGGGATGATGCCCCTCAACTTCGGCCAGATCGCCAACCCGGTTGATGAAGGCCAGGGCAACGGCGAAAGTTTTAAAAGCGAAACGCCGCTCCAGTCGAGCGCCGTTGTTCAGCAATTGCCAACCGGACGCCTGCGGCGATAACGCCTCAGCTTCGCTCAAAGTGAGCGGGGGAACCCCACCGTGACAGGGTGTACAGGTCTTCAGTGACGGTTCCATCATGCGCCTCGTTGCGTGGTTCACATTTTTTCAGCGTGGCGAAACCCGAAAAACCCCACCTGAACAGGTTCAGTTGCCTATACTTTGTATCATCCAGTATTGACCCAAATCGGAGAATTTGCATGCAATACGTTGTGCCTCTTGCTTTGGGCGCGGCGCTCACCGCCAACACCGCCAGCGCCAGGCTACCGGTCGATGACGTGTCACCAGAAGCCAGCGCCGAAACTGCGGCCAGCCGGGCCGTGGTTCAACAATTCGGCGCGACATTGCAGAACGCGCTCCAGGAGGCAGTGAACAGCGGCGGGCTAGTCAACGGAGTCACAGTGTGCCGCGATCAGGCTCACCAGATCGCTGAGCAACTGTCTCAGAACCTGGAGATGCTGTTAGGCCGTACCAGTCTCAAGGTTCGTAATCCTGATCATGCGCCGGATAATTGGGAGCTGGCAGTGCTCAAACAGTTCGAGGCGCGCAAGGCCCAGGGCGAACCAGCCGATGAACTGGAGTTCTCTGCTGTCATTGACGATGACCAGGGTCAGAAAACCTTTCGCTATATGAAAGCCATTCCGACCATTACTCTTTGCCTGGGCTGTCATGGCGAAAATATTCCTGCCGAAGTCGACGCCAAATTGCAGCAATTGTATCCCTACGATAAAGCGCGTGGATTCAAGGCAGGCGAATTGCGCGGGGCGTTCACCATTGCCAAACCGTTACCGTGAGAAATCTGCATGAGCGACTGGAACCCACATCTGACGGTAGCCACGATCATCGAACGCGACGGGCGCTTTTTGTTGGTGGAAGAATACGCTGACGGTGAGGATCTGGTTTATAACCAGCCGGCCGGTCACCTGGACGAGTATGAAACGCTGGCGGCGGCGGCCATCCGCGAAACGCTGGAAGAAACCGCCTGGGAAGTCGCCATCAATGCCATCGTTGGCGTTTACTACTGGACGCATCCCAAAGGTGAAACCTTCGTGCGCACCTGTTTCGCTGGAACCGCCCTCCATTATCATCCCGACCAGCCACTGGATCATGGCATTCAGCGGGCGGTGTGGATGACGCGGGAAGAAATCGCTTCGCTGGGGCCGAGGCTGCGCAGCCCAATGGTGCTGCGTTGTCTTGATGATTACCTGGCGGGAAAGCGGTATCCGCTCGACTTATTCAGCTATCTCTAGTGCTGCGCTAAGCCCCCAGGTACGCTTCCTTGACCCGTGGATCGCCCAGCAACTCCCGACCTGCGCCGGACAAGATGACGGCGCCGGTCTCCAGCACATAGGCGCGGGAGGCAATGTGCAAGGCCATATTGGCGTTTTGCTCCACCAGCAGGACGGTGACGCCGGTCTGGTTGATGTCCTGAATCACCCGGAAAATCTCCCGAACCAGCCTCGGCGCCAACCCCATCGACGGCTCGTCCAATAAGAGCAGCCGGCCTCGACTCATCAAGGCCCGGCCTACCGCCAGCATTTGCTGCTCGCCACCGGACAAGGTGCCGCTGGGTTGATCCCGCCGTTCCATCAGTCGCGGAAAGATCGTGAACACCCGATCATAATCCACCTCGATCTCTTCTTTATCGGACCGCTGCCAGGTCGCCAGCCGCAGGTTCTCCCGTACCGTCAAATTGCCAAAAATTCCCCGCCCTTCGGGTACATGAGCGATACCGAGCCCAACAATCCGATGCGCCGGAACGCGCTGCAAATCCTGCCCCTCGAAAACGATGGAGCCGGTATAGGGCGTCAGGCCGGAAATCGCTCGCAAGATCGAGGTCTTGCCCGCACCATTCGCACCAATCAGCGTAACAATTTCACCCTTCGGCACCGAAAAGGACACCCCGTGTAAGGCGCGGATACCGTCGTAATGCACTTCCAGATTCCGCACATCCAGTTGCAGGTTCTCCATTCCCGTTGCTTCACTCATCCGACTGGCCCCTCGCCCAGATACGCCTCCAACACCTTGGGATCGTTCTGGATGGCTTCGGGCGGCCCTTCGGCCAGAGTTTCGCCGAAATCCAGTACTTTAATCCGCTCACAAATTCCCATCACCAGTTTCATTTGATGTTCAATCAGTAGAATGGTCAGCTTGAATTCCTGGCGAATCCACTGGATGAATTCCATCAATTGATCGATCTCGTTGGGATTCATCCCCGCCGCCGGCTCGTCCAGCAACAACAATTCCGGCCCAATGGCCAGCGCCCGGGCAATTTCCAACCGCCGTTGCAACCCATAGGGCAGATTCCTGGCGGTTTCCCCCGCCAACGCCTCCAGCTTAAAAATCGACAATAATCGTTGCGAATTCTCGATGATGCGCTGCTCTTCCCGGCGGTAACGACCCATGTGCAGCAATGCTTCCAACGGGCTGTAGTCGGCCTGAGCGTAGTGAGCAATCCGCACGTTGTCCAACACCGACAGATCGCGGAATAGTCGGATATTTTGAAACGTGCGGCCAATCCGCAAGGCGGTGATCTGATGCGGCGTTTTACCCACCAACTCTGTCCCCTTGAAGCGGATACTGCCCTCCGACGCCTGGTAAACCCCGGTAATCAAATTGAAAACCGTGGTCTTGCCCGCGCCGTTGGGCCCGATAACGCCCATTAACTGGCCGGTCTGGAGATCAAGGTTGAAATCCGCGACCGCGCACAGACCACCAAAGAAATGCTTGACCTGGGTCGCTTCGAGTAGCGTCGTCATGGCGTTCCCCGTTTCTCAGGCGTCGTCAAGCGATGATGCGCCTCCCGATCCCGGCGCGGGATGAAGCCGCGAAACTCTCGCAAGCCCATGATCCCCCGTGGCCAATACAACATCACCAGCACCAACAGCAACGGCATGATCACCATGCGCCAAACGCCCAAATGGCGAATGAAATACTCATTCAACGGATCAAACACCATCGCGGGCAACCAGGACAGTAGCCCGGCGACCGTGGAAGGTCGCAGGATTTCCAGAAGTACCGTGTACAAAGTCGCGCCGATGATCGAGCCTGTGATGGAGGCGATGCCGCCCAGATAGACCATGATCAGAATATCGGTGGTCTTAATAATGTCGAACACCCGGGGACTGATAAATTGCAACAAATGCGCGAACAATGCCCCGGCGATGCCCGCGAAGAATGATGAGGTCATGAACGCCAGGAATTTCACCCGGCGGGTGTTCACGCTCATCAAATCGCTAGCGATTTCATCCTCACGAATCGACAGAACGCCGCGCCCGTACTTGGAATAAACAAAATTCCGCACCACCCAGACCGACACCACCACCCAGAAAAACACCCAGGGCAGGGTGGTTAGTCGTTTGATGCCGGGAATGCCGCGTGGCCCGCCGATATAGTCGATGTTCTCAATCACCGATTTGACGATCATCAGGAATGCCAAAGTGATGATCGCCAGATAGTCGCCACGCACCTTGAACGAGGGAATGGCCACAATCAGGCCCATGAGCGCCGCTGCCAGCCCGCCCGCCAACACCGCCAATGGGAACAATCCTGGATAGGCGGCCATCGGCAACACCTTCATGGTCAACAGCGCTGCGGTATAGGCTCCCACCGCCATAAAGCCAGCATGGGCCAGGGAAAACTCGCCCATGTAGCCATTCACCAGATTCAGGCTGACCGCCAGAATGATATTGATGCCGAGGTACATCAGGACCAACTGGACGTATTTATTCAACAGATTGTATTCGGGAATGGCGAAGGCTAGAACAAACCCGATCCCCAGCAAGCCGGGCAGCAACCAGCGCTGTTCCAACAACCATTCCCAGTGATTTCTCAGTAGGGCGTTCATACTTTTTGTACCCGTGGCTGACCCAAAATACCGTAGGGCCGGATAACAATCAGTAACAACAACAGGGAAAACACCACGAAATCGCGGTAGGTGGACGGGAAGAAAGCCGCGACCATAATTTCCACCCCGCCCAAGATAAAGGCGCCGATCATCGCACCACGAATGTTGCCAATGCCGCCGACCACGGCGGAAATGAACGCTTTCCAGCCGACCATAATGCCCATGTAGGGATCGATGACTGGATAGGCCAGGGCGTACATAGTGCCTGCTGCGCCCGCCAATCCCGCACCAATGGCGAAAGTGATGGAGATGATCAAATTCACCGGAATGCCCATCAGCGGCACAAACGTCTTGTCCCAGGAAATGGCGCGCATGGCCATGCCAACCGGCGTGCGATGCACGACATAATCCAGCACGAGCATCAACCCCAGCGACAGGAAAATGATGATGACTTGCAGAGAGGACAGGGAGACCCCACCCAGATTCCAGGTCACATTCTCCAGCAATGGAGGAATATTCTTGGGATAGGGGGCCAGAGCCAGGGTGAAGTTTTCCAGGAACAGCCCAACACCCAATGCGGTAATGATCGCCGACACCCGGGGCGCATTGCGCAGCGGTTTATAAGCCAACCGCTCGATGACCACACCTAGCAATGCAGTGCCCAGTATGGTCAACAACAGGGTCGGCGCGAAGGGCAGCCCCAGCGCGGTCGCCGCCAGGAAACAGAAAAAGGCTCCGATCATGAACACGTCGCCATGAGCGAAATTGATCATGGTCAGAATGCCATAGACCATGGTGTAGCCCAGAGCGATCAGGGCGTAGATACTGCCCAGTTGCAGAGCATTCAAGATTTGTTGAAGCCAGTAAACGATCCCGTCGCTCAAGGTCGTATCCCGTCATGCGGCTGTTTGACAAAAAGAACGGCCCATTGGGCCGCTCTGGCGATCACCCGTAGCGAGATAGCGAAAAGGGAGTAACAAAACGGCTTACGCCTTGCTAATCGCTACTTTGCTATCTCGTTACCTTCTTCAGGGACTCGCGTTGGTGAAGTAGGTAAATTTGCCGTCCTTGATTTGCAGGATCACCGCACTCTTGATCGGGTCGCGTGAATCGGCCTGGAACTTCATGTCGCCAGTCACCCCTTTATAGCTTGGCAGGATGGACAGGGACGCCCGGATCGCCTCACGGTCGGCCTTGCCGGCGCTCTTGATCGCGCCGAACAGCAACCCGAAAGCATCATAGGTCAGCGCCGCGACATCATCCGGCTTCGCGCCGTAAGTCTTCTCATAGTCCTCAATGAACTTCTTGGCGGCTGGCGCGGCATTGTCCGCTGCGTAATGGGTGCTGAAGTAGTAGCCGTTCAGATCAGCGCCGCCCAAGGTCAATAGTTCATTGCTACCCCAAGAATCGCTGCCAATGAAGGGAACCTCGATGCCCAACCGTTTGGCCTGCTGCACTTGCAACGGCACTTCACTGTAATAATTGGGCAGGAAGATCACGTCTGGCTTGGCATCCTTGATCTTGGTCAGTTGCGCCGAGAAATCCTTATCGTTGGTGGTATAGGTTTCGAACGACACGATCTGGCCGCCCAGCTTTTCGTAACTGGCCTTGAACACCTCGGCAATACCCTTGTTGTAGTCGGAAGCTACGTCATACAGCACCGCCGCCTTTTTAGCTTTCAGGTTTTCCAGAGCGAACTTGGCCAATACGCCACCTTGGAAAGGGTCGATGAAGCAAGCCCGGAATACGTATTTCTTGGGTTGATTGGTGGTAGTGTCCAGCGTGGTCTTGGGATTGGTCGACCAGGGAGTCATCAACACCGTCTCGGAACTCTCGGCAATTTCCGCCGCCGGGATGGCGTAGCGACTGGCGTTGGGACCGACAATCGCCAGTACCTCATCCTGGGTGATCAGCTTCTGAGCGGCGGCGGCGGACTGGTCAGCCTTTCCAGCGTTATCCTCTACCACCAGCTTGACCTTCATCTTTTCCTTGCCGACTTGCAGACCGCCAGCAGCGTTAATCTCCTTGACAGCCATTTCGGCGGCGTTCCGGCAGGACGCGCCGACTGCGGGCATATCGCCGGTCAGTTCGGCAATAACGCCCAGATTGAGGGTTTTCTCTGCGCCCCAAGCAGTCAAGCCCAGGGACATCAGCACGGATAACAGGAGCAGAGACAATGTTTTTCTCATTAAAACAATCCTCAACGTGGCGAATTTCCAAACCTTCAAAGTGCTGAAGGCATACAGCGGGAAGCGGGATCAATGGATGCTTTACCGCTGGAATCGATTATAGCGTTATCCCGATCATTTGCGCCGATGCCTATAATGATCCCCGAGCTTCCCAAGGTGGAGCAATAATTTGCTCGGAGCGCTTGCGGCACACAACTTCCAGTTCCTTGAGCACGGTTTCCATGCTGATCAGCCTTTCTAGAATGGTGCGGATATCACGCAAAGTGAAAATCACGTCAACATCCATTTCCAGATACTTCTCCCGTTCGGCGTGTTCCGCCCGTTCGATAGCCGCTTGCATACTTTCCGATAGGTCCACTTCAGTACCCAGCAATCGGATAAACACCCACAGTTTTTGCTGCTGCTGATTTAACCACTGATTGTATAGATAAAGCATCTCGTAGCCATCTTCAATTGAATAAGCTTTGTAACGAAACTTCAGCTTGAGATCGTCAAATGTGCGGCGGCGAAGGATCTTGCCAGCTTTCCAATCCTCGATTGTTTGCTGGAATTCAATCGGCAGGAAATCCACATCGGCTTCAATGCGATTTTTGATGAAATCCAGATCATGGATTTCCTTCTCGACCAAGGCGGCCTCTGAGCGCACCTGCTGGTGAAGCGCTTCGGTCCGGGTGTAGGTCTTTTGGGTCCGGTTGCCTGGCGCTGTGGTCGCAGTCAGCCGCTTCCCTTCCCGTTCCGCTTCAAGCCATTCGGCGATGGCGTCCTCGACCGCTCGCATTCGTTCCTCGGTCATTGCAGTTTCCAGGCGATTTTCACTGGCGCGTTGAGCGCGCACCCGGCCGGCCTCAGCTTGCTCGGCAGCCGCCCATTCAGCGATTGCCTGCTCCACCGCAGCTTTCTCCAGCTCTGCTCTCTCCGTTGCTGCTTGCTCTATCGCCAATCGCTTGGCAGCTATCCGTTCCGCCACCCGAGCGGCCGCTGCGCTTTCCATCTGCGCCTTTTGCTCTTCAATAGCCTTCTCCGCTGCTGCCTTGTCAGCCGCAGCCTTCTCCATCGCTCGCAACCGTCTTTCGATTTGCTGCTTCCGCTGCTGGCCATGCCGCAAAATGAACCAGCCGCCACTTCCAATCACCGTCGCCAGCGCAACCAGCACGATCCAGCTTAATTGCCAACTGTTCATACGCCACCTGCTTCAGTCGTCCAGTTCAAGTGGCTAGGCCTCGCCGCCGAATAATTCCAACAGTCGTGGCAACAACAGCGCCAACTCCCCGGTCATCAATGCAAATTCTGCGCCAAACACGGCTTCTGGAGAATCGATCGCATCGTCCTGCAACAGCTCACGCACGACATCCAGAAACTGGAGTCGACGCACCACCAAGGATTCGTCCAACACAAACGCCAGCCGATCATTCCAAATTAACCCTAACTGGGTAACCTGCTTGCCTGCCGACAGGTGGGCGTGAATTTCATTGCCAGTCAAATCCTGCCCCCGGCAACGCACTACTCCACCCTCATCGCCACCTTCGCGCAGTTCGCAACTATCACCCAACATAAATTCTCCTGGCGCCTGGCCTTCGGTCAACCAAGCGGTCATCGTCGCTGAGACAGATTGCTGGACCCGGGGCGGCGCAATCGGCAATGAATCAATTGTCTCACGCAAAGCTCCCGTGAATTCTTCGACCCCATGCGAGCTAGCGCTGTCCACCACCAGCCAGCCACCGACCACATCCAGGTAAGCATAGCCGAACCGGCCACGGGTGAAGGCGCGGGGTAACAGCTCCTGCACAAGCTGGTCGCGCAATTCCAGTTTTTCTCCCCGCCGCACGGGTCGCCGCTGCTCATCTTCAATTAGGGCGATGCGCTCGGCCAGCGCTTGATTGACCACGATTGGCGGCAACAGCTTTTCTTCAGTGTGCAGGCATATCAACCACCGTCCAGCCACTGCATGAACTCGATCCCGCGCCTTGCGACCTAGCGGCGGCGTCCACCCAGCGGCGCTCGGCTGAAAGCTGGGGCAGGGTTGAAAAGCGCGTTGATCCAGTCGCCTCGCCAGCATTTCGGCATTCAGGGGAAACGGTTCGGCTAAACGAAACAAAGTCAGATTTTTGAACCACATCGAGACAGCGTCCATTTTTCTAAAGCGCGGATTATCCGCTAATATCCCGTCATCGCCAAGCTGACACCGTTACGGCTCATTGCATACCGTTGGGAAATGACGTCCCTGATCCAGATCATCAGGATAGAAGTTAATGTGATCCTGCTCGGAGGCAGTCGATTACTCTCCGTTGATCACACCGTATTCGGCAAACATCCTCACGTAAAAAATAGGAATGTTCTCTTGTTGGATCAACTCCAAGAGTTGCGTAGCTTCCTGCTCGCTGACCATGAACACGACTTCCACCGGCAAATTACCCGCCAGTTCGAAAAAGTGGTCTTCGTGCAAGACGCCGTGCTGACCAAAACCAGCAATGGCGCGGAAGGCCGATCCACCGTGTACGCCCAATTTTCTGGCCCGTTCGAGCAGCCATTCATAAAGCAGAACACCACGATGACGACGATGCTCGTGGACATAGAATTTTAGATAAGTCCCTTTCACACCCCCCCCAATGTAGTCAGCCCTTTCATCACTAGAATCCCCAGCAGGGTCATGGTGACTGAACCAATGACATGAATCAGAATAATCGCTAGAGTCCAGAGATACTGCTCGCGCAATAGTAGCGTCACTGTTTCCGCTGAAAATGTGGAAAAGGTTGTCAGGCCACCTAAAAAACCTGTAGTGATCGCCAAACGCATTTCGGGCGGCAAAACAGCGTGTTCAAGCACAAACTGCATGGTCATGCCCATCAAGAATCCGCCCAACAGATTGGCCGCCAGGGTTCCCAGCGGCAAAGTTGGGAATACCGGATTCAACAAAATACCCAACCCCCAACGCAGCCAGGCGCCGGTTGCGGCGCCTATACCGATAGCGAGAAAGGCGTAGAAATTCATGCAATTCCGTGTGGATTGAATGTTGTCGCGTCGATCGACTGAAGTCAGGAGAGCATCAGGAAAGTATCACCTCAAAATATGGCCCGTGGCAACTGAATAAGTTAGTATCGTCATTGCCTGTTCCGCATGGCAAAAAATCACATCAATTATATTGCGCTGCAACAAAACCTGCGTTATGCTGCAACCGCACAATTTCACTATCCATTGATCACTTTTGGGAGAATCACCATGACCAACGACGTGTTGGCCAAAATGTCCTCGCAGTATCAAAATCTGATGGGTCCGGCGCTCAAGGCTAACAAGCTGTCCGCCGCCAATCTCGAAGCGCTGGTCAATTTCCAGATGAGCGCCCTGCAGTCTTACGTGGACATGGCGATGGCTCGGATGAAAGCCGCCGCTGACATCAGCGATCCGGCCAGCCTGCAAGCATTTCTGACCAATCAGGCAGAAACGATTTCGAGCCTGAACCAGAAATTCATGGATGACTCCAAAGCGCTGGGTGATCTGATGGGGCGCTTCAAGGCCGAATTTGACAAGCTGATCAAGGAAAGCCTGCCCTCCTCCGGCACATAATTCCTGCGCAACATCGTTCGCTCCCCTTCGCCCGTTTGCGGAAGGAGTGGAGTCAGGGGCGAGGATCATCCCATACCTCTTCGCCCCTCTTCTTTTCACATTCTCCTCCCAATGCCTTCTTTAATTACCTATGCCCACAACCACCCGCATTGTGGTCGGTTTATCGGGCGGCGTAGATTCCTCGGTTGCCGCGCTGTTGCTGGTTGAACAGGGTTACGAAGTCCACGGCGTCTTCATGAAAAACTGGGAGGATTCCTTCGAAGCGGGTTACTGCTCGGCAGCGGAAGACCTGGAAGATGCACGAGCGGTGTGCGCAACACTGCATATCCCGCTGCACCAAGTCAACTTCACTGCTGAATATCGGGAGCGGGTGTTTCGCGGCTTTCTGGAAGAGTACCGCAGTGGACGGACACCCAACCCGGATATCCTGTGCAACACTGAAATCAAATTTCGCGCCTTTCTCGATCATGCTCGGCGCTTGGGCGCGGACGCCATTGCGACCGGCCACTACGTCCGGTGTAAAAATCACGGCGGTCGCCAGCAATTGCTCAAGGGCCGCGATCCCGGCAAAGATCAAAGTTATTTTCTGTATCGGCTCAATCAGGCTCAACTGGCCAGCGCCCGGTTTCCAATCGGCGATTTACTCAAATCAGAGGTGCGGGAACTCGCTGCTACGGCTGGATTAGTCACGCATGCCAAAAAAGACAGCACTGGCATCTGCTTCATCGGCGAGCACCGGTTTCGCGAGTTCCTGAACCGCTATTTGCCTGCTCAGCCAGGGCCGATCCGCACAGTCGATGGCGAGCGGCTTGGTGAACATACCGGTCTGATGTTTCATACCATCGGCCAGCGGCAAGGACTAAAGATTGGTGGACAACGCGACGGCAGTGGCGAACCCTGGTATGTGGTGGACAAAGATTTGAATCGTAATGCGTTGATTGTCGCCCAAGGCCGTGACCACCCCGCCCTGTTTCATCGGCGGCTATGCGCCTCGCAGCTCCATTGGATCGCCGGTCAACCACCCGCACTGCCATTAACCGGCGTCGCGAAAATCCGCTATCGCCAGCCCGATCAGCGCTGTGTGCTGGAAGCCTTGGATGTTGACCGTGCTGAAGTGCGCTTCGACAAACCGCAACGAGCGATAACTCCCGGCCAATCGGTGGTGTTTTATCGGGACGATGAATGTTTGGGCGGCGGAATTATCGAGGCGGGCTACAATTGAGCGCATTCCTTTGCGCAACCCACCCCCACGAACCTCATGCCCAAAACCGATCAAGATCGCGTCATCGCCCTGGCCGGCATGATGCAGGCCACCGACCTGGTGCGCAGCATTGCCCAGCGCGGCCAAATTCAGGCCGATGAATTTGCAACCGCCATGGCCAGCCTGCTCCAGATTGATGCTCCCAGCAGCGCCGACATCTACGGCGGCATTGACCGGTTATCGACTGGCCTGCGCCTGCTGGAACAACAACTCCAAAATCCACAGGATCTGGAATTGACCCGTTATGTGGTGACGCTGCTGCGGCTGGAGCGCAAATTGAGTAGTCGCCAAGATCTGTTGCATACCCTGAGCGCCGGCCTCAAAGACATCATCCAGAATCTGGCGCATTTCCCGATGACGCACAGCAACACCATCGCCCGATTCGCCGATCTCTACCTGCAAACAGTCAGCACCCTGTCGCCACGACTCATGGTCAGCGGCGCTCAGGCGCATCTGAATAACCCGGAAAACGCCAACCGTATTCGAGCGCTACTGTTAGCCGGGATTCGCTCCGCCATGCTTTGGCAACAATGTGGCGGCAGCCGATGGAGTTTGCTGCTACGACGCAATGTCTTGCTGCGCGAAACCCGATTGCTGTTGACCCAGGCCGATTAAGCCGGGACTGCGTGCGTCTGGCGAGCGGCCTGTTAAGCGTCTTCGGCGCGATTCAAGTCTTCCGATACGCTTCCATCACATTATGCAACAGGCTAATCTTGTCGAGCACCCGGCTCAGTTGCAGCACATCAGTGATTTCCAGCGTTAACCCCATACGGGCCACCGAAGTTTCCCGGTCAGTCAGCGTATTCGCGCCCAGCACGTTAACCTGCTCGTTGGCCAGGACCGAGGTAATGTCCCGCAACAAGCCGGAACGGTCGTGAGCAATAATCATGATGTCCACCGGATAGGTAGCCGGCGTCTCACCCCAACTGACCTCAATGACCCGCTCGCCGTGCTGATTAGCCAGCGCCAGCAAATTGGCGCAGTCCTGGCGGTGGATCGTTACGCCGCGTCCTTGGGTGATGTAACCGGCAATCGGTTCAAACGGAGCCGGTTGACAGCAATGCGCCATCTGGGTCAGTAACCGCCCAACCCCACGAATCTGCACATCGTCCTTGTCAGATTCCACCGTTTTCGGCTTACGGACAGTCAGCAGATTTTCAGTCGCCGGCGGCGCCTGGGGCAACCAATCCTGAATCCGGGCCACGACCTGACTGGTCGTCAATGCGCCATGGCCAATCGTGGCAAACAATTCGTCAGGCTTGCCAAAACCGAGCCGCTCCGCCACCTTGTCCACCTTGAGGTTGCGGGCGCCCAGCCTCCGCAATTCCCGCTCCAAAGCAGTGCGGCCAGCGGCAATACTTTTTTCCTGATCCTGCTGGATAAACCACTGACGGATTTTAGCCCGCGCCCGGTTGCTTTTAACATAGCCCAAGTGTGGACTGAGCCAGTCGCGGCTGGGGCCACCGGTTTTGGTCTTCAGGATATCCACCTGCTCGCCGGTCTTCAGCTCATAGGTCAACGGCACAATGCGCCCATTGACTTTAGCTCCCCGACAGCGGTGGCCGACTTCGGTATGCACGTGATAGGCGAAATCCAGCGGCGTTGCTCCCTGCGGCAATTCAACGATACTACCCTTGGGGGTGATTGCGTAAACCCGATCCTGGAAGGCTTCAGCCTTGAAGCGTTCCAACAGATCGCCGTCGTCCGTCTCCTCTTCCCGATACTCCAGCATTTGCCGCAACCAGGCGATCTGCTGGGTTGCCGCAGCGCCTGGCCCCGCACCGCCTTCCTTGTAGCGCCAGTGGGCGGCCACGCCCAATTCCGCGTGACGATGCATGTCGACGGTGCGAATTTGCACTTCCAGGGTTCGGCCTTCCGGCCCGACGACCGCCGTATGCAGGGATTGATATCCGTTAGGCTTGGGATGAGCGATGTAGTCGTCGAACTCCCGATGGATGTGATTCCAGAAGGTATGCACCACCCCCAGCGCGGCGTAGCAGTCGTTCACGGTATCCACCATCACCCGCACCGCCCGCACATCGAAAACCTGCTCGAAAGATAGCTTCTTACGCTGCATCTTGCGCCAGATGCTATAGATATGTTTGACTCGGCCGCTGACCTCAGCATGAATCTGCGCCATATGCAGATGATCACGCAATTCTTCCATAGCCCGGGCGATATAGTGTTCCCGGTCGGTGCGACGCTGTTCAAGGGCCGAGGCGATCTGCTTGTAGACCAGCGGGTCCAGATAGCGCAGCGCCAAGTCTTCCATTTCCCATTTGATGCGGCCAATGCCAAGCCGGTTGGCCAGCGGCGTGAACACATCCAGCGTCTCGCGGGCGATGTGTTGCTGTGTTTCCACGGGCAACGGTCCGAGCTGACGCAAGGTGTGTAACTGCTTGGCCAGCCGGATCAGCACCACTCGCAAATCCTGAGCCATGGCCAGCAACATCTTGCGCAGGCTCTCCAGTTGGCGACCGACATGCCGGCTGCTCTGATGCAATTCACCAATGGCGTCAAGCTTGATCAGCCCATCGACCATGTGCGCAATAGCGGGGCCAAATTCGTCGTGCAACTCTGGTAACGCCAACTGCCCGGACGCCACCGATTCGTGCAGCAATGCCGCCGCTGCAGTCTCATGATCCATGCCGAGATCCGCCAGTAAATCCGCAACGGCCAATTCCGGTTCGCCGCTAAGCGCGTAGGCGCGACGCACAATGTCAACTTGAGCTGGCAACCACTGGACTTGCAGGGTATTCAGCCATGTGTCGAAATCCGCGCCAACCAGCGCGGTCTGCCTGGAAGCAACCATGATGCATCCCCAGTAAGCGGCCCGAGATGGGCATAACGCTGCCGCCGGGCAACCAGCGGAGCGAACAACGGGGGTTTAGAAGCGGACCAGCCCTCTCCCCTGGCAGGGAGAGGGCTGTTTACACGCCCAGGTGCGGCGAAACAACGCAGTCTAGTTATTCTTAGCGCCCTGATCGACCCACTGACGCAAGAGAGCGAGCTGCGCCTCCGGCAACTTAACTTTGCCATGCGGCATCTGAATCGAAGGATCAACACCAGGTCGACCTTCGGCCAACCGGTTCAGGTTGCTGTTCAGGCTTTGGCCGGGGACAATGACGGGACCTAGCTTGGTGCCTTTCATCAATTCCTCATAGGTACCGACCGCCAGGCCGCTCTTCTGATAGCCCTCACCGTTGGGAACGGTATGGCACTCGGCGCAGGCTGCCTTCAGGATTGGATGCACATCCTTCTGGAAGCTGACCGGCTTAGCCGGGCTTTCTCCGGAGCAGCCCGCCAGCAGACCCAACCCCAAAACTAATGTGGATGCAAGCAACTTGTAAGAGTTCATGAATGGTCCCTTGGATTGTTTGACGGGTTCTAATGAGTTTGCATGAGACAATATTGATTTTATCAGATCCCACACCGGGATGCCTAAGACCGCCGGTTGCCGGATACCGCTAGCTTACGCCTCAATAATAATCCCTACGAAAAACCATCCTTAGAGGAATCGGCGTTATACTTACCCAAATCAATGGGCGGGTTCCGGGGCTGGCCCTCCGCAACCCGCCCATCAGGCTGGGCGGTCTGGATCGTCAGACATGACCTTAACCGTCAACATAAAACCAGGATGAACAACGTGACGAGCCCGAAACTTAATCCCGAACTACAACGTATCATTGAATCCCGCCATCATGATCCCTTCGCCGTCCTGGGTCGCCACCCTCAGGATGAGAAGCTTGTCGTTCGCGCTCACCTACCCTACGCCCAAGAGGTGCATATCGCCGAGGGCAACCTGCTCATGGAGCGCATCCCGAACACCGACCTTTTTGAATGGCACGGTAAAATTGCTCAGGTTCCCGAGCGTTACCGGCTGATCTGGCGTGATTCCGATCATCATGAACATATTTCCTATGATCCCTACTGCTTTCCGCCACAGATTCCCGATTTCGATCTGTACCTGTTTGGCGAGGGTAAGCACTGGCACTCCTACCGCTTCCTGGGCGCGCACCCGCATCAGGTGGACAATGTCGCTGGCGTCCTGTTCGCCGTCTGGGCGCCCAGCGCCGAACGAGTCAGCGTCGTCGGCAATTTCAATCGCTGGGATGGTCGCATTCATCCCATGCGAGTCCGGGGCGGCAGCGGCGTGTGGGAACTGTTTATCCCGAACCTCTGTCCCGGCGATCTCTACAAATTTGAACTTCGCAACCGCCACAGCGGCGCCATCCTGCTGAAATCCGACCCCTACGGCCAGCACTTCGAGTTGCGCCCCAGCACGGCCACCATCGTGACCAAACCCAGCGCCTATGCCTGGCGTGATACCGAGTGGCTTGACAAGCGCAAGTCCTCCGACTGGCTGCACCAGTCCATGTCTGTCTATGAAATCCACTTGGGATCGTGGCGGCGTGGCCCGGAAGGTGAGTTTCTGAACTACCGGGAACTGGCGCATCAACTGGTGGACTACGTCAAGGATCTGGGCTTCAGCCACATTGAGCTGTTGCCCATTACCGAACATCCCTACGACGCCTCCTGGGGCTACCAGACCACTGGCTACTACGCGCCGACCAGTCGCTTCGGCACCCCCGATGATTTCCGCTACTTCATCGATTACTGTCACCAGCATGGCGTCGGCGTAATTCTTGACTGGGTGCCGGCGCACTTCCCCAAAGATGCTTCTGGCCTAGCCCGCTTCGACGGTGAGGCGCTGTACGAGCATACCGACCCACGCAAGGGTGAGCATCTCGACTGGGGGACGCTGATTTTTAATTTCGGCCGCTACGAAGTGAAAAACTTCCTGTTGTCCAGCGCCCTGTACTGGATTGAAGAATTTCACCTTGATGGGCTGCGCGTCGATGCGGTCGCCTCCATGCTGTATCTGGACTACTCGCGCAAGGAAGGCGAGTGGATTCCTAACAAGTACGGTGGCCGCGAGAATCTGGAAGCCATCGACTTCATGCGAGAACTGAACACCGTCGTTCATAGCGAGCATCCTGGCGCCATGGTAATCGCAGAAGAGTCCACTTCCTGGCCACAGGTCACCCGTCCAACCTATCTGGGTGGGCTGGGCTTTAGTATGAAGTGGAACATGGGTTGGATGAACGACACCCTACGCTATGTAGCGCAGCAGCCAATCCACCGCAAATACCACCATGACCTGCTGACCTTCAGCATGTTGTACTGCTTCACCGAGAATTTCATGCTGCCGTTCTCCCACGACGAGGTGGTGCATGGCAAAGGCTCAATGATCAACAAAATGCCAGGTGATGAATGGCAACGCTTCGCCAATCTGCGGCTGCTTTATCTCTACATGTTCACTCATCCCGGCAAGAAACTGCTGTTCATGGGCACCGAGTTCGGCCAGGGCACTGAATGGAATAGCGCCACAACCCTCGACTGGTATGTCCTCCAGTATGGCCTCCACCAGGGCATGCAGCTCATGGTCAAGGATCTCAACCGGCTCTACCACAGCGAACCGACGCTACACCATTATGAGTTTGAATGGCAGGGCTTCGACTGGATTGACTGTCATGACGCCGACCAGTCAATCCTGAGCTACCTGCGTAAAAAGGATGATGACTTCCTGGTGGTGGTGGTCAATTTCACTCCAGTGCCGCGCCATGGCTACCGGATCGGGGTGCCGCGTGGAGGCCGCTACACGGAAATCTTTAATTCCGACTCGCATTATTACGCCGGCAGTGGCGTCGGCAATGGTGGAATTGAACTGATCGCTGAGGCGCATCCCTGGATGGATCGGCCCTACTCAGTCACCATTACCGTGCCACCCTTGGGCGGGCTGGTGTTGCGTCCACTGGAACCCGCGCCAAAGCCGGTCGCGGTGATTGAAGCCGAGATAGCGAAAGATGAGGAAGAAGAACCCGTCACCCCACTGAAGACGGCCATCGGCCGAAAAGTCACTGCTAAAGCGGAACTGGCGCAGCCGGAGTAGTAGACGCCTCAACCCTCCCTCTTAGGGGGAGGGGGAATCCCGATTGCAACATTCCATCAGCATATTCCTGAAATCGCCGGGTGTTTTATCCTGGCTCCCGCCTAAAATTTATGCGTTCCTGTTTCGCTGCTTCGCGTAAGCCGCTCTGGATTCTGCTCCTGAGCTACCTGCTGTTTGTCATCTACGGCAGCTTGGTGCCGTAGAGCTTTACGCCTCGCTCACTCCATGAAGCGGGCGTTGAACGAGTTTCTGCGTAAAATCGGTTTCTTCATTCCAGGTGGAGTGTTGCGGGTACTGATTGTTCACTCTATCGGCTATGCACGATGCTCACGCCGCATGATGCTATCAAGCGCGCTGGTGATGGGTGGAATTGCCGCCTTGGTGGAAGTCGGACAATGGTAAGCATACTGCAATACCAGGCAACACGATTTCCCAGCGTTAAATCTTTAAAATTCTCTGTAACCACTCTCGCGTCCAGTCTGTCACCTGATCCCGCCACTCGCGGCGGGAAAATGTGTGGTTGGCCTCAGTCAACTCTCGAACCGTGACCGATGACCGCGCCAGCAACTGCCGCCAACCCCGTGACGCTTGAGTCACATCGCGGAACTCGGCGGCGGTTAGATCATCGCCGCTGAGGATCAGCAGAACCGATCCGGTAAACCGTCGCCAGCTTTCGGCCATCCGTTCAGGCAGCGCTGCCGCTTTGACCGACGTCGCCAGCTCCTGCGTCGCTGTAACGCCGCCCGGAACGCGCCGCGCTTGTCTGAACAGCGTCAGAAGTGAGCGTAGCGCCGTAGCAAACTGGAATTCACCGCGCCCGATCTTGCGCCATAAATCCGGGTTGATTAACCGGGCTAGGTAATAGTGGCGAAGATAGGCCCGTGCTTGGCCCGCTTCGGTTCGCATCCACGGATTCAGCAACACCAGACCAACGATGCGCGGATCGCGCTCAGCGTAGAACAGCGCCGCCGAAGCGGCATCGCACAATCCCCAGATCACGACCTCCCGCATGGTGGGAAGTTGTGCGCAAAGGGCGTCGATGGCTGCGGCAATATCGGCGTTGATCTCCTCAAAGCCGGCGAACTCACCGTCAGCGTCACCCATACCGCGATAATCAAAGCGCAACACCGGGATGCCGGACGCCGCCAGATCACGGGCCAGTAACACGAACTGGCGATGACTACCCACCCGGTACTGCGGTCCGCCCACCACCACCACCACCCCACAGGTCGCGCCCGTCAGGCCAGGATGCAAAACGCCGGGTAACTCAGCGCCTTTGCAGGCAAACACCAGCGCAATCTCAGGATGCGCGATGCTCATGGGGTCTCGTCCAACAGCGCGTTCAGCGTCGCATCCAGCAGGGCGGGCGCCTCGGCAATTTCCTGGGTGGCCCAAAAAGAATCGCCAACCACGGTTCGGGCATGAACGGTCACGCCCGCACCGCGCCACTCCTCCATCGCCCGCCGGCTGGCCGGCGATAATGGACAATCGGCAACGCCGGCCAGCTCAAACCAATCCACCCGCACCGTGGAAGATGGCCTAGTCAACCGAGCTTGCTCCAAAGCCAACGCCAGCTCCGGATGCAGTTCATAACCGGCCACTTCCAGGGATTGCCCCGCTGCCAGCGTCTCCTGCAAGTGGGCCTGAGTTTCGCCGCCGCCTTTCAACCGGTCAGCGGTCAGCCGCAGACGCAGAAACTGTTGTAGCAACCGCTGCCCCGACAACACGGGTTGCCAGAGCACCAGTCGCGCCACCGCCAGTTCACCGGCGAGCTCGGCCGCCAGCAACCCACCCAGACGCAGTCCCCATAAGGTCAACGGCGTATGGTCGCGCTGGCGCAACCACTCCGCACAGTGGATTAAATTTTCCCGCCAGACACTCCATCGAGCCTCGCCGAAATCACCGGAGCTATCACCGGTGCCATATAAATCAGGCATCAGGACTCCGAAACCAGCAGCGGCCAACCGGCGCGCCTGCTGGGCCGCCATGCGTCGAGATTTATTCATCTCCTCAGCGAATGGCGGCGCATAAAGCACCCCACCACGCTTGCGCATCCCGGCGGCGGGCGGATGGTAAATGGCAAACAGCGCCCCTTGGCCGCTGGCCAGAAAAAAGGCTTCCATCACTGACCGTCAGGTCCCGACGCCAACCTTTTCGCAAATGAACGCATACACCTTGCCCACCGTCTCGAAGGTTTCGGCGCTGATTTCGTCATCCGCAACCTGAATATCGAACCGCTCTTCCAGGGCATTGATCAGCGTCACCACCGCCATCGAGTCGAATTCCGGGATGCCGCCCAGTAAGGGAGTGTCCGGGTCCAATCTCTGCGTCCGGTCACCCAACTGCAAGATTTCGCCAATCAACTGCCGCACCTCATCAAACTCGACCATCGAGACTCTCTCTTTAATGGAGTAAAAAGGGAAATCATACATCCCCGGAGGCGGGCTTGCCGCATCCTTTTAATCGAACCGGTAGACAAAATCGCCATCCCGCACCTGCACCTGCACTTGCGCCACAGGCTGGCCAGCCATGATCCGGTTCAGGAACTCAGCGCTGATTGCCGGCAAAACGGTATTGGTTAAAATGGCATCCACCATGCGCCCGCCACTTTCCAGTTCAGTGCAACGGCTGACCATCAGCTTGACCACCTCATCATCGTAGCTGAACGGAACCTTGTGGTTGTCCAGAATCCGCTTTTCAACCCGGCCCAGTTGCAGGCGAACAATCTCGCCAATCATTTCGTCGCTGAGCGGATAGTAGGGAATGGTGACCAACCGGCCCAATAGCGCTGGCGGGAACACTTTGAGTAAGGGCTCACGCAGCGCTTTACCCAACCCTTCCGGATCTGGCAACAGTTCCGGGTCCTTACACATGCTGGCAATCAGGTCGGTGCCGACATTCGTCGTCAACAGGATCAGGGTATTCTTGAAGTCGATGAATCGCCCTTCCCCATCTTCCATCCAGCCCTTGTCGAACACCTGGAAGAAAATCTCATGCACATCGTGGTGGGCCTTTTCCACCTCGTCCAGCAGCACCACGCTATAGGGCCGACGCCGCACCGCCTCGGTCAGCACCCCGCCCTCGCCGTAACCGACATAGCCAGGAGGAGCGCCCTTGAGGGTGGAAACCGTATGCGCCTCCTGGAATTCGCTCATGTTAATAGTGATGACATTCTGCTCTCCGCCGTACAACGCTTCGGCCAGGGCCAAGGCCGTTTCGGTCTTGCCCACTCCGGACGGGCCGGCCAGCATGAACACGCCAATCGGCTTGTTGGGATTGTCCAGCGCCGCCCGCGAGGTTTGAATCCGCCGGGCGATCATGTCCAACGCATGACGCTGGCCAATGATGCGGCGATTGAGCAGATCGGCCAGTTTCAGCACCGTTTCGATTTCATTCTTCACCATGCGGCCTACGGGGATGCCTGTCCAATCAGCCACCACCGAAGCCACCGCCTGAGCGTCGACACTGGGTAAAATCAGCGGCTTCTCGCCCTGCAATTCGTGCAATTTAACCTGCAAATCTTGCAACTCGGCGAGTTGCGCCTGCCGTTCGGCGTCAGGTTCGGTAGCCGTCCCGGTTTCCACCACACCCGCACCGCTACGCAATCTGGCGCGCAACTCTAAAATCTGATCGACCAAACCCTTTTCTTCCTGCCAGCGGGCGTCCAATTCCGCCAACCGTGCTTCCTCGGCTTGCAGCTTCGTCATAGCGTCGGTCTGGCGCTGGGCTGTATCAATGCCAACAGCGGTTTCACGGGCGATAATTTCGAGCTCAGTCTTCAAACCCTCGATCCGTCGGCGACAATCTTCCACTGCGGCGGGAACAGCGTGCAAACTGATCGCGACCCGGGCGCTGGCGGTATCCAGCAAACTCACCGCTTTATCCGGCAACTGCCGGGCGGGAATATAACGGTGTGACAACTTAACCGCTGCTTCCAGCGCCTCGTCGAGAATCTGCACCCGATGATGTTGCTCCATGGTGGACGCCATACCGCGCATCATCAGCACCGTTTTCTCTTCACTGGGCTCGCCGACTTGCACCACCTGGAAGCGCCGGGTCAGCGCCGGATCTTTCTCAATATGTTTTTTATACTCGGCCCAGGTCGTGGCGGCGATAGTGCGCAACTTACCCCGCGCCAGCGCGGGTTTGAGCAGGTTGGCCGCATCGCCCGTGCCGGCTGCGCCGCCAGCCCCGATCAGGGTATGCGCCTCGTCGATGAACAGAATGATTGGCTTGGGCGAGGACTGCACCTCATCGATCACCTGCCGCAACCGGTTCTCGAATTCGCCTTTCATGCTGGCCCCGGCCTGCAACAAACCCACATCCAGCACCCGCAGGGCCACCTCCTGCAAGGGCGGCGGCACATCGCCGGAGGCAATCCGCTGGGCAAAACCCTCCACAACTGCGGTCTTGCCCACCCCGGCCTCGCCCGTCAGAATTGGATTATTCTGGCGACGACGCATCAGAATATCGACGATCTGGCGGATTTCTTCATCACGGCCCACAATGGGATCGAGCTCCCCTTTACGCGCCCGTTCCGTCAAATCTACGGAAAAGCGTTGCAAGGCTTCCTGCTTACCCATCTGCGCCGGCGCCATTGCCTCGCTGGCTTCACCAGGCGCAGCGCCACCGCCAACTTGGGAACCGTCCGCAGCCCGCAACCCGGCTTCCGGCGAAGCGGCAACAATGTCGGCAAAGCGCTCGGTCAGCTCATCCAGCTTGATCTTGTCAAACTCGCGGGAGATGGCCAGCAGCGCATTGCGTAGATCCGTGGTCTTCAGCATTCCGACCAGCAAATGGCCGGTGCGCACCTGGACCTCCTTGAACATCAGCGTCGCATAGACCCAGGCCTCTTTGACCGCCGCATCGACATGCGCGGAGAGGTCGGAAATCGACGTGGCTCCACGCGGCAAGCGATCCAGCGACTCGGTAAAATCCTTGGCCAGTCGCGCCGGGTTCAGGTTGAAATGCTGGATGATCCGATGTAAATCCGAATCCTGCAATTGCAAAACCTGATGCAACCAATGCACGAGCTCCACATAGGGATTACCCCGCAGTTTGCAAAATACGGTGGCGCTCTCAATGGCTTTATAGCCCAGGCTATTTAACTTCCCGAACAACGCAACGCGGCTGATTTCGGCCATGGATTCGGACTCCTTTGCATGAGGTGAAAGGTCAGAGGTTGAAGGTAAAGGTCTCTTCGGCCTTTAGCCTTTACAATAAGTCACGGCGTCCAACTTCAGATCATCGGCGTCATGCGCCAGCGGTTGGCTGGTCAGCCAGGTCGTCCAGCCCAGTTGTGCTTCCTCGCCCAGCTTCAAGGGCGGCGCCTCTTCTTTCCTAAGCACCAGATTGACGTCCCAGAGCAGTTCATCACCGAGGTAATTGCGCACCCAGGCAACCAGACGGCTCAGGCTGGCGCTGCCGGGCAGGAATCGCCGAAATTCCGCCAAGCTCATCGGGCCAATGACAATCCGAAACTTGTATTGACCATCCCAGACCCGCTCGCCGATGACGGCCGTCATGCCTAGCGATCCGGTCGCCGGGGTTTCTCCCAGCCGGCATTGGCTGGATTCAGCCAGTGGCAACCAATGACCGACAAAGTTTTCAATCGTGACCGGCAGATGGAAAAAATCCCCCAGCAGCGCTTGCAAACCCTCAGCGTTGTGCGTCTGGCACGCCAACCGACCCGCGTAATGGAATTTGGCCAAATCCGGTGCCGCGTCTCGCCGCCACAGTGATGGCATGCCCAGACCGAATGCAGCACCTATATAGGTGTTGAAACGATCCCTCTCTGGCCGATCAAAACTCACCGTTGGCTGAGCATTTGCCCACGCCCGGTAGAACAGACTCAACATCCGGTGATGGAACACATCAGCAAAGCGGGAAAAGGTGCGGTCGCCATAAGACCGCTTGCGTTCATAGGCATATTCGGTCAGGTGCAGCGGCAACGGCCCCTGCGGCCCGAACAGCCCCAGAAAATACTCAGCTAAATGCGGTGGGTGGCTTTCATCACCAGGATCGAATCCGGCCAGCGTAGCCGGCGCGAAAGCCATTGACGGCTCTTGCGTCAGCCGCACTGGGTCATCGCTCAGACGGGTCGCCTGTCCCAATCGTGGCCGATCCCGATAATGGCATTCCAGACGCCGCAACGCCTCAAAGAAATGGAAGGCATGCGGCTCATGCCGCAACGCCTCGAACAGGTCTACAGGATCTGTCGCCGTCCGATCCGCGCTGGCCATCGAATCATCTCACCTCGCTCAAGCGAGCGGACCACCGTTTCCGTAAAAGAGTTGATGGAGGCGTATTTGGCGAAAAACCGCTCCAGCACTGCGCCCAACAAAAAGGCGCCAGCACCCTCGAACGCTGACTCATCCAGATTCACCGCCACCTCCAGACCTCGGGCAAAGGCAATCGGGCCGGGAATCGGCGCCCGCCGGGTAATCGGTTGGGATCGGATCGAAACCACCCCGTCGATCTGTCTGCGCACACTCGCCTCCGCCAGATCGCCATACAACGCCAGTAATTCCCGCAGCGCCGCTGCACCCTGGCGATCATCGGTATCGATCAACGACAAGTAATTCAAACTCAGATGACTAATCAACCGCCAAGCCGTATCGCCGTGCACACGGGACGGGCGCGGCTGAGTCGGCCCCGTTACACAGCGCACTGCTTTGACCGGCGCTCCCGAATTCAATGTGAAATCCGTTTCGCCACGCCCGATAGGCATGTGCAGCGGCAGGTCGCGATTCGTGCAGAGTGTGGAGACCGCCAGTTGTTGCAAACTGCCGCGATAGGGCGCCTCATCCGCGTCCACCAGCGCCAGATAGATCTCGCTGCCGATGTAACTGGAGCGCGGCCCCACCCGCCGCTGGCGGCTGGATAGCAGTCGCGGCAGGCGATGCACCGTGTAAAAAGCGCGCTGACCTTGCTGGTTCAGCCGGTCGTAGTGCGCGTAAAACGGCAGGAATTCCTGCTCCTCCCCTTCCGGGCCGATGCCGGTCACGCCCTTGATCTGATAAACCTCGAAATCCATGGGCCGGGTGCGATCTGGAATCACATGATGTTCAGCGACCTGCACCCCCAGATGAATACGGTCGGCGCGTTTGGGAAACAGATTGACGGCTGGCGCGCAGAACAGGACAAAATTCTCCGGCGCCACCCGGTTTTCCAGCAATGGATCGGCGCGGTCGAACAGCAGCAACAGCTCCAGTTCCTCGCCAGCACAGCGCCGCACCGCCGAACCCAACCCGCCCAATTCCACAAACAAATAGCGTTGCGGGAAAGCAAAATACTCGTGCAGCAGACGATAGCCCTGGAACGACGGCGGGACGTAGGGCAGCAGCGCCTGCTCTTCCTCGAAACCCAGTCGCTGCATGGGGTTGCCGGGCGTCGCCTCATGCCAGGGCGCTGGCCGCTGGCCGGGCCGGGCCACGCGCATGATGACATTCGCCAGCAATTGCTCATACAACCGCATCGGCAATGCATCGCTCCCCTGTAAATACAGGGTCAACCGCTCCAGCGGCAGTTTGCTGAACGGCAAGCCGGGCTGAGTCGTCCGCAAGCGCAGGCGAAGGCCCGCCCGGATTTTATGTGCGTCGGGCAAATCGAGCGAAGCCACCGGCTCTTTGCCGGCGAAATATTGCGCCTCGGTGATATCAATCGGCCAAAGCGTCACCGGATGCGCCGTGCGATATTCACAGGAGGTCTGCTCACCCTTACCCAGCACACTGCACAATTCAGTGTCTCTGGGAATGACAAAGCCCTGATCCAGCGCGCCCTCAGTCGCATCCGGCAGGAAGCGCGCGATCGCCATCGAGGGCGTTGGGGCCAGGTAGTGGGGATAGACAACTTCCAGAAAGTGCTGAGTGAACTGAGGAAATTCGGCGTCAATCTTGAGCTGCACCCGCGCTGCCAGAAAACTGAAACCCTCCAGCAGGCGCTCCACATAGGGATCGACGCACTCGAAACCTTCCAGCCCCAAACGCCCGGCGATTTTCGGGAATTCCTGGGCGAACTCGCCGCCGAGTTCACGTAAAAACTGCAACTCCCGGTTGTAATACTGAAGCAAGCGGGGGTCCATCAGCGCCCCCCCGACCGGCGGGTTTCTTCTTCAATTTTCACCTGCCCGCTCTCCAGGTCAATTTCGGTTTTCAAATAAAGCTGTAGTGGCAACGGTTGCCCCCACAATTCACCTTCGATTTCAAACGTCAGGGCATTATGACTCATTTGTGCGGCAGTCAGGTTGGCCCGAACGCGCAAACTATTCCCCAGGATGCGTGGTTCAAAATCGATGACCGATTGGCGCAACAGATTTTCCAGTATGTTGAGATCGATAATGCGCAGGGTCAGGCCGGCCAACGGCGGAATACCGAAATTGATCGCAGAACGTGCGGCGAACGGGTAGCGTTCCGCATCATCGAGACTCAAGGGGTGCTCGGCATTGAACAGCCAGGCCAGATCCCGCAGCACAAAATCCCGCAGCCGGCTCATGGACAACACCCGCTTCTCGCGGGATTCCTGCAACTGATCCGGTTCTTCGTCCGTCAACCGGTCCAGCAGCGAGGGCTGCAAGCGTTCCTGGGGAGTGAGTTCAGCCATGGCTGGAAAACGGCATCATCGCTCCGGCGCCACAGGCGATAACCACTGACATGGGCTACCTGGATTCAGTCACAGGCGGCTCAGCCAGTGGCTCCGCTTTCTCGCCCAACCGCAATAGACGGATGTCCAGCAAGGGATGCTCGCCTCCATCACTGGCCAACAGCCGCTGGCCCATGCCGATATAGACTCCTTCCGCCGGTTCGAGCCATTCGGTTTTATGACTGAGCTGCAAGGCTGGGTCTTCACTGGCCTGCGACCCTGGGTAGCGCGTGGGAATCAGCCCGACGGTCTCCCCGCCGTTGGCCCAGGTGAAAAAGGCCGGCGTCCACACCAAATCGCGCAGATCGGCAGGCGCTTCAAACTTGATGCTGGCGATGCGGTGGAAAGGAATCCAGAAGTAGCGGCCATTCACAATCGCTTCCAGCACTGGACCCAGCCGGGTATCGGCGTCGGCGATCCAGGCGAAGGGTTGGTTGTCCAACACCCCGGACGTGACCGGCGCGGCGTCAAAAGCCTGCTCCCGAATCGCAGCAGCCTGTTGATGATGACCCTCAGCGGTCAAGCGCAACGCCTCCAGCAGCAAAGCGGCCCACGGTTCCGGGTCGCCGAACAGCAAGGGCGACCGGCGACCGGCGAACACGTCGGCTCGCAGCATTTCGCAACGCAAGGCTTCACGGTAAGTCTGCACCATCGGCAGACTGCTGGCGTCCATTTCTTCCAGCACGTTCAACTGGTTCAGAGCACGTTCCCATTGCCCCATCACGGTCAGCAACTGGAACAGAAAAATCCGGTGTTTGGGGTTGGCCGGCTCCCGGCGCACCTGATCCTGCAATTTGGCCAGGACCGGCTGTAGACTGCGCTCCGTCAACAACTCGCCCAATAGCATCAGCGGTCTCCCGGTCTGCACAAAAACTACAGGCCGGCGGGTCACCCACCGGCCTGGAATTGACTAGCCCGTCTCGGCCGTGGTCTGGTCGAAGAAGGCCTCCACCGGCTTGCCGAGGGTGCCGCCCTTGGTTTCCTGCTGCTCGTAATGCACGGTGACCTTGGCGTAAGCGAAGCTGAAGTTGCTGGTCGGCTCGTCCTCGCTGCCGCTACCCGACCAGTCTATATCCGTGACCATGCAGTTAACAAAGGTATAAATCTCGAAAGGCGCCTGTGGCTTGCCCTTGCCGCCAATGTTCTTGGTCAGATGCACGATAATCTCATCAATGTGCTGGCCGTTGACCATGAAGCCGAACAGTTGTGGAGTCGCCTTTTCGCGCTTGATCGTGCAACTGAACTCACTGACCGAGGTGACCCCCGAAGACAGACCGGTCGATCCGGAACCCACTGTAGCCGGGTTCCTCGCGCTAAAGTGGTAGCTGTACAGCTTGAGCCACTTTTCGTAGTTCACGGCGGTGCCTTCGCCCTCGATGTTATTGGAAATTTTCATAAATGAATCATAAGCCATGTCATTCACCTCCACTGCGGTTTAATCTTCGCGCCATTACCCATGAATCGCGCGCCTGGTATCGAGCGGGTGATTGATCCAGTCATTGCCTGGGAATCCGGTTCATCACGCTCTCGACTTGGACTAAAGCACATCCCGTGCCATAAAATTAACTCCTTCATCGCTATGAGATTTCAAAAAATCCAGCGCCCCTGGATGCGGAGACCAAAAAGTGAACCTGTCAAAATGGCCCCACGCCGTTCATTTTGAACCGGATCGCCTCAACCGCCCTTTGCCGAAGGCAGCTTGGAAACCAGCCGCAGTGACACCGTCAATCCTTCAAGCTGATAGTGCGGGCGCAGGAAGAATTTAGCGCTGTAATACCCCGGATTACCCTCGATTTCTTCCACCACCACTTCGGCATCGGCCAGCGGATACTTGGCTTTGGTCGTCTCGGACGAGGTCGCCGGCGCGCCATCCACATACTTCGAAATCCAGCTTTTCAACCAGCGCTGCATGTCTTCGCGCTCCTTGAAGGAGCCGATCTTATCGCGCACGATGCACTTCAGATAATGCGCAAAGCGGCAGGTCGCGAACAGATAGGGCAAGCGCGCTGACAGGTTGGCGTTAGCGGTGGCGTCCGCGTCATCGTATTCCGCCGGCTTTTGCAGCGACTGTGCGCCAATGAAGGCGGCCACATCGGAATTCTTGCGATGAATCAATGGCAGGAAACCGTTCTTGGACAGCTCAGCTTCACGGCGGTCACTGATCGCAATCTCAGTGGGGCATTTCATGTCCACGCCGCCATCGTCGGTCGGGAAGGTATGTGTGGGCAACCCCTCCACTGCGCCGCCGGATTCGACACCGCGAATGCGGGTGCACCAGCCGTACATCTTAAACGCCCGATTGATGTTGACCGCCATGGCATAGGCGGAATTGGCCCAGACATATTTGTTGTGATCGCTCCCCTCGGCGTCCTCCTCGAAATCGAACTCCTCGACCGGGTTGGTTTTCGCCCCATACGGCTGCCGGGCCAGAAAGCGGGGCATGGTCAGCCCGATGTAACGGGAATCTTCAGATTCGCGCAACGAACGCCAGGCGGCGTATTCAGGCGTCTGGAAAATTTTGGTGATGTCGCGCGGATTGCTCAATTCCTGCCAGGAATCCATCTGCATGACGGTGGGCGCCGCAGCGGCGATGAACGGCGCATGGGCGGAGGCGGCAATCTTGGCCATCTCGCCCAGCAACTCGACATCCGGTGGACTTTGATCGAAGTAATAATCCCCCACCAGGCATCCATAAGGTTCGCCGCCAAACTGGCCGTACTCTTCCTCATACATCTTCTTGAAGAGTGGACTCTGATCCCAGGCAGTTCCCTTGTATTTCTTGAGCGTCTTGTGCAGCTCCTTCTTGGAGATGTTCATGACGCGAATCTTGAGCGTCTCGTCGGTCTCCGTATTATTGATGAGGTGATGCAGGCCGCGCCAAGCGCTCTCCAGCGCCTGAAAATCAGGATGGTGCAGGATGGCGTTGAGCTGTTCAGTAATTTTCTGGTCGAGCGCAGCCACCATCGACTCGATGGATTTGACCACATCATTGGAGACCAGACTGGTGTACTGCAACGCCTGTTCCGCCAAGGTCTTGACGGCGGTTTCGACCGCCTCCTTGGCCTGGTCGGTCTTGGGTTTGAATTCCCGTTGCAGCAGTGCGGAAAAATCGCCGGCTTCCAACGTTTCGACTTCGGGCTGAGCCTGGGCGCTCTGACTGGTTTCGGCCATGATTCCTTACTCCTCAGCCGTGGGCGTTGCGGCATCCTGGGGCTTGGGGGCGGCCGCCAGGGACTGCAAGAGACTGGGATCGTTGAGCGCCTTGGCGATCAATTCCTCGGCGCCGGTCTTGCCATCCATGTAGCTCATCAGATTGGACAACTGCTGGCGGGCTTGCAGCAGCCGGTTCAGAGAATCGACCTTGCGCGCCACTGCCGCCGGGGAAAAGTCATCCATGCTCTCGAAGGACAAATCGACGCTCAATTCGCCTTCGCCGGTCAGCGTGTTGGGCACCCGGAACGCGACCCGTGGCTTCATCGCCTTCAGCCGGCTGTCGAAATTATCGACATCGATTTCCAGGAACTTGCGGTCGGCCACTGGGGCCAGGGGATCGGCGGGCTTGCCGGACAGATCGGCCATGACGCCCATCACGAACGGCAGTTGCACTTTCTTTTGGGCGCCATACACCTCAACGTCATACTCAATCTGGACACGCGGCGCCCGGTTGCGGGCAATAAATTTCTGGCTGCTCATCGCCATCGGATCATGACCTCTCTAGCTCAAATCACGTTCGGTTAGTGTGAATAACCTAGACCATTCGTCAACCATTGTATAGGCTGATGGGACGATCACTCGCCTTCTACCGGCTGCAAACCGAAAATCAGGTCGGCCTGATCGGTTCCACCCGGAGCGAGATCGCGCAGAATCTCCATGAAATCCATCCTGGCCATTTTTTTAGCACGTTTCAACATAAATGGAACCGGGCTGGAAGGTTCATGACGATTATAGTATTCGCAGATTTTATCGAGCGTGCGGATCACATCTTCGCGGCTGGTGATCTCGCCCACCACCATCCGTTCAGCCGTCCCGGCGCGGCTGCCGTCTGCACCCGGTTCCATGGTCTCAGCCGCCTCGGCGTCCTCGCTCGCCATATTCACCCCTCGGCGTTGCAACTGCTCATGCAAAACCTGCCGAATTTCCTTCAGAGCGCCAGCCAGAGCGCTTAAATCGGGCGCCTGAGTCACGCCGACTCGATCGGTCAGTAACGCCTCGATCCGTTCGGCGCGGATGAAAGCAGTGATGACCGCTTCGGCAGTGGCCTGCAAATCGTCCAGATTAACGTCCTGAAAAGCGCCATCGATCATCGTCTGATTCGGCGGCGCCCGTTCCTCGTCGGCGCTGACCGGGGTCAATAACCCGGCTGCAATCTGCACATCGCGCAGGCTAAATCGTCCCAAGGCGCGTGAACTGACCAGCGGCGCTCCACGCAGATCGTACAAGGTAGTTTCCGGATCGCACAACGCTACAAGCGTGTTAATCCGCAACGTCGGATCATTGTCATCATCAGGATCAAGCTGTGGGTAAACCAAATCCCAGTGGCGTTCAATTAACCCTTCCAGCAACGCCAGGCCGTCGGCAAATCCCGCCAGACCGTCGGTATTGAGCAGGGACCGGGCCAGATAGACCGCCACACGCAAATCGCGGGTGCGCTCCAGCAAACTGAGCGCCGCCCGACCGACGCCGCGCCAGTCAGGAGGTTCGCCGGGAATGATCGTATCGCCGTATTGGCGCTCGGTGGTTCCCTGCGACAGTTTCTCCATTTCGACAAACTGCGCGTCGTACTCCAGATCTTCACCGCACGGCGCATCTACCGTGACTTCGCTCAACAGGCTTTCAACAGCAATGATACTCATCGGTGACCTACCTTATCCGATTCGCTGATCTTAAAACCCAAAAGCCGCACCTCGCTTGGCGCTTCACTACCAGGCAGTATAGACTGAGTGCTAGAAATTTACTTTCACGCTTTTATTGAAAAGACCCGCCCAAACGGTCGAGGCATCTCCGCTAACAGACATCGCGCCATGCCCCTGAAATTGACCATCACCAGCTACCAGCGACTTTCTCCTGGCCAGGAACCCACGAAGATTCTTGAGCGCGGCTCCATCAGCATTGGCCGCGCCCCGAAAAACGACTGGGTGCTGCAAGATCCCGAGCGCATCTTATCCAGTGAGCATTGTATCGTTCACTATAAGGACGGTGATTATATCCTCACGGACACCAGCACCAACGGTACTTTTCTCAATGACTCCGAGGAGCGCATCGCTCGCAATCAGGCCGTCCGGCTCAAGGATGGCGACCATTTCATCCTTGGGGAATACGAAATTGCCGTCGCGACCACCTATGCTGAAACCGAAGAAGAGGATGAAGGCCCGATCACTGATGTGGCGCTGCAAGCGGGTCTCACGCCGCCACTCAGCGCGCCCTCCGTCCCTGAGGCATCCCCTATCACGTCATCAGCCGATATCGTCAAACCGGCTTTTGACGATCTGCTCGCCGACAGCCGCGATGATCAGGATCATCTGGGACTCGAACACTCCGCCGCCGGATCGCCACCACCCGGCGTCGCCACGGAGCCTCCAGACCATATCGGCGGGCCGGAAGGCGCAATTTATGAACCCCCGGAATTGCTGAACCCCGAGTCACCGGCTGGACATCAGGATCTCCCGCCCGAACCGCCCGAACCGCCCGAACCGCCCAGCCCTGTCGCCGATGCCGGACCCTTGATTCCTGACGACTGGTGGCAACTCGGCGTCACTGCGCCAGCCCCGCCAGCACCGCCCGCCGCTGAGCCGCTTTTTTCGCCGCCGCTCCCAGCGCCGCCGCTCCCAGCGCCGGCGCTCCCATCGGCGCCGAAACCGGCTGCCGTGGCGAAACCACCCGCTTCTCTGTCAGCCGCGCCAGATATCGCCGCCGAACCGATAAAATCCGCCGCCCAGGATCTACTGCAAACCTTCCTGGACAGCGCTGGCCTGCCCCATTTGCGCCTGACCGATGGCCAACGGCTAGAGATCATGGCGAACCTTGGCGCGATTTTCCGCGAGACGGTCCGGGGACTCATGGACATCCTGCTGGCCCGTGGCGATATCAAAGGCGAATTCCGCCTGAGCCGCACTGCGATTGGTCCCATCGAAAACAACCCGCTAAAAACCCCGCCCGGCCAGCCCCCGCTGCGCATAGAAGAGGTCATGGCGCTGATGCTGATCGGCCAAAAAGGCGCTTACATGTCGCCCGTTCAAGCAGTGCAAGAGGGCTTCAATGACATCAAGGCTCATCAGTTGGCGGTTATGGCCGGCATCCAGGCCGCGCTGAGCCGCCTGATCGACCGATTCGATCCAGGCAACCTGGAAACCCGCCTTGAGCAAAGCGTGCTGGATAATCTCTGGCCGGCCAACCGCAAGGCCAAATATTGGGATTTATTCAACGCTGAGTATCAAGCGATTGCCCGGGAAGCCGAGGATGATTTTAACGAACTGTTCGGCGACGAATTCGCCCGTGCTTACGAAGAGCGATTGCGCAGCCGCTGAATTCGTTGCCTCCGTCCTCCCAATCTTCTAATCCAGTTGGCTACCGTTTCGCGCTGTGGATGCTAAATTTACAGAAGGTCCGCCATCAGGGGCCAACAAAGCCATGAAACGAGCGACATCACCATGAGTTGGTACAGCAAGGTTGTGTGGTCCGAAGGGATGTTCCTGCGTCCCCAACATTTTCAGCAGCAGGACCGTTATCTCGAAGCCCTGGTTCGACAATCCTGTGGCCCGCTGCAACCCTATGCTTGGGGTGTAGCGGAATTGACGATAGACCGGGAAATGCTGGCGCTGGGCAAAGTGGGGGTTACTACGGCTCGGGGATTGCTGCCCGACGGCACCCCGTTCAGCATCCCCGATCATGATCCGCCGCCCGCGCCGCTGGACATCGACGCCGACGTGCGCGATATGCGGGTCATGCTGGCCATGCCGCTGCGCCGCACCGGCATGGCGGACGTGGAGCGTGGCAACGCTCACGACACGATTGCCCGCTACCGGGCTACCGCCCGCGAAGTGCGTGACAACAATATTGACATGGCTAACAACAGCGCCCAGGTCGAAATTGGTGAGCGGCGGCTGCGGTTGTTCCTCGACACCCGTGACTCCAGCGACTACACCTGCATCGGCATTACTCAAGTGCTGGAAAAACGATCCGATCAGACGGTGGTGCTGGACGCGGACTATCTGCCGCCCTGTCTGGACTGTCGCGCCCTGCCCGCTCTGAAAAGCTTTGTCGGCGAAGTCCTCGGCCTGTTGCACCAGCGCGGCGATGCTCTGGCCGAGCGGGTGGTAGGCGCAGGCGCGGCGCGCAGCGGCGGCCTGGATATCGCTCAGTTCCTGCGCTTGCAGGCGGTTAACCGCTTTGAGCCGCTGTTTGCCCATTTGGCGGTCATGCCCGGCCTGCATCCCGAGGCTTTCTACCAGATCGCCTTGCAAGTCGCTGGTGAAATGGCGACGTTCACCGACAAAGTCAAGCGGCGGCCCCCGGTCTTTCCTGCCTATGACCACGACGATTTGCGCAAAGTCTTCGCTATCCTGATGAACGAGCTGCGCCGCTCGCTGAGTCTGGAAGAAGTTGATGCTGCGATTCGCATCCCTATCGAGGAGCGCCAGTACGGTATCCGGGTGGCGATCATCACCGACCGCGAACGGCCGCTGCTGACCAAGGCCACCTTTATTTTGGCAGTGCGCGCCAACATGGCGACCGACCTGCTGCGCGCCCGTTTCCCCACCCAGGTCAAAATCGGCCCGGTAGAACGCATCGCCCAGTTTGTCAATCACCATCTGCCTGGCATCGGCGTCAGCGCCCTGCCGGTCGCGCCACGGGAAATTCCCTACCGCGCTGATTTTATCTACTTCCGCCTTGACCGCAGCAGCGAATTTTGGAAACAACTGCTGAATTCCGGTGGCTTCGCCTTCCACGTCGGCGGCGAATTCCCGGAGCTGGAAATGGTGTTCTGGGCCATCAAAGAATGATGGAGTAACGAACCGTGACTATCGATGATCCGTTTGCTGCGGGTGACGAAGGTGACCGCACTATCCTCCGACCTGTGCCGGGCGGCCGTCGTCCGCTGCCGGACGTCGAACCTGCGCCACCGCCCCCGGCTCAGCCACCCGCCCATCCGGCGGCCCAGCCACCCGCCAATGCAGCGCCAATCTCACACGGGGTCGGCCTCAATGCGCTGGAGGCCGCCGCCGAGCCGCTGCTGAGCCTGATCATGCGCCTGAAAAACACTGCTTCGCATCCTGACCCTGAACGGCTGCGGCAACGCATGATCGATGAAATCAAAACGTTCACCACCAACGCCCGCAACGCCGGCATCCATGAAAAAACCGTATTCCGCGCCCGCTATGTGCTATGCACCACTCTTGACGAGGTTGTCCTCAACACGCCTTGGGGCCGAGCCAGCCAATGGAGCGAGACTAGCCTGCTGGTCACGTTCCATAACGAAACCTGGGGTGGCGAAAAATTTTTTGAACTATTGGACGCCATCATCCAGGACCCGCGCAAAAATCTGGACCTGCTGGAATTGATGTATTTGTGCCTGGCCTTCGGTTTCCAGGGCCGTTATCGGCTGCTGGACAATGGCCGCAGCCGGCTGGACGAACAAAGGGAACGCACCTACAACGCTATTCGCACGGCCCATGGCGAATTTGAGCGGGATCTGTCTCCGCATTGGCGCGGCAGCGTCCAGGAGCAGAACCCGCTCGTCCGCTATGTCCCGCTGTGGGTGGTAGCGGCGGTCGCGACCGCTTTGCTGCTGCTGGCCTATGCACTCTTCAGTTGGCTGCTCAACAGCGCCTCCGACCCCGTATTCACCGCCATGGGCGGCATTCGTGACGAAACGGTCGCGATGGTCCGGCGCGGCGGTGTGACGGCGGCGGCGGCGGCGGTTAAACCCCAGGCCCAGGAAGCGCGCATTCGCGTCTCGCAAGATTTGCGCAAGTTTCTCGACCCGCAAATCCGGCAGGGCTCGATTGACGTCATTGATGATGCCGACAAAACGACTATCCGCATTCGCGGCGACGGGTTGTTCGATTCGGGCAGCGCCAACATCAAATCGGCGTTTCTGCCGCTGCTGACCCAAATCGGCCAGGAACTCAGCACGGTGCAGGGCAAAGTGCTGGTCACTGGCCACAGCGACAACGTCCCCATCAACACGCTGCAATTCCCGTCCAACTGGCACCTGTCTAAAGCGCGCGCTGACAGCGTGGTGAAATTGCTGGCGGCGGTCAACAATAACCCTGGCCGTTTCATCAGCGATGGCCGCGCCGACACGGAGCCGCTCGCGGCGAATAACACCCCCCAGGGCCGGGCGCAAAACCGGCGCGTCGATATCATTCTGCTGGCGCGGGTCAACTAGGGGGAGGCCATGAATAAAGTCCTGCGTATTTTCAAAAGCCGGTTATTCATCGGCATCACCGGCGTCCTGGCGGTCGCGGCGCTCATCTGGTACATCGGGCCGCTGATCGCGGTGGCGGGTCAAAGTCCGTTCTCTTCGGACCTGGGCCGGATCTTCACGATCATGACCGTCGGCGGCGCCTACGGCTTGACCCAGCTCATCTATTACATCAACACGCTGCGCAACAACCGTAACATGCTCGCCGACCTGGCCAACCAGGCAGGCGGTGGACTGGCGGGCGGCGGGGCTGCTGGGGGTGGCGCCAGTGGGGCCGCCGGCGACCAGGGCGCACGCGAAGAGCAAGTTCGCGAGCAACAACGCCAGCGAGAGAATCAGGCCGCCTCATCCGAAGAAATCTCCACCCTCAAACAAGGCCTGGATGAAGCGCTGTCTGTCCTCAAGAAAGCGCGACTGGGTGGTAAAACCGGTCGTGGTCAGTATCTGTACCAGTTACCCTGGTACATCATCATTGGTCCGCCGGGCTCCGGCAAAACCACCGCCCTGATCAACTCCGGCCTGCGTTTCCCGCTGGGGGCTGGCAAGGTGCGCGGGGTGGGCGGCACCCGCAATTGCGACTGGTGGTTTACCGACGAAGCCGTGCTGCTGGACACTGCGGGCCGCTACACCACCCAAGACAGCCATGAGGAAGTGGATCGCGCCGCCTGGCGCGGCTTTCTCGACCTGCTCAAAAAGCATCGCCGCCGCCGGCCCATCAACGGCGCATTCGTCGCCATCAGTCTGTCCGACCTGATGCAGCAAAACGAGGAAGAGCGCACCGCCCAGGCTATCGCCATCAAGCAGCGCATTCAGGAATTGCATGAGTGTTTTGGCATTCGTTTCCCAATCTACGTGCTGTTCACCAAGGCCGACCTGATCGCTGGCTTTATTGAGTTTTTCAACGATCTCGGCCAGGAAGAACGCGCCCAAGTGTGGGGCATGACCCTGCCGATGGATGATCCCACCGATCCAGAAGGCGTGGTTGAGCACTTCACTGCTGAATTTGAGTTGTTGGAAAAACGCTTGAATGATCGGCTGGTCGAGCGCCTGCAAAATGAGCGCGACCCACAGCGACGCGACCTGATCTATACCTTCCCGCAACAGTTTGGCTCTCTCAGACAAGTGGCTGAACGGTTTCTCAAAGAGGTGTTCCGGCCCAGCCGCTACGAGGAACGGGTGCTGCTGCGCGGCGTCTACCTGACCAGCGGCACCCAGGAAGGCACGCCTATCGACCGGCTGATGAGTTCGCTGGCCGGTGCTTTCGGTCTGAACCGGCAAAATCTCGGCGCTTTTTCCGGCAAGGGCCGCAGCTATTTCATCACCCGGTTACTGCGCGATGTCATCTTCCCGGAGGCGGAGATTGCCGGCGCCAATTTGAAGATCGAACGCTGGCGGGCGTGGATCCAGCGCGGGGCCTACGCCGCCGCCCTGCTGATCGCCGTCATCGCCGCTGCGCTATGGTTGACCAGCTACGCCCGCAACGAAATGTATGTGCGGGCAGTGGAAACCCAACGGCTGGAGGTCGAAAAGCAGATCGTCGCCCTGTCCCCGGATCAAGTCGATCCCGCTGCGGCTCTACCCCTGCTCAATGCGGCGCGCACCATTCCGGGTGGCTACGACGACCGCAATGCCGGCGCTCCATGGCTCATGGGTTTCGGCCTTTACCAGGGCGACAAGCTGGGCGGTGAAGCGCAGCTCATTTACCAGCGGCTGCTGCTGCGGGCCTTCCTGCCGCGCATTGTCCTGCGCATGGAGGAGCGGTTGCGGCAGAGCGCCAATAATCCCGGTCTGCTGCAAGACACCCTGAAAGTCTATTTGATGATGGACGATCCGCAACGCTTTGACGCCAAAGTGGTTCAGGATTGGATGGAGCGGGAGTGGCAAGCCAACCTGCCACGCAACATTATCCGGGAGCAGCGGGAACAACTGTCCGCTCACCTGGCGGCGCTGTTGGCGTTGGCGCCGCTGGAGTCGCCCATCGCCCTGGACAGTGTCCTGATCCAGAATACCCGCAACCTGCTCAACCAGGCGCCCCTGTCCCAGCGCATTTATGAACGAATGAAAAGCCAGCGCGGCGAAGGTGTGCCCCCGGAAGTGGGCCTGACGATCGCCGCCGGGCCGGATGCGCCGCGCGCTTTCGACCGCAAAAGCGGTCAACCTCTGAACACTGGCGTCCCTGGCCTGTACACCTACCCTGGCTACTACCCTTTTTTTCTGGACGCCAGCCCGAAACTGATCGGTCAACTGGCGGATGAGAGCTGGATCTTTGGCTCAGCCCTGCAAATATCGACCAATCCCGCAGATCAGCAACGGGTTGCAGATGAAGTGTGCCGACTCTACTTCGGCGACTTTTTTCAACAATGGCAGGGGCTATTGGCGGATGTCCAGATCAAGCCGTTCAACACCTTGGAAACGGCGCTGGACATCCTGCAAGTGCTGTCCGCCCCGGCTTCGCCGTTGCGGACGCTGATCGACACCGTAGCCCGCCAAACAGCGCTCGATCAACCACCGCCAGCGCCAGAGACGAGCAAAGCGGCGGCAGATCCTTCATTAACCGACCGAATCGCGGGCGTTCTGGGCGGCGGAGCCAAACCCGGAGACCGTCCAGCGATCCAGCCCTGTGCTCTCGATTCCCGACTATCCGCATTCAGCATTCAATACCGTAATGAAATCAAGGGTGCTGATGGCGTTATTCCCCCGTTTGATAAAACCCTGTCCATCCTTAACGATACCTATAGCCACATGAACGCCATCGCCCGCGCTCGGGAAGCCAGCACGGACGGCAGCATCCCACAAAACCTCAAAGATCAGATCAGCGCCGTGGTCAATCAATTGCAGGTAGACGCTGCCCGCAAGCCCCCACCGTTCAATACGCTACTGAATAAACTGGCCCAGGACAGCGCCGATGTTGTCCGTAGCCCCCGCGACCGGCTCAATGCCCAATGGCAGGCAGCGAAAGTGGCCGCTTTTTTTCAAGATAATCTGAGTGGTCGTTACCCACTGGCCCGCAGTTCCATCCAATGGAGCGGCGGCCCACCGGGCGGCGCGGCGGCGGCGCCCGCCAACACCATTCAATGGGTCAACCCGGATGCGGGCGCTGGCGTCCGACGCAGCACCGTGCAAGGTCCGCCGGATGCGACGCTCGCTGCCTTCAGCCGCTTTTTCGGCCCGAATGGCTTGATGGACACCTTCTTTCAACAGTCGCTTAAGCCTTATGTCAATACCGCATCCGGCAATTGGACCTGGCGCGGCCCGGCTGGCCCGGAACAGAGCATCAGCCCGGAAGCCCTGCAAGCCTTCCAGCGCGCCGCCGTGATCCGCAGCGCCTTCTTCCCTGGCAACAGTCCAGCCCCTGCCGTGCGTTTTCAACTAGCCCCCGTCCAGCTCAGCGGCAGCGCCAGCCAAATGACGCTCCGGGTCGACGGTCAGACGCTCAACTACAGCGCCGGGCAACCCGCCCGGACCGCTGACTTGCAATGGACCGGCGCCTCTGGCCAGGCCCAGTTAGAATTCTTGCCGGCCAGCGGTTCCCCACCCTTGAGTGAAACCGGCCCCTGGGCCTGGTTTAAGCTGCTGGATCAAGCACAAATTCAACCAATCGGCGCCAGTCAGTTCCGCATGACGTTTCAACTGGGCGGACAGCAGGCCATTTATGAACTACGGCTTCCCAGTGACTATAACCCGTTCCGCCTGCGGGAACTGGAGGGCTTCCGGTGCCCGGACACGCTCTGACGCTTGAACGGCGCCGGCGGGCTGCCGGCTTCTTCGGCAAACTGCCGGGGCGGGGTGATTTTGTTGGCCGCTATTTGCCAAAAAGCTTCCTCGAACCTTGGGATTACTGGCTGCAAACAGCCATCGCCAAGAGTCGTCATCAATTGGGCGACGCTTGGCGCGAGTATTATTGCACCAGCCCGATCTGGCGATTCGCGCTCAGCGCCGGCCTGTGTGGGGCGGACGGCTACGCCGGAGTGTTAATGCCCAGCGTGGACCGGGTCAACCGTTATTATTCATTGGTCATCGCCGCACCGTTGACGCCAGACTGGCCGCTGTTGACGCTGCCTACTGTGGGCGAAGCCTGGTTTCAAGCCGCCGAACAACTCGCCTTGGCTGGACTGGCGCAAGATAAAATCGATCTGGAGGCTTTCAGTGAACAAGTCGATGCACTGGGCGCGCCGCCGAATGTCAGCCTTACCGAAGACAACCCGGCTACCGATCCAGCCCAGCATTACCTGTGGCCGGAAACACTGAATCAGTCCCAGGTAACGGCGGCGCTGGCGGGTGATCAGCTTCGGCGCGTGTTCCATCGGCCCAGCCTGTGGTGGACCGAAGGTTCAGACCGCATCAACCGCTGCTTACTGATGTGTGACGGCCTGCCACCGGTCGAAGGATTTGCGGCGTTGCTCGCCGGAGATTGGGAAAAGTGGGGTTGGACCCAACAACTGCTCGCCGGCGTCGCTTGCCCGGATGAGCCATCCGCCGCCGAGGAGAAGGCATCATTATGAGCAAACCATACTTCCGCTGGTCATCGGCGGGCCGCAGTCATGTCGGCATGGTCCGGGCGATCAACGAGGATGCTTGCCTGGCCATGCCTGAATTGGGTTTATGGGCGGTCGCTGATGGCATGGGCGGCCATGAAGCCGGCGATATCGCCAGTCAGATGATTATCGAAACCTTGCAACAGACTCCACTCCCGCTTAACTGGCCGGATTTCCTGAGCTCGGTGCGGGAAGCGTTATACGACGTGAACCGGCGCTTACGCGAGGAATCGGCTCGGCGCTATCAGCATCGCACCATCGGCAGCACGGTGGTGGTGTTGCTGGCGCATGAAGGCCAATGCGCCTGCCTGTGGGTGGGTGACAGCCGCATTTACCGACTGCGCAATGCCCATCTCGAACAGCTCACCCGCGACCATAGCCATGTGCAAGAACTGGTCGATCAGGGTTTGATCGCGCCCGAAGAAGCGCAGCGCCACCCGCTGGCGAATGTGATTACCCGGGCGGTCGGTTCGGCGGACGATCTGCAAATTGATGAGGTGATGCATCCGCTCCAAGCTGGCGACCTGTTTTTGCTATGCAGCGATGGGCTGAACAAAGCCGTCCCTGATGAGGAAATCGCCCGCCTGCTTGAACACAGCAATCACAACTGTCAGGAAGCCGTCAAGGCGTTCATCCATCTAGCGCTGATGCGCGACGCCAATGACAACGTCACCACTGTTGTGGTCACCATCGATAGCGACCCTGTCGAATCGGCTGGCGAGGCTCACGGTCCAGAAGCCCTGGAAGATCCGATTCCACCGGATTGGTATTTGCAGTAGTCCAGCTTACCGCCGCCGCCGATACAACGGCAAGGGTTGATCGGCGGCGGGCTGGTAGCTTTCGCTGAAGTCGCTGAACGCCTCCAGAGCATCCTCCAGGTTGCGGTCGGCTCTGAGTTCAAACGCATCGAAACCGCTGCGAGTCATGAAAAAGAGCTGATCGCGCAGCACATCGCCCGTTGCGCGAATTTCCCCTGCATAGCCATACCGTTCCCGCAACAGCCGGGCCTGGGAATAGGCCCGGCCATCCGCGAACTTAGGAAATTCCAGCGCCACCAGCGCCAACGCCGGCAGGTCAGTGGCCAAATCGGCGACATTGGCGGTATTGGGCAAGCGCACGCCGACCGGCTCGCCCCGTTCCAGCAACGCCACCCGTTCCTGTCGCCAGCGGGCCAGCGAGACGATCACCGGACCCGCAGGCAACTCGGCGTCGTCAGCGACCGCTTGCCAGCCATCCTCAACAATTCGCCGATTTTTAATAACCGACGGCATAACGCTGGGCCTCCTGTTGGGCTTCACGACTGCCCGGCGCATAGGCCCGGGTGCGAAACGGCTCCAGACCCAATCGCCGGAAGGTGTCGAGGAACCGTTCGCCATCTTCCCGCGACTCCACGTAAACCTGGAGAATGCGTTCGAGGGTATTAGCGACTTCGGTTTTCGGCACCGAAGGACCCAGGATGTCACCCAGCGTCACGTCATTTTCCGACGAGCCGCCCAGCGAAATTTGATACCACTCCTCGCCTTTCTTATCGACGCCGAGAATGCCGATATGGCCAACGTGATGGTGACCGCAGGCGTTCATACAGCCGGACATATTGAGGCGCAAATCGCCAAGATCGTAGAGATAGTCGAGTTGGTCGAACTTTTCATTGATCTGGTTCGCAATGGAAATCGAACTGGCGTTGGCCAAGCTGCAAAAATCCAGGCCGGGACAGCAAATCATATCCGCCAGGGTGCCGATCACCGGAGCAGCCAGTTTCAGACCTTGCAGGGCATGCCATAGCGGATAAAGATCCGCCTGGCGCACATCGGCTAGCAGCAGATTCTGGTGATGGGTAGAGCGAATTTTACCGAAACTGTAGCGGTCGGCGAGATCGGCCACAGCGTCCATCTGCTCCGCCGTGATGTCACCCGGCGCGACGCCCGGCTCCTTCAACGCCACAAACACATTGCGATAACCCGCAACCTTGTGCGCAGCGACGTTGTGCTTAACCCAGGCGGCGAAAACGGGATCTGCTTTAAACCACTGCGCAAAGGTCAAATCTTCGGCAGCGTCAGCGACGTAAGGCGGTGGAGCGAAGTAGCGGCGCACCCGTTCGACCTCGGCGGGATCGAGCGCCAGCCCGGAATTGCCGATCTGCGCCCACTCCGCCTCGACCTGGTCACAGAATTTCTCAGCGCCCAGCGCCTTGACCAGAATTTTAATGCGGGCCTTGTAGATATTGTCGCGGCGGCCATGCTGGTTGTAGACCCGCAAAATCGCTTCCAGGTAAGTCAGCAAGTCACGCTGGGGCAGAAATTCACGGATGACCCGACCGATCAGCGGCGTGCGGCCCAGCCCGCCGCCCACCAGCACTCGGAACCCAATGTCGCCCTGCTCATTTCGCAACAGGTTCAGACCGATGTCGTGAACCTGAGCAGCGGCGCGGTCGTGAGCGGCGCCGGTCACGGCGATCTTGAATTTGCGCGGCAGGTAGGAGAATTCCGGATGGAAAGTGGACCACTGGCGGATGATTTCGCAATAAATACGTGGGTCCTCGATCTCGTCCGGGGCCACCCCGGACAAATGGTCGGCAGTCACGTTGCGGATACAGTTGCCACTGGTCTGAATAGCATGCATCTCCACTTGCGCCAGTTCGGCCAGAATGTCCGGGGTTTCTTCCAGCTTCGGCCAGTTGTATTGAATGTTCTGGCGGGTGGTGAAGTGACCGTAACCTCGGTCATAGCGGCGGGCGATATGGGCCAGGGTGCGCAGTTGCCGCGACGACAACAAACCGTAGGGAATGGCGACGCGCAGCATTGGCGCATGGCGTTGCAGGTAGAGGCCGTTCATCAACCGCAGGGGCCGGAATTCGTCATCGGTCAGTTCACCGGCCAAATAGCGCTGCACCTGGCCCCGGTACTGGGCCACTCGTTCATCGACGAGCGTCTGATCGTAGCAGTCGTATTGATACATCGCGTGTCGGTCTCCGGGAAGGCTGATGTAATGCAAGTTACCATTGCTGTGATATGCAAATAAAGCTTTTTTTAACCATAAATTTATAACCTTCCGATCTAAAATTATTGTGTGAGCGGCAATCACTTTGGAATCTGGCCAGCTATCATTTCTCAGACACACGGTGAATTCTCACTGAGACCCAACCTGCTGGAGGGCCGATCATGAACATTACCACCCCAACTTGGAGCCACGGAGCCGCCATCCATTTTGTGGCGCCCAGCCGCACTGTCCACACCGTATTTGTCCATTGTTCGGCCTCTGACCAGGCAAATCATGATGATGTATCCGTCATGCGCCACTGGCATGTCAATGGTAACGGCTGGAGCGATGTCGGCTACCATTACTTCATTACCAAAGCCGGCGATATCCAGACTGGCCGACCGGTTGAGAAAACCCCCGCCGCGCAAGGTTCGTATAATTCCGGAACGATTGCGATCTGCCTGCACGGCCTGAAGGAAGAGCTGTTCACCCAGAAGCAGTTTGAGTCGTTGATTGCCTTTTGTAAAAGCGTTGAAGCGGCCTATCCCGATAAAAAAATTCGTTTTCGCGGGCATCGGGAAGTCGCCAACAAGGCCTGTCCGGTTTTCAAATATAAAGTGGTGCTGGGTCTGGACAGTTCAGGTTATATGACCGGCAACACCAGCACGACTCCTACGGGCGGCTCCGGTAGCGCACCGCCATCGCCGGCGCGCCCTGACAAAACCGTGCAGATTCTCGACAATGGTAAACCGGTGCTTATCCTGCAGAGCGTTCTGGTGTTACTGGGCGCGGATTTGAAAATCGACGGTTTGATGGGGCAAATGACGGCGCAAGCCCTCAAAGATTTTCAAAAAAAGCACAGCCTGCTGCCGGAAAATGGCCTCGACGCGAAAACCCGCGAGGCGCTGATTAAAGCCCTGGGAACGGCGTCTTCCCTGAAAAAGCCGGATAAAGGCAGCAAGGTCAAAGCGTTGCAACACCTGTTAAAACTGGCCGTCAATAAAAATCTGACCACCGACGGCGATTTTGGCAACAAGACCCAAGCGGCTGTCGAGCAATTCCAGACCCGCAAAAACCTCACCGCCAATCCCGGCGTTGCCGACGCCAAAACTCAACAAGCGTTGGCTACGGAGCTGCTGGGATCAGGCTAGGGAACGATGGTGTAGCGCCTATCCTGAATTCAAGGAATTCGATTGCAACACCCTGACAAAACCACGTCGCTTCCCAAGCGTATTCTGAAAGTGTAGCGGTACCGATCGTCCGACATATTGTCGCTGCACTGGTCGGTGCGCTCCACGAAGACCACGCCGCGCTGGCCTGGTGCGGCGCCTTTAACCGTTATCGACCAGACATTCGTGTGGTTAGCGGACACCTTGGGCACAGAGAGGGAAAACCGGGATTTACTGCCCATCTGGTCCAGCTCCATCTGCGCACCCTGAATGCGGACGTTCCAGAACGGCTCCGTCCCCAGGCAACGCAAATCAGCCGCCAATCCCTGAGTCTCGCTGGATGTCGTTTGCACAGTCAGAAACCGGGCGTTAACCCAGCCGCGCATCCCCTGATACTCGACTTCGCGCCAGGTGGAGCGCGCTTTTGGATCGGTGGAACCTAGTAACCGGATGCCGACGCCATTGGCGGGAATGGCGCCGACCACTGCCGCATTCGCCTCGGGCCGCGCACGGATATTCAGCACATCGGCGCGCTCGACGCCAGTCACTGCATAGGTTTCTCCCGCAGCGGGACTCGGCGGTGATTCAGCGCGGGCCGCCAGGATTGAACCCAAGGCTAGCAGTCCCAGGATGGGGATGAGATTTTTTAGAATAGTCATATGGTCTCCATGGGTCAGCGTTGTAGCGATTTCAGTTGATGCGATACCCGCCCAGTCCCATGACTGCGCCCTTGCCGGCGTGCGTCCACTGGCCGAGCCACAGCCAGGGCCAAAAGGGTTCCAGTCCGGCTCCGCTCAGTTCAATTTCGCCGACCAGTCCGCCCATGGGTACGGTGTTACGCTGGCGTGAAGAGTAGCGGTTCCAGTCGCGCCAGCGCAACCGGGCGGCGGTCAGGGGAACGGCGTCCGCCGCCCGCGCCAGTGCAGCAAAGTCAATGGCCAGCGGCGCAGCGCCGTGAAAGGCGATCAGCAGGGAAATACGCCGCAGCAGGCTGCCGAACAGGTGCGTGAAGCGGAAAGTGTCCGGGGTGATGTGATCGTTGTCCACCACCAGCCGCAGGGGCGTATCGATGCGAAGCGTCAGCCGTTCCGGGCAGGACGGTGGTTCGGGAATCTGAGGGGGACTGGGCGTCAGCGGCCCATCGGGCTGGTAGATCGATGTCCAGCCGGGCGCAATCTCTTGCTCGACGGCGGTCAACGCCAGCCGGCCCCGCTGAGCGCCCAGTCCCTGCGCCCCGGCCTGGTCGAGCGCGTGGATGACGTAGGGCAGATAGCGATGACCTTGGCCAAACAGCGTGACCTCCAGCCAGGTTTCTTCCCCTGCCGCTAAAGGCCGGCGTGTATCGGCGGGCGGGCGCAACAGGAGGGGATGCGGGGCGGCAGGATACTTGCGCAGCAGGGCGATGGTAGGGTCGGGTGGAGTCTCGAACAGGTAGGGGTAGCTACAGGAGCGGTAGAGCAGGCAATCGGGGCAACGCGGCTCGCGGGTGACGCAGACCAGTCGCTTGAGGGCATGGCCGAATGCGCCACGCCAGGTGGAGCCGGCGTAAGCCGGCAGGCGCAGTGCCTCCTGGGTGATAAAATGCAGCCGGTAGCAAGAAATCGTCAGTGGCAGGGTAACGATGGGTAGGCCGTAGCTAGCAGCAGCAACGATCATGGTTGGGTTCTCGGCGGATGATGACGCTGACTTCAAAATAGACCGACTGACCGGTCAAGGTCGGATGGCGTTAAGCATCCTGCCATCATCGCCATAGCCCAAGGGGGTGCGGCAAGCTTGCCAGCCCGCTCTATATCCGGTTGATCCCATCAGTCCCGAATGAACAATATCCGGCTTTAACATAACGTTATTCAACCCGAGTCAATATTACTAAATGAAACGCATCTACCCATTTTTGTTCGTTTTTTTGTGGAGCACCGGGTTTGTCGGCGCTCGACTGGGCCTGCCCTTTGCTGAGCCATTATCTTTTCTGCTGGTGCGCTATCTGTGTGTCATCGGCCTGATGTTGACTATAGCCATTCTCAGTCGTGCTCCGTGGCCACAACACCCATGGCAATGGTGGCATATCAGCGTGTCCGGCGTGCTGATCCACGCCACTTATCTGGGTGGCGTATTCATGGCCATCAAACAGGGCTTGCCGGCGGGCGTTACCGCATTGGTGGTTGGTATGCAACCCTTGCTGACCGCTGTCGGCGCTATTGGGCTGCTCGGCGAACGGGTGGACCCGCGTCAGTGGGTTGGGCTGGTGCTGGGTTTTATCGGGCTAGCAACGGTGATCTCGGGTAAATTTGGTCTCAACGCCGAACTGGGGCCGATGCTCGTTCCAGCCGGGGTGGCGCTGGCGGGGATCACGGCTGGGACCCTGTATCAGAAGCGGTTTTGCGCCGGATTTGATCTGCGCACCGGATCAGTCATCCAGTTCGTTTCCAGCGCTGTCGTTACCGCGATGGCTATTGCTCTGTTTACAAAATTTCAGATCACTTGGACGGCCCCGTTTGCGTTTGCGCTCGGCTGGCTGGTGCTGGTGCTGTCGATTGGCGCGATCAGCCTGTTGAATCTGCTCATTCACAGCGGCAGCGCGGTGAATGTCGCCAGTTTGTTTTACCTAACGCCTTTGAGCACTGCGCTAATCGCCTGGGGCGTGTTTGGCGAGACGCTTCCAGCGCTTTCCCTGGCCGGTATGGTGCTGGCGGTGGGGGGCGTTTATCTGGTGGTCAGGCGTTAATCCGTCGTGATTTACGCCTGACCATCGGTCATTTGCAGGTCATCGACTGCTAGTCACCCTGCCGGCGGCGCCGGATCGCCCGGCGCGACCGCCAAGGTCAACGCGATGGCGAACATCCTCAACCGCCTTGGCGGCCTATATTCACAGGACTTTCGCTAAACCCGTAAATTCGTCATACCCGCGAAGGCGGGTATCCATTCTTTTCAACGAATGACTGGATTCCCGCATACGCGGGAATAACGAAAAGCGAAAGTCCTGATTCATCAACTCACGAAACCCTTTCTAATTCTACGCCTTTTGAGATCAACGAATTAGAAACTCCTCGCCGACTGCGCAAAAGAGAACCGTTTTGCGCAGTCGGCGGCGGGTTTATAGGCTGTTGATCTGAAGATAGCTCATTTTGACAGATCATTCCGACCAGATTAGCCAGCGGCCCAGTCACTTCGAGAGGACCATGCGGCGACCATCGGCCAATAGGAGAGCTGAACCGTCCCAGGCTACAAACAATGCGGGGTCCTGGATGGAGGCGAGCGCCGGCTGTGCAGGAACGAGGATCAACCGCCCTTGATAGAGCACTTCCCCAGTCCAGTCGGCGTAAACCTTGGCGAAATAGACGCCACGAGTGGTGCTTTTAGCCTGAAGTGTGACAAACACACCTCCGTCAGGCCCGCCAATCCACAACGCTTCGACCGGTACAGCCGCCGGACGCTGAGGAGGGGTTTCGCCGGGCGTGGCCGTGCAAAAGAATAAAGCAACCATCAAAAAACCAAGAAACCGTCCAATAGGCTTAAGCATCTGATTTAATATCCAAGTGATGGGACTTTTAAAGCGGTCTTGGAGTAATCAAGATTTGGAAAATATTGCCTCACCAGATGAATATAGCCGGCAGGGTTTGGAATCGCTACTGGCGGTAATCCAGCATAGCCCGCATTGCAGGTTTCTTTCATGAAATGATTGCAGCTATTTAATAATAAATCATAAGGATTGCGTTTAGGGTTCATGTTCTCTTGTAAACGCTTCTCGGCGTAGGCGAGCATATTGCGATACATGCCGGGAGCGAGCGGGATATAAGCCCCAACAATACGACCGCTTTGACCCGATGAAAGGGACACCTTGGTGAGTAATGCGAACAGGGATTCCTTGGTGGGGCGCGCAGTGTTCATTTTAACATTGGGCACGGTGACTTTGCGGACAATGCCGAGTGCAGCCGAGTCGTAGCGACCGTACTCATAATATTTTGTCGTCCCGGAAACACCTTCAAAGAACAATGCGCCCGCGTGACCGAGGTAGGGGACTTTTTGTTGAGAGCCTGGAATCTTGACACGGTTGGGGATACCCGGAATGTCAATAAAAGGCAAATCCGGCACGTCTACATTCACCGGAGGCGTATCAACTCTGATAAGAAAGTCTGGAAATACGACAGGAATCGCAACATCAGGAATGGGCTGGCTCATAAATATCCCCTCAAAGTAAGGAATGGCTTGCAGGACGATTCGATGAAGGCATGAGTTGTACCATGGCCCGGTTTTTTCGCTCGTCTGATCAAAAATCATTCACCTTCATCTGTAAAATCTTGCATAACCAACTGATTTTAATAACATATTAATTATAAAAAATAATAAGTTAAACGAGGTAAAAAACCACCTTTGATGTCGTTGACCTTCGTCAAGACCTGGAGTGAGACGGCGCGATCAGCCCGTGAGAACCCTGATGTTCTCGTGTCGAGCCAGACCGGTTCAGTTCAAATTGAACGGCTGGAGTCCAAATTGAACGGTTGGGGCTGGGTCCACGATACACAACGGGGACTCACACGCCCACGGCCCTGCTTAAAATGCGCCGCTATTCTTGAGGGCTGGGTCCATGATACACAACGGGGACTCACACGCCCCCGCAGATCCACCACCGCCTGTCGAACAGTAAAACCGGGTGCAAATATGAACCGTTGGCCGGCAGCCGGGGAATACAGGGGTAGGTTTGCCCAGACGGAAAAAACCGTTCGCAAGAAAAACCGGCTTTATAGCCAGGGTTTAAGGGCATCCGATTACCCACAATTCATCCCACCGTTTCCAAGAGGTTTTCTTATGTTGCAGGAAGTTAGCAATGCCATCGCAATGAACAAGTATATCAAGGCTCATCGCATCGAAGGCGGGTTCGAGAAATCGTTGGCCGGCCATCATGTGTACGCCAACATCGCCCACAACAAATTGGTCGATCTCTCCCTGCGCCATACCAAAACAGACAAGGTCTTGGCCACAGTCACCTCGGCGCAAGTGAGCACGTTTTTCAACTTTGTTGAGGAATCTTACAAGTCATCCAATTACCGGGATGTCAAGAATAATGCCCAATGGCGCGCCGTCTATAATGTTCAGGATGATACTCCTCATCCGTATGTACATCGCACTCATGGGTTAATGATCAAGACCGAACCGACGGTGTCGTGTCGGGCCTGTGGCATCGTACTACCCCTGAAGGTGACTACGGTGGATCATCAAGCCCCACAGACCGGTGGCGATATCGGTGCAATCTGTCGTATTTTCCGTGGACTTGGGCTGACTCTGGGTGCCCCGAGAGGCAAGAAAAACAAGACGGCGGTACAGGCGAACGCGGTGGCGGTTGGCGGTACAGTGCCGCAGTTGGAGGGTTCATGGGATGAACGTTATTCGTTCAATGACGCGGGCACGATTTACTATTCCATCGCCAAGGAAGCTGATCAACTCGGAAAATTAGCGGGGCATTGTATGCAACACATGCTGAATCTGCGCCCCGTTTGTGGTCCGTGCAATTCCCGACTCAAGAATAGCGGCGCATTTTAAGCAGGGACGTGAGGAAACAAGAAGATCGAAGGGCGGTTCTTGTGGGAAGGGCTATGCGGACTGGGGTTCTGGCTTATCTTTTGAAGAACGCCGAGGAAATCTCTTAAGAGACAGTCGAAAAACCCTGAATTGATTTTTAAGCAAAATTCCCTGGGAGCGCGGGCTTCCAGCCCACTTTTGGCTTCTCCAGCGGGTTGGAAGCCCGCGCTCCCAGCAAAAAAATCAAACTGTTAGTTTTTGTACAGCCTCTAAAGCTGAGCGGCCCCACGCCCAGCCCTTGATCATGGCGCTCCAAGTCGCGTCGACCAGCGCCACTTGGCGGTCGAGGTCACCCAAGCTCGCGTCCAGCTCCAGCGCCAAGGGCTTCAGCACCGGCCTTTACATGCCTCCCGCACCACCCGTTCGATGAGGTCGTCCCGCCCGATCAGGCCGGTGATGGCGCACATTGACCTCTCAATTCGTTATCACTTTAAGCGCTTGCACATCGGCTCGCGTCTGCCTGCGCTCTGCGGAAGGGAGCGGAATCAACCCCATCTCATAGAAGTAACCGGTTATGCCCAAGGCCTCTTCCGAGGTCAATTCGTCCAGATACTCTTTCAGCCCTGGGATTGTCCCAACATGGTTTTTTTTGACGAACACGAGCATCGGAAAAGTCAAATCGGACAAATTGCGCGAAATGGCGATCATGTTCGGCTCGTTATTGTCCAAAGCAATATTTTTTAGGCCCTCTTTGAGAGCGACGGTTAGCCACACGATCCCGACGCTCGTGGGATTATTTTTGAGGGTTTCAATCACCTTCGTGGTTTGGCTGTATTCCGCATAGGCGTCATCCTTGCGCGTTTTTTTACAGGCCGTCTCAAACTTCGCGGGGTCGCTGGCCTCCAGCGCTTTGAAGAATTCCACCTCTCGGCAGCCCGCCAGCAAAATCGCATTTGAAAAGGTCTTGTAAAACCCGGTTTTCGATTCTGGCCCAATCACTTGAATTTTCAGATCCGGCAGCTTCGGATCGATGTCTTTCCAGTTGCGGTACGGATTGGCGATCAGTTTGGTTTTGTCTTTTGGATCAGGCGTCTCCTGAGCGACGGCGAGAAACAACTCTTTTCGGCTCAACGATTTAATGTGAGCCGCCGCTTGGGAAGCGGTCAGGGCGTTACGCCCCAGGCTGAACTGAATGATCTCGTTAACCCCATTTTTACGGCATAACGCCAACTCCTCGGGTTTCATCGCGCGAGTGCCGGTGTTGATGCTGGGGGTTTCGAGGCCCGCTCCGGCGCAAAACAATTCGAAACCGACGCTGGTGTCGTTCCAGAGAATCTGCGGGGGTTTGTATTGCGGCGACTTGCTGGCTAATTTTTCGCCGGCCTTGATCAGCAGCGGAATCGGTGTAAAGCCGCCGGCCACCGTGAAGCGATCAGGCACAGACTGTGCTGCTGCCTGCGCCACCAGCGCGAGTGCTGCGATGACCAATAGAGTCGTCTTAGAGCGCATTTTTTTCTCCAAAAATCGAATGGATCGTCTCATTTTCGATGATCATAAAAGAAATTCTAAAACCAGACAATTTTGGTTCTTCGATATTTTTGCGGAGTTACAGGACTTTCGCTAAACCCGTAAATTCGTCATACCCGCGAAGGCGGGTATCCATGCTTTTCAACGAATGACTGGATTCCCGCATACGCGGGAATAACGAAAAGCGAAAGTCCTGACTGCAATAAAAAACCCGGCTTTGCGCCGGGTTTTAACTGCACAACTGACGGTCGGTCAGGCTTGGACCTTGGCAAATGCGTCGATCACTTCCTGCGGCGCCTGGATCAATTCGATCAGCACACCCTCACCACACAAGGGCGTCGCCTCGTTACCCTTGGGATGCAGGAAGCAGACATCGTAACCGGCCGCGCCCTTGCGGATGCCACCGGGAGTAAAGCGCATCCCCTTAGCGGTCAGCCACTCCACCGCCGCCGCCAGGTTATCGATCCACAGACCGATGTGGTTGAGTTGCGGCTCATGCACCTTGGGGGCCTTGCCAGGATCGATCGGCTGCATCAGGTCCACTTCCACCTTAAACGGGCCGGAGCCGATGGCGGCGATATCCTCGTCCACATTCTCCCGCTCGCTGCGGAAATTACCGGTCAAGGTCAGGCCGAGGGTATCAATCCACAGCCGACTCAGTTTGCTCTTGTCCAGCCCGCCGATAGCAATTTGCTGGATGCCCAGCACGTTGAATGGTCGATCAGACACGAAAACCTCCTAAAGTTGAGGGTTGAGGGAAGACGGAGTTAAACCAACCTTTTTAGTATGTCATCGAACCCGGTGATTGCAACCTGGCCCGCCCCTTTCACCTTGGTCGGGAATTGGGGGAATCTTCGGTTATACTTTCCCGGTATCGCTCACCCAACGTGTTTCGATCCCCTTGGAGGATGTGCATGTCAAACCCACAAGCAGCGGACCTGACCGCTCCGACGTTCAACGAATTTCCCCCAACCCCTTACGAGGAATGGCGCAAGGTCGTCGATAAGTTCCTGAAGGGCGCACCGTTCGAAAAACGCCTGATCACCAAGACCTACGAGAACATCGATCTCCAGCCGATGTACCGGCAGGAAGATATCGAAGGCTTGCCTCATTTGGACAGCCTGCCCGGCTTCGCGCCCTATCTGCGCGGCGCCACCCCGCTGGGTTACGTCGCCAGCAGTTGGGATGTCGCCCAGGAACTGCCCTACGCCACGCCGGCGGCGTTTAACGCAGCTCTGCGCGCCGACATGGCGCGCGGCCAAAATGCCGTCAATCTGGTGCTCGACCGCCCGACTCTGGCCGGTATCGACGCCGACCAGGCCGAAGCCGACGATGTCGGCAAAGGCGGATTGTCCATCTCCAGCGTCGCGGATCTCGCCCAAGCGCTGGACGGCGTGGATCTCGAAAACACTCCCCTCTTCATTCAGGCCAGCACCAGCGCTTTGACCTTCACCGCTCTGCTGGCGGCGCTGGTGCAAAAGCAGGGCAAGTCGCTGGCCAAGGTGCGCGGCGCCATCGGCATGGACCCGCTGGGCCAACTGGCCCGCGATGGCCGGCTGCCCCGCGATCTGGACGGCATCTACGACGTGATGGCCCAGCTCGCGGCTTGGGCCAAGGCCAACGCGCCACACTTGCAGACGATGACCGTGCAGGGCAGCCCCTACCACAACGGCGGCGCCAGCACCACGCAGGAACTCGCTTTCGCGCTGGCCACGGCGGTCGATTACGTTCGCGCCATGCAGGCGCGCGGTTCGAGCATCGACGACATCGCCCCGCGCATCCGCTTCTCCCTGTCGATCGGTTCCAACTTTTTCATGGAAATCGCCCGGCTGCGCGCCGCGCGGCTGCTGTGGGCCAAGATCGTCCAAGCGTTCGGCGGCAACGAAGCCTCGCAGAAGATGAGCTTGCACGCCCGCACCTCGGCCTGGAACCAGACCGTTTACGACCCGCACGTCAACCTGCTGCGCGCCACCACCGAGGCGTTTTCCGGCGCGGTCGGCGGCTGCGACAGCCTGCACATTTCGCCGTTCGACGAACTGCTGCGCGTGCCGGACGAATTCTCCCGTCGCGTCGCCCGCAACACCCACACCGTCCTGCGCGAGGAAAGCCACATCACCCGCACCGTGGACCCGGCCGGCGGTTCCTGGTACGTCGAAAACCTCACCGATTCGGTCGGCCGCAAGACCTGGGCGATCTTCCAGGAAGTCGAGAAGCAAGGCGGCATGGCGAAGGCGCTCGAAGCCGGCTGGCCGCAGTCCCAAATCGCCGACACCGCCGCCAAGCGCGCCGCCAATATCGCCAAGCGCAAGGACATTTTCGTCGGCACCAACATGTATCCGAACCTGAAGGAAACCCGGATCGAGCCGGCGCCGGTGGATGCTTGGGCGGTTCAGACCGAGCGCACCGAAGCGCTGAAAGGCTTCCGGGCCACGGCGAACGCGGCCGGCAAGCAGGCGGCACTGGATGCGCTGGCTCAATCTGGTGGCGTCGATGCGGCGATGCAGGCTGCCCTCGCCGGCGCGACTTTGGGCGAAATCGCCCAAGCGGCCCGCGCCAACGCCAAGGCCGGTCCCGCCATCAATCCCGTCCACGCTCATCGCGGCGCGCAAGCGTTCGAGGCGTTGCGGCAAGCGGCGGAAACCTACGTCGCTCGTACCGGCCAGCGGCCGGAAGTGTTCCTCGCCACCATGGGGCCGTTGACCCAGCACAAGGGCCGCGCCGATTTCTCCACCGCTTTCCTCGGCGTGGGCGGCTTCGAGACGATCTATCCATCCGGTTTCAGCACCCCGGACGAAGCGGCGGACGCGGCGCTGGCCTCCGGCGCCAAGGCGGTGGTGATCTGCTCCACCGACGCCACCTATCCCGACATCGTTCCGCCGCTGGTCCAGAAGCTGAAAAAGGCCGCGCCCGATCTGATCGTGCTGTTGGCCGGCTACCCGGCCGATCACGTCGAAGCCTTCAAGGCCGCCGGCGTCGATGACTTCATTCATCTCGCCGCCAATTGCCAAGCCCTGTTATCCACCTTGCAGAAGAAGATGGGGGTCGCCCAATGAGCACGTCACCCGATTTCACCACGATGGCCTACGGCGCCGACTTCCCCAAGCCCAGCTTCGCGGAATGGCGGGCGCAGGTCGAGAAAGCGACCGGCAAGACCTTGGAGCAACTGGTCTCGGCGACCATGGAACACATCGACGTCAAGCCGCTGTACACGCGGGACGACATCAAGGACTTGCAGCACCTCGGCTACGTCGCTGGCGTGCCGCCGTTCTTGCGCGGTCCCTACCCGGCGATGTATGTGACCCAGCCGTGGACGGTGCGCCAGTACGCCGGTTTCTCCACCGCCGAAGAAAGTAACGCTTTCTATCGCCGCAATCTGGCGGCTGGGCAGAAGGGCCTGTCCATCGCCTTCGATTTGGCGACCCATCGTGGCTACGATTCCGATCATGGCCGCGTGGTCGGCGATGTCGGCAAGGCGGGCGTGGCGATCGATTCGCTGCTGGACATGAACATCCTGTTCGACGGCATCCCGCTCGATCAGATGTCGGTGTCGATGACCATGAACGGCGCGGTGTTGCCGGTGCTGGCGTTCTACATCGTGGCCGCCGAGGAGCAGGGCGTCTCGCACCAGCAACTCACCGGCACCATTCAGAACGACATTCTGAAAGAGTACATGGTGCGCAACACCTATATTTACCCGCCCGATCCGTCGATTCGCATCATCGGCGACATCTTCTCCTACACGTCCAAGGAGATGCCGAAGTTCAACAGCATCTCGATCTCCGGCTATCACATGCAGGAGGCCGGCGCCACCGCCGATCTGGAGCTCGGCTACACCCTGGCTGACGGCCTGGAATATATCCGCACTGGCATCAAGGCAGGGATGGACATCGACACCTTCGCCCCCCGGCTGTCGTTCTTCTGGGCCATCGGCATGAACTATTTCATGGAAGTGGCCAAGATGCGCGCCGGGCGGCTGCTGTGGGCCAAGATCATCAAGCAGTTCAACCCGAAGAGCGACAAGTCGATGGCGCTGCGCACGCACAGCCAAACGTCGGGCTGGAGCTTGACGGAGCAGGACCCGTTCAACAACGTCGCCCGCACCTGCATCGAGGCGCTGGCGGCGGCGCTGGGCCACACCCAGTCCTTGCACACCAACGCCCTGGACGAAGCCATCGCCCTGCCGACCGATTTCTCCGCGCGCATCGCCCGCAACACCCAGCTTTATCTGCAAGACGAAACGGCGATCTGCAAGGTGTTGGACCCGTGGGGCGGCTCGTATTACGTCGAGGCGCTGACCAACGAACTGGTCAAGCGGGCTTGGGGTCACATCCAGGAAGTGGAAAGCCTGGGCGGCATGGCCAAGGCCATCGAAACCGGACTGCCCAAGATGCGGATCGAAGAAGCGTCGGCTCGCCGGCAAGCGCAGATCGACTCCGGCAAGGAAACCATCGTCGGCGTCAACAAATACCGGATGGCCAAGGAAGACAAGCTGGACATCCTCAGCATCGACAACACCGCCGTGCGCGAGGCGCAGGTGCAGCGCTTGCAGAAGCTGCGGTCCATGCGCGACGAGGCCAAGGTGAAAGCCTGCCTGAACGCGATCACCGAAGCCGCCAGCGCCGGTTCCGGCAATTTGCTGGAAAAGGCGGTCGAAGCAGCCCGCGCCCGCGCTTCGCTGGGTGAAATCTCCGACGCGATGGAGAAGGTGTTTGGCCGGCACAAGGCGGTCATTCGCGCCATTTCCGGCGTGTACAGCAGCGAATTCGGCGAGGCCGAGGAAATCGCTAAAGTGCGGCAGATGGCCGACGAGTTCGAGAAGAACGAAGGTCGTCGGCCGCGCATCCTGGTCGCCAAGCTGGGCCAGGACGGCCACGACCGGGGCGCGAAGGTCATCGCCACCGCGTTCGCCGACCTCGGCTTCGACGTGGACATCGGCGCGCTGTTCCAAACGCCGGAGGAAGTGGCCCGGCAGGCGGTGGAGAACGACGTGCATGTGGTCGGCATGAGTTCGCTGGCCGCCGGCCACAAGACTTTGCTGCCGCAACTGGTCGCGGAGCTGAAGAAGCTGGGCCGCGAGGACATCATGGTGGTCATCGGCGGCGTCATTCCCGCCCAGGACTACGAGTACCTCAAGGCCAACGGCGCCGCCGCCATCTTCGGCCCCGGCACGGTGATTCCCGTTGCCGCGCAGAAGGTGCTGGTGGAGTTGAACGAGCGCCTGGCGGCGTGAGGGTGAGGTGAAAATATAGGATGGCGGGGTGGGTATTGCCCACCCTGCTTAACTTAACATTAGACATCCTTATTACCTAAAATCCAAAGATTAATCACCGATGAAAGGTAAAATTAGCGACTGGAAAGATGATAAGGGTTTTGGTTTTATTGTTTCTGAAAACCAATCAAATAAGATTTTCTTTCATATCTCAGATATTGAAACTAAACAAAGAAGGCCAAAAGTTGATGATTTGGTTGATTTCGATTTGATACGGGATGATCAGCAAAGATTAAAAGCCAAACATATTACTATCAATGGGTTATCATCCATAAAAAATAAAAGTAATATTGAACCTGTAAAGAAAAGTATTTTCGATTATATCGCAATCATTGTTTTGCTTTTATCTATTATTTCAGGAGGATTTACATTTTATCAAACTAAGGATTTAAGCAAGATCATTTTATATGGCATTGTTGCAATAGTATCATTTATATTTTTATCAAGACAAAAGAAACCGAAAGAAAAAAGTTTTACTTGTGCGCGTTGTAAATCCATTGCAAAATTCGATAAAAGAACAATACAAGCATGGAATAATAGAGCATTTAAATTATACTGTTCTGCATGTCATCAGCAATGGTTAATTACACAACCAGAGCCTGAACAACTAATTCGATCTGGAAGTAGTATTCGATCTAAAAGAAGTAGTAAAAGTGGATGTTTAGGGATTTTTATAGCAATTACTCTACTGCCGATATTTACTTTCATAAGCATATATTCGTGGCTATTCTAGGGCCGTAGGGCGAGTTAGCGCAGCATAACCCGCCGGAATTGAACGACCACACAATCGGCGGGTTACGGACTCATGTCCTAACTTGTCCTACCCTATTAAAGATAACAGGAACTTAAAACATTGCTCTTTGAGTGGCATGAAAGAAAGCTGCTGCTAACAAGAAAAAGCATGGTGTTTATTTTGAAGAAGCAACTACAGTTTTTACTGATGTATTGTCTTTAACTATACCCGACCCTCTCTACTCAGGAGAGGAAGAACGATTTGTCATCATCGGCCGATCCTCACAACAGAAGATTTTGGTGGTTTTTCACACTGACTTTGGAAAAAATATTCGGATTATATCAGCCCGTTTAGCGACGGCATATGAGAGAAAGCGTTATGAAGAAAGCCAAATCTAGTCAATCCGATTCTGACATGCCTGATGAATATGATTTTAGTAATGGAATTCGAGGTAAATATGTTGAGCGTCTACGCGATGGAAGCAATGTGGTAAAACTGGATGAAGATGTTGCTGCTATTTTTCCCACTGAAAAAGCTGTTAACGATGCTTTGAGATCGCTGGCTAAAATCATCAGGCAGCATGAACATTCGGCCCCAGCGCGTAGCACGTAGGCGGGTTAGCGCAGCGTAGCCCGCCGAAATTGAACGACTCCACAATCGGCGGGTTACGGACTTGCGTCCTGACCCGCCCTATTGGACTATCGATAAATAGTCAACCTAGTCAAGCACCATGATATGGATTTGCTAGTTGAATTAACTAACATAATCAGAGCTTTTAACGAAGATAAGATAGATTATGCGCTATGCGGTGGCTTAGCACTAGCTGTATACGCGAAACCAAGGGCTACGCTTGATATTGATATTATGGTGCATCCTGATTTTCTTGACAAAATCAAAAAAAAAGCGGAAGCACTTGGATTTACTGTTCATGCTATGCCGATGAAATTCAAAGGAGGTGCTATTCAGATTCATCGAATGACAAAATTTGATGATGAACTTGGAGAACATCTATCACTCGATTTATTGATTGTCACTCCCGAGACCAGACTATCATGGGACAGCCGAATAACTGTTGAATGGGAAGGAGGAGCATTAAAAGTTGTATCTCCGAAAGGCTTGATTGAACTGAAATTATTGAGAAAAAGCGGTCAGGACGAAGATGATATTAAGTATTTAACAGGATTAATCGATGAAGATTGATATGAGTAAACAGGCGATTACCAATCGCTTAAAAACAGTCAATCAATTAAGGAAAGTTTGTCTTTCACTCGCCAAGTCGAGT
>Ga0209573_1000152_pt1 | contig 176484 bp, 158 predicted proteins | sample TNRBio252014_DNA_FD_185870 | JGI IMG/M metagenome (GOLD analysis project Ga0209573, IMG submission 185870) | Wastewater treatment Type I Accumulibacter community from EBPR Bioreactor in Madison, WI, USA - TNR Reactor_6/25/2014_ DNA (SPAdes)... | ecosystem: Engineered > Bioreactor > EBPR >...
TCGATAGGAGGCTCCGAATTAGTGCCGTTATTGCTTTTGTTTTAACCAGGACTTTCGCTAAACCCGTAAATTCGTCATACCCGCGAAAGCGGGTATCCACTCTTTTCAACGAATGACTGGATTCCCGTATACGCGGGAATGACGAAAAGCGAAAGTCCTGTTAACTTCGCGATCACGCTAAAACTCCTCCCACTCGTCGGACGCGGTGGCCGGTTTCTTCTCCACCGGCGCCGGTCGGAGCGCGGGCCGGCCCTTGGCGGCGACCGGTTTGCCGGCGATGGCCGGACGATGGTCCGTCTTCTGGACCGCCCGCGATGCGTTCCGGGCCTTGCTCGCGGTTCCCGAACTCGGGGTCGCGACAACCGCGTTCGCCGTCTCTCGCCCGTCCAGCTTGAAGAAGCTCATCAATTGTTGCAGCTCCTGGGCCTGCCCGCCCATGGACTGGCTGGCGGCGGCGGTCTCTTCCACCAGTGCGGCATTTTGCTGCGTCACTTGATCCATTTGCAGGATGGCTTTGTTGACCTGTTCGATGCCGCTGGCCTGTTCGCGGCTGGCGGCGGCCATCTCGGCGACGATGTCGCTGACTTTCTTGATCGAGACCACGATCTCCCTGAGCGTTTGGCCGGACTGCTCGACCAGCTTGCCGCCGTCTTCGACCTTGACCACGCTGTCAGTGATCAGGCTCTTGATCTCCTTGGCGGCATCGGCGCTGCGCTGGGCCAGCTTGCGGACTTCCCCGGCCACCACGGCGAAGCCCCGCCCTTGTTCCCCCGCTCGGGCGGCTTCGACGGCGGCGTTGAGGGCGAGCAGGTTGGTCTGGAAGGCGATCTCGTCGATCACGCCGATGATGTCAGCAATCTTGCGGCTGCTCTGGTTGATCGCTGACATGGCGGTCACGGCCTGATCGACCACTTGGCCGCCCTGCTCGGCCTGCGACCGCGCGGCGACCGCGAGCTGGTTGGCCTGCCCGGCGTTGTCAGCGCTCTGCTTGACCGTGGAGGTCAGCTCTTCCATCGAGGAGGCGGTTTCTTCCAGCGCGCTGGCCTGCTCTTCGGTCCGCTGGGCGAGGTCAGAGCTGCCTTGGGCGATTTCGGCGGCGGCGGAATTGACTTGGCTGGTGGTCTGGGTGACTTTCGTCACCGTGCCCTTGAGCTGGGTGGTCATGGTTTGCATGGCGCGGGCCAGATCGCCGACCTCGTCTTTGCGAGCCACCAGATCGGCGGGCACCTCTCGGCTCATGTCGCCTTCGGCCAGCACGTCCAGAATCGCGCTGCCCCGCCGCAGCGGCCCGGTCACGCTGCGGGTGATCAGCCAGCCTAGCAGCGCGGCCAGCACCATGCCGACGATCACGGCGACCAGGTTGAACGCCTTCATCAAATTGGCGGTGTGTTCGGCCTCATGCACCGTATCTGCCGCCGCCTTCTTATTGATTTCTACCAACTGGTTCAGCAACGCCTCGGCGGCGCCGAACGATTCCCCGATGGTCACCATCGCTTGGTGGTTCATCCGCTCGTACACGGGGCTGGCGCGGTGCGCCTCCAGGTCGGCGACGCCGAGGGCCTCGAATTCGCGGACCTGCTTGACGTAGTCCTCGTGGTCCTTCCACCACCGGTTCCAGGCGGGTACGAACTGCTTCCAGACCACCGCCTCCTCGGCCGTCTGGGGCAGAGGCTCGTAGATTTTCCAGGCCGTATCCGCCCGCTGCTTGGCGGCGGCGAACCGCTGGTGCTGCGCCTCGCGGGCCTTGGGGTCCAGGCGGGTGGACAGCAGCGCGTTTTCGGCGCTATCCACGGCGGTCTGGGCTTCGCTGAGGGTCAGGAGCGCCTGCACGCTCGGCAGCCGGACCTCGCCGATTTCCTCGATGGCGCGGTCGCTTTCGACGGTACCGTAGTAACCGACCAGACCCAACGTCAGGGCGATGGCGGCGATGGCTCCGAAGCCGATGGTCAAGCGGGCGCCGATTTTCAGATGGGTCATGTTCATGATTTTGTTCTCCTAATCTCTAAGCTTGAAATCTCCGCAGCACTTTCCTGCCCCTTGATCCGCATGAACCTTATTTGCCTCAATAAAAATACATTATTTGAAAGCCGCGCTATTTTCCAGATGGAACTGAACGCCAATTGCAGAACGGAGCTTAAGCATTTCAGTGTGATGCCCCCCTGCGATAACGAAGGTTTACCGCACGGGACCGGATTGCCAAATTGATTCAATCTGTTAATTTTAATGGATAATACTCGTTTGGTGCCCCCAATTCTCCAGCTTGGACCTGGGTCGCTCTTGAAAGGCACAATTTTTGCATTTCTGTGCATCATTCAACCTTTTTTGGTGGAACTCATAAATTGTATTATCGTCAACCTGTTTAAATAATTAAAGAGAATCCATCAAAAATAATAACAATTATGTTATCAGGACTTTCGCCAAACCCTTAAATTCGTCATACCCGCGAATGCGGGTATCCAGTTTTTTCAGTGGGTTACTGGATTCCCGCCTACGCGGGAATGACGGAAAGCGAAAGTCCTGGTTATATTAAAACTAATTTATGTCGTTGTTGCTTAGTGTAAAAAATTACATAAGACTAATTTTCAGAATTTTCTGCCTTGAAATGACGGCATTTTGGCGTTTCAAGGCTGTCGCCAGGTCAAAATTCCGTCGTTTCCCCTGGCGGCGCGGCGCCGACCAGCGACTGAAATAATGATCACCTGTTCGATGATTGCTCACAGACGAACGCGGCCTTATGCTCTAGCCTGATTATGAATCCGCTAACTGTTAAGACCCGTTACCCAAACACTAAACCCACGTTCGGGCGCCTTTGCTGCTATGGATGAAATCATCAAAGAGTTTTTGACCGAAAGCCAGGAAGGTCTGGATCAACTCGATAACAAATTCGTCGTACTCGAACAGAATCCCGAGGACCGGGAGACACTCGCAAGCATTTTTCGGACCGTTCACACCATCAAGGGAACCTGTGGTTTCCTCGGCTTCACCCATCTCGAAAAGCTGACTCATGCCGGAGAAAATCTCCTGTCGCTGCTGCGGGACGGCAAGCTGCGCTTCACCCAGGACATGGCCAGCGCCTTGCTGAACATGCTGGATGCGGTGCGTGTCATGATCAGCACCGTTGAACAAACAGAAACTGATGGTGATCAAGACTATCTCGACCTCATCGACATCCTGAATCGCCTCAAGGAAGGCGGCTCAGTTCCACCACCCACCCCCAAGCCGCCGCCAGCCCCCCCGCCCGAACCGCCGGCGCCTGATGAACCAACCGTTCCCCCCGGCGATTTATTGCCACCCGGCTCCGTCTTCCTGCTGCAACCGCCACCTGCGGATAAACCGCCCTCCTCCGGGCCTGATAAACCGGCAGCTCCCCCCAGCGATTTATTGCCGCCCGGCTCCGTCTTCCTGCTGCAACCGCCACCTGCGGATAAACCCCCTCCGCCCCCCCGCAAGCCAGAGCCGGCCACTGCTTTGGTGGAGTCCGCCGCTAAACCGGCGCCAGAACGCCCGGCCTCCACCCCCCCGGCCAGTGGCGCAGCCATCGCCGACAGTTCCATCCGGGTGGACGTGCCGCTGCTGGACAAGTTGATGAATCTGGTGGGCGAACTGGTGCTGGCGCGCAACCAGATCGTCGAATACACCCTGATCCAGGAAAATCCGCAACTGGTAGCGGCCTCGCAACGGCTGAACTTGATCACCAGCGAGCTCCAGGAAGGCATCATGCGCACCCGGATGCAGCCCATCAGCAACATCTGGGCGAAGATTCCCCGGGTCGTGCGTGATCTGGCGATCAGTTGCGGCAAACAGATCCGGGTCGAAATGGAAGGCAAGGAAACCGAACTCGACAAGAGCCTGATTGAGGCCATGAAAGACCCGCTGACCCATCTGATCCGCAACGCGGTCGATCACGGCATCGAAATGCCAGCAGCGCGGCAAGCCGCCGGCAAGCCCGAGGAAGGCTGTCTGCTGATGCGCGCCTACCACGAAGGGGGTCAGGTGCATATCGAGATCGCCGATAACGGGGCCGGTCTCAACCCGGTCAAACTGCGCACCAAAGCGCTGGAAAAAGGGTTGATTACCCCAGAACGCGCCTCAGCCATGAGCGATCAGGATTTCCGGCGACTGATTTTTCTGGCCGGCTTTTCCACTGCGGAAAAAGTCACCAATATCTCCGGGCGCGGCGTCGGTATGGATGTGGTTAAGACCAACATCGAAAAAATCGGCGGCGTCATCGATCTGGAGAGCGAACTCGGACGCGGCACCACCTTCAAAATTCGCATCCCGCTCACCCTGGCCATCGTCCCGGCGTTGATTGTCACCAGCGGCGGCGAGCGCTTCGCCATTCCCCAGGTCAATCTGCTAGAACTGATCCGAGTCAATGAAGAACAGCGCAACGCCGCGATTGAATATGTGCATAGCCATCCGGTTTACCGCCTGCGCGGCAAGCTGTTGCCGATTGTTTATCTGAACCAGGAACTACGGCTCACCGCCACCGCCCGTGTCCTTAACATCGTGGTGTTGCAAGCCGGCCAGCACCAGTTCGGTCTGGTCGTGGATCAGATCAACGACACCCAGGAAATCGTCGTCAAACCGCTCGACAAAGTGTTACAGGACATCCCTGTGTTCGCCGGCGCAACGATCATGGGCGATGGCCGGGTGGCGCTGATTCTCGACATTCTGGGCATCGCGCAACGCGCCCATATCATCAGCGACAGCCATGACCAGGGCGGTTCGGCGCGGTTGCAGGCAGGTCAGAACCTGAAAGCCGAGATTCAGACCCTGCTGCTGGTGCGTTCGCCCGGCAATGGCCGATTGGCCATTCCACTGGCGCCGGTCTCCCGGCTGGAGGAATTTGAACCGGATCAAGTGGAAAGTGCGGGCGAAGTAGATGTCATCCAGTATCGGGGGCACATCCTGCCACTGGTCCGGTTGCGGGATATTCTCGGCGACCGCCGACCGGTCAGCCGACCCGCCTCCGTTGACAACGGCGCCTTTACGACCACCCTCCTGCAAGTCATTGTTTTCGGCGACGGTGTGCGTCGGGTTGGCCTGGTTGTAGACGAAATTCTTGATATCGTTCAGGATATTTTTGAAACCAAAGGCCGTTCAACCCGCCCCGGCATCGTCGGCACCCTGGTCATTCAGGGCCGGGTCACCGAGATGTTCGATGTCCAGAGCTTCCTACAGCGGGTCGCGCCGCTGCTGGCGCTTGCCGAGGAGACCTAAACCGATGGCGGATTATCGACAGTTTTGCACCTTCTTTCTGGGCGACCGCTTCTTCGGCGTCGAAGTCGAAAAAGTCCAGGAGGTCATTCGTTATCAGGTCGTGACCCCGGTGCCGTTGGCTGCGCCGGTCATTCGGGGCTTGATCAACTTGCGGGGTCAGATTGTCACCGCTATTGACCTGCGTCGCCTGTTGCAAATCGGCGACCGAAACGATGATTACCGACCGATCAATATTGTTGTTCACACCCGGCAAGGCACGTTCAGCCTGCTGGTGGACCGCATCGGCGATGTGCTGGATGTGGATTACGCCAGTTTTGAATATCCACCCGATACGCTGGAAGGTATTGCCCGCGAGTTGATCCAGGGAACTTACAAGTTGCAGGGACGGTTACTGCTCACCATGAATATCGACAAACTATTCAATCCGGCTCTTCTGAACCGTGTTCACGAAGCCACACAAAAAACTGAAAGTTAAAAATGAGAGACCGGCCTCGCGCCGGTGGGCCTGGAGACAGGCGCTTCCCGGAGAAATTGATCAATGAGTGTCCTAAAAAATCTTAACCTGCACCGCAAACTGCTCCTGATCGTCGGCTGGGCCGCCCTCAGCATGGCGCTGTTGATCGCCTTGTCCCTCTACAACCGCTGGCATCAAACACTGGAAGAACCCAAAACCCTGGCGCTCAGCCTGGTCGAAGTCGCTAACGGTGTCATCGACCGTTATCAAAGACAGGAACAAGCCGGCGCGCTGACCCGGGAGCAGGCGCAGAAATTGTCTATCGAAACCCTCCGCAACATGCGCTATCAGGATCTCTACTTCGTCATTGTCGATCAGGATCAGCGGTTGTTGCTGCACGCCACCCGACCGGAATTGGAAAATCAGGCGGCGCGCGGCGGGCGCGACGCCAACGCTCTGGCCGCTATCACCGCTGAGATGATCGATGTCGCCCAGCGTCAGGGCAGCGGCTTTGTCACTTATGAGTGGCCACGACCGGGCGCGGGTAAGCCTGTCCCCACGGTCGGTTATGCCCGGGAATTCGCTCCCTGGAACTGGGTGCTGGCCACTGGGGTTTATCTGGATGAGATGCGTGATGAGTTCTTCAGCACAGTGTTGCGCGAAGCGCTCATCGCGGTCCTCCTGCTGGCGTCCTTGCTAGGGTTATCGTTCTGGCTGACCCGCAACGTTCTGGCCAGCGTCGGGGAAGTTCTCGATCTGTCGCACCACCTGGCCAGCGGCGATCTTTCCCAAACCGCCCGGGTGCTCTCCGAGGATGAGCTGGGTGAAATAGCGCAATCGCTCAATCAGGCGGTCGCCGGTCTGCGCACCTTGTTGCAAACGGAAAAAATCGACTGGAACGCGGGTGCGGGCCAGCGCCAGCAAGTCGAGCGCGTTCTATCCGTGATCGAAAACACCCCCTCCAACATCATGGTCGCCGACCGCAATCTGCGGCTGTGCTACATGAATCCCGCCATGGAGCGCCTGTTGCGGGGGATGGAGGGGCATTTACCCACGCCGGTCAATAACCTGCTCGGTCAACCCATTGATCTGTTCTACCGGCAGCAGGGCGATTTGCGGCGCATCGTTGCGGAGCCCGCCCAACTACCGCACACGGCCGTCGTCACCCTGGGCAACGAATTTTTCGAGCTGTGCTTCAGCGCAGTGCATGGCCGGGATGGTTCCTACCAGGGACCGATGATCACCTGGAAACCCGTCACCGAAAAATTGCGCAATGAGCAGGTGGTGAAGGGCGTGGTCGATCGCGAGAAAGAGCAGACCCACCTGCTGCAAACCCGGGTTGAGCAGATGCTGAAAGCCGTCAGCGCCGCTGCGGCGGGCGACCTGAACCAGGAAATGACTGTCACGGGCGCTGATTCGATTGCCCAGATGGCGCAAGGGTTGAATCAATTGCTGGCGACCCTGCGCGACAGCATGGCCCGCATTGGCCAAACCGCCCAAACTCTGGCCGGCGCCGCCGAGGAATTGACCGCCGTCAGCCACCAAATGGGCGGCAACGCCGAAGCCGCCTCGACCCGGGCCACTCTGGCGACCTCGGTGGCCGATCAGGTGAGCAGCAATGTCGAAGCCGTCGCCACCGCCACGGAGGAAATGGGCGCCAGCATCCGCGAAATCGCCCAGAATGCCGCTGAAGCCGCCCGGATCGTCGCTTCGGCCGTCACCATGGCGCAAAACGCTAACACCACCGTTCGCAAACTGGGCGACAGCAGCGCCGGCATTGGCAACATCATCAAAGTCATCACTTCCATCGCAGAACAGACCCATCTGCTGGCTCTGAACGCCACGATTGAAGCGGCGCGCGCCGGCGAGGCGGGCAAAGGGTTCGCCGTGGTCGCCAATGAAGTCAAGGAACTGGCCAAGGAAACCGCCAAGGCCACTGAGGAAATTGGCCGCAAAATTGAAGCCATTCAGATGGACACCGGCAGTGCGGTGGACGCCATCGGGGGTATCAGCGCCATTATCAATCAGATCAATGATATTCAGATCACCATCGCCAGCGCCGTTGAGGAGCAGACCGCCACCACCAACGAAATCAGCCGCAGCGTCGCCAATGCGGCGCATGGCAGCGCTGAAATCGCCAACAACATCACCAACGTAGCCCAGGCGACGCAAAATACTCTCAGCAGCGCTAATGATGTGCATACGGCCTCCAGCGAAATGGCCCGTATGGCCGCCGAGTTGCAACAAATGGTCGATCGTTTCCGCTATGAAGCTGGCGCAGGTCACCTGAGCGCTCGCCGCGCCGGAATGCGTGGAACGATTTAACATCGCCTTGTATCCGTCATACGGAGCATCACCTTGATGGCTGTGTTGATTGTCGATGATTCCAAAGCGATGCGCTCGCTGATCGGGCATATCCTGAAAAACGCCGGTTTCACGATTTTCGAGGCGGGCGACGGTCAGGAAGCTCTGGAATGTCTGCGCCAAATCAATGGCATTGATTTGGCGCTGGTGGACTGGAGTATGCCCGGCATGGATGGCTACGCTTTCATTTGCGCCGTGCGCGCGATATCCGCTTACCGTAAGGTGCGCTTGATGATGGTCACCGCCGAATCGGAAATGGAACAGGTTTCACGGGCGCTTGCCGCAGGCGCCGATGAATACATCATGAAGCCGTTCACCCGCGACGCGGTGTTGGAAAAACTCAAACTGCTGGGAATTCTCCCTTAGCCATGGCTGAAAAAATCCGCATTATGCTGGTTGACGATTCGGCGGTGATCCGTCGCCTGTTAACCGATGTCCTGGCTGGCGATCCGCAACTGGAAGTCGTCGGCAGCGCTCAGAACGGGCAAATCGCCCTGGAAAAATTGCCGGCGCTCAACCCCGACATCATCATCCTGGATGTGGAAATGCCCGTCATGGATGGCCTGGAAACGCTGGCCGAGATTCGCAAGCGCCAACCGCGTTTGCCCGTCATCATGTTCAGTTCGATCACCGAACGCGGCGCCATTGTCACCCTGGAGGCTCTGGGGCGGGGCGCTAACGATTACGTCACCAAACCGGCCAATACCGGCAACATGATGGCGTCACTGCAACGGGTGCGCGATGAACTGATCCCCCGGATCAAAGTTTTTTGCCAGCATTTGCTGACGCCGGTTGCTCCCGCCATCCCAACTGTTCACAAACCGCCAAATCGTCTGGAGCCCGCCGCCCGTCCAGCCTCGGCAGCCTCTCCGGTAGCCCGTCCAGCCCCGGTAGCCCGTTCAGCTCCGGCAACCCCTCTGGCGCCAACGCCTTTTCCGACCGTTGCTCCCGTCCCGCGCCCCTGGGTCAGCGCCGCGCGCCAGCGGATTGATGTGGTGGTCATTGGCGCTTCCACTGGCGGCCCCAATGCGCTGGCTACGCTATTACCGCAACTGCCCGCCTACTTCCCGGTCCCGGTCGTGATCGTCCAGCATATGCCGCCCATCTTCACTCGCCTGCTGGCGGAGCGCCTGACGGCGCAGTCCGCGTTGCCCATCGCCGAGGCCACGGCGGGCGAATCTTTGCAACCCGGCAAAATCCGCTTGGCTCCGGGGGGAGCGCACCTGGTGCTGGAACGCCAAGGCGCCCAAGTGTATTTGCAACTGAATCAGGACCCCCCGGAAAACTCCTGCCGACCTGCGGTGGATGTACTCTTCCGCTCAGTCGCTGCGGCCTATCGAGGCAATGTCCTTGCGGTGGTTCTAACCGGTATGGGTAACGACGGACTGCGTGGTTGTGAGGCGATTCGCAATGCCGGTGGACAAATTCTGATACAGGATGAGGCTAGTTCGGTGGTGTGGGGTATGCCCGGTTTTATCGCACGCGCCGGTCTGGCGGATGGGCAGATCGCTTTGAACCAACTGGCCGGGGAGATCATGAACCGCGTCCGCACGGTCCGCTAACCTCATCAGCTTGCGCCGACTCGATGAATACGATCAGCCCCAGCGATTTCAACTACATCTGCGATCTGGTCCGCCGCCATTCCGCCATCGCGCTGGAATCGGATAAGGCTTATCTGATCGAGACACGCCTGGCCCCCTTGGTGCGCCTGGCCGGGTTCGCATCGCTGCAAGAGTTGATTGCGTCATTGCGAACCCAACCCCCGGCCCACCCGCTCTATCGCCAAGTAGTGGAAGCCATCACCACTCATGAAACTTCCTTTTTCCGCGATCTTCATCCCTTCGATGCGCTCAAAACCACGATTCTGCCCGAACTGCTGGCCAAACGGCAGTCTCCCAACCTGACGATCTGGTGTGCAGCCTGTTCCAGCGGTCAAGAGCCTTACAGTGTGGCTATGCTGGTGTGTGAGCATTTTCCCATCCTGGCCAATCGCCGGACGCGCATCATCGCCACTGACTTGTCCGAGGCTATTCTAGCCCGGGCGCGTGAGGGTCTTTACAGTCAGATTGAAGTCAACCGGGGTTTACCCGCGACGTTGCTCATCAAGTATTTTGACAAGCAGGGCTTGCACTGGCGGATCAAGTACGAAATCCGGCGCATGGTGGAATTCCAGCAGAGTAATCTGGCCGAGCCCTGGCCTCTGATGCCACCGCTGGATGTGGTGTTGATGCGCAATGTACTCATTTATTTTGATGTAACCACCAAGAAAGCGATTCTGGCGCGGATTCGCAGCGTTTTGAAACCGGATGGTTATCTATTTCTGGGTTCCTCGGAAACCACGCTGAATCTGGACCCTGCTTTCGAATCGATTTCCATGGGTAAAAGCCTATGTTATCAATTACGCCAAGCCAAAATGCCGTAGCCGGGTCTGCCAACGCATTATTCGAGCTGGCGGAAAGCATTTGGCATTCTCTGCTCGATCTGGATGTCCTGCGCGTCGCCGACTGGTCGACTGATGATCTGGCGGAGGAAAGCGGCGTGCTCACCGGCTGTGTCCACTTTGACGGTCACTGGCAGGGTAGCGTCATCCTGATCTGCCCAAAGCCATTGGCCCTGCAAACTGCGGTGGCCATGTTCAAAACCGCGCCCACTGACATTACTGAAAACGAGTTGCAGGATACCATCGGTGAATTGACCCATGTGCTGGGCGGAAACCTGAAAAGTCTGCTGCCTGCGCCCTGTCATTTATCGCCGCCTTCTGTCATGGAAGGCTACAATATCCGCATGGAAGGACAGGCTATAGAACGAATTTTGCTGCGTTGCGCAGGCCAACCTCTACAAATCATCTTATTCGAACGGGAGAAAAAACGATGAAAATCCTGATTGTGGACGACAGCAATGCCATGCGGATGATCGTCCGACGCACCCTGCGTGAAGCTGGGTTCGGTCATCTCGAAGTTTTGCAAGCGGGCGATGGTAATGAGGCGCTGGACATCATTCACAAAACGCCTCCCGATCTGATCCTCTCGGACTGGAACATGCCCAACAAGTCCGGACTGGAATTGTTGGAAGCCCTCAATGAAGAAGGCTACCGTATTACGTTCGGCTTCGTGACCACTGAGGCCACTGCGGAAATGCGCACCAAAGCGGCGCAGGCCGGAGCCAAATTCATTATCAATAAACCTTTTACCGCTGACATGTTCGCCAAAACCCTGTCCATGTTCATCCCGGATTAAAACCGCGTTCTGAAGGCCTGATCACGAGCGACCCCGCCAACGCTGATTGCGCCAATTCCCCCGGTTTCCAGACCCGAACGATTTGTAACGGAACACGCCATGCCCACTACTTTCATTCTGCCCAAGGCTGCCGATCTCAGCAAAACGCTCATCATGCTGTTCGGAGGTAACGTACCCGCCACACCGGGAAAGGCGGTAGACACCAAACCCGCCTCCAGCAGCCTGATCGCCAGTTACATCAGTGATGACAATAAAGTCGTCGCCGCCTTTGCCTGTGATATCCCTTTCGCTGCCAATGCCGGTTGCGCGCTATCGATGATGCCCGCCAGCGCCGCCAAGGACGCCATCAAAACGAAAAAGCTGGAAGCGGCCATGATCGACAATCTGTATGAAGTTGCGAATATTCTCTCCACCCTGCTGATGAACGATAAAACCCCGCATCTCCGGGTGGCCACCCTGTATCCTGAAGCGAGCAAAATTCCTCCTGAAGTCCGCGAGATGCTTAATGGCGCCAGAGGACATGCCGATTTCACCGTCAATATCCCCCGCTATGGCAACGGCTGCCTATCCTTGTTGGTCCTCTGAATCCTGCTGCTGATTCCTCACTCCTGCCTCACCGCCATTCCGACTGGAAGGCGGTTCCATCTTCCAACGTTGCTGGGTGTAATGAATGGCAATGCGCTTGGCGGCTTGCGACAAAATTTTGGCGATCCAGCCAGCGATCGGGTTTCATTTATTCATAACAATTTAATAAATAATAAAAAAAAATAAAAATCGTGAATGGTGCGCTATTTGCTTAGCAAGCGCCATTCTTCTCAATAAAGCTGCGGAACCCCCTATGGCTCAGAAAGACGACGCCAAACCCTCAGAAAAGAAAGGTTCTGGCCTCCTCAAAATCCTGCTCATATTGTTCGGTGGTCTGATTCTGATCGGCGGTTCAATCGGTGCAACCCTGTTTTTGACCGGCGCGCTGAACAAGAAAGCTGAGGACGGGCATGCAGCAGAACCCGTCGCCAGCGCAGCGCCGCCTGCACATGGCGGCGCCAGTCCCCCGCCAATAACGCCTCTCCGAGGGCCGGCGATCTATCACCCCCTCGAACCTGCCTTCATCGTCAACTTTGAGGATCAGGGCATGCTGCGCTATCTGCAAATCGGCCTGACCACCATGACTCGCGACCAGCGGATCGTCGACGCCATCAACCAAAATATGCCGCAAATTCGTAATGACCTGATCTTATTGCTCTCCAATCAGAAAATGGAAGTGCTGGCCACGACGATTGGCAAGGAAAAACTGCGCGCCCAGGCTCTGGCGCAGATTCAGGGCATTTTGGCGCGGGAAGTCGGCATACCGGGCATTGAAGCCGTCTATTTCACTACTTTTGTGCTGCAGTAGCGCTCATGTCCACCGACCAGTTTCTTACCAAGGACGAACGCGACGCCCTCATGGAGGTAGTGTCCAAGAAATCACGCAGCCGCAGCCTGAGCTCAGTGGCCTTCCGGGACGACGCGCAACCATACGACCTGTCCAGCCAGGATTACGCCATCAACAATTTGTTGCCGGTGCTGGAAACCATTCATGAACGGTTCGCCCATCGGCTACGAATCAGTTTGTTTGACTTGCTGCGGCGGGATCTGATGGTGACCGTCGGCTCCATCGAAAAGCGTAGTTACACCGACTTAACAACCTCTCTCAGCGTCCCTTGCAGCGTCAATGTCATCGGCATGGCGCCCCTGAGCGGCCCGGCCCTGCTGATCTTTGATCAGGAGCTGATCTTCATGGTCGTTGACACCTTCTTCGGTGGGACAGGCCGTCTATATAAGTCACCCAGCGCCCGATCGTTCACTACGACTGAAACCCGGTTTATCCAGCGCCTGCTCGAAATCTCCTTCCGTAGTCTGGAGGATGCCTGGGAACCGTTTGCTGCGCTCAAATGCACCCGACAAAGCGCTGAGAGCAAGCCGCAATTCATCACCGCGCTCAATCCTACCGAAACGCTGGCGGTCAGCAGTATCCATATCAGCCGGGATAATATTGCCGGCATTCTGCATCTGGCGCTGCCCTATTCGATCCTGGAGCCGATTCGCAAAACCCTGCTGAGCAGTTTGCACAAGGAACATCCCAACCCCAGTCCCCAACTGACGGAACGGTTGCTGGAAGGCGTCAAGGATAGCCAGGTGGAGGCCCACTGCCATCTGGCCAGCTTTGAACTGGCGCTCAGCGAACTCCTGGAATTGCAGGCTGGCGATGTCATTCCCGTCGATATTCCCTCCACCGCCATCCTGCAAGTCGAGAGCGTCCCGATTTACAGTGGCTCTTACGGCGTCGCCCAAGGGTGGCGCGCCCTCCGGGTTGAAAACGCGCTGGGCCGACCCAGTGGATGGGCAACGCCTTTGCCGCCCTCACCGGACTTTGCGCCCTTCGAAGTGAAAAATTGAATTTCCCAGCCACCGCTTCTTTTGCAGAGAACGCCGCGCCATGAACGATACCGCCACCACTTTGGATACCTCAGCCGCCACGGATGGCGCCCCGATCTCGAACGGCGTCAAACCCGAACCGAATCTGAGCATGGTGATGGACATCCCCGTCACTTTGTCGCTGGAATTGGGCCATACCCGGATGAGTGTGCGAGAGTTACTGCAATTAACGCAGGGTTCTGTGGTGAAACTGGATCGTCCTGGAGGCGACCCACTCGATATTCTGGTCAACGGCTGTCTGGTCGCTCGTGGCGAGGTGGTGGTGATTAATGAGCGTTTCGGCGTGCGAATTACCGATATTGTCAGCCCCGAGGAACGCATTCGCCGTCTGCGGTGACGCTCATGCGCGCAATCCTCGTTATTCCCGGATGGATGCTGACCTGGCCGGAAAGGGTGCTGGCAGCGGGTGGGGAACCGACCCGCGTCGAACCCACCGTGTTCAGTGGCGGCCTGCTGGCGCAACTGACCCTGGGATTAGTTGTGGTGCTGGCGCTCGCCGTCGGGCTGAGCTGGTTGTTACGCCGTTATGCCCTGCCTCGCGATGGGCTGATCCGGGTAGTAGGCGGCCTGCCGTTGGGCGCCCGGGAACGCCTGTTGCTGATCGAAGTGGACGAGGTGCGCTTACTGATCGGCGTCACCGCCCAACACATGCAAACCCTGCATGTCTTCAATCCGCCAGCGGCGCCCCCCTTTTCCCTGTACCCGGACCCGCCGCATGAGCCACCCTCTTCCTGACTCCTACACTCGGTGGCGCATCGTCGGTGGATCGCTCCTGATGCTGCTCAGCAGCGCCGTTTTAGCCGCGCCAGGCGGCCTGCCCGCCATCACCATCACCCCAACCGAGGGTGGCGGCGAAACCTGGTCGTTGAGCCTGCAAATCCTGGCCCTGATGACGGCGCTCACCCTGCTGCCATCAGCCCTGCTGATGATGACCGCCTTCACCCGCATCATTATCGTCCTGGCCCTGCTGCGCCAGGCGCTAGGCACCATGCAGACGCCGAGCAACCAGATTTTGATCGGCTTGGCGCTGTTCCTGACCTTTTTTATCATGTCGCCGGTTTTTGAACGCATTAACGAACGAGCGCTGGTTCCCTATCTGAGCGATACGCTCAGCCTCCAGGACGCGGTGCGGGAAGCCCAGCAGCCCTTGCAGGCGTTCATGCTGGCCCAGACCCGGGAAAATGATCTGGCCTTGTTTACCAAACTGTCTGGCCGGGAATCGCTGGAATCGCTTGACCAAGTCCCGTTCTCGCTGCTCGTGCCTGCTTATATCACCAGCGAACTTAAAACGGCTTTTCAGATCGGGTTCATGCTGTTCATGCCCTTTCTGATCATCGATCTGGTCGTCGCCAGCGTATTGATGGCGATGGGCATGATGATGCTCTCACCAATGATGATTTCCTTTCCCTTTAAATTGATGCTATTCGTGATGGTTGACGGCTGGGGCTTGATGATGACCATGCTCGCCTCCAGCTTTTACATGCCCTGACTCTGTGGACTCTCGGAGACCGCCATGACCCCGGAAACCATTCTCACGCTGGGCCAACGCGCTTTGGAACTGGCCATTCTGGTTTCAGCGCCCCTGTTGCTGACAGGGCTGGCCGTCGGCGTCCTGATCAGCCTGTTCCAGGCGGCCACCCAGATCAACGAAATGACGCTAACCTTCGTTCCCAAACTGCTGGCGGTCGCTGCGGTGTTATTGTTGGCCGGGCAATGGATGCTCGGCCTGCTCATGGATTTCACCCAGACTCTGTTCAAGGATATCCCCAATCTGATTGGCTAGACCATGCACATCAGCAGCGCTGAAATCGCCGCCTGGGTTGGGGCGTTTCTGTGGCCGTTAACCCGCGTTTCCGCGCTATTGATGGTCGCGCCGATCTTCGGCTCACGGGTCACCCCCGGCCGGGTCCGGCTCATGATCGCGCTGGCGCTGACCTGGGCGATCCTGCCGTTCGCGCCGCCTATGCCCATCGTTGAACCGCTCAGTCCAGACGGTCTGCTGGTGACGGTCCAGCAGGTGCTCATCGGCTTGAGCATGGGGTTTATCCTGCGCCTGGTGTTCAGTGCGCTGGAGCTGGGCGGACAGGTCATCGCCATGCAGGTCGGCTTGAGTTTCGCCAGTCTGGCCGACCCGCAGAATGGCGAACAAAGCCCGTTGCTGAGTCAGATTTACACTTTGCTGGGCACCTTAATTTTTCTGGCGTTGAATGGGCATTTATTGCTGATTCAACTGCTGGTGGACAGTTTTACCGTGTTGCCGGTGGCGCCGACCGGCGCCGACCGGGACTGGCTGTGGATTCTGGTGAACTGGGGCAGCCAGATGTTCGCCGGGGCGATACTGATCTCTTTACCGGCCATTGCCTCGTTGTTGCTGGTCAATCTGGCTTTCGGCGTCATGGTGCGCGCCGCGCCGCAGCTCAATATCTTTGCTGTCGGATTCCCCATTATCCTGGTGCTTGGACTGTTAATTATTCTTTACAGTTTGCCCACATTACTTTATCAGCTTGACCACATGTTCGCTGAAGCGTTTCGCACCATCGGCAAGCTGGCGGGAGATAACGGCTAATGGCCGAGAATCAGGATGGTCAGGAAAAAACTGAAGACGCAACACCCCGCCGTCAGGAAGAAGCCGCGAAGAAGGGCCAGATCGTTCGCTCCCGCGAATTGACAACGCTGATCATGCTGCTAATCGCCGCCAGCAGCATCCTGGTGCTGGGACCGGGCCTGATTGAGGGACTGGCTGCGCAAATGCGCACCGGGCTGGCGATGGATCCACGCAAAATCACCGACCCCCTGCAAATCCCGGTCGTTCTGGGACAATTATTTGCCGATTGGGTGCTGCTACTGGCCCCCTTGCTTGGACTCCTGCTGGTGATCGCCCTGCTGGCCCCGCTGGCGCTGGGCGGCTGGACCTTTACCCTCAGTATGAAATGGGAACGGCTGAGCCTGATGAAGGGCCTGGGTCGACTGTTTTCCTGGAACTCGCTGATGGAACTGTTCAAGGCGCTGATCAAGTTTCTGGTGGTCGGTGCTGTAGCGGTGTTCCTGCTCTGGCAGAGCGAAGCGGAACTGATGCATCTGGGCCGGGAACCGCTGCTACCTGCGCTGGCCCACACCGCACGGATTTTGGGTTGGGCCTTGCTCATTCTGAGCTTGCCGATGCTGTTAATCGCCGGCGTAGACGTACCTTTCCAAATTTTCAACCACATTAAAAACTTGCGCATGACCAAGCAGGAAGTGCGCGATGAAATGAAAGATACCGACGGCAAACCCGAGGTCAAGGCGCGCATTCGCCGCCTGCAAATGGAATTTGCCCAAAAACGGATGATGGAAAAAGTGCCGACGGCGGATGTGGTCGTGACCAATCCCAGCCACTACGCAGTGGCGCTGGAATATAAGCAAGCGACCATGGCGGCGCCGGTCATTATCGCCATGGGTGTTGAGCAAACCGCCTTGCGCATTCGTGAATTAGCGACCCAGCATCGGGTGCCGCTCGTGCAATCGCCATTGCTGGCCCGCGCCCTCTACTACAACGGCAAGCTGGACAAGCCGATCCCGAACCCTTTGTATCGAGCCGTCGCCCAAGTGCTGGCCTATGTGTACCGCCTGCGCCAGGAGGAGCCGTTTAACCGGGACCCGATCATTATCGAAGAGGTCCCGATACCGCCCGATTTGCGCACCGAGTAGGGACTCTTTATGACTCTGACCGACACCCTGGGCAGTGTGGTACGTTCCGGCCTGGGCGCACCGTTGCTAATGATCATCATCCTGATGATGGTGGTCATTCCGTTGCCGCCGTTCGTTCTGGATGTCTTCTTCACCTTTAACATCGCTCTGTCGCTGGTCGTGCTGCTGGCGACCGTTTACAGCGCGCGCCCCCTGGACTTTACTGTCTTCCCGACGGTGTTACTGGTAGCCACTTTGTTGCGGCTGGGATTGAACGTCGCCTCGACCCGGGTCGTTCTGCTGAATGGCCACACCGGGGGAGACGCCGCTGGCAAGGTCATTGAAGCGTTCGGCCACTTCGTGGTGGGCGGTAGCTACGCCATCGGCATCGTGGTGTTCGCCATCCTGACGATCATCAATTTCGTAGTCGTCACCAAAGGCGCGGGGCGCGTGTCGGAAGTGACTGCCCGGTTCACGCTGGACGCCATGCCCGGCAAACAGATGTCCATCGATGCCGACCTCAACGCCGGGGTCATCGATCAGGTGGAAGCCAAGCGCCGGCGCGCTGAGGTGGTTCAGGAAGCGGATTTTTACGGCTCTATGGACGGCGCCAGCAAATTCGTGCGCGGCGACGCCATCGCCGGCCTGCTGATTCTGTTCATCAATATAATCGGCGGCATTGCCATCGGCACCCTGCAACACCAACTGCCGTTCGCCGAGGCCGCCCAGTTTTACACGTTGCTGACCATTGGCGATGGTCTGGTCGCCCAAATTCCCGCGCTGCTGCTTTCCACCGGCACGGCGATCATCGTCACCCGCGCTTCTGGAGCGCAGGATATCGGCGAGCAAGTCACCCGGCAGTTGTTCGGCAGCCCGCAGGCGCTCGCCGTCACTGCCGGCATCATTGGCCTGCTCGGCCTCATTCCAGGGATGCCCAATCTAGTGTTTCTGAGCTTGTCCGCTGGAGCAGGTTACCTGGCTTGGCGCATCTACCAGCGACAACAGGCAGCAGCGGCGCCCCCGGAAGCGGCGGGCGGGGGTCCCACTGCTGAACCGGGGACGCCTGAAAGCGCTGACACCCGGGACGTGGGCTGGGACGATGTGCCGCCGCTGGACACCATCGGCATGGAAGTGGGCTATCGCCTGATCGCCCTGGTAGACCGCAACCAGAACGGTCAACTGCTGGGCCGGATTAAGGGCGTGCGCAAAAAGCTGTCCCAGGAACTGGGATTTTTAATTCCCCCAGTGCATATCCGCGACAACCTTGATTTAGCTCCGACGGCGTACCGGATTACCCTGCTGGGCGTCACTGCCGCCGAAGCTGAGGCGTTTCCTGACCGGCAGTTGGCGATCAATCCCGGTCAGGCGCAGAGCACTCTGCCAGGCATCGCGACCCAGGACCCCGCGTTCAAGCTGCCGGCGATCTGGATCGAACCCGGGCTGCGCGAGCAGGCCCAGACCCTGGGTTACACGGTCGTGGACGCCAGCACCGTGATTGCTACCCACCTGAACCAGATTTTGCTTGATCATGCTTATGAACTGCTAGGGCATGAAGAAACTCAGCAGTTGCTGGATCGGCTAGCGAACGCCATGCCGCGCTTGGTGCAGGACCTAGTGCCCAAAACTCTCACGTTGCGGGTGGTCGTGCGGGTGCTGCAAAACCTGCTGCTGGAGCAAGCGCCTATTCGCGATATGCGGACCATTGCCGAAACTTTGGCGGACCACGGCGCCCGGAGTCAGGACCCTGACGTGCTGACGGCAGCAGTCCGAGTGGCGCTCGGACGGATGATTATTCAAAATATCAACGGGTTGGAAGATGAGTTGCCGGTCATAACCATAGCTGCTGAATTGGAACAAATCTTGCTCAGAACCTTACAAACCGGCAGGGACGAACAGGCTCCTCTGGAACCGGGGCTGGCCGAGCGCCTGCACAAGGCGCTGCTGGACACCGCCCAGAAGCAGGAACTGGTTGGGCAACCGGCGGTGCTTCTGGTTCCCGACGCGATTCGCGTGATGTTGGCGCGCTTTACGCGGCATGGGATCCCGAACCTCCATGTTCTGGCCTTCAGTGAAATCCCCGAGGACAAAAAGCTCAAGGTCATCGCCACTGTAGGCAAGTAGATCCGTCAGCGAACCGATTGCGGCTGGCCCAGGATGCGGCAGTCGCGACAACAGCGGGAAAGAAGCTATGAAGATCAAACGACTGTGCGCCGCCAACATCCGCGAAGCGATGCGCAAAATCCGCGAGGAACTGGGACCCGATGCGGTCATCCTGTCCAACCAGCGGACCGCTGCCGGTTTCGAAATCGTTGCAGCGATCGATTATGATGAAAAAACCCTACAGAGTATGCAGCAGGCGACCGCCGAAACGGCTGGGCGCACCCCGCCTCGGGACCCGGAAACCCGACCTGATTTGGAAGCCCCGGCTGACGAACCGGCAGAACAGCCTGCGGTCCCCGTTGTTAAAGCGGCGGCCATGTCCGCCACGCATCGGCCAGCGCCGCCTGTTGAACAAGCGATCCCGACCCGACCTGATAAATCCCGGGTCATCTGGGCGCAGGACCCCTTGCTGGTCGAGATGCGCAAGGAAATCCAGGTCATGCACCATTTGCTGGAGCACCAATTAGGCAGTCTGGCGTGGGGACAATTGGCTCGTAGCCAACCGCATCGAGCCGATCTGTTGGGCCAATTGCTGGATTTCGGTTTCAGTCCCGATCTCTGCCTGCGCCTGGCCGAGGCCGCCGCTGGCGAAGGCGACCCCGACAAAGCCTGGCGACTGGCGCTGGAAACGCTGGGACGCAATTTGTCCGTCACTGAAGACGATATCCTGACGCACGGCGGAGTCGTAGCGCTGATCGGCCCGACCGGAGTCGGCAAGACCACCACCATCGCCAAATTGGCGGCGCGCTACAACTTGCGGCACGGTCCGCGCCGGGTCGCGTTGATCACCACGGACAGCTACCGGATTGGCGCTTTCGAACAACTGTCCACTTTCGGCGTGATCATGGACGCCCCGGTTCGGCTGGTGAGCACCGCCCAGGAACTGCGCGACGCCATCACCGGCTTCTCCGATAAATCCCTGGTTCTGATCGATACGGCCGGCATGAGTCAACGCGACTTGCGCCTGTCGCAACAGTTTGCGCTGCTGAAAGATGCATCCCACATTCGCAATTATTTGGTGCTGGCGGCCAATGCCCTGCATTCCGTACTGCGGGAAACGGCGACCGCTTTTGGCCGCGTTCCCTTGAGCGGCGCCATTATCACCAAGGTCGACGAAACCACCCGGCTGGGCGCGGCGCTCTCGGCAGTTTGTGAAAAAGGTCTGCCACTGGCTTATATCAGCAACGGTCAACGGGTGCCTGAAGATCTCCAGGCAGCGCGCATTAACACCCTGATTCGTCTGGGTGAGGAGTTCGCTGGACTGTACGGCGAACCGGATGAACCTCGCGACGCCCTCGCCCTCACCTTCGGCAAGAGGCTGGCCACCCATGCCTTCTGCTGAATCGAACCGAAATCAGCCCGCCACCTTGCCTACCCATCACCGGCCGGTCCGGGTGATCTGCGTCACCAGTGGCAAGGGTGGCGTCGGCAAAACCAATGTCACTGTCAATCTGGCGCTGGCGTTGAGCCTACAAAATCAAAGCGTGATGCTGCTGGACGCCGACCTGGGGCTGGCCAATGTCGATGTCATCCTGGGACTGCATCCCCTGTACAACCTTTCCCATGTGATCGATCAGGAACGGACGCTGGAAGAAATCATCCTCGCCGGGCCAAACGGGATTCGCATCATCCCGGCCAGCTCCGGCGTCAAGCGTATGGCGGAATTGTCGCCCGAAGAAAACGCGGGACTGGTTAGCGCCTTCAGCGAGCTGAACGACTCGCTGGATATCATGCTGATCGACTCCGCCGCCGGCATTTCCGACAGCGTGGTGACGTTTTGCCGGGCTGCGCATGAAGTCGTGGTGGTCGTCTGCGATGAGCCTGCTTCGATCACCGACGCCTACGCCATGATCAAACTGCTCAGCCAGGATTACGACGTAGACCGTTTCCACATCCTGGCGAACCGGGTGACGACCGCTCAGGAAGGCCGCGATCTATTCACCAAGCTGGTCAAGGTTTCTGATCGGTTTTTAGATGTGACCCTGAATTTTTTCGGCTCTATTCCCGAAGACCCGCAATTACGCAAGGCCGTACAGGCGCAGCGTGCGGTGGTAGAGGTCTTCCCCGGCAGCCGCTCAGCGGAAGCTTTCCATCGGCTGGCCGCCCAAGTCATTGGCCGCTGGCCGATGCCCCGCACCGCCAGCGGCTATCTGCAATTTTTTATTGAACGGCTCATCAATCCAGACTATGCGTCTGAGGAACGCGCCGAATGAGAGGTCTCGCCCTGTACGCCAGCCTCGGCGGCGACACGGCGGATGAACTCATCGCCCGGGGCGCGCCCCAGGTCAAGCGCATTGCCTATCATCTGCTGGCGCGACTACCCGCCTCGGTCCAGGTCGATGATCTGATGCAGGCCGGCATGTTGGGACTGTTGGAGGCGGCGCGCCGCTATGATCCGGCGCAGGGCGCGGCGTTCAACACCTTCGCCGAACCGCGCATTCGCGGCGCGATGCTGGACGAAATCCGCAAGGGCGACTGGACGCCTCGTTCCGTGCATCGCAAGGCCCGTGAAGTCTCAGCGGCGATCCACACCGTCGAAACCGCGACGGGCCGTGAAGCGCGGGATCGGGAAATCGCCGAACAGATGGGCCTGTCGCTGACCGAATATCACAGCACACTCGACGACCTGCGTGGGCAGAAGCTGCTGTCGCTCGATGAAGCCGGGCCGGACGATGAAAGTGAAGCGCAGCGGATTCCTGCACCAGACAGCGACCCATCGGAAGCGATCAATCGGGAGCATTTATGCAAATTACTGGCGGATGCGATTGATTTGTTGCCGGAGCGGGAACGGTTGGTGCTGTCCCTTTATTACGATGAAGAATTGCACCTCAAGGAAATTGGCGCCGTACTCGGCGTCAGCGAATCGCGGGTCAGCCAATTGCACGGCCAAGCCCTGGCCCGGCTGCGAGCGCGGGTCGCGGGCAAAGCCGGCTGATAAATCGATCTCCCTGGAGCGTAAGACATGGATATTTTGACTATTGTTGGTCTGGTCGTCGGGTTTGGCGGCATCATTGGCGGTATGTTGATGGAAGGTGGCCACATCAGCTCGCTGCTCAACGCCCCGGCGTTCCTGATCGTGTTTGGCGGCACTATTGGCGCGGTGATGATTCAGATGCCAATGGATGTTTTCAAGCGGGCGCTGGGTCGGGCCAAATGGGCAATTATGCCACCGACCATCGCCATGCAACCTGCCATCGAAAAAATTGTTGAATGGAGCAATATCGCCCGCAAGGAAGGCCTGTTGCGATTGGAAGATTACATTCAGCAAGAACCCGATCCGTTCGCCTCAAAAGCCTTGCAATTGTTGGTGGATGGCAAGGAACCCGAGGAAATCCGCCATATTCTGGAAATGGATCTGGGGATTCGTGAAGAAACGGATTTGCAGGCGCTCTCGTTTTTTGAAGGTCTTGGCGGCTATGCGCCGACTATCGGTATTATCGGCGCGGTGCTGGGACTGATTCACGTCATGGGCAACCTGGCCGACCCCAGCAAGCTGGGCGGCGGTATCGCCGCTGCCTTCGTCGCCACAATTTATGGCCTGGTGCTCGCCAACGTCTTCGCCTTGCCGATGGGTAATAAAATTAAAAGCTCCATCAAAAAACAGACCCGCCTGGGCGAATTGATCATCGAAGGAATCATCGCCATTGCCCACGGCGAAAACCCCCGCAATATCGAGTCGCGCTTACAGGGCTTTCTTGTGAACTGAGGAGGCCGCCATGAGTCGCAAGAAGCATGCTGAAAGCCACGAGAACCATGAACGCTGGCTGGTATCCTACGCCGACTTCATCACTTTGCTGTTTGCTTTTTTCGTCGTGATGTATGCGATGTCCTCGGTCAACGAAGGTAAGTACCGCGTATTGTCGGAGTCGATGTCGGTGGCTTTTAAAACGACTGATCCGCATAGCGTCAAGCCGATCCTGGTTGCCGATATGGTGGGCATGCAAGCCAGTCAAGCATCCGGCGCACCCAGTGCGAGCGGTCGCAGCATGGCGCCTGATCTGCGCCCTATGCCTTCCATGGTTATTCAACGCTCTCCTCGCTCTATTGTGACCATCGCCCGAGGCGATAATCCAACCAATAAAGCCAGCACCACCGAATCTACGTCCAGCGCTGATCCGAATCTGGCCAAGATCGTGGCCAAGCTACAAGCCTATTTGTCAGAGCTGATCAAGTCCGACATGGTGAATCTGCGCAGCAATACGTTGTGGGTAGAAATCGAAATTAAAAATAACGTGCTGTTCGACAGCGGCAGCGCTATTGTCAATCCGTCTGCCCAGCAGCCATTAGCCGAGATTGCGGCGGTCCTGCGTGAAGTGCCGAACCGGATTCAAGTTGAAGGTTTTACTGATAACCGGCCTATCAATACCCCGGTTTACCCTTCAAACTGGGAGCTGTCGGCAGCGCGGGCTGCCAATGTGGTTAATTTGTTGATGAAAAATGGGGTGCGCCCGGAACGGATGTCGGCTGTGGGCTACGGCGAGTTTCAGCCTATTGCCGACAATAGCGCCGAGCAGGGCCGGGTGCAAAACCGGCGAGTGGTAATCGTTATTATGGGCAATACTGAAAACCGCTATCCCGTTGAGACCCGCGAAGTGAACACCGTGCCGGCAGCGAGCAGCACTGCACCCAGCGTCGCTCGGCTGGCCGAGGCGCAACACACGTCTGGGGCGCCCCCCCAGCAAAAACCAAGACCTTGATTGCCAGAGGCACTGGGGTTAGCTAATGGATACGTTGTTTCACGGAATCGCGATCATCGCTTTGCTGCTCAGCAATGCGTTGCTGATCATGCTGGGCTTTATGGCCGCCCGGTTACGCTCAGCGGCGCCGGAGCACGAGTCTGGGCAGGAAGAGCCGAGTCTGCATCAAGAATTGAAGGGCATTTCACTGTCGCTGGCCGCGCTGAGCGAACGGTTAGTCAAACTGGAAATGCAGATTGGGCAACTCCGAGACCAAGCCGGACATCAACCCCTACCGTTCAATCGCGAAGCGGAACAGAAATCCTTTAAAGTGGCAACCAAACTGGCCCTGCAAGGCGCCAGTGTAGAGGAAATCGTTGAGCTTTGTGGGTTGGCCCGGGGCGAGGCGGAACTGATCTGCATGTTGCATTCCAGTAACCAGGTCAGCCCCAGCAGCGTCGCCAGTGAAGGTTTGAAATCCCGGACTCCTTCGCATACGACGGCACTGGATGACCATAGCGACAGTGATTTGCTGTGACCGTCATCATGATGAAGCGTTAAAGGTAGTGCTCTAGATTTGGAGTTCACCCCAAGATCCCAAATTTATACCGATTGATAAAAAGGCTGGTCTGTAAATTTTCCTGTGATGACGAGGGGGTAGCAGCGTGGAGCTAGGGCGCCAACTCCATCCAACCCATTGATCTTGTTAAGTGATGTTGGTCTAGCCTGCCCGCGCCGCCGTTCCGATCACAGGAAAATTTACAGGAGACAAAGTATCGCGACCGGCGCCAGACATCGCCAAACGGGATGTGTCTGGAAGCGGGACATAGAGGCGCTCAAAACCGGTAATCGAGCTTCAGGCGCCAGGTTCGTCCATCCTGGGGAATTTCCGCCTGGAGGAGTTCGTCCGACCCCGGATCGGCGTAATCCTGATCGAACAGGTTGTAAACGCCCAGGGCAATATCCAGATTCTTGCCGAAGGGTTGGCCGAGCAGGTTCAAGTTGGCGACCAGCGCGTCGGCCACTTCGTTGCCTTGGGTCGCACGGCGTTTGCCGATGTAGTACACATCCAATCCCGTGCGCCAAGCGTCGCCGAAAAGCGGTTGGCTCCAGCTCAGCTTGGCGAGATGGCGCGGCGAGTTGTCGAGCCACCTTCCGGCTTCGTCCTCGACCAGTTGCCAGCTATAGCTGGCCCGGAGCCGTGCGCCGTCGGTCCAATGCCGCACGGCTTCTATCGTGATCCCGTTGGCCTGCACGTTGCTCAAGTTGCGAAACGTCAGCAGCCCCGAATCGGGGTCCGTGGTCAGGTCGATCAGATCGGTGATGTCGTAGTGATAGACGGAAGCGTTTAGGCGGGTCCGCTCGTCCAGGCGCTTCTCCAGAATCAGCTCATACGTCTCAATCGTCTCGGACTGAAGCTCGGGGTTCGGCAAGTAGTCGGCGGCGTAGTAGCGTTCGTAGGCGTTGGGCGCGCGGAAAGCCGTGCTGTACAAAAACTTGAAGGTGGTCTGGGCGTCCCACTGGTGGACGAGGCCGATGCGGGGATTGACGCTGCCATCGCCGTTGGCGGCGTGGTCGTAACGAACGCCGACGCTGAGGTTCGTTTGGTCGCCCAGGGCGAACTCGTCCAAGGCGTAAAGTCCCCAGCGATCACCGCTGGCGCGACTATCGAATGTGGCGGCGCCGGTTTCGTCGAACGCGGTCTGGTCCTGCCGCGAATCGCGCTGGTACTCCCCGCCGAACGCCAGCTTGTGCCGGTCGAAAGCGGTGCTCGCAAACTGGAGTTCGGCACCCCACCAGCGGCCTACCGCTTGGTCGGGAAAATCGCTCCCTTCGTAGATATAGTGTCCCTGGTAATCGTAGGCGCCGTAAAACAGACGGCCTTGCACATCCGAATGGGCGTTCCACGAGCTGCGATAATCGAGGTTCACGAAGGTCCGTCGATCTTGGGTGCGACTGCGGGGATCGTTGAAATCCTGCTCGAAAGACGCTGTGGGGACGCCTTTATCGCGATCCGCGTGAACCAGTTCCAAGATCCAGTCCTCGAAAGACAGCTTGCCGAAGAATTGGTGGGCGGTATCGTAATCGAGACCGACCGCGACGCCGTCGTGGGTCGATGGGTCGGCGAATTCGGGAAAATAAAGGTTCTTTCCTTGGCTGTCGTAGGTAGTCGCGGACAACAGCACGTCCAATCCGTTGTCCAGCGTGCGGCCGAAGGTCGCCCGGCCCCGGTAAGTTTCGGCGCTGGCGACCGAGCCGGCGACTTCCAGGCCACCAATATCCCGCCCCCGTTTGGTGGTGATGCTCACCACGCCGAAAAAGGCGTTGTTGCCGTAGAGCGCCGTGGCGGGGCCAGCCGGCAGGAACTCGACCCGTTCGATCAAATCCACGTCCACGATGAAGTCGGTGTCCACCGGCGCCATATCGTAAATGTTGTCGTTGATCCGATAGCCATCTACCAGGAACAGCAAATGATTGTTGTAATCGCCGGGACGGCCAAACCCGCGCACGCCCACGCTGCTGTAGCTGCGATCGTAGCTCAGGTAAACGCCGGGGAGGCTCCGCAAGATGTCGGCCAAGGTTCGGTAGCCTTGGGTTTTGATGTCCTCGGCCGTGATCACCGTCACCGCCGAGGGTGCTTCGCTGGCCTTCTGCCCGAACTTGGAAGCCGAATACACCTCCATTTGCATCAGTTCTTCGAGGCTGAAGTGCGTGAGATCCACCGCAGCGCGCTCGGCGAAAGTTGGGCAACCGACCGCCAATCCCAAGACCAACCCCAGCGACCCGAGCAGCGCGCGAGCTGAACGGCTTGGGCTGGGGGTGAACAGGAGATGTTGCATCAAACTATTCACCGCTATCACTCATATGCGCCAACTTAAGGGTTAGCAGATTGAAGAAATTATAAAAGATGGCAGGATCGAGGTTCCTTCACAAACCTCGCGACCGGAGAGCCGACCATAATGAGTCTGCCATTCAAATTACCAGAAACGCATAGGGGTCAGTCAAGCAGGCTCACCATCTATCAGTTTCTCATTACAGAGTCAGGACTTTCGCTTTTCGTCATTCCCGCGTATGCGGGAATCCAGTCATTCGTTGAAAAGAATGGATACCCGCCTTCGCGGGTATGACGAATTTACGGGTTTAGCGAAAGTCCTGAGAGTATATCTGATAGCTCGTAGCCTGGATGGAGCGCAGCGGAATCCAGATCCCCCGGATTTCGCTACGCTTCATCCGGGCTACAGCGGCCTGTGATACGGAACTGATAGGTGTTGAGGTCAAGCAGGGTATGCATGGCGCACCTTCTTCGGTGAATTAGCACTACGAAGCAGTGAGCTGTGCGATGATCGGTTTGTCAGCGGCGGGAAAAGCGAATGTTGCTAACTCTGCCGGCCATGCCCAGACCAGTGGTTGCCCTTCCCGACCTTGCGGCTCGCCTTGCCAGGCCGTTACTCGCCATACGTCCAGCCACACCCTTTGGTCAGGATAGTCATGTCCGACCTGGAGCCAGGGTTCAGCCACTTGGACGGTGACGCCCAGTTCTTCATGTAACTCGCGGTTCAGCGCCACCGCGACCGGCTCGCCCTCCTCGATCTTGCCGCCGGGAAATTCCCAAAGTCCGCCTTGATGAACACGGTCAGGCCGGCGGGCGATCAGTACCGCACCCGCTGGATTGATCAGGACCCCCACAGCGACATGGACCGTTTTCACGTCCGGTACTCGGCGTTGATACGCACGTAGTCGAAGGAAAAGTCTGTGGTCCAGATCCGCGCCGCCGCCGCACCCCGACCCAGGTCGATCCGGATGGTGATGTCGGGACGGGCCATCACCTGCTGACCCTGTGCCTCGGTGTAATCGGGACTGCGGCCCCCAGCACGGACGATGCAGATCTCATCCAGATGGATCATCACCCGTTCCAGATCAAGATGGCTGAGTCCGGCCCGGCCTACCGCCGCCAGAATCCGACCCCAATTGGGATCAGAGGCGAAGAAAGCCGTTTTGACCAACGGTGAATGAGCGATGGTGTAAGCCACTTGCCGACATTCCGCCACATTCCGCCCACCTTCAACCTGCACCGTGATGAATTTGGTCGCGCCTTCACCATCGCGGATAATCGCCTGAGCCAGTTCGATGCAAACTTCCCGTACGGCCTCAGCAAAACAGGCGTGGTCTTCCCCTGATGGCGGGATATTGACGCCCGATTGACCTGTGGCCAGCAGCACGAGGGAGTCGTTGGTCGAGGTATCGCCATCCACAGTGATCGCGTTGAAAGAATCGGCGACGGCCTCGTGCAAAATGCGTTGCAACAGCGTTGGGGCTACTACGGCATCCGTGGCGATAAACGCCAACAGGGTAGCCATGTTCGGGCAAATCATCCCTGCGCCCTTGGCGATGCCGGTCACCGTGACCTCCCGACCGTTGAGCGTCATCCGCCGCGACGCCCATTTAGGCCGGGTGTCAGTGGTCATGATGCCGTGAGCCGCTTCCGTCCAACCCTCCGGTTGCAAAGCCTCCAACGCGGCAGGCAGACCGGCGACCAAGCGATCCACCGGCAAGGGTTCGCCGATGACCCCGGTGGAGAATGGCAACACCTCTTCAGGGTGGCAACCGGTACGCTCCGCTAAAGCCTGGCAGGTGGCTTGCGCGGCGGCCAACCCCGGGGCGCCGGTTCCCGCATTGGCGTTACCCGTGTTGATCACTAGATAGCGGGGGGCCGCCGCCGCCAAGTGCGCTCGGGCGACCCGGACTGGCGCAGCGCAAAAAGCGTTTTGGGTGAAGACGGCGGCGGCTTGCGTTCCGGCGCTGGCCTCAATCACCACCAGATCGCGACGGTCAGGATACTTGATGCCGGCGCGGGCGACGCCGACCCGAATGCCGGTGACGGTGAAAGGTTCCATAGTGATATCCTCAAAACATCCCGCGCCCCTTGAGGGAGACGGATGAATCAGTCCAATTGGCCATGGCAATGCTTGTACTTTTTACCCGAGCCACAGGGACAAGGTTCATTACGTCCCACTTTGCGCCCGTCTCGGACAAACGGAGCATGCGTCTGTTCCGGACGTGGGCGTATTTCGGCGCCCGATTCATCGTCTTCGCTCTCGCCTGCCGCCAGCGCCGAAGTCGCCTCGGCATGTTCAAAATGCAAGGCGGTGGGACGGTGCGGCGCGGGAATCGGTTCCGGTTCCGTCTGAAATTGCGCCCGCACCAAGAAGCTGATGGCTTCGTGATGGATGCGCTGCACCAGCGCCTGAAACATCTCGAACGCTTCGCGCTTGTACTCTTGCTTGGGATTCTTCTGGGCGTAGCCGCGCAGGTGAATGCCTTGGCGCAGATAGTCCATGGCGGCCAAATGTTCCCGCCAATGACTGTCCAACACCTGTAACAGCACGGCCTTCTCAAACTGTCGCATCCATGGCCCGCCGACTTGCGTTTCCTTGGCGGCATAGGCTTGTTCCAGCTCAGCATGAATCCGCTCCCGCAACGGTTCCTCATGCAGGTTAGCGTCGGCGTCCAGCCAAGCGCGGATCGGCAGTTGCAAGCCAAACTCCTTGGCCAGCGTCTCCTCCAGTCCTGGCACATTCCACTGCTCTTCCAGACTGTGCGGTGGAAGATAAGGATCAATAATTTGTTTAAGGTCGTCAGCGCGCATATCTTTCAGCGTTGCCGACACATCTTCGGCTTCCATCAACTCGTTGCGCCAGCGGTACATGACCTTGCGCTGATCATTGGCGACATCGTCAAACTCCAACAGGTTCTTGCGGATGTCGAAGTTGTGGGCTTCCACCTTGCGTTGAGCGTTTTCAATCGCCTTCGTCACCCAGGGATGCTCGATCGCCTCATTTTTCTGCATCCCCAGCTTCTGCATCAGTCCAGACACTCGGTCGGAGGCGAAAATACGCAGCAGATTGTCTTCCAGCGACAAATAAAAGCGGCTGGAGCCCGGATCGCCCTGCCGCCCGGAGCGCCCGCGCAACTGGTTATCGATGCGCCGTGATTCATGGCGTTCCGTGCCGATGACGTGGAGCCCTCCAGCGGCGACCACTTGTTCATGGCGTTGCTGCCAAGCTGTGCGCACGGCTGCGCGGGCCGCATCATCAACCTCTGGCCCCAACGCTTTCAACTCAGCTTGCAAGTTGCCGCCCAGTACGATGTCGGTACCCCGTCCGGCCATGTTGGTGGCGATCGTCACCCCGCCTGGACGCCCGGCCTGCACGATAATTTCGGCTTCCCGCTCGTGCTGCTTGGCATTGAGCACCTGATGGGGAATCTTTTCTCTATCCAGCATCGTGGAGAGCAGTTCCGACACTTCGATCGAGGTTGTACCCACCAGCGTCGGCTGGCCGCGCTTTTGACAATCGCGGATATCTTCCAGTACGGCATCGTATTTCTCCGCCTGGGTGAGGAATACCAAATCGCCGTGGTCTTTGCGAACCATGGGCAGATGGGTCGGCGCGACAATCACTTCCAAGCCATAGATTTGCTGGAACTCGAAAGCTTCGGTGTCGGCGGTGCCGGTCATGCCGGCCAGCTTGCCGTACAAGCGGAAGTAATTCTGGAAAGTGATCGACGCCAGCGTCTGGTTTTCGGCCTGGATCGCCACATTTTCCTTGGCTTCGATGGCCTGATGCAACCCGTCCGACCAGCGCCGTCCGGGCATGGTGCGGCCGGTGAATTCATCGACGATGATCACCTCGCCGCCGCGCACGATGTATTCCACGTCCCGGTGAAACAGGGTGTGGGCGCGCAAGCAGGCGTTCAAATGGTGGAAGACGCCCAGATGCGCGGCGTCATACAAGCTGTCACCTTCACGCAATAACCCGGCTTCCAGCAACAACTCTTCGACTTTTTGATGGCCGTCCTCGGTCAGATAGATCTGCTTGACCTTCTCATCGACCGAGTAGTCGCCGGGTCCGTCCTCTTCCTGCTGGCGAGTCAACCGGGGCACAATCGCATTGATTTTGCGATAAAGTTCCGAACTTTCTTCCGCCGGGCCGGAGATGATCAGCGGGGTGCGGGCCTCGTCAATCAGGATCGAGTCTACCTCGTCGACCAAGGCATAATGCAGTTCGCGCTGAACCTTCTGCTCCAGGTTGAAGGCCATGTTGTCGCGCAGATAATCGAACCCGTATTCGTTGTTGGTGCCGTAGGTAATATCGGCGCCATAGGCAGCACGCTTCTCGTCAGGCTCCATACCGGCAATGACCACGCCGACGGTCATGCCCAGGAAGCGGTAGATTTGTCCCATCCAGTCCGCATCGCGGCGGGCCAGGTAGTCGTTGACCGTGACCACATGGACACCCCGACCGGTCAGGGCGTTGAGATAAACCGGCAGGGTTGCGACCAGGGTTTTGCCTTCACCCGTGCGCATTTCGGCGATTTTGCCCTCGTTGAGCACCATGCCGCCGATTAACTGCACGTCGAAATGGCGCATCTCCAGGGTGCGCCGGCTGGCTTCGCGCACGACGGCGAATGCTTCCGGCAACAGGGCGTCAAGCGTTTCGCCCTGGGTCAGGCGGTTTTTGAATTCGTCGGTCTTGGCGCGCAAGTCCGCGTCGCTCAAAGCCGCAACGCCGGACTCCAGGGCGTTGATGCGGTCCACGACCTTGCGCATCTTGCGGATCACGCGGTCATTGCGGCTACCAAACAGAGTTTTGAAGATATTCATCAATCAGGGGCCTTTCGCGTCGTCGCTCAGCTCAAATAGCGGGCAATCATACCCTAGCAGCAGTTTTTTTGCCCGGAATGACCGACGCAAGCGCCAAAGCCGAGCGGCTTTCCGGGGAACTGGCCGGAAAGCCGTCCAGCGATCGCGCTGGGGGAGAAGAATCAGGGGAATAGATGGTTCAGCGCGTCGCCTGAGCCGGTTGCAGGAAGGAAATCGGTGCTTGCCGCTCATCGCTAAAAGTAATTTCTTCCCAGGCCGTGCGGTCCGCCAGCAACTCTCGGAGCAGGCGGTTGTTCAGCGCATGGCCGGACTTGTACCCGGTGAAGGCGCCAATCAGGCTACGGCCCAGTAAGTACAAATCGCCGATGGCGTCCAGAATCTTGTGTTTGACGAATTCGTCTTCGTAACGCAACCCGTCCTCATTCAAAATCCGGTAATCGTCAACCACAATCGCGTTATCCAGTGTGCCGCCCAACGCCAACTGCCGCTCACGCAGGTACTCAATCTCGCGCAAGAAGCCGAAGGTGCGCGCCCGACTGACTTCCTTGACAAACGAGGTGGTCGAGAAATCGACTGCTGCATGCTGGTTGCGGCCCCGGAATAGGGGATGATCAAAGGCAATGGTGAACTCGACCTTGAAGCCGTCAAAGGGATCAAACCGCGCCCGCTTGTCGTCTTCCTCAACCATGATTGACTTGCGGATACGAATGAATCGCTTGGGGGCGTTCTGCTCCTCAATACCCGCTGACTGGATCAGGAAAACAAACGGTCCGGCGCTACCGTCCATGATCGGCACTTCTGGAGCGCTCACATCCACATAGGCGTTATCGATGCCCAGTCCTGCAAATGCTGACAGCAGATGCTCAACGGTCGAAATGCGGGTCTTACCCTTGACCAGCGATGTAGACAGTTGGGTGTCCCCGACATTTTGCGGGCAGGCCTTGATTTCCACCGGTTCGGGGAGGTCAACCCGCCGGAAGACAATACCCACATCGGGCGCCGCCGGTCGCAAGGTTAAATAGACCTTTTCGCCGGTATGCAGCCCGACGCCGGTCGCCCGAATGGCGTTTTTCAAGGTTCGTTGCCTAATCATGTCAGGTCCCCCAACACGTCAATTGATCTGGAGCATGACGGCGCGATTTCATCATGCGTTGCGGTAAAGATACCGCATTCCGTAGCAATATTACAACTTTTGTTTCCCTTTCGCAACTTTATCTGTTGCTAACTTGCGAAAATCCAGGTAAGGCGCCCTCCCCTTGGCGAGGGAGGGGTTCGACAGGGGACGACACGAGTGACTTTGCTTATTCTGCTTGGCGGCGCAGAAATGCGGGAATGTCAAGATAGTCGAGATCGGTATCGCTAGACCGTTGCTCGTTCGGCCCATCACCCACTCCACGACGCATTGACGTCGATGCCCGTTGCTCATGACGAGCATGCGAGTCTGGATCGCCGCGCACCAGATTGATGGCTGGAATTCTCAGCTCCCGGTCGCGCCCGGTCAGCTTAGCGACCGCCGGAGCGCCCTGACCAATGCCGGTGGCCACGATAGTGACCCGCAGCTCATTCTTCATCTCATGATCAATGGTTGTACCGACGACCACATTGGCGTCGTCAGAAGCCAGATCTTTAATGGTGTTGCCGACTTCTTCGAACTCGCCGATGGTCATGTCCATGCCGCCAGTGATGCTGACCAACAAGCCCTTGGCGCCGGCCAGATTGACATTTTCCAGCAATGGACTGGCAATGGCCGACTCGGCGGCTTCGCGGGCGCGGCCATCGCCAACCGCCCGCCCGGTGCCCATCATCGCCATACCCATTTCTGACATGACCGTGCGCACGTCGGCAAAGTCCACATTGATCAAGCCGGGATTGGTGATCAGTTCTGCGATGCCTTGCACCGCTCCCAGCAACACGTCGTTTGCCGCTTTGAACGCATCAAGCAGGCTGGCGCTCTTGCCCAACACCGTCAGCAACTTTTCATTGGGAATGATGATCAGTGAATCGACCGCTTTACTCAGCTCCGCCACTCCGCGCAGGGCGACTTCCATGCGCTTTTTGCCTTCAAAGGGAAAAGGCTTGGTGACGACCGCTACGGTCAAAATGCCCATTTCCCGAGCCAGTTCCGCCACCACTGGCGCTGCGCCGGTGCCGGTGCCACCGCCCATGCCAGCGGTGATGAACACCATGTCAGCGCCCTGCAAGACCTCCCGGATCCGTTCACAATCCTCTTGGGCGGATTGCCGACCGACATCCGGGTTGGCGCCCGCGCCCAGCCCTTTGGTAATGCTGGTTCCAATTTGCAAAGTCACCGGTACTGAACAGGTTTTCAGCGCTTGGGCATCCGTGTTGGCGCAGATAAAATCCACCCCCTCAATATTGGCGCCCAACATGTGCTGCACCGCATTACTGCCGCCGCCGCCGACGCCGATGACTTTAATGACTTCGTTTTTCGACTGGGAATCCATCAACTCAAACATAACCGTTTCTCCTCAAACCAAATGGTCTCAACCCGACATTAAGCAACCCAACCCCTAAAAATTCCCTTGAAACCAGCTTTTCATTCGGGCCCATAACCCCCGCCGACCCGCTCGCAACACCGGCGCTGGCTTATTCAGCGGCCGGTTTTCGTTACCAAACAACAGCAATCCCACTGCGGTGGAGTAGACTGGATTGCGTACCAACTCCTGCAAACCGGTGACATCATGCGGCAACCCCACCCGCACCGGCATGTGAAACACGTCTTCGGCCAATTCTGCAACGCCTTCCATCCGGGCGCTGCCGCCGGTGAGCACTACGCCAGCAGCGATCAGATTTTCGAAACCACTGCGCTGCAACTCTTTCTGCGCAAACTCGAAAAATTCTGCATAACGCGGCTCCACCACCTCGGCCAAATCGTAGCGGGAAAAGGACCGGGCGGCCCGGTCGCCGACGCTGGCGACATCAATCCGCTCGTCGGACCGGGTTAAATGCTTCAGGCAACAGGCGTGCTTGATCTTGATGTCCTCCGCCGACTGGGTCGGAGTACGGAACGCAACGGCGATATCATTGGTCACCTGGTCGCCGGCAATCGGGATCACGGCGGTATGGCTAATCGCGCCATGGGTAAACACCGCCAGATCGGTCGTACCGCCGCCCAGATCGAGCAGGCAGACGCCCAATTCCCGCTCATCGGGGTTCAACACCGCCCGGCTGGACGCGAGTTGCTGCAAAATGACGTCATCCACCTCCAACCCACAGCGCTGTACGCATTTAACGATGTTCTGCACCGCGCTGACCGCACCAGTCACGATATGCACCCGCGCCTCTAGCCGCACCCCGGACATACCGACCGGGTCCTGAATTCCTTCCTGACCATCGATAATGAATTCCCGGGGCAGGATATGCAGAATCTTCTGATCGGTCGGAATGGCCACGACCTGCGCCGCCTCGATCACCCGCTCCACGTCTTCCTGGGTGACTTCCTGATCCTTGATAGCCGTGACGCCATGGGAATTGAGGCCGCGAATGTGGCTGCCGGAAATGCCAGTGTAGGCGGAATGAATCCGACAGCCCGCCATGCGCTCGGCCTCGTCCACCGCATGCTGAATCGACTGGACTGTGGATTCGATATTGACCACCACGCCCTTTTTCAGGCCCCGCGACGGATGGGAGCCGATGCCAACCACTTCAATCTCGCCTCCGGCGTCGACCTCGCCGACAATGACCACCACTTTCGAAGTGCCAATATCGAGTCCGACAATCAGGTTCTTGTCTTCTTTTCTGGCCATGACTGCTCCCTTTTCCACAATCGCCTAGCCCGCTGCTGGAGCGGGCGGTTCCACCGCTTTCCAACGCACGGCAAAGCCGTTGCCATAGCGCAAATCCACCACCGCGATCCGGTCGATCTGGGCGGACAGAATGCGCGGATAGAGTTGCGCCAACCGCCGCAACCGTTGCTCGAACCGCTCACGCCCGACATGTACTTCCAAGCCATTATCGAAGGTCAGCCACCAGGCCCGTCGTTCATCCTGCCGCAGTTTGGTCAAACGCAATCCCACGGGATCAAACAGCGCACGAATTTCCCCGTAGGTCTGAATGAGCGTCTTTTCGTGGCCTTCCGGCCCGGCCAATTGTGGCCAGGGTCCCGGTTGACGCACGACCGATGGGCGGAACCGCCGGCCGTTCACATCGACCATTTCGCCTTCGCCCCAGTAGCCAAAGGCGACTCGTTCGCGTAATTCGATTTTCACGAGATCCGGCCACCAGCGCCGCACCGCCACCGTCTCGACCCAAGGGTTAGCGGTCAGCGCAGTGCGCAGGGCATCCAAATCCGCCATGAAGAAATTCTGACCCAGCACCTCGCCAGCCACCGGTTGCAAATCCGCCTCGGCCAAGTTGCGCAACTCACCATCGATGCGCGCATGACGCAGGGGAAAGGCATACGGGTCCTGCAGTTTCTGACTGCCAACCCACAGACCCCAGCCCACGCCGGCCAGCACCAGCACCACACCCAGCCAGCGCAGCAGCAGCCCCCCTATTACTTTCCATTGCCCTGGCGTTTTGGAGGCATCACTCCTGAGCGGCGTCGCACCCCGATAACGCCGTTTTTTTGCAAATTGCATCCTGTGCCCCCATTCCGTTTGCTTAATCGATGCGGGTCAGGCTGGTTTCCAAAACGCGCCAAACCAGTTCCTCGAAACTCAGGCCAGCCACCCGGGCGGCCATCGGGACCAGGCTGTGATCGGTCATGCCGGGTACGGTGTTCACTTCCAACAGCCAAGGATGGCCTTGTGCGTCCACGATCAAATCCACTCGACCCCAGCCCGCACCGTCGATAGCAGCGAAAGCGCGACCCACCAAATCCTGCAATTCCGCTTCCTGCGCCTCGGGCAAGCCGCAAGGACAGAGATAGCGGGTATCGTTAGCATGATATTTGGCCTCGTAGTCGTAGAATTCACGCGGTGTTTCCAGCCGGATCAGTGGCAATGCCGCGCCTTGCAACAAAGCGCCGGTGTATTCCTGGCCCTGAATCCATCGCTCCACCAACACTGGCGAATCGCAGACTGCCGCCCGTTCCCAGGCGATCTGAAACTGCGACGGATCATTGACCCGACTGATGCCGATGCTGGAGCCCTCACGGGACGGCTTGACTGCCAGCGGCAGACCTAACTGCGCCGCCGCCGTCGCCAGTTCCGCCGCGCTGGCCACTAACTGGCACGGCGGCGTTGGCAAGCCCACGCCCAGCCAGAGCTGTTTGGTGCGCAACTTATCCATACCCAGCGCCGAAGCCATGACGCCGCTGCCGGTATAGGGGAGATCCAGAATGTCCAGCGCCCCCTGGATCACTCCGTCCTCGCCACCCCGGCCATGCAGCGCGATAAAGACCCGGTCGAATTCGCCATTAGCCAGCACTCGTGAAATGTTGCGGTCGGCGTCAATACCCTGCGCCGCCACCCCCTGCGTCTGTAGGGCGGACAAAACAGCTTGACCGCTCCTGAGCGAAACCTCCCGTTCCGCTGACCAGCCACCCATGAGGACGGCTACTTTGCCGAATGCCGCCGGATCGGCGACGATGCGTTGGGGTATCTGCTGCATCTACGCGCTCCACAGTGATCAGGAATTAGCGATGAGCGATGAGGGGCAAGCCATCACGAACCAAATGCGCCGCCATAGCCCCGATGTCACCCGCCCCCATCATCAGCAACAAATCGCCATCGCGCAGCAAGCTGGGCAATGCTGCGGGCAAATCGGCGGTCTGTTCCACGAAAACGGGATCGACCTTGCCACGGGTGCGAATGGCCCGGCTCAGGCTGCGCCCGTCCGCGCCAGCAATAGGCTTTTCTCCCGCCGGATATACGTCCAGCAAAATCAGCGTGTCCACTTCGGAAAGCACCTGGGCGAAGTCGTCGAACAGGTCACGGGTGCGGGTAAAACGGTGTGGCTGGAAAGCCAGCGCCAGCCGCCGCTCTGGCCAGGCGCCGCGCACCGCTTCCAGCACCGCCTGAATTTCCCGGGGATGGTGGCCATAATCCTCCATCACCGCCACATGGCCGCCCTCAGGCAGGGGCAGTTCGCCATGCAGTTGAAACCGACGGCCAATACCCTGGAAATTCATGAGCGCCCGACGAATCGCTGTTTCCGACACCCCCAATTCGTGCGCAACCGCAATGGCGGCCAGGGCGTTCAGTACGCTGTATCGACCTGGCAGATTGAGCGTAATCGGTAACGGCTCGCGAAGATTCGGCAGATGAGCGAGAAACCGGGTGCGCAACCCTTCTCGCACGATGTCGCTCGCCCGTGCATCGCAATCTTCAGTAAACCCGTAACTCAACACCGGTCGGCTCAACTGGGGCAAAATCGCTCGCACCTGAGGATCATCAGCGCACAGCACCGCCAGTCCGTAGAAAGGCAGATGGTGCAGGAACTCCACGAAAGTTTCCCGCAACCGCTCGAAGTCGCCACCATAGGTCGGCAAATGGTCGGCGTCGATATTGGTGACGACCGCGATCATTGGCTGTAAAAACAGGAATGAAGCATCGCTTTCATCGGCCTCGGCCACCAAGTAGCGGCCTGCTCCCAGGCGGGCGTTCGCCCCCGCGCTGTTCAATCGCCCGCCGATCACGAAAGTCGGGTCCAGACCGCCCTCAGCCAGCAAACTGGTGATCAGACTGGTCGTGGTCGTCTTACCGTGCGTGCCGGCGATAGCGATGCCGTAACGGAATCGCATCAATTCAGCCAGCATTTCGGCGCGTGGCACCACGGGAATGCGCGCCGCTCGCGCTGCGGCTACCTCGGGATTGTCCTCAGCCACCGCGCTGGAAATCACGACGGCGTCGCAGCCGGCGACATGCTCCCTGGCGTGACCTGGACGGATGATCGCGCCCAACTGCGCCAGGCGCGCCGTCACTGCGCTGGCGCGCAGGTCGGAACCGGAGACGCTGTAGCCCAGGTTCAGCAAGACTTCGGCGATGCCGCTCATGCCAGCGCCACCGATGCCAACAAAATGTACATGGCGGATACGGCGCATATCGCGCCAAGCTTCCGGGATGGTGGCCAATACAGGTTTATCCATGCGATGAGTCGTCCAATGTTTTTGTCAGTACAAATCCAGGCAGGCTCGCGCCACTTGTTCAGCGGCGTCCACTTGGGCCAACCGTCGCGCCGCCTCCGCCATGTGTAATAGTCGACCACGGTCGCCCAACCGTTCTCGCAACAACGTCGCCAACCCTTCAGCAGTCAATTCCGCCTGTGGGCAAACCAGCGCGGCGCCATCCCGCTCCAGAAAGCGGGCGTTAGCGGTCTGATGGTCGTCCACCGCGAACGGGAACGGCACAAGGATCGCACCCACGCCGGCGGCCGCCAGTTCCGCAATCGTCAACGCTCCGGCCCGGCATAACACCAAGTCAGCCCAGCCATACGCTGCCGCCATATCTTCGATGAACGGCGTCAACCGCACCGTCACCCCTGCGACCCGATACGCCACCTCAGCGGCCTCGTGCAACTGACCGCCGGCCTGATGCCAGACCTCCGGTTGCTCACCATCCGCCAGCAACGCTAATGCCTGCGGAACGAGTTGATTCAGCGCCAGCGCACCCTGGCTACCACCCAACACCAGTAACCGACTGCGCCCCATTCGCCCGGCGAACCGTTCTGCCGGCGGCGGTAGTTCCGCGATAGACGTCCGCACCGGGTTGCCGACCGTCGTCGCCTGTCGTTCCGGGGCAAATGTTCCAGGGAAGGCTTCCATGACCCGCCGCGCCATCCGCGCCAGCCAGCGATTAGTCATTCCGGCAATGGCATTCTGCTCATGCACAACCAGTGGAATGCCAAGCAAGCGAGCCATAACGCCACCCGGGCCGCTGACGAACCCCCCCATGCCCAGCACCACGGGTGGGCGCAACCGCCGCAGAATTGCGCCAGATTGCCAGAGCGCCTGGCTGAGCATGACCGGCGTCAGCAAGCGCTGGCGCAGACTTTTCCCGCGCAATCCGGCAACGCCGATCCACTCCATCGGGATACCGGCTTTCGGCACCAAAGTCGCTTCCAGGCCACGCCGTGTGCCGATCCAGACGCAGGGCGCACCGTGCGCTCGCAACCGCTCCGCCACTGCCAGCGCCGGAAACACATGGCCCCCGGTGCCGCCTGCCATGATCAAAATGGGGCGTTTCATACTCATTCTGCATGCACCCCGCCGGCCCGTGTTTCCACGTCAATTCGCAGTAACAACGCCAGCGCCATACACATCACCACCAGGCTGCTGCCGCCGTAGCTCATCAGCGGCAACGTCAAGCCTTTGGTGGGCAATACCCCCATGTTGACACCCATATTGAACAGCGACTGGATACCGAACCACAGGCCGATTCCATAAGCCAACGAAGCCGAGAATTTCATGCCCATCCGCTCCGCTCGTTGGCCGATGTGGAACGCCCGCCAAACCAGCGTCATAAAGAGCGCAATAACGGTCAAAATACCGGCCAGACCCAATTCCTCGGCCAGTACGGCAAACAGGAAATCGGTATGAGCTTCCGGCAGATAGAACAATTTCTGTACGCTCTCGCCCAGTCCAACTCCGAACAGTTCGCCGCGACCGATGGCAATCAGCGAATGAATCAATTGATAGCCCTTGCCTAGGGGATCGTCCCAAGGATTGAGAAAACCCAACATTCTGTCTTGGCGATAGGGCGAGGACAGAATGAGCATTGCCATGACCACTAACGTGCCAAACACCAGCGTCCCAAACTGCCGGAGGTTGACGCCCGCCAGAAAAACCATGCCCATTGTGGTGGCCATGAGCACCACGACGCTGCCAAAATCCGGCTCCAGCAATAGCAGCACCGCCAACACCGCCAGCACCGCCATCGGCCGCAATAACGCCAACGCCGAGGTGCCAAAGTCCGCCGTTCGCAACTCTGCGCTGTGCCGTTTGAGATAACTGGCGATGTAGATCAACGTGAACAACTTGGCCAGCTCCGAAACCTGAATATTGATCGGACCGAGACCAATCCAGCGCATACTGCCGTTCACTTCCTTGCCGACGCCTGGAATCAGCACCAGCACCAGCAGACCCATCGCCGCAACCAGCAGCATCGGCCCCATGCGCCGCCAGCGGGTCATGGGAACCTGGAAAACCAATGCCGCCGCCAGCAAACCCAACAACGCGAATGCCCCCTGGCGAATCAGGAAATAAAACGGCTGACCCGTCTGACGATCCGCGATGGGCATCGAGGCCGAAGCCACTATCAACAGCCCCAGCGCCAGTAACAACAAGCCAGAAATTAGTGTCCAGGGGTCAGGAAATGGCAGGGCCGATCGACCCTCGCCGGCCGGCGGCAGCGCCTCTGATTGATCGCGATGCAGTATGGCGACGTTTAACATGGCGCAAGCCTTCGCACCGCTTCCGCGAATACCGCGCCGCGCTCTTCGTAACCACTGAACATATCGAAACTGGCGCAGGCGGGTGAAAGCAACACGCTGTCACCGACTTGCGCCAGTTCCGCCGCCCGCGCCACGGCTTGCGCCAGATCAGCGGCTGAATGCAATGGAATGCGGTCGCCCAGCGCAGCGGCAATTAATGGCGCATCGCGTCCGATCAGCACCACTGCCCGCGCTTTATCCATCAGCGCCGCCCGCAGGGGCGTAAAATCCTGGCTCTTGCCATCGCCACCGGCGATTAGCACCACCGGACCCGGCAGGCCGCGCACCGCTGCCACGGTTGCGCCAACATTGGTGCCTTTGGAATCATCGAACCAGCGCACACCCGCCCGTTCCCGCACCAGAGTCGTGCGGTGCGCCAAGCCGGTAAACTCCCGCAGCGCCGCCAACATCCCTGCCTGAGGCAGGCCGAGCGCATGGCCCATCGCCAGCGCCGCCAACGCGTTGGCCAGGTTATGATCACCGCTGATTTTCAGTTCGGCAGCAGCGATCCAGCGCTCCCGGCCCCGCCCTAACCAGGTTTCACCGCCTTCCCGCCACAAACCGAAGTCGCTTTCGCCCGGTTCCTCAAGCGTAAAACGCAACACATCACGTCCCGGCTCGACCATCCTCATCACGACTGGATCGTCAGCATTGACCACCATCACTCCATGGCCCCGGAAAATACGCTGCTTGGCGGCGATGTACTCCTCCAGGCTGTCGTAGCGATCCATATGATCGGGACTGATATTGAGAACGGTCGCCACCCGCGCATTTAAGCTATGCGTCGTTTCCAACTGGAAGCTCGACAATTCCAGCACATACAAATCAGGCGCGGCCCCTCGGCGCGCGCCCTCAGTCTGCAACCACAATTCCAAAGCGGGCTTTCCCAGATTGCCGCCGACCGCCGCCTGAACCCCGGATCGTTCGGCCATCAATCCGAGCAGCGTCGTCACCGTGCTTTTACCGTTCGAACCGGTGATCGCTGCAATGGGAACTGCCGTCAACTGGGCCAGCCATTCGATGTCGCCATCCACAGGAACGCCGCGCGCTGCCGCTTCAGCAATCACTGGCGTCTTCACCGATACGCCAGGACTGACCAGCAACCGCGCTGCGCTGGAAAACGCTGCCGGGTCGAATCCTCCCAGATGGAAAGGCGCATCGGGACATTTCGCCCGCAGCGCCGCCAGGCCCGGTGGTTCGGCGCGACTGTCAGTCACCGCGAAAGTTATGCCCAACGCCTTCAGCGCCCATGCCGCCGACAGCCCGCTTTTGCCCAATCCGACGATCAATGTCATCCCTTGCAACGACAGCATCCAACCCCCTCTCTTGATCCGCCTGACGCCTGACCGGTTACCGGATCTTCAGCGTCGCCAATCCGATCAACACCAGAATGACGGTGATAATCCAGAAGCGCACGATCACCCGTGGTTCTGGCCAGCCCTTGAGTTCGAAATGGTGATGCAAAGGCGCCATGCGGAAAATCCGCCGTCCGGTCAATTTGAACGAGGCAACCTGGAGAATCACCGATACAGTCTCCATGACGAATATTCCGCCCATCACAAACAGCACCAACTCCTGGCGCACCGCCACTGCGAGCGTCCCCAGGGCCGCGCCCAGCGCCAGCGCGCCGACATCGCCCATGAACACTTGAGCGGGATAGGCATTGAACCAGAGAAATCCCAGCCCGGCCCCGACCAACGCTCCACAGAACACCATCAGTTCACCAACGCCGGGCACTGCTGGGATGCCCAGATAGTCCGCGAAAATCCGATTGCCCGAGGCATAACAGAACACCGCCAGCGCACCAGCCACCATGGTGGTTGGCATAATCGCCAGTCCATCCAGCCCATCAGTCAGATTGACAGCGTTGCTGGAGCCGACGATGACCAAATAGGTCAACGGAATGAACAGCCAGCCGAGATTGATCGCTACATTTTTAAAGAAAGGCACGATCAGCTCGGTTTCCACCGGCGCCTGGGCAGTGAAGTACAGCAACAGCGCCGCCGACAGCCCGGCGATGGACTGCCAGGAATACTTGGCCCGCGCTGACAGCCCCTTGGAATTGCGCAGAACCAGTTTCTTGTAATCATCCAGCCAGCCAATAGCTCCAAACGCCAGGGTGGTGAGCAGTACGATCCAGACATAGCGGTTACGCAGATCCGCCCACAACAAAGTGGAGACGGCAATGGCGACCAGGATCAGCGCCCCACCCATGGTCGGGGTGCCGGCCTTGGAGAAATGACTCTTAGGACCATCGTCCCGAATGTGCTGGCCGATTTGATAGTGGCTCAACCGCCGAATCATGATCGGCCCGACGATCAGGGAAATCAGTAGCGCCGTCAAAACGCCCAGAATCCCGCGCAGCGTCAAGTATTGAAAAACGTTGAAGCCCCGGTAAACATGGTCTGTGAGCCATTGCGCCAGCAATACCAGCATCAGTCATGTCCTCCCGGTTCCCTGGAAAATTCACCCGGCGCCGCCAGCGCCAAGACAACACGTTCCATACGCATTCCGCGTGAACCTTTCACCAGCACCAAGGGCGGCTCACCGCCGGTTTTGATCCCGTGATCCAGTGCTGCTAACAAGGTTTCCATGGTCGCAAAGTGTTCTCCGCCACAGCCAAACGCCTGAACCGCCGCCCGGCTGTGTTCGCCCAAGGCGTACAACCGCTCGAATCCGGCCGCCCGCGCCTCCTGTCCCGATTGCGCGTGCAAGGCGTCCGCCGTTGGCCCCAGCTCCCACATATCGCCCAACACCAGCCATTTATGGCCCAGCTCTGCGCTGACCGCCTGCAACGCTGCTGCCAGCGAAGCGGGATTCGCGTTGTAGGCGTCGTGAATTACCACGCCGCCGTGCCGGCCCGACAAGCGCTGCATCCGTCCACCCACGCCGCGCAGGCTTTCCAATCCCTGACGCACCTCGGTCAGCGTCGCGCCGACGGTCAGCGCCGCTGCTGCCGCCGCCAGGGCGTTACGGACATTGTGCCGGCCAGGTACGGGCAGGCGTATCTCAACCTGGCCGGCGTCAGTCACGAGTCGGAAGTGGTTGGTCATGGCGTCCAGAAGTTGGCCGCTGATCGTCGCCAATTGATCCAACCCGAAATCGACGATCCGCCGTCCTGGATTCAGGTCCAGCCAATAATCAGCATACCGATCGTCACGGTTGATGATCGCAGCGCCATTCGGTCCAAGCCCTTGAAAAATCTCACCCTTACCCCGCGCCACTCCCGCTACATCGCCGAAGCCTTCCAGATGGCAGGGACCCGCATTGTTGATGATCGCTACATCCGGTCGCGCCAAATCGGTGAGATAGGCAATCTCGCCGGGATGATTGGCGCCCATTTCGATCACGGCATAAGCGTGTTCACCATTGAGCTGCAACAGCGTCAGCGGAACGCCGATGTCGTTGTTGAGATTGCCTTCGGTGGCCAACACCGGCCCTCGCACACGCAGAATGGCGGCGATCATCTCTTTCAGCGTGGTCTTGCCGTTGCTGCCGGTTAACGCGATCAGCGGACGACGGAAACGGGAACGCCACGTCGCCGCCAGTTGACCCAGCGCCAGCCGGGTATCCGCGACGCGCAGTTGCGGCAACGGATCATCCACAGGCTGACTGACCAGTGCTGCACATGCGCCTCGCTCACGGGCGACCGCGACAAAATGATGTCCATCAAAGTTCGGCCCGATTAGCGCGACAAACAGTGCGCCGGGCAGCAACTGGCGGGTATCGGTGCTGACCGCAGTAAAAAAAGCGGCGTCATCGCCGGACCACTCGCCGTTCAACCTGGCAGCCGCTTCCTGCAAACGCAGTGGTAGAAAAGCGTCACTCATTCAAGCGGCCTCATTTTGGGAAAAATTAAGAAATTCATTCACCACTTCACGGTCGCTGAACGTAAATCGCTTCGTCCCGATGATTTGGTAGTCCTCATGGCCCTTACCCGCGATGAGTACGATGTCGTCGGCGCTGGCTCCAGCCAGGGTGTGAAAAATGGCCGCGCGGCGATCTCGAATGACCGTCGCCGCTTCGGGATACTGCATCCCGGCCAGAATGTCGCTGACGATGCGCTCCGGGTCTTCGGTGCGCGGGTTGTCATCGGTCACGATGACCCGGTCAGCCCACTGCTCCGCCGCTGCGCCCATCAAGGGCCGCTTGCCAGGGTCGCGGTCACCGCCGCAACCAAAGACGCACCACAGACCATGGCGTCCCCCATGTTCCCGCAACGTGCTTAATACCTGCTCCAGAGCGTGAGGTGTATGCGCGTAGTCCACCACGATCAATGGTTGGCCAGCCTGGCCGCCCAACCGTTCCATCCGCCCCGGCACGGTCGCGGTCCGCGCCAACCGGGTTAACGCTTCATCAAACGGTATCTCCAGCGCCAGCAACGTGGCCAGCATAGCCAACAGGTTACTGGCGTTGAAGCGCCCCAGAAGTCCGGCTTGCAATTCGCCATGACCCCAGGAGGATTGAATCTGCAAGCGCAAACCCGTCCGGGTCAGCTCCAGTTGCTCTCCCCAAACCCACCGCGCTAATGATGTTAACCGCTGGCCGAGACCATAAGCGACAACGCCATATTGCCCCTGCGCCTCAACCGCCAGGCGCTGGCCGAAGGCATCGTCCAGATTCAACACTGCCCAGCCGGGTCGCTGTTCGGTAAACAACTGGCGTTTGGCTGCTGCATAAGCATCCAGCGTTCCGTGATAGTCCAAATGATCGCGACTGAGTTGCGTCAACACCGCTGCAGCGAACGCAACACCGTTGACCCGGCCCTGGTCGAGGGCATGTGAGGACACTTCCATCGCTGCATACCGCTGACCCTGCGCAACCAGCCCCGCTAGCCAGCGCTGCACGGTCAACGGATCGGGGGTGGTGTGCAACGAAGGCTCAGTTTGGCCGTGAACGCCGACGCCCAATGTGCCCAGAATGCCGCACGACCCGGTTTCTACATCACTCAAGGCCTGAGCGAGAAAGTGGACGCACGAGGTCTTGCCGTCGGTGCCGGTGACGCCGACCACGCGCAGCGACCGGGAAGGTTCACCGTAGAACCGGCTGGCGATCCACCCGATCTTTCGCCGCAATTCCGCCACCGCCAACAGCGGCAATGAGTCGTCAATGGGTAATGAACCCTCCCAAGGGGGTTCCCAAACGACCGCCATCGCGCCCGCAGCCTTGACCGCCGTCAGAAACTCCAACCCATGCCGTTGTCCACCGCGCACCGCGAAAAAAAGGTCGCCCGGCTGTACGCTCCGGCTGTCGGTCGCCAAACCCACTACTGCCAAATCTGTCCAAGGCGCCGGAACTTCGGCGAAATCCGCCAGCAGTGCGCTAAGGGAAAATGGCGGCGCTGGGTTCATGGCTTGGTCGCCCCCACTGGCAGATCTACTCCAGCGATTTTCATGCTGGGCATATCATCGGGCGTGATATTCAAAATACGCAGTACTTCACCCATGGTCGCGCCGAATACCGGGGCTGCCACCGCGCCGCCGTAGTACACGCCGCCCTTGGGTTCATCGATGATAATCACCATTACCAGGCGAGGGTCGCTGGCCGGAACCATGCCAGCGAACAAGGAAAGGTAACGGCTGCGGGCGTAGCGGCCGCCGATGGATTTGTGCGAAGTGCCCGTTTTACCGGCCACCCGGTAACCGGGTACTGTCGCTTTAGCGCCGGTTCCTTGCTGGGTTGTGGCCTGCTCCAGCATTGCCCGCATCTGCGCCGCGGTCTTTTTGGACATCACTCGCAGTTCCTGATCGGGCTTCAACAGCTCATCACGTTTCAGCAACGTCAAGGGTCGCCGAACGCCATCCGCCGCCAGAACCGTGTAGGCCTGGGCCAGTTGCAGCATATTGACAGACAGCCCGTAACCAAACGAATGGTTGGCGTGACCGATTCCGCCGCCCCACTTTTTGAAATGCCGCAGTACGCCGGGTTGCTCGCCGACCAGCCCCAAACCGGTCAGCGCGCCGAAACCGAGATCCTTATAAAACTTCCACAACTGTTCTGCGGGCAACGATAGCGCCATTTTGCTGGTGCCGATGTTGCTGGATTTAATGATGACATGAGTCACGTCGATGAGGCCGTAACTGTGGACGTCGCGCACCAGATTGCGGCCAACACGGAACGGCCCCCGGGTATCCACGGGGGTGGTAGGCGTCCACTTGCCACTTTCCAAAGCCATAGCAACGGAAAACGGTTTCATCGTCGAACCCGGTTCGTAGGCGTCCGCCACCGCCCGGTTGCGAAAAAGATCGCTTTCCAGTGCATTACGGTTGTTCGGATTGCCTGCCGGTTGACTGACCAGCGCCAGAATTTCGCCAGTTTTAACGTCCACAATCACTGCTGCGCCGCCACTGGCCTTATGCTGAATGAAGGCCGCCTTCAAGGCGCGGTAGGCGTGATATTGCAAACGCCGGTCGATACTGAGCGTCAGTTTCTGGCCGGGTTGCGGGGGCTGAAGGCTCTCCACATCCTGAACAATCCGCCCCAGCCGATCCTGGATCACCCGCTTCTGGCCGGGGACGCCACGCAACTGGCTGTCGAAGACTTTTTCCAGCCCCTCCTGACCCTCATCTTTGATATCGGTGAAGCCCAGCAAATGCGAGGTGACTTCGGCATCTGGGTAATAGCGGCGGTATTCGCGCTGGGAATGCACGCCTGGAATACCCAGTTGCAAAACCTGCCCGGCCGTGTCAGGTGGCAGACGCCGGCGTAAGTAAACGAATCCGCGAAGTTTTTTTTCCGTTTGGCGCCGTTCGACATCCGGCGCCAACTTGCTCTCCAGCTCCGCTGTGGTCATACCCAGCGCCGCCGCTAATTGCGGCCATCGGGCGCGCTGTTCCAGCAAATCTTTCGGCTCAGCCCAGATTGAATCCACCGGTGAGCTGACCGCCAGAGGTTCACCGTTACGGTCAACGATCATACCCCGGTGCGCCGGCACTTCGACCTTTCGTAGAAACCGCCCATCACCTTGTTCTTGGAGAAAATCTTTGTTAATCAATTGCAGATAAGCAGCACGCGCCACCATGCCGGTCGCCGCTGCGCCCATTAGGACCAACACCAGACCCATGCGAGTGATCGTGCAGGCGGACGCCCACAGTCGATGCCACCACGCGCTTTCTTCCCGCCTTGGGCGCCTCAAGATTCGGCTTAACGATCTACTGGTTCTATTCATCAAGGTGTGATGTACAACACTTCGCCAGGGTCCGGGATCAACATGTTCAAGCGCGTCCGTGCTCTTTCCTCAACGGCGATCTCCGTCACCAGCGTACTTTGCTCCAGTTGTAATAATTCCCATTCGATTTCGAGCTGGTCGCGCTCCGTTTGCAGCTTCTGCCATCCAATAAAGAGCTGCCGGTTGGCGTGATGGGTGTAAACCAGACCCACCCCGGAACTGAGCACTGCTATCGTCAACACGACGATCTGCCAAAAAGAACTGTTCATGCTAGCCGCTCCGCTACCCGCAGGATGGCGCTGCGCGCGCGCGGATTGGCGGCGATCTCCGCAGCGTTTGGCCGCACGATCCGGCCGATCAGGCGCAGGGTCATACCTGTGGGCCGGCCCATCACCGGCAAGTCCCACGGCAATTCCCGCCCATGGGCCTGCTCACGCATGAACTGCTTGACCACTCGATCCTCCAGGGAATGAAAACTGATCACGACCAATCGTCCACCTGGGGCCAGCGCCCGAACAACCTGTGGCAAGACGGCCTGTAACTCACCCAACTCATTGTTAATCTTTATGCGAATCGCTTGAAACGTGCGGGTCGCTGGATGCTTACCGGGTTCACGAGTCGGGACTGCCGTGGCGATGATCTCTGCCAGTCGCGCTGTTGTTTCAATCGGCGCTTGCTGGCGAGCGACGACGATGGCTCGAGCAACTCGCCGGTAAAACCTTTCCTCACCGAACTCCGCCAGCACCTGAGCCAGTTCCGTTTCACCGACCCGCGCCAGCCAGGCGGCGGCGCTCAGACCCACTGTCGGGTCCATCCGCATATCCAATGGCCCGTTGCGTGTGAAACTGAAACCGCGTTCTGGATCGTCCATCTGTGGCGACGACACGCCCAGATCCAACAGCACCCCATTCACCTGACTGATCCAATCCCGTTCGGCCAGCACTTCAGCCAACCGGCTGAACGGCGCCCGGACAAAGGAAAACCGGGGATCGCTGCCGAAACGGACGTTTGCCCATTCCGCTGCCGGGTCCCGGTCTAACGCCAGCAACCGCCCCTCAGGGCCAAGCCGCTCCAGAATTGCCTGAGCATGACCACCCCGGCCCAATGTGCCATCGACATAACGCCCATCGGGACAGACCGCCAACCCAGCCAATGCCTCAGCCGGCAACACGGGCTGATGCGGTAGGGAATGCACAGCATCTAGCCTGTTCAAAACGCCAGCGAATCCAGATCAGGCAGGGGTTCGCCATCATCATCATCCCCATGACCCGCCAACAGCGCTTCGCGCCAGTCCTGCCAAGACGTCTCGTTCCAGATTTCAAATTTATTGCCCTGCCCCACCAACACCGCTCGCTTGTCCAGATTGGCAAACTCCCGCAGGGGGGCCGGCAACAGAATCCGGCCACTGGCATCCATACCGCACTCTTCCGCATGGCCCAACAACAGTCGTTTCAGGGCGCGGGCGCGGGCGTTGACGCTGGAAATCCGAATGAGTTGCCGCTCGACCTCTTCCCATACCGGCAGCGGATAAAGCAGCAGGCAACGGTCGCGGTCGACTGTCAGGATCAGTTGGCCGTCGGCGGCGTCCAGCAAATGCTGGCGGTAACGAACCGGTATCGATAGTCGACCCTTAGCGTCTAATGCCAGCGAATTGATACCCCGGAGCAATCCTGCCCTCCTCTGATGCCAGGGCGCCCGTGCGTCCCACTTTCCCCCACTTTTCGCCACTAACTATAGGTAGGCAAGCCCGGCACTGTCAAGAAAATCCACAGGGCGGTTTTTTTAAAAAGACTTTAGATATAATCAGTTAAATTTTTATTTAATTTTTTAGTTAAAATAACCTGGTCAAAAACCGTTCGGGAGTCGCTCGCATGACGCCTTGTTAAAGTCGCAACAAGCAGGTACTTTCATGGCTTTCATGGTTCGCCACTGATCCTCCATGCATACCCTATTCAACCTATTTTTGGATATCTGCCTGTTTCGCAAAGGCCCAAAGGATGTGCCAGCCTCGGCAGCGCTGTTAAAAGCTTGCCTGCTGGCCTATGGCCTTTCTGGCCTACTGGTTTTAATCCTCAGCACCCCCGCGCCGGTGGCCCTCTTACAAATCCTCCTGGATTTAATGTTGTTGAGCGGATTACTGCATCTGGCGCTGATCGCACGCCGGCGCCCCCAACGCTTCGAGCAAACGCTCAGCGCCTTGACCGGCACCGGTTCCCTGATGGCCCTGCTGGCGCTGCCGTTGATGAGCTGGATTATCCACCAGTCACCGAGTGGCGCTGCCGCATTGCCATCAGCGCTGCTGCTGGCGCTGATGGTGTGGAGCATCGCTATCATGGCGCATATTCTGCGCCATGCCTTTGAAACATCGATTTGGGTGGGAGCGCTATATGCTATTGGCTACACCTTTTTATCTTGGACGCTGACCGGCTGGATCAGCGCAGACGGCGGCTGACCCCCCTCATTCGGTAGATGCCTCATGCACATTCATATTCTCGGTATTTGCGGCACGTTCATGGCCGGGGTCGCCCTGCTGGCCCGCGCTGCCGGACACACGGTTTCCGGTTGCGACGCCAGCGTTTATCCACCGATGAGCACCCAACTGGCCGAAGCTGACATCGCATTGCGGGAAGGCTACGATCCAGAGCAATTGGCAGAGTTTCAACCGGACATGATCGTGGTCGGCAATGTGATGAGTCGGGGCCGGCCCATCATCGAGGAGTTGCTGAACCGTGATTGGCCCTATGCTTCTGGGCCAGCTTGGCTGGCGGATCATGTGCTGCGTGGTCGACAGGTGATGGCCGTCGCCGGTACGCACGGCAAGACCACGACCAGCAGCCTGTTGGCCTGGATTTTGGAGTATGCCGGATTGGAGCCGGGTTTTCTGATCGGCGGAATTCCCGCCAATTTCGGCCAATCCGCGCGACTGGGTGCGGCGCCATTCTTCGTGGTGGAAGCGGATGAATATGACACGGCATTTTTCGACAAGCGTTCCAAGTTTGTCCACTACCAGCCTCGCACGTTGATTTTGAACAATCTGGAATTCGACCACGCCGACATCTTCCCTGATCTGGCGGCGATCCAGCGGCAGTTTCATCATCTGCTGCGCACGGTGCCCGGTTCCGGGCTGATCGTCGCCAACGGGCAAGACGCCCATCTGGCCGAAGTACTGGCCATGGGCTGCTGGACACCGGTCGAACGGTTTGGCGCTGGCGACTGGGAAGCGCGGGCGATGGTCCCTGATGGCAGTGCTTTCGAGGTGTACTTCCAAGGCCAACGGCACGGTCAGGTCACTTGGACGCAGTTGGGCGTACACAGTGTCCACAATGCGCTGGCCGCCATGGCCGCCGCCCGCCAGGCGGGCGTGTCGGTGGCGACGGCTATCGAGGCGCTGCGAGATTTTCAGGGGGTCAAGCGGCGGCTGGAAGTGCGTGGCGCGGTCAACGGCGTCACGGTCTACGATGATTTCGCCCACCATCCTACCGCGATTGCCGCCACGCTGGCGGGATTACGCGCCCGCGTCGGCGACCAGCCGATCATCGCGGTGTTGGAGCCGCGCTCCAATACCATGAAAATGGGCGTGTTCAAGGACAGTCTTGCCCCCGCACTGGCCGACGCTGATGCGGTGGTGTTGTATCAGGCGCCGGATCTGGGCTGGAATCTCGCTGCGGTAGTAGCGGCGCTCGGTTCACGCGGGCAGGTCTGCCATACGTTGGATGAAACCCTGTCCGCCATTCAAGCCCAGGCTCAGCCGGGAACTCAGGTCTTAATCATGAGCAATGGCGGCTTTGGCGGCATTCATGAACGATTGATAGGGACTCTGCAAGCGACTGCCATCAGTACCTGAAAAGCCTGTCAATCTCCCGACCTCGATGCTCCCATCCACTCCCCGCCCTATCATCCTTGGCATGACCGGCGCATCCGGCGCCGACTACGGCCTGCGCTTGCTGCAATGTCTGTTGGAGGCGGGCTGGCCGGTGCAACTGTTGCTGTCCAAAGCGGCGCAGATCGTCATTTCCATGGAAACCGATTTGCGCTTGCCCGGCCGACCCCGCGACATACAGCGGGTTCTGGCCGAGCGCTACCCTTGTGAACCTGGCCAGTTGCGCGTTTACGGCCAGGATGAATGGACCGCGCCGCCGGCCAGTGGCTCAGCACTGACACAGGCGATGGTCGTCTGTCCCTGCACCACCGGCGCGCTCGCCGCCATCGCCAACGGTAACAGCGACAATCTGCTGGAACGGGCTGCTGATGTGAGCCTCAAAGAAGGACGCCCACTGATTTTGGCGGTGAGAGAAACGCCGCTGTCAGTAATTCACCTGGAAAACATGTTGCGACTGGCTCGCGCTGGCGCGATTATTCTCCCAACCAACCCGGGTTTCTATTATCGACCCACGACCGTCGCGGAATTGGTCGATTTCATCGTGGCCAGGATTCTCGACCGACTGAGCATCCCGCATACCTTGTTGCCGCGCTGGGGCGAGGAACCCGATCCCGAGGCGAAGGCCGAGTGAATACAATCCAGGAACTGCCACTGTTCCCGCTCAACACTGTCCTGTTTCCCGGCGGTGTCATGCCGTTGCGGATTTTTGAAACCCGCTATGTCGATATGGTCAGCTTCTGCCTGCGCGCTGATGCCGGATTTGGCGTGGTGGCGATCCACCAAGGCCATGAAATCGGTGGTCAGCCCGTCAGCATCCATCCGGTTGGCACCCTAGCGCGCATCGTCGATTTTGACCCCCTGGATGATGGGCTGCTTGGCATCACCTGCCTGGGCGTACAACGGTTGCGTGTGGTCGGTCATCGCGTTCAGCCCGATCAACTGCTGCTGGGTCAAGTCCAGTGGCTGGCCGACGACCCACAACAATCTCCCGCTCACAGTCACGAACCGCTGATTCGTGTCCTGCGCGATTTGCTGGACAGCGAGGAATTGGCGCCACAGACCCGATTTTTCGCCCCAGACTGGACAGACGCCGCCTGGATCGGCAATCGACTGGCGGAAGTACTGCCACTGCCGTTGGCCGTTCGTCAAGCCTTGCTGGAAATGACCGAGCCTCGGCAACGGTTGGATATTCTGCTGGGCCTGTTTCAGGAGCGACGCACGACATGACTGCCCCCATTCGCCGCGAACGGTTTGACCTTCACGCCGCAGGTCATCGCCTGCAGGCTGAACGCCTCACTCCGTCTCATGATGCCGCCGCCAGTCCTACCCTGGTTTTCCTGCATGAAGGGTTGGGCAGCATCAGTCAATGGGGCGCTTTTCCGGCGCAATTATGCGCCCAGACCGGCCTGCCGGGACTGGTCTATGATCGTTGGGGGTATGGCCGTTCCGAGGCGCTGACCGGCTCACGTCCCGACGACTACCTGCATTGGGAAGCGGAAAACAGCCTCCCGGAAGTGCTGGCAGTCAGCGGTATTATCGAACCGCCTATTTTGTTCGGCCACAGCGATGGCGGTTCCATTGCCCTGCTATTTGCTGCGGCCTATCCTGAACAAGCCCACGCTGTGATCAGCGAAGCCGCGCATGTCTTTATTGAGGAAATCTGCCTGGCCGGCATCCGCCGCGCCGGCGACGCCTATGCACAGGGCGCATGGCGCGCCGGTTTGCATCGCCACCACGGCGATTCTGTCGATCTCATATTTCGGGGTTGGCATGACACCTGGCTGCGACCCTCTCGCCGTCACTGGAATATTGAAGCCGTACTGGGCCAAGTTCTCTGCCCGACGCTGATCATTCAAGGCGAAGATGATGAATACGGTTCTCGCGCCCAAGTGGATGCCATCGCCGCCGGCGTCGCTGGTCCGACTGAAATCCTGTGGCTACCCGGTTGTGGCCATGCGCCCCATCATCAATCGCGAGAGGCCGTATTGGATATTGCTGCAAACTTCATTAACGGGGTCTGCTCTAATATCGAACATTGACGTTTTACAACCATCGAACCCTGGCTAAAAAATCAGGAAACTGCTATGTCCGAATTCCTCGAACCGACTCCGGCCAACTCGCCGGCTTCCCCGCCGCAGAGTCTGTTGCGACGGCTTTTCCGCCCGGTGGATATCGGGTTTCTGCTAATGATCGCACTGGCCTGGATCGGCGCTGTTTATACGACCTTCAACGTGGAAAGCAGTCGTTGGTATTGGCAATGGCTGATCCCAATTTTTGGCCTGATTTGCATCATCACGCAGTGGTATCATGCCGAATCGACGCTGAAGACTCGAACGATTATGGTGGCGCGCCAGCTCTTGCATTGGGGCGCGGTACTGTTGATGACTTTTCTGGTGTTCATGGCGTCCGGCCAGAATGCCTATATCGATACCTTGGATGACCGGCAGGCCAGTTTTGTTTTGATGTACACCCTGACGCTAAGCACTTTTCTGGCAGGTGTCTACTTTGATTGGCGGCTGTGTGTAGTCGCGGTGTTTCTGATCATTAGCGCTATCGTCAATGTCGTTCTGTCCAACACTGCGCCGTTGCTAGTGTGGATGGGGGGTATTGTGATCGTTGTCTATCTGCTCGGTGACTGGGGGTACAATCGCTGGCTGGCGCAGCGCGCCCGTCAAGACTGAGCCGTCCCCCGGGGCGGTTTGGAGATCAACACCTAACTCGCGGCCAAGCCGCACCTGACGCTCTCCCTGTTGGAGATTATTTCCGATTACAGCCTCTAAGGAGGATGTCCATGCTAAAGAAATCGCGCTTTGCAACAACGTTGCTGCCACTGAGCCTAGCAGTGAGCCTGTCCGGCTGGACAGTCGCCCAAGCCGCTGAAACTGCGCCACCCGCCGCTCCGGCTGCGGCAACGTCACCGGCTCAAATCGACCTCAAATTTCCCGACGGCGAGAACTGGTCCCCGGCCACTGAGCGGGAAAAAATGGCTTATTTGCTCGGCATCCGGGATATGGCGGCGGCGGAATACCAACTGACTGGCCCTAACCCCAAGAAGCGCACCCTGGTCGCCAAGTGGGTTAAGGCATTGGATGGCATGACTCTGCGGCAGATTATGGAAACCGTGGACGCTTACTACAAGGCCAATCCCGATAAGCAAAAGCAAACGGTATTCGAGGTCGTCTGGTTCCAAATGGTCGAACCCAAAGCCGGCAACCTGACCAAGGCGAATTGAAGAGGATTAACTATATGAAGAAGATCGTTTTCTTACTGGCAATTCCCGCTGTGGCGCTGAGTGTGGGCTGCACCAATATGACACCTACGGAGCAAAGCACCCTGAGCGGCGCAGCCATCGGCGCCGTCGGCGGCGCAGCCATCGGCGGTCTGACCGGTGGCAACGCCGGGGTCGGCGCACTCATCGGTGGCGCCGCTGGCGCGGTCGTCGGCAATATCCATGGCCAGAACCAGGAACAAAAACGCAGACGTTGAGTTAGGCGGATAGGGAGGTTTTCCTGTCCACTACTTCCCTATCCACTCTTCTCGACATCATGGCGCAACTCATCGGCTGCGCCCCGTAATAAGCCAAACAGCCACTTCACTCCAACGCAGTCGTAATCCTGGCGCGGCCATTTGAAATAGCCGCCGCAACTCTGGCGAAATTCACAGGCCCGGCATTCTTCGCTAACCGCCAGAACCTGCTCCATCCAGACCTCCAGTCCGGCATCGAGTGCGACCGTTATCGCAACCTTGGCTAATCGCCCATACAGTGACTCGACGCCATCATCGGCGACATAGCGTAACCATGCAGGATCTTCATCCAAAATAGCCCAGAGCGGCGCGGGTTCCTGATGATAAAACCCCAATAGCGCACCCTGAAAATAGTCTACCGGGTAAGCAACGGTCGGTTGGTGCAGATAAAATTCCAGCACCGACGCAAGTTCCTCAATCAACGCCGGCGTGGGCTGGCCTGGCTCCAGCCGCACCGCGAAATCCAGCGCCAGCGCCACCTTCACGGCATCGGCGAAGCCTGGACGAACGGCAATGACCACCCGCACCGGATGCTGATCGAGAAGATTGACATGCTGATACAGCAACGGAAATTCGGCGGCGGGATCAGCCATCATCAATTCCACCGGCAGGCCGGGCATCCAGGCATTCAGCGGCTCGGAATCCGCTTCCAGAGACAGGAGTTGCACTGCGACGATTTGCGTTGGATCTTCTGCTGACAGTGCAGCCACCAGTGCGCTCGGCTCGCCTGTGCGAATGATCAGCCGCCTCGTCCGGCAATTTGGCAGGCAATGCAAAGGAATGTTATGCAGCAGTTCGTTCATGGGCAGGGTTCAATAGCGATTGACCCAACTGCCACCGCCCCAACCGGGGCCATTGTACCAGCCCCCATGGTTGTGCCAAGGCCGGTTGTACCAGCCGCCAGGCCGATTGTACCAGCCTGGCCCCCAGCCGCCAGGCCGGTTGTACCAACCGCCGGACCGGTTAGACCAGCCCGGTCCCCAACCCCAACCGCCCCGGAAATTTACCCAACTACCCTTGCCGCTATCGCGGTTGGCCCAGCCCCAGGCTTTGACCTCACGCCCGGGGGCCAACAGCCCGCCCAAAACGACACCGCCGATCACAGCCTTTGACCATTTGCCCAGGCCCAGCAGAAAATTTCGGCGCTCATGCTGTTCAGGCTCTATGTTCCCGGCATCATGCGTCCGGGATGCGCGTTCTTGATCAGTCATAACGATTCTCCTTCGCCTTGGTATCGCCATTAAAATTTGACATACACTGTCTGAAATTTCCCTGAATATTCACATTGCGGTCCTTTGCCATGCTCAATTTCAAGCTATTTCAGCGCTCAATTCACAGGATACTCGTCTTGCTAGCGCTGATTAGCACCCTGCTGACTGTCTATATCGTCCCAACCGCCGGCGCCGCGCAGGATCGCCCCCGCATCGGCCTGGTGCTAGGCGGCGGCGGCGCCCGTGGCATGGCTCATGTGGGGGTGATCAAAACGCTGGAGGAAATGCGCATTCCCATTGATTGCGTCACCGGGACCAGTATGGGTTCGATCATTGGCGGGCTGTATGCATCCGGCATGACGCCAGCGGAAATGGAGAAAGCCCTGGCGCGGATTGACTGGCCGGAAGTTTTCAAAGATGGGCCACCGCGCACCGACCTGCCACTTCGCACTAAGCAGGAACAACGGGTATTGATCAATGCCTCAATCGGCTTGAATCGCAGCGGCGTTCAACTACCTAAGGGTCTGCTGGAAGGTCAAAATTTGTTGCTGTTGTTGGAAGAGTTGTCGCTGCCAGCCGCAGGCGTCCGCGATTTCGACAAACTACGGCTTCCCTACCGGGCGGTAGCGACCGATTTAGCCACCGGCGAGCCGGTCGTCCTGGGGTCGGGGGATCTGGCCCTGGCGATGCGCGCTAGCATGTCCATCCCTAGCGCCCTGGTTCCGGTGCATCTGGACGGCAAATTGCTGGTGGATGGCGGGGTCGCTAATAACCTGCCGATCGACGTTGTCCGCAAGCTTTGCCGCCCGGACGTGATCATCGCCGTGGAGGTGGGTGCGCCGCTGGCGCCGGCTAGCGAACTGAACTCAGTGCTGTCCGTTACCAATCAACTCACGACCATCTTGACCGTGCGCAATGTCGTAGAACAGGTCAAGACTTTGAGTAAGAAAGATATCTTTATCACGCCCGATTTGCACGATGTGTCCAGTCTCGACTTTCATCGTTCTCCAGACGCCGTTCGCTTCGGTTATATCGCCGCTCAAAGTCTAAAGAGCGATTTGAGCCGGTTGTCGGTTTCTCCGTCTGCTTATCAAAATTACCTTACGGCGCTGCCGCCTGCGCCCAATCCCGAAGGGCATCCGGTCATTGACTTCATTCGGATCGACAATAACACTCGATTGTCTGATCAGGTGATTGAACGGCAAATCCAGATCCAGCCTGGCGACCGACTCGACCCGCAAACACTCAATCGTAACCTGAATGCGATTTATGGCATGGGCGATTTTCAGCGAGTCAACTACACGCTGGTGAAAGAGCAGGGACTGACCGGACTGGTGATCAAAACAACGCCAAGGGATATCGGTACGGACACACTGCGCTTTGGTTTATTCTTGGGCGCCAACCTCAAGGGTGACTCAGAATTCGACATCAGCACCGCCTATACGATGTCGGAACTGAACTCCCTGGGTGGGCAATGGCGTAATTTACTTCAACTGGGCGGCAACACCGTGCTCGCTTCGGATTTTTATCAACCGCTGAGCGCTGACCAGGAATATTTCATCAACCCGTACCTGCGCTACGAGCAATACAACCTCGATCTGCTGAATGAAGCCTATGGGGAAAGCAGTAGTTTTCGGATTCATCGCACCGAAATTGGCTTGGAAGCCGGCCGCAATCTGGAACGCTGGGGCCGTTGGGTGATGGGACTGCATTACGGGAGTGGCAGCAATGATTTGCGTCTCGGACAAACTTCTGACTATGAGGGCCGTTTCGAAGATGGGGGTTATTCGCTGCGCTGGGAGATGGACACACTCGACAACATCAATTTCCCCAACTCGGGTTACGCCAGTAACCTGACTTTCCGCGATTCGCTGAAGGCGCTCGGCTCTGAGCGCAACCTGAGAACCCTGAGTTTTAACTTTGCCCATGCCTACACCTGGGGCAAATACTCGATTATCCCGCGCCTGCGGCTGGAGGGTCGTCTGTCCGGGGAAATGGGGGTTGAGAATTTGTTTCTACTGGGGGGCTTCCTGAATCTATCCGGTTATCAACGAGGCCAGATTTCCGGTGAGTACGCCGCCCTGGGTGAGCTGATCTACATGTACCGGCTTGACAGTGCGTCATCAGCGTTCGCTATTCCTATCTATGCGGGCGGCTCGCTGGAAATTGGCGGCGCCTGGAACGACTATGATGATATTAGCGTCGATTCGCTAATCCCGGCTGGCAGCCTGTTCCTGGGCGTAGACACGCCGTTGGGTCCTTTCTACCTCGCCGGTGGCTTGGCCGAAGGCGGCAATGCTTCGATGTCCATACTGCTGGGTCGGCTGTTCTAAAACCGTTTATTCAATCAGTTCAGTCTGAATTCAGTTTGTCCTTGCAAAATGCCAGTGCTTTGGCATGATGATCCATGTCAACCTTATTAAATGACAATCAGAGGGCAGAAATTCATGAATAAAAAATCACTGGGAATCTATCTGGCGGGCGGCATTCTGAGTGTGAGTTTGTTCACCGTAGTCCACGCGGCTGGTCCAAAACCGGAAGCAGTGGTTGATTACCGGCAATCGGTCTACTCGGTGATCGGCTGGAATTTCAAGCCTATCGGCGCGATGGTCAAGGGCGAAGTTCCATTTGACGCCGCCGCCGTCGCCCGCCATGCCCAATATGTGGAGCTCATGAGCAAAGCGGCGCTGGAAGGTTTTCCCAAGGGATCGGGTCCGGATGCAGTGAAGGATACCGAAGCCAAGGCGGAAATCTGGACGAATTGGGACAAGTTCGAGATCGCCATGAAGAATTTTCAGCAGGAAGCCACCACGCTGACGGAAGTCGCCAAGGGCGGCGACGAGGCGGCTATCAAAGCGCAGTTCGGCAAGACCGCTGAAACCTGCAAGGCTTGCCATAAGGATTTCAGGAAAGATTGAGTTAGGAAACGGGTCTATTTGAAAGGCCATGTTCGCGCATGGCCTTTTGCTTTTCCGTTCAACGCACCAGCAACCCAACCACGGTGACTGCAATCACTAATGCTGCTAGGCCCAGCCACGGATTCGCCATGCGCGGCGCTTGGCCCGCCTGTTCCGGTCGCAGGCGCTTGCACCCGTTCAACATTGGGTGGATCAAATTTTCCCGCTTCACCAACAGATAGAAAAAGACCGCTGCGAGGTGAACAGCGATCATTGCCAACAGCACGTTGAAATTGAACTTGTGAACTGTAGTCAGCCAGTCGCTCATTCCTTTCGACACCCAGCCGTACAGCGGTCCCTCGATCAGAATGTCATCGTTGGCGAACAGGCCGGTGATGGTCTGAATCAGTAGCAAAGCCAGCATCGCCACGATAGACCAGCCACCCATGGGATTATGGCCAAGATAATGCGGCGTCTCGCCGCGTAGCAGCGCTTTAAAATACTCCAGCGCCGCGCCAGGGCCGCGCACAAATTGGCTGAAGCGAACCGTTTCGCTACCCACGATTCCCCAGATCAGCCGAAACAGCACCAGCGCCAACACCGCGTACCCACCCCAAAGATGCCAGTCCATCGTGCTGCTTTGCTCAGCCGTCCACCATTGCGCGATCAGCAAAAGCACCAGCATCCAATGAAACAGCCGGGTCGGCAAATCCCAGACTTGAACGGCGTGGAGAGCTTGCGGTTTTTCAGACATGCCGGTTTCCTCGTGTCGATGAAAAAGTGATTATCCACCAAGAAAGCTTTCTTCGCTTGACCCGGAATCGCGGCCTGGGTTAGTTTGTTAATTATGAAACCCATGCAATCTTCCGAACGGTTTGAATTACGACTGAGTAACCCGGCCTCCTGAGTGGAGGACCGGGGCGTACTGTTGTTATTCATCATCTAAACCGTTTATCGAGGATTGCCTCCCATGTCTGACCCTGATCGATCTCGCAACACCCCTTCCCCCGTTTCCGTTAGCGCCCACCGCCCGGATTTCGTGCGCGTCCTCTCCCTGGCTTTGCTGCGACTACGCCACGGTCGTCGAGCCTAGCGGCGGCTTGGCGGCCGTACCGCGCCGTGTTGGTATTGGGAATATCCCCCTAGCTCATTGATCCTTCAAAAGAGGCATTGGTTATGCACGTTGACGCTGCTCGTAAATATCGTCCTTTTCCGCCGGTCGCTTTGCCAGATCGGCAATGGCCCTCGCGGGTACTCACCCAGGCGCCACACTGGTGCAGTGTAGATTTGCGCGATGGCAATCAGGCGCTGATCGAGCCGATGGGCGCCGACCGCAAGCGCCGCATGTTTGAGATGCTGGTGCAATTGGGTTTCAAGGAAATCGAGGTGGGTTTTCCAGCCGCTTCGCAGACGGATTTCGATTTTGTCCGCTTGCTGGTCGATCAGCGGCTGATTCCCGATGAGGTCAGCATCCAGGTGCTCACCCAGTCCCGCGAGCCGTTGATTCGCCGTAGTTTCGAAGCCCTGCATGGGGTGAAAAAGGCGGTGGTGCATCTGTACAACTCCACCTCGCCGATCCAGCGGCAGATTGTCTTCGGGCTGGACAAGGCCGGTATCGTGGATATTGCTGTGACCGGCGCCCGGCTGATGCGCAAGATCGCCGCCGACTATCCCGATACGGACTGGACGTTTGAGTACTCGCCAGAAAGCTTCAGCGCCACCGAACTCGACTTTGCTCTGGAAGTGTGCGAGGCGGTGGTCGCAGTCTGGCAACCGACGCCGGAGCATAAAGTGATTCTCAATCTACCGGCGACGGTGGAAATGACCACACCGAATGTTCACGCCGATCAGATTGAGTGGTTCTGCCGGCATCTCCGCCACCGCGATTCGGTGTTGATCAGCATCCATCCGCACAATGACCGAGGGACTGCGGTGGCTGCGGCGGAACTGGCCATGCTGGCGGGCGCAGATCGGGTAGAAGGCACGCTGTTCGGTAATGGCGAGCGCACCGGCAATGTCGATATTGTGACCCTGGCGTTGAACCTGTTCACCCAGGGTATTGACCCCGGCCTGGATTTGTCCGACATCAATACGGTGGTTCGGGCCGCTGAATATTGCAATCAGTTGCCGGTGCATCCGCGCCATCCTTACGCCGGCGAACTGGTGTTCACCGCTTTTTCCGGCTCGCATCAAGATGCGATCAAGAAGGGATTGGCCGCCATCGCCGGGCAGGACGTGTGGGATGTCCCCTATCTGCCGATTGATCCCACCGACGTTGGCCGTAGCTATGAAGCAGTGATCCGGGTCAATAGCCAGTCGGGTAAGGGCGGCATTGCCTATTTGCTGGAGAAGGATCATGGCGTGCGGTTGCCGCGTCGATTGCAGATTGAGTTCAGTCGGATCGTGCAGGCCATCGCTGACGCGACCGGTAAGGAACTGACCTCGGCGGATCTTTGGGCGGCGTTTCAAGAGAAATATCTACAACCTGATGAACCGTTCCGTTTTATCGATCATCGTACTTCGCCGGACAGCCATGCCAGCGGCGCCAGCAAGTTGACTGCCACGATCCGCACACAGGGACAGGAGCGGCTGATTTCCGGTAAGGGCAACGGCCCGATTGATGCCTTTACCGATGCATTGAATCGGTGTTTTGGCTTGGACGTGCGGGTGGTGGATTACCACGAACATGCGATTGGAGCGGGCGCTAACGCGACAGCGGTGTCCTATGTCGAAGTCCGCATGAATAGCGAACCGGCCTCACTGTTCGGAGTGGGCATTGACAGTCATATCGTCACCGCTTCGCTAAAGGCGGTGATCAGCGCGGTGAACCGGGTGCTGCGCCAGTCAGCGGATGAGGGAGGATATGTAGAAGAGTCGCGGCGGGTGGCCGGGCTGAACGGCTGATCCCGGATACGGGAAACTGACACACCCGGCGGTGGCGATGCTGTCCACCGCCGAGAATGAAAATCGGCTACCCCATCGTTCGGCACGCCCAGAATGTTGATGCTGCACACGCTTTGGCTGAGCGCGGGTTGGTCCGCGCGCTATGGCCAAGCACAGGGCGATGCCGCCGCTCACGAGCGGCGGCCATCCATCGCGCCCCGATCTCACTGCTCGTAGTAGTTCACATACATGCCCATGCGCAGCTTCAGGCTGGTGTCGCGCGTGGCGTAGCGATGGATCTTGAAGGTGTAGTGACCCGAAACGGTGGGGGTGAAACTCACGTCCTCGAACGGGTTGTCCCAGGAGAAGGAACCGCCCAGGTAATTGCCGTTCGGGTCGTACACCTTCAGGTCCAGATCAAGGCCAATGGGATGGGCGTCGGCCCGATGGTCGTAGGTGTAGCTGCCACGGGTGAGCCAGCTCAGCACCACCTGGACTCGATCCCAGGATTTGTTGATGTAGACCGTCTTGACCACATAATTGTCGGCCGCGCCGTCCTGCCCGTCGAAGGTGTTGAAGGCGCTGGCGCCGCCCGACCACCAGAACCAGTGGCCGCTCCACTGGGCGCTGGCGAAGTCGATGCCGCCCAGACCCACCTTGTCGTAACCACCGCTGATCGGATCGGTGGCGCCGGCCATGATCTTGGCCTTCACCAACTGGGGCCGGTACTGGAGATAGGTGGAGTGCGACATCATGTCCGCCGCGAAGGCCGCCGCGTGCGGCGACGACATGCTGGTGCCGGACATGGTGAAGCCGCCGGCGTCGATGCTGGTGCCGGGCGCGGAAATCTCGGGCTTGTCGTTGCCGGTCTCGGGCTCCACGAACGACGAGGTGCCGGAAATCGTGTCGTTGGCGTCGTTGTAGTTGCCGACCGTGATGACGTTCAAGCCCTTGGCCGGCGAGATGGTGTTACCGGCGCCGGCGCCGTTGTTGCCCGCGCTGACGAACGTGGCGATCTTGTCGTCGTAGATGAAGTTGTCCCAGTCGCGGTCGGTGGTGTTGTAGCCGGTGGAATCGTTGCCGCCGTTGGAGCGGTTGACGACGTGAATCGGCGAGTTGCCGCCGACACCGTCCAGGTCGCTGTCCTCGGGCAGGACCGCGCCGCCGCGACAGTAGATGAACGATTCCGGCGACACCGCGCGCAGGATGGCGCCCACGTTGCGGGAGTGATTGGTCTCGCTGCCGGAGAGGCGGTCGTAGTTGGTGATGCGCGATTCGTCGGCGCAACCGCTTTCGGTCATGTAGATGCCGATGCCGTTGCCGCGCGTGGTGGCGTTGGGCAGCGCCGAGGTGCTGATGCTGGTGGCGTCCATCGCGTCGTCGATGGTGTCTTTGCCCGGCTCGTGCGGTTCGATGCCCGCCAGCATCGGGTCGCGAGAATCGATCAGCGACCGCAACTGCTTGGCGGCCAGATCGAGGGTTGCGCCCGAACGGCCCTGGCGCAGCGCCTCTTCCAACCCTTTCTGGCCGGACAACCCGTGGCGAGCGGCCCAGTCCTGCAAATCGCGCACGCGAACGGCCGTCCGCTTGGCGCGTGCCGCCTGTTCCTCTTGGGCGTAACGGTCGGCGTAGGCGGCCATGTCCTTTTCCGATATTTCCTTGCCGTTCAGCAGCCCTTTGATCCAGCGCCCCTTCTCCACCTCGCCCACGCCCGTTTCCAGCACCTCTTCGCTGACATCCGCCGGCAGGTTCAACGCTATTTCGACTCGGAGAACTTGGCCGGATTTGGACCGCTCCAGCTTGGTCAGCGCGTCCAGGAGGCGCGGATCGACCAGCGGCGCCACGCCGCGCGGCACGTCCTTCTCGCCGACCGACTTGCCGGAACCGTCGAGAATCTCGGCGCGCGTTTCGCCCCTGGCATCGACCGTCTTGACGAAGGTGTAGGGCTGGCCGGCGAGGATGCGGGTCTTCTTCTCGACGGTGGGCTCTTCCGCCGCCAGGGCCGTGGAAATGGACAGCGCGCCATGGCCGGAAACCAGCAGGCAAGCCGTAATGGCGGTGTAAATCCGGGAGCGTTGCGGTGCTTTCATAACTTTTTCCTCTATTCGGTCGGTTGTTCGGTCGTGGGTTATCGGTGAACACTTGTGCTAACCCACAGCAAAAGCGGCGCCAAATGAGGATTTATGAAAATTACTTATTTTATAACAATAGGTTATATCAATAATTGCAGCGTATAACTCCCTCTTCCCGCTCGCTTGGCCGGGTTGATGGACCGTTCATTCTGAATGCCGAAATCGGGCCACGCGGCGCGTTCGGCTCAAACTGAGTCGTTTTCTCGCCCGCATTTCGTTTTCGTTCCCGCGCGCGCAACGGGCAAAAAAGCTAACGGCGCTTCGTTCGTCGATGATGCGGGTACCGCCCGCTACGGCGTCATATGCAGCGGCGGGCGGGTTGGATGCGTTGTCGAATTTAAAGAATGCTCCCGGCCCAAAGCAGTTTCAAAAGTAGCCGGTTACATTTTGTAAAACAGGTAATCGGCCTGATACGAAACCTGTTTTTTGGCGCCGACGGTGGCGGCGGCGCAGGGATCGGCGGGCGCTACGCCGCCTTGGGTGTTGAGGCGCTGAATGTAGGTGACGCCGCTCATCGCGCCGTTGCCGGTGGCCGGCTCGGCCTTGACCAGTTGCAGCGGAATGTTGCCAGGCGCAGCGGGCGCGACGGCGACCTGCTTGCCGGTCACCTTGCTGCCGTCAGCCGCCTCCCAGGTCGGACCGGCGTAGTATTTGCCGACGGGTTTCTTGCTTTTATCGGTCAGCGTCGCCACCGGCGCGACGAACGCCCATTCGTGGGCATCAGTGGCGCCCGCTTTCAGGCGGCATTCGTAGGTGATTTCGCCGACGCCGACGGTGTGCAGCGTCATCTTGTGGTCGGACGGAGGCCGCACGGCTTCGGGCACGTCTGGGGTGGCGGCGAGCGCCGCAGTGGAAAGAACGGCGGCGAGCGCCGTGAAGCAGAGAGTTTTACGCATAGACTTCTCCTCCAGTCAGTTTCGAGAGAGCAGGCCGGGAGCTACCGATCAATGCGTGCTGGAGGAGGGGTTTGGATGCGTTGCCGGAAAAAATTCGGCGTTTCTTTGGGCCGCGCACCGCACGGATTCAAAAGGCGACGAGAACAACCACTGCTACGAGCAGTGGGAGGTTGATCGTTCCGGGTCTGCGAAATCCTGCCACGCAGGCCCGGATGACGGCACGGGCAGCGGATTACAAGCACCTGATCCCTAGTTCATCGCAATGATCTTCCACCGTCAGGAAGTCATCGCCCGGCGACGGGGCGGGTTCATCGACGGGAACGTCGGGATGACGCTGGCATTCTTCGATGGAGGGATCGATATCCCAAATTGTGGCGACGCCGACTAAATCCTTGCTCAGAGGATTGAGGCTAATGCTGGGATTCGACAACACCACGGAGAAATCTTGGTTTACCGACTCGGCGGTGCCGTTGCTGTCGGTGATCAGATTCACTTGCACGGTCTTGGTGGTTTGGTTTGGCAGGAAGGTCAAGGTACCGCTCTTGGCGACATAGTCCTGACCGGCGATGGCGGCGCCGTTTTGAGTGGTGAATTGCACGGTCTCCGTGACAAACGGACCGTTCGCCGGACGGATCAGCCGAACGGTAAATACGGGATGTTTGACCGCCGGATTGGCCGCCGGGCACGTTTCGTAGCCTTCGGCGTCGCTGATCGTCAAGCTGGCTATGGGGAGCCTCGCTTCCGCCGACGGAGCGAAGCCGGCGCCGGCCAGCGCCGCTAAGGCCAACCCGGTCACCAGATTGGAAGACACCTTGTTAAACATGGCCGCTACTGGAGCTTTGTTCGAAAACATGATGGTCACCTCAATAGTCAATCAACTGTTTGCCTGGGCTTAGCGGATAACGGGATGCGTCTTCTGCTTGTCCGGTTGTTCCCCCACCGGTGACCATCGGTTCAAATCGGGCGAAAAATTTTTGGCCGCATCCAAACGGCGCGTTCTAGCGCAACAGGCAAGGAAGCCATCGGTGCTTCATCCGGCGACATCCGAAAAGTCGCCTCACCGAACCATTTGCCGAGGAGGAACACCATGCCCCGCGCGTTTACCCGCACTTGTCTCAGTCTGGCCCTGACCCTGGCCGTCGCCGCTGGCGCTCAGGCCGCCAATCATCGCGAAGCGCCGCTCACCGCGCTCGATCACAAGGCGGACATCACCGATTTCTTCGCCTTCGTCAGCTACGACGACCCCAGCAGGGTCACGCTCATCCTCAACGTCGATCCGCTGCTGGAACCCAGCAACGGCCCCAACTACTTCCCCTTCGATCCCGAGATCCTGTACGCCATCCGGGTGGACAACAACCACGACGCCGTGGAGGATGTGCGCTTCGAGTTCCGCTTCACCACCGAAATCCGCGCGCCCGGCGTGTTCACCGGCTTCGTCGGCGCGGGCAATGGCATCCCGGCGCCGGCCAATTCCCCCGCCCCGGTATCGCCCGGCGCCCCGCTGATTCCGCCGGCCATCACCGCGCTAGACGGTCCCGGTTCCGAAGGATTCAGTCTGCGCCAGCGCTATTCGGTGACGCTGGTGCGCGGCAAGGAGCGCACCGAACTGGCCAACGGCCTGATCGCGGTGCCGACCAACGTCGGGCCGCGCACCATGCCCGACTACGCCCGCTTGGCCGAACAAGGCATTTACGATCTCGAAAAGGGTGTCCGCGTGTTCGCCGGCACAGTGGACGATCCGTTCTGGATCGACTTGGGAGCCGCTTTCGACTCGTTGAATTTTCGCAACTTGCCAAAAGGCACCGGTATCGCCGGCGTGCTGACGCCCGATCAAGACGCCGACGATACCCGCAACTTCGCCGCCGACGATGTGGCCGGCTTCAACGTCAACGCCATCGCCATCGAGGCGCCGATCGAGCTGCTGACCTACGACGGCAAGCGCCACGCCGCCAGCGATCCGCTGGCCACCATCGGCGCCTGGGGCACCACCTCCCGGCCGCGAACCAAGGTCTATCGCCAGCCGGGCGAGCCGGCGGCGGTGTCGGATCGGGTGGTGCAAATCCAGCGCATGGGCAATCCGCTGTTCAACGAGTTGATCATCGGCACCGGCGACAAGGACAAATTCAGCATGAGCCAGCCCCAGGACGACGCCCAGTTCGCCGACTACGCACTGGACCCGCTCTTGGCGCGGGTGCTGAACGCGATCTACAAGGATGCGCTACCGATTCCCGCTCCGCCACGCACCGACCTGCTGCCGCTGGTGACCTACATGGCCCCCATCGCCGCGCCCGGCACGCCGGCCGGACCGGTAGCCGATCTGCTGCGGCTGAACACCGGAATCGCGCCCACCTTCGCCGAGAAGCGCAGCCGCTTGGGTTTGCTGGCCGGAGACGCGGCGGGATTCCCCAACGGCCGGCGGGTGTCGGACGACGTGACCGACATCGCGGCCCGCGCCGTGGTCGGCGTGCTAGCAGGCGGCGACTTCGCCAAGTTCCCGCACAACAGCATCGGCGACGGCGTCAACGCCAACGACGTGCCCTACCGGGAGAGTTTCCCCTATCTGGGGCTGGCGCATTCCGGCCGCAACAGCCGCCACGTCGATCCCGACGAACCGGGTTGCGCGGACGGCAACTGCCCGGTGGATTGACGGCCGACCAGTGGCGCGAGATCGCTCATGAATCCACTCCTCGCCTTGCATCCCGTTCGCGCGGGAGCCGGCGCCGTCGGGCGGCGGTTTGCCCCGCTGCTCGGCGTGCTACTGAGCGTCGCCGGCCCGGCGCTGGCGGCACCGTTTGTTCCCACCGATCCCGATCAGGTGTTGGAGCGGCTGCCGCTGGCGGCGACCGATTCCAGGACTCGGGAACTGCAAGGGTTGCGCCGCCAGTTGGCCGAGCGGCCGGACGATTTGGAGCTGGCGCTCCGCGTCGCCCGCCGCAACCTCGAAATCGGCCGGGCCGAAGCCGATCCGCGCCATTACGGCTACGTCCAGGCAGCGCTGGCCCCCTGGTGGAACCAGAACCCACCGCCACCCGAAGTGCTGCTGCTGCGCGCCGTGCTGCGCCAGAACCGGCACGACTTCGACGGGGCGCTGGCCGACCTGCGGCAGGTGTTGGCGGTGCAACCCCGCCAGCCGCAAGCCTGGCTCACCCAAGCGGTGATCCGGCAGGTCCAGGGCGAACCGGTGGAAGCGTTGCGCAGTTGTCTGGCCTTGCGGCGGCTCGCCAACTCGCTGCTGTTCAACACCTGCCTGAGCGGTGCGCTCGGCCGCAACGGTCAAGCCGAGTTCGCCTACAACAGTCTGCGGCGCGCGCTGGAAAACACGCCCGAGGCCGCTGTCGAGGACCGGCTGTGGGCTATGACGGTGCTGGCGGAAACCGCCGAGCAGCGCGGCGATGCCCGAGCGGCGGAAACGCATTTCCGCGACGCGCTCGCCTTGGGTTGGCGCGATATCTACCTGCTCGGCGCCTACGCCGATTTCCTGCTCGACCAGAATCGCCCGGTCGATGCGCGCGAACTGTTGCGCGACGAACAGCGGGCCGACAACCTGCTGTTGCGGCTGGCGCTGGCGGAACGGCGCTTGGACGATCCCGCTTGGCGGCGCCACACCGAGATCCTGGAAGCGCGCTTTGTCGCTGCGCGCCAGCGCGGCGACGACACCCACGTCGCCACCGAAGCCCGGCTAAAGCTCGACTTGCGCCAGCAGCCCGCCGAAGCGCTGGAACTGGCGCGGCGCAACTGGGCGCAAGGGCAGCGCGAACCCCAGGACGCCCGTCTGCTGCTGGAAGCGGCGCTCGCAGCCGGCCAACCGGATGCGGCGCGCGAGGTGCTAGATTGGCTGGCGCGCGTCAAGCTGGAAGATCGCCGTCTGGCCGAATTGAGCCAGCGCTTGCGGGAGTTCGGATCATGAAGCGGAGACCGTGGCTTGCGCTGGTGCTGTTGCTGGGATTGGCGTCAGCCGCTTTCGCCCACAAACCCAGCGACAGCTACTTGAGCCTGACGCCGCGCGACGGCGGCTGGGCCGCGCGCTGGGACATCGCGCTGCGCGATCTGGAATACGCCATCGGCCTGGACGGCAACGGCGACGGCGCGATCACTTGGGGCGAAGTGCGCGCTCGCGAAAGCGCCGTGGTCGCTTACGCCTTGGCGCATCTGACGCTGCGCGCCGGCGACGCCCCCTGTCCCGCCCGACCTGGCCCGTTGCGAATCGTGGAACACAGCGACGGGGTTTACGCGGCGCTCGATTTTGCGCTCGACTGTCCGGCCGCCGGCGCGCAAACGCTGGACTATCGGCTGTTCTTCGCGCTCGATCCCTCGCACCGGGGCCTGCTGCGGGTGGACGCGCCGACCGGAACAGAAACCGCCGTGCTGTCGACGGATCAGCCGCATCACGCGCTCGGCGCCGCGCCTGCCAGCGGTTGGCGCCAATTCGCGAGCTTCTGGAAAGAAGGGGTGTGGCACATCTGGATCGGTTTCGACCACATCCTGTTTCTGCTGGCCCTGCTGCTGCCGGCGGTGCTGTGGCGGGAAAACGGCCGCTGGCAGCCGGCGGCGGCGCTGCGGACGGTGTTGCTGGAAACCGCCGCCATCGTCACCGCCTTCACCGTCGCCCACTCGCTGACGCTGACTTTGGCGGTGCTGGGCGTGGTCGATCTGCCCAGCCGGCTGGTGGAAACCGTGGTCGCGTTCACCATCGTGCTGGCGGCGCTCAACAACCTGTTCCCGCTGGTCACGACCCGGCGCTGGTCGCTGGCGTTCGGGCTGGGCTTGATCCACGGTTTCGGCTTCGCCGGGGCGTTGCGGGACCTGGGCCTGCCCGACGACGCGCTGGCCCTGGCGCTGGCCGGCTTCAACCTGGGGGTCGAAACCGGGCAACTCGCCATCGTCGCGACCGTGCTGCCGCTCGCTTACGCCCTGCGTCAGACCTGGCTGTACCGGCGGCTGACGCTGCCGGTGGGTTCGGCCGCCGTCGCCTCGCTCGCCCTGGTCTGGTGCCTGGAGCGCGGCTTGAACGTCAACCTGCTGCCGGCATCGGCGGCGGGTGGCGCGGTCGCGTCGATGCGGGTCACCCGCTGACCGCGTTCCGGGATCGAGCCATGCGCGCGCGTAAGGTCTCGTCCTCCCCGTTGGTCGAGCGGCGTTGCCGGGCGCGGCGACGCCCGCTAGAATCCCGAAAACTCAACTTCGGAAGCAAACGAAGCATCGTGGACCCGCCCGGCCCATTTTCATCCCCCCAGTCCGATCCGCTGGTCAACCTGTTGACGGCCACCGCTCGCGGCGACCGCCAGGCTTTTTCGGAGCTGTACCGGCTCACCCGAAGCCGCTTGTACGCCATCACGCTGGCGTTGCTACGCCAGCAAGATGCGGCGGAAGACGTGTTACAGGAAACCTATCTGGCCGTTTGGCGCACCGCCGGGCAATATCAGCCCGGACGGGCGCCGGCTCTGATCTGGCTCATGGCGATAGCCCGCCACCGAGCCATCGAGTTGCTGCGCCAACAGCGCCGGCGCGCGGCGGAAATCCACGCCGAACCGCTGGCCGAAGAAGCTTTGCAAATACCCGATCCCCAGCCCGCGCAGTCGGTCGACCACTTGGCTCATGCCATTCAGGAATGTTTGCGGCGCTTGTCCACCGATCAAGCCCAAGCCATCGCGCTGGCGTTTTTCCACGGCCTCAGCCACGAGGAGCTGGCGGCGCGGCTACGAACCCCGCTGGGTACGGTCAAAAGCTGGGTAAGGCGGGGTTTGCTGCAACTGAAGGGGTGCCTGGAATCATGAACCGGAATGAAGCCGAAAGCTTGGCGGGCGATTACGCGCTCGGCGCGCTGAGCGGACCGGAACTGGCCGAGTTCGAGGCGAACCTGGCCCGAAATCCCGAGTTGCAGCGGCTGGTTGCCGCCTGGGAAAGGCGCTTGACGCCGCTGGCGGCCACCTTGCCCGAAGTGGAACCCCGCGCCTCGGTCTGGGACGCTATCGAGACGGCGCTGGACGAGGCCGGCCCGCCCGCGACCGTGACCGTGCGCCAGCAGGAAGGCGAGTGGCGGATGCTGGTGCCGGGCACGGAAATCAAGGTGTTGATGGTGGACCGGGAAGCCGGTTTCCAATCTTTCCTGCTGCGGCTGGCGCCCGGCACCCTGCTTCCTCCACACGATCACAGCATCCTGGAGGAATGCCTGCTGCTGGAGGGCGACATGCTGATCGGCGACCGCGCCTACAGCCGGGGCGACTATCACGCGGCGCTACCCGGTTCGCGGCACGCGCCCATCTCCACCCGCAACGGTGGCATCGTGTTCATCCGCAGTGAGTTGCGGCCGGAAATGTTGGGTTGAGTGTCAGGTGGCGATTACGGTGCAACCAGCCCCTTCCCGCCCATGCCCAAAACCAAAATGCCGACGGCGGCCACCCAACTGCCAGCCACGCGCACCGCGACGCGCGGCCAATTCGGTTTCAGGCGCCGCAGCGCGTCACTGACCACCAAGCCGTAGCCCGTCGCCAGCAGCGCGGCGGCGACCAGCCCGAGCACAAAAATCGGCGGCGACCCATCGAGAGGCAGCGCCGCGCCGTTGGCGTAGCCGTGCGTCGCGCCGAACCCCAGCGCCAGCGCGTACAGCAGCGCGACCGGCCATCGCCAAGCCGTGGCGACCAAACCACCGATCACCACCAGCGACCCAACGTTCAGGAGCGCTATCCAGCCCGGCGCAGTTCCGCTCGGCGCCAGACCCGCGCCCGCCGCCAGCGCGACGACGAAAGCCAACAGCACGCCTTGACTCTCGTTCAAACCGCGTTGACCGGCCAGCAACCCCAGCGCCAACATCGGCAAGACACGCTCTGGAGCGGTGAGCGGATGGAGCAAGCCGGCGTAAAACGCGCCGGCCTGGGCGCTGGCCACATGAGCGCAAGCGACATCGGCGCCGAACGCCAATCCCAGCGTCGCGCCGGCGCGAGCGGCGAGCGCCCGCAAACCCGCAATCACCGCCGTCAGGCTCCAGCCAGATGGGGGAGCAGAAAATAGACTCCGCAACCGGCGATCATCGCTCCACCCGCTTGCAGCGAGCGGTTGCCCCAAGGCCAGCGCCGGATCAGTCCGATGACGATGCCGACCAAGTGCAAGCCGCCGGTGGCGATGACGAAGCCCAGCGCGTAAGTGAGGGGATCGGCCGACTCGGGCAGCTCCGCGCCGTGCGCGTAACCGTGAAAAATGGCGAACAGGCCGACCAGAACGCCCGCAACCCACAGCGGCGGACGCAGCGCCAACGTCACCATCAAGCCCAGCACCACCGCCGACGCGGCAATGGCGATTTCCACGCCCGGCAGATCCACGCCCAAGCCGCCGAGCAGCCCGCCGAACGCCATCACCAGCGGGAAGGTCACCGGTAGTATCCAAATCGCCGGCGCTCCCAATTGCGCGCCCCACAGGCCGACCGCGACCATCGCCACCACATGATCCAGGCCAAGGATGGGATGTGCGAACCCGGCGATGAAACCACCGGCCATATCGGCTTGGCCGACATGGGCCAGCGCCAGCGCCGGCAGCAACAACCCGATCAAACTGGTAACAATAATTTTGATATTCATGATCATTCTCGCTTTGGGTGAAAAGGGTTTTATCCCCATGCGCTCCCGAAGCGTTTTTGGATGCGACAGAACGAATTTTTACCGCCCCGGTCAATGTTACGACGCGGTTACGCAGTCGCTGGCGACTATCACCCTGCCCCTGCCCGGTGTGCGGCACAGTCCCTATCCTTGCCCGCAGCGGCCGCGTGGTGTTCCTTGCCCGTGATCAGGCCACAGGCTGGAGGCCGGTGCTACACCGAATTCCATGACTCGCCCAGGATCGCTATAGCTGCGGAGCCGCTCATTCAGTGCCTCTACCGATGTGTTGAACCAGTGTTTTGACCTAGACGCCCAGATGATGGATTATCAAAAATGGCTACCCACTTAAGGTGGGACGGCGCCCACGACGCCGCGCCCGCTTGGGGTCGCCGGCGAGCGGCGGACGTGAGTCCGCTGTTTCTGCACCCGCCAAGATCGCCAACGCTTTGCCGAGTTCTGGGAAACAGGGGGCTGACGCCCCCCGCTCGCTCGCGGAACGACCGCGCCGCTCCCGCAGGGAGAGGGGAGTTTTTGTACGGTCTCTGAAATGACCCACTGTCCCGGCTTAAATGGATACCCTCAAAAATGCGTAATTAGCGTGAGCGTTAACGCGACGGCGTCGTCCTATATCGAAGCCTGCATAAACGGCGAACCAGCCTGATTGTTCGGAGTGGGTATTGGTGGCGAATAAAAGAGGATCATTGTGGAAGAAGCGCAACGGGTGGCCGAGTCGAATGATTAAGACTGTTTCCCGGAAAGTAGCATCGGTGTCTCTTGGATTCTACTTATCTCACCGAACAGGCCGTTATGGTCTGGTGCTGGGCATGGTGTTCAGCGCAGTGCTGATCTTTACCCTGACCCGACTGGCGCTGGCGTGGCGAGTCGGCGGCGAAGCAGATTGGACCCTTGAGACGTTCACCAGCGTCGTCGTACAGGGCCTGTTGTACGACTTGACGACGGCCCTGCTATTCGCGCTGCCGTTTGGGCTGTGGCTGACCCTGCTACCCGGACACTGGACCCGGTTTCGATTCACGCAAACACTGGTTAACTTAGCGATAACCGGTGGATTTTTCGCGCTGTTATTCAACGCCGCTGCAGAATGGCTGTTTTGGGGCGAATTTTCGTCCCGGTTCAACTTCATTGCGGTCGATTACCTGATTTACACGAACGAAGTCATCGGCAATATCCGCGAATCCTACCCGACGGGCTGGATACTGAGCGGACTCGGCGGCCTGGCGCTGCTGGCCACGTTTGCCGTCCGCCAACGAGTCCTGCAGCAACTGGCGGTCGCCGCTCCTTTGCAATCCCGGCTGACCGGGTTCACCGTTCATGCCCTGCTGGCTTTCGGTCTCCTGGCTGCGATTTCCGGCGACGCCCGCGAGCATTTGCAGAATGTTTACGCTCGCGAGTTGGCGGGTAATGGTCCGTTTGAGTTTGTGCGGGCGTTCCGAAATAACGAACTGGAGTACAACCGCTTCTATCCAACCTTGCCGGAAGAAGTGGTCTATGCGCGATTACGTGAGGAGATGCTGCTGACCGGTGGGGCGCCATTGAGCGCCGATCCGCACGATTTGCGCTACCGGGTCACCGCTCACCCAGGACCGACGCTGCGACCCAACGTCGTCATTGTGATGCTGGAGAGCATGAGCGCCGACTTTATGGCGACCTTCGGCAACCCGCGCAACCTGACCCCGACCCTGGATCGTCTGACCCGCGAAAGCCTGTTTTTCCCTCGCGCCTTCGCCTCAGGAACCCGCACGGTGCGCGGCCTGGAAGCGCTGTCCTTGGCGCTGCCGCCCACGCCGGGTAACGCCATTGTGCGGCGACCACACAATGAACATCTGTTTTCGCTGGCGTCCGTATTCAACGCCAAAGGCTACGTCAGCGCATTCCTCTACGGTGGGTACGGCTATTTCGACAATATGAATGCGTTCTTTGACGGCAATGGCTATACGGTGATCGATCGGCTGGCCGTCGATCCTGGAAAAATTCACCATGAGACCATCTGGGGCATCGCCGACGAAGATTTATACACTCAGGCGCTGAACACGTTTGACGCCTATCAAGTCACTAGCCAGCCGTTCTTCGCTCACCTGATGACGACATCGAATCATCGCCCTTACACCTACCCTGACGGGCGAATCGACATTCCCTCCAAAACCGGGCGCGACGGCGCCGTCAAATACGCCGACTGGGCGCTGGGTGACTTTCTCAAACGTGCTGCTGGTCATGCATGGTTCGATAATACTGTGTTCGTTATCGTCGCTGATCATCAAGCCTCGGCCTCGGGCAAAACCGATCTGCCGCTGGCGCGTTACCGCATTCCACTGCTGATCTATGCGCCCAAGCTGATTCCGCCAGCGCACGACAAACGCCTGATGGCCCAAATGGATATTGCGCCGACTTTGTTGGGCTTGCTGAATTGGTCTTATGACAGCAAGTTCCTTGGTCATGACGTGAACCGATTGCCGCCCGGCAAGGAGCATGCTTTGATCAGCACCTACCAGACCGTCGGCTATTTGGAAAACGACCGACTGGTGATTCTTGAACCGGGCCAGCGAGTGAGAGTCGAGTCGGTAGACTGGGAAACGCTGACCACCCGACCGACCACAGCCGACCCCGCCGCTATTAAAGAAGCGATCAGCCTGTATCAAGGAGTGAGCTTGGCGTTCAAGGCCGGGTTGCTGGGAGAGATCCGTGAGAGCGGAATCGAGGGACCCGGCAGCGGCGATGCGGTCCATCGCTGAAAGTGGGTTGTTTAAGCGCGTGGGCAAATAGGGCTGTTCAGTCTTCTTGGAAACCGGGTAAGATTCCGGGCGCTCTACTCCCTATCGCTACGCAACACACTTGGTCGAAACCCATCCCATGACCTATAAAGGACTGATCCTAGCCGGCGGCTCCGGCACCCGGCTCCATCCGCTGACCGTTTCAGTCAGCAAGCAACTGATGCCGGTTTACGATAAACCCATGATTTACTACCCGGTTGCTACCTTGATGCTGGCGGGCATCCGGGACATTCTGATTATCACAACTCCCCGCGATCAGGAAGCCTATCAAACCCTGCTGGGCGACGGCAGTCGATGGGGGATGCATTTTCAGTACGCCATTCAACCCAGTCCTGACGGCTTGGCGCAGGCATTCCTGATTGGCGAACGCTTCATCGGCAACAATCCGGCCAGTCTGATCCTTGGCGACAACATTTATTATGGTCAGGGCCTGTCAGCGCTGTTGCGCCGGGCCACCGCCCGCCAACAAGGCGCCACGGTGTTCGGCTACTATGTGCGCGATCCCCAGCAATATGGCGTGGTCAGTTTCGATGCGCAGGGACGAGCGGTCAACATTGAGGAAAAACCGCAGCAACCCAAATCCAACTATGCAGTGACCGGATTGTATTTCTATGACAACGATGTGGTGAACGTCGCCAAGACCATCCAGCCCTCCGCGCGCGGCGAACTGGAAATTACCGACCTGAACCGGGTTTATCTGGAACGCAATGAGCTGAATGTGGAACTGCTGGGGCGCGGCTACGCCTGGCTGGACACCGGAACTCATGAATCGCTGCTGGCCGCCGCCCATTTTGTGCAAGTGGTCGAGCAGCGGCAGGGTCTCAAAGTCGCCTGTCCCGAAGAAGTTGCTTGGCGGATGGGCTTTATCGACGATGAACAACTCACGCGACTGGCGCAACCCCTGGCCAAGAGCGGTTACGGTCAATATCTGCTGGAACTGCTGGAGCGGGGAGTCGTTCGATGAACATCATCGCGACGGAACTGCCTGGCGTGTTGTTGCTGGAACCCAAAGTCTTCGGTGACGCACGCGGCTTCTTCATGGAAACCTGGCAAGCGGCGCGTTACCAGGCGGCAGGAATGCCCGAACGCTTTGTCCAGGACAATCATTCTCGTTCCCGGCGCGGCGTATTGCGCGGCCTGCACTATCAATTAGTGCAACCTCAGGGCAAGCTGGTTTGGGTCACGCGGGGCGCAGTGTTTGACGTGGCGGTGGATATTCGCCGGGGTTCGCCCGCCTTCGGACGCTGGTATGGCTGTGTGCTGGACGATGTCGATCATCGGCAATTGTATATCCCGCCCGGCTTCGCTCACGGATTCTGCGTTCTCTCCGAAGAGGCCGACTTTTTCTACAAATGCACCGACTACTACCATCCGCCGTCAGAACGCGGCATTGCCTGGGATGATCCAGCCATTGGCATCCATTGGCCGTTGCGCGACGTGTCGCTGTCGGGCAAGGATTTGCAGAATCCGCGATTGAGCGCACAGGCGGATGTGGATTTACCAGCGTATGAGGGTTAATTCATGCAAATAATCGTGACGGGCGCTCAGGGTCAGGTGGGCCGGGAACTGGCCGAACGGGCGACTGCCCTCGGTCATGCCGTGCTGCCCTGGGATCAGCCGGAACTGGATATTACCGATGCCGACGCCGTGGATCAGGCCCTGGACGCCAGCAACGCGGCGCTGGTGATCAACGCGGCGGCCTATACGGCAGTGGATCAGGCGGAACAAGAACCCGCGCTGGCGTTCGCGGTCAACCGTGACGGCCCCGCTCATTTGGCCGCTGCCTGCGCCCGGTTGAACATCCCGCTGTTGCATATTTCTACCGACTATGTGTATGACGGCGCCAAAATCGATCCCTATGTCGAAGACGATCCGACCACCCCCATGGGCGTCTACGGCGCCAGCAAACTGGCCGGTGATGAAGCCGTGCGTCGAGTATTACCCCGACATCTCATTCTGCGGGTCAGTTGGGTGTTTGGTGTGCATGGCCACAACTTCGTCAGGACCATCCTGCGGCTGGCGCGGGAGCGTGAGGAATTGCGGGTGGTCGCCGACCAGCGCGGTTGCCCCACCTACGCGGGCGACATCGCCGACGTCCTGTTGGAACTGGCCGGGCGCATGGCCGAAATCGATGCGCATGACGCTTGGGGCACCTACCATTATTGCGGCGAGCCGGCCACGACCTGGCACGGTTTCGCCAGCGCCATTATTGAGCGGGCGCGGGATGAGGAACGAGCGCCCAAACGCCGAAGCCGCAAACCCGGCGCTGCCGCCAAACTCTCGCCGCAGAACGAACCGCTCGTAGTGCAAACCGTAACGCCCATCACAACGGCCGATTACCCGACACCCGCGACCCGGCCCATCAACTCCGTGCTGGACTGCACCAAACTGGCCGCCCGTTTTGGCATCCAGCCGCGCCCGTGGCAACCGGGGTTGGATGCGGTCATCGGCTCTTGACTGATCCCTATGTCCGTTGATCTTGGCGAACTGCTGGTTGCCCACCAGAAACTGACGGAAGCCGATCTGCAACGCGCCAGGCGGGTGCAGGAAGACGCTGGCGAAGCCCTGGATACCCTGCTGCTCAAGTTGGGGCTGATTTCGGAACGCGATCTGGCCGATGCTCTGGCCGCGCAGTTGAATCTGCCGTTGGTGCGGCCAGCGGATTATCCCGAAACCCCGGCGACCGATGGCGCGCTCTCGCCGCGCTTTCTCAAGGACGCTCGCGCCATTCCGCTGGCTGAAGACGAGCAGGGATTGACGGTGGCGATGGCCAATCCCACCGATGACTATGTGCTGACCGCGCTGCGGCTGGCGACGGGCAAAACCATCCTGCCGCAGGTGGGCATTCCCTCGGAACTGGAGGTGGCTTTTGCGCGGCTGTATGGCAGTGGCCGCTCGGCCATGGGCCAGATCGTGGACTCTATCGGCCTAGCCGACGATCTCACCGACGAAGAGCAGATCCAACACCTCAAGGACCTGGCCAGTGAAGCACCGGTTATCCGCCTGGTGAATCTGATGATCGCCCGTGCGGTGGAATCACGCGCCTCGGATATTCACATTGAACCGTTTGAGAACCGGCTTAAGGTGCGTTACCGGGTCGATGGGGTGCTGCGCGAGGTGGAATCGCCGCCGTCGCGACTCTCGGCAGCGGTCATCTCCCGCATCAAGATTATGGCCAAGTTGAATATCGCCGAGCGGCGGCTGCCACAGGATGGGCGGATTCAATTACGGGCGCAGGGCAAGGAAATCGATTTGCGCGTATCGACCGTGCCGACCCTATGGGGCGAAAGCGTGGTCATGCGCATCCTCGATAAGGCCAGCGTGGTGCTGGATTTTGCCACCTTGGGCTTCAGCCCGCACACCCTCAAGCGCTTTGTGGATATATTGACGATGCCGCATGGCATCATCGTCGTCACTGGCCCGACCGGCAGCGGTAAAACGACGACGCTGTATACGGCCTTGCAAACCCTGAATACCCCGGAGCGGAAAATTCTGACGGTGGAAGACCCGGTCGAGTATCAACTGGAAGGCATCAACCAAATTCAGGTCAAACCGCAAATTAACCTGACATTCGCCAACGCCCTACGCTCCATTGTCCGTCAGGACCCCGACGTGATCATGATCGGCGAAATGCGCGATCTGGAAACTGCCGCCATTGCCGTGCAGTCGGCGTTGACCGGTCACCTCGTGTTGTCCACCCTGCACACCAACGATGCAGCCGGCGGCGTGACCCGGTTGCTGGACATGGGCGTCGATGACTATTTGCTGACTTCCACCATCAACGGCATTCTGGCGCAGCGCCTGGTGCGGTTGCTTTGCCCCCATTGCCGTTTGCCCTATCAGGCATTACCGGAACTGATCGAGGAAATGCGGTTGCGCCGATTCAGCGCGTCTGGCGATATCCTTTTATACAAGGCGGTCGGCTGCGAGCAGTGCGGTGGGACGGGTTATCGAGGCCGGGCGGCGATCATGGAATTTCTGACGATGACCGACCCACTGCGCCGGCTGGTGCTGAAACACGCCGACGCCACCGTATTACAAGCCGAAGCGCAACAACAGGGGATGGAGACTTTGTATGAAGATGGCCTGCGCAAGGCCGTCGCCGGGATCACCACCATCGAAGAGGTGCTGCGCGTGACCACTCAGCAGGAGCAGGAAGGGTAAATGCCCCGCTATCGCTACGAGGCCGTGGACAATGCCGGTGAGATGCTGCGCGACGAGATCGAAGCGCCCACCCTGGAAGCCGCAGTCGAACGGCTGCGCGATCAGGGTTTGTTGCCCCTGTCGGTCAACGCCGCCAAAAGCGGCTTCCTGCACAGTGGTCTTAGTCAGCCATGGTTCAGCAAGCGTCGGGCACTCTCTCGCAAATCTGTGACTTTATTGACTCAACAATTAGCCAACCTGCTCCATGCCGGGATGCCGCTGGATCGGGCGTTAACCATCCTGATCAGCGTCAGTGAGGACGAGCAGTCGCAAACGCTGCTCGAGCGCGTCCAGGAAAAAGTGCGTGGCGGCTCGTCGTTGGCCGATGCGCTGGAGGCGCAGAACGCCTTCTCGCGATTCTATTTGAACATGATCCGTGCGGGCGAAGCCGGCGGGGCGATGGAAGTGGTGTTGAAGCGGTTGACCGAATTTCTAGAGCGCTCGCAGGCCCTGCGGGAAACTGTTACCTCGGCGCTCATCTATCCGGTCATCCTGCTGTCCGTATCCGCCTTGTCAGTCATTATCCTGCTGACCTTTGTAGTGCCACAGTTCCAGCAACTGTTCGCCGACGCCGGCAAGGCCTTGCCACTGGCAACCCAGATCGTGATTGCGGTCGGCGATGGCTTTCGGCATTACTGGTGGGTGGGAGCGCTATTGCTCGTGCTACTCGTGGCGGCCTTGCGCCAGCAATTGCGTCAACCGGTCAGTCGCGCCCGCTGGGATCGCTGGTTCCTGAACCTACCGCTGTTTGGCGATTTCATCGCCAAGGTGGAAACGGCGCGGCTGTCGCGGACGCTGGGAACGTTGCTGGGTAATGGCGTGTCGCTGTTGAATGCGCTGACCATCGTGCGGGAGACGATGACTAACCAGGTACTGGCGACGGCGCTCGGCGAAGTAGCCGAGCATGTCAAAACCGGGAGGGGATTGGCTGAGCCATTGCTGGAGGCCGGAGACTTTCCCAAGCTGGCGGTGCAGATGATCCGGGTCGGCGAGGAAACCGGTCAGTTACAGGAAATGCTGTTACAGGTCGCCGATACCTACGATGGCGAGGTGCAAACGGCGGTTAAGCGACTGCTGACCTTGCTGGAGCCGGCGCTGATTCTGGGGTTGGGCGTGATTATCGCAGGCATTATCATGTCCATTCTGGTGGCGATTCTCAGTTTGAATGAGCTGGCGTTCTGAACACCGCTCAACGCAACATTTGGGTGTGACTCGATGAAACAAAATGTTTTCCACCGCTCACGCGGCTTTACCCTGATCGAACTACTGGTGGTTCTCGTCATTCTCGGCCTGCTGGCTGGATTGGTGGGGCCGCAGATGATGAAGTACCTGGGCGGCGCCAACACCAAGACCGCCAAATTGCAGATCGAGGATTTCAGCACGGCGTTGGACGCCTTCCGATTGGATATGGGGCGTTATCCCAATACCAATGAAGGCTTGCAGGCGCTGGTTACGCAACCCTCCGGCGCGACCCGCTGGAACGGTCCTTACCTGCGCAAGAACGTGATCCCCAAGGACCCTTGGGGTAACGATTATCAATATCGCTCGCCCGGTCAACACAGCGGCGGGGCTTTCGATCTGTATTCGCTGGGTGCGGATAACGCCGAGGGCGGCGACGGCGAAAATCAGGATGTGGTGAGCTGGCTGTAGGCGTTGATCATGAGGCGGCAGCGCGGATTCACGCTCATGGAAGTGCTGGTGGCGCTCGTCATCGGCGTCTTGTTGGTCGCTCTGACCCCACCACTTTTATCCGGCATGAGCGGCGCCACCGAACTGCGCGGCGCGGCGCGGCAACTAGCCGCTGGCCTGCGTAATGCCCGTAATGAAGCGGTCACCCGCCAGCAAGAAGCCGCGTTGCTGCTGGATCTCGCCGGACGCCGCTTTGCTGTCAGTGGCGATGCCCGCGAAGTAGCCTTGCCTAATAGTGTTGAACTGCGTCTGTACACTGCCCAGTTGGAAGTGCTTGACCGTGAGAAAGGCTATATCCGCTTCTTCCCGGACGGCAGTTCCACCGGCGGCGCCATCACGGTCAGCGGCCCCAAGCTGGCTTACCGGGTCAATGTCGATTGGCTTACCGGCGCTATTGCTATCGTCGAACAGGAGGCGCGACCGTAATGGCGACTCCATTTCCCACCCTGGATAAATCGGGGTGGCGTAAAGCGCCGAAGTGGTTTGCACGCGGCTTTTCCCTGCTGGAAGTGCTGGTGGCTTTTGTCATCCTGAGTATCTCGTTGAGTGTGTTGCTGCAAGTGTTCGCCACCGGCCTGCGTAATGCGGGCCTCGCTGATGACTATACGCGGGCTGTTCTGTACGCTGAGTCGATTCTAGCCGCCATCGGTCGGGAAGTTCCCTTGACCGAGGGTGAACGCAGCGGGCCGGTCAATGACCAGTTCTCCTGGCGCAGCACCGTAAGCACCTTTACTGAAGGACTGCCCGATCCTCAAAAAGCGCGCGTCCGGACCTACCGGGTCAGCGTCGAAGTGTACTGGCCGGGGCGGGTGCAAAGTCGCTCAGTGATTTTGGAAACCCTGCGGTTAGCGCCGGTTGAACCTCCGGGTGGCGGTTGAGGCTGGTGAACAAAGACCACGTCCATCGACGCCAGACCGGATTCACCCTCCTGGAACTGATCGTTGCTATCACCCTGATGGGGTTAGTGCTGGTGGTTCTTTACAGCGGATTGCGGTTGGGACTGACCAGTTGGGACGGTGGCGAACAGCGCGCCGAGGCCACTAACCGGCTACGGCTGGCCCAGGAATTTCTGCGCCGGCAGTTAGCGCAGTCCATAACGGTTTATCAAATCAATGATCAACAAGAACAGACCGTCGTCTTCGCCGGACGGACTGATGAGATCGAATTCGTCGCGCCGATGTTGGCTCAGTTGGGACAGGGCGGCTTATACCGGGTACGGATTGGAGGCGCTGACGGCCGATTGTGGATACGCTGGCGTCCCTATCTGCCCACTGATCCAGAAGCCGGCGAGCAACGGGAGACCGTGTTGCTAGAAGGCGTTTCTGACGTGGAATGGGCTTATTTTGGTCCTGAGCAGGACCATGACCTGGAATCGCCTCCGCGTTGGCGCTCCGATTGGGTGAGCGCTCAACGACGGCCTCAGTTGGTGCGCCTGAACCTTCATCTGCATGGCGAACCTTGGCCGGACCTGGTGGCGGCGCTGGCCGAAGGCCGGCAACCATGAAGACGAGGGCCGACCATGATCAACGCGGCATGGTGCTGGTCATCGTGCTGTGGATCGTTACGCTGCTAGCGGTGATGGCCGGTGGTTTTGCTTATTCGATGCGAGTTGAAACCCGGCTGGCGACCAGTGCGGTGGAGCGGGCGCAAGCCCGGGCGCTGGCCGAAGCCGGCGTCGCCTATGCGCTGGCCTGGCAACTGGACCTCGATCCAGAGATACAGAAACAGTGGCCGCCCAATGGCGACCCTCATGACTGGGAATTTAATGGTGGACGAATACGTATCCGTGTTGAAGACGCCGCCGGACGGATCAGCCTGAATAGTGCTGATCCTCAACTGCTCCGAAAAGTATTAACCAGCGTCGGCATGGCGGAAACCAATGCGGAGAGCCTGATGGCGGCTATCGCCGACTGGCGCGATCAGGATGATGAGCAGACGCTGCCGGGTGGCGCCGAAAGCGCTGAATATCGCAGTGCAGGTCGGGCGGGTCCTAAAAATGCGCTGTTTGAAAGTGTCGAGGAGTTGCAGCAGGTGATGGGAATCGACCGGGATACCGCCCAGCGTCTCGCTAGCCTGGTAACGATCAGTATGATTTCGGGCATTAACCCGCAACTAGCCTCCTTTGCCGTGCTGCGTGCTGCAACTGGACTCAGCGAACAGGCTGTTGCCGATTATGTCAGCGCTCGCACCGCCAGTGAGGAGCCCCCGCCGCCCCCGCCATCAGAAGATGGGATGATTTTTTTTTCCGGTAGCCGTTTGGGTGTTTATCATATCGCCGTCACGGCACAGGCGGGGACTGGAGCGACGGTGAGCGAAGAAACCGTGGTTTCAATACAAGGTCCGCTTCAGGGACAGGCGGTGCGGTGGCTGTCCTGGCGGCTTTTAGCGCGCTGAAACCCTTTCTTTCTCCAATATGGCGACTTCGTTTTCAATGGCGTCTTCCCTTTATCCACGAATTTTGCGCGGCGATGTCCGCTGGAGTCCGACCACCTTTTGGCGTTGGTGGCGGGATGGTCTGCTGGGCTGGTTGCCCGTGCGGGTTCGCGGTAAACTTCTTGGCTCCCGGCGACGGCTCATCATTAAAGCCAATGCTGGCGGCTTGGCATTATTCCGCCAGGAAAGCGGTGAGTCAGAGGCGCTGATCCAGCCATCCCCGGCATCGCTGGACCGGGGCATCCTGCGCAAGCTGATCAAGTCTGAACGGCCCACAGCGATCATCTTGCAAATGCCTGCGGATCGGGCGCTGGCGCGGGCTGTGACATTACCTGTGGCGGCGGCAGCCAACCTACGCCAAGTGTTAGGTTACGAGATGGATCGGCTGACCCCGTTCAACGCCAGCCAAGTGTATTACGATGCGCTGATTCTGGAACGCCACCCGGAACAACGCCGGATTCGCGTCGATCTGTCCGCCTTGCCGCGCACCGAAGTCGATGCTGTGCTGGAGTCACTGGCGGCGCTGGGTATAGCCCCGGATGGAGTAGAAGTAGCTGGGGGGCGACCCGGCCTCAATCTGTTGCCGGCTGAGAAACGACCCCGGCGCGGCGTCTGGCCCCGGCGATTGCAGAGAATATTGATCCTGATCAGTCTGAGTCTGGCGCTGGTCGCGACGCTGTGGCCATTGTGGCAGTATCGAACGCTGGTCATCGGCCTGCAGAAACAGGTCAACACCTTGCAGCAAGAATCCGGGCAGGTGCTGACCTTACGAGAGCAACTGGAAAAAGCGGTGGAGTCCTCCCGGTTTTTATTGCAAAAGAAGCAGAGCCGAACGCCGATCATCGAGTTGCTGCGTGAGTTGACGGTTATTCTGCCGGACAGCACCTGGCTGGAGCGTTTGCAAATCAAGGGCGATACCTTGCAATTGATCGGTCAGTCATCGAGCGCCTCAGCGCTGGTGAGCGTGATCGAAGAGTCGAAAGTGCTGAGCGGAGCGGCATTTGCCTCCCCGGTCACCAACGATCGCCGTACCGGCAAGGAGCGTTTTGTGCTTGGCGCCCGGATCGCCGTGGAGCCTCAATGAACTCCGCACCTTCTCCCTCCTGGATGCATCGTCTGGCGGCTTTGTTGCTGTTAGCGCTGATGATAGGGTTGCTTTATGTGCTGGTCGACCGGTTGTGGATGGGTCAATATCGCCTTTACCAGACCAATGCCGAGCGATTGCAGGATCGGCTGCACAATTTGCAACGATTGACGACAGCCCGCCCGGAATTGGAAAAAGCGATCCAGAGTATTCGCGACGACCAGCGCACCGCGGCCTACTTTCTCCCACCGGCCCCGCCGACTCTGGCTGCAGCCGATTTACAACAGCGCGTCAAGAATCTGGTGGAAGGGTCAGGCGGTAGTCTGTTGAGCGTTCAGGCGTTGCCAGCGATTGAAGAAGGCGGCATGGTGCGGGTGGCAGTCAGCATCACCTTACAGAGCAATATCGACTCTTTGCAAAAGACCCTCCATACCCTGGAGTCGCAAGTACCCTTGCTCTTTGTGGATAATGTTGAGGTGACCGCACGTCAGATCCGACCACGCCTGCCCGACGGCAGTGTCGCGCCGTATACTCGCGTCCAGTTGAATGGCCTGTTCGAAGTATCGGGTTATTTGCGTAAGGAGGGCAGCTAAATGTTTGCCCGGTGGTGGCAACCCCTGTTCTGGCTGATCGTGGCGATCGCAGCGGCTGGGGCGCTGGTGCTGGAGAGGCGACACCCACCACGGTTGCCAGCGCCAGCCGTCGCTCCAGCGCCGGACGCCGTTGTCATCCCGCCATTGCAACCGTTCGAGCCACAGCCTTTACCGCGCTATGCCGAAATTGTGGAACGCCCCGTCTTTATTGAAGCCCGCCGCCCCGAGAAAGATGAACTGGTCGCGCCGCCGGCGCCGGTGCCTAACCCGGATCGAACGTTGGATTTGATCGGCATCGTGCTGGTTCCGAACGCCGCTGCCGCCCTGCTCCGCCCGGAAGAACCCAACGCCAAGGTATTGCGCGTCCCCCAGGGCGGGACCGTCGACGGCTGGCAACTGGAAACCGTGCAGGCAGGCAAGGTGGTGCTGCGCAAGGGCGATGAGGTTCGAGAATTGACGTTGATTCGTCCATCATCGCCACCTCGCCCTGTTCCGCCCGCCACGGCTGTTTCACGGAGGGCTGGAGCGGCGCCGCCGTCCGCTCGGCCGGCGCCAAGACCTTGAATAAGAATTTAGAGCTTGATAGTGAGTAAAGTCCATTGAACAAAATGAGGCTCCGATCGTTGACGACAGGGGGGTGTCTGGCTGTGTTGCTAGGTGCTTGCGCGACCGTTCCCGAGGGGGAAGCGCCCACCGGAGAGCATTCGGAATCGATGACCGCCGTCACGGCGCGGGCAACTCCTCCGTTCCAGTTGACAGCCCAACCCGGCCTGGCGGACCGATCCAACCGCCCCACCACAGCAGCATCGGCCATCTTCCCAGGCACCGGCAACTTTATCGACCCGCGCGAAGCGCAAAAACCACCGCCTAAAACGCCCAGCGCTGCGCCATCAGGCAGTGGCGTCACCCTCAATTTCGAGGGCGCCAGCATCCGCGATGTGGTGAAGGTGATTTTCGACACTCTTAAGCAGAACTATGTCATTGATCCCCAGGTGCAGGGCGAGGTGACGGTGCAGACCAGCCGGCCACTCACTCAAGAGCAATTGCTTCCCACCCTGGAGACGTTACTGCGGGCGAGCAACGCCGTACTGGTGCGAGAAGGCGGGGTTTACCGAATTATTCCGGCGGCCGGGGCGTTGCGACAGGGTAATCTGACGCCGCGCCTGGGAGGGGGGCGGGTAGGCTATGGGGTGCGCATCGTGCCGTTGAACTATGTCAGCGCCATTGAGATGCAAGCTATTATCGCTCCACTATTGCCGGAAGGAGCTATTTTACGCGCCGACGCCTCCCGCAATCTGCTGATGCTAGCCGGCACTCCGCAGGAACTGAACAGCGTTCAGGACACGATCGATACCTTTGATGTCAACTGGCTCAGAGGGATGTCCATTGGCATGTTCCGGCTGCGCAGCGTGGACAGTCAGGCGGTAGCCACCGAGTTAAACCAGCTACTGGGCGAAGGCTCTGGGACGCCGATTGCCGGCCTGGTCCGGCTGGTGCCGTTGAGCAAGCTAAACGCTGTATTGGTGATCACTCCGCAAAAAGAATATCTCAAGGAAGTCGCAACCTGGATCGAGCGGCTGGATGGCATCGGCGGTGAGCGCCTGTATGTTTACCATGTGCAGAACAGCCGAGCGGAATACATCGCTGAATTGCTCAATGGTTTGTTTAATCTCAGCGGCGGCGGGAGCGGCGGGGGCGGTGAACTGGCTCCCGGCCTGAAACCGGCGCAATTGTCCGGCGGCGCGGGAACCTCGGGCGGATTATCGAGCAGTTCGAGCCTGGGTGGTGGAAGCGGCAGTTCCAGTGGGTTGGGTGGTGGGAGCGGCAGTTCCAGTGGGTTAGGTGGTGGTTCGGGTGGTGGACTGGGCGGCGGTTCGAGTGCGCTGGGTAAAGCGGGCAGTGGTTCTACGCCATCCGCCAGCCGTTCCGGGGGTGCGGGCATCGGTAGCCTGGGTTCCGGCGGCCCCAGCGCGGGCATGGAAGAGGTCCGCATTGTCGCCGATGCCGAAAACAATTCATTACTGATCTGGGCCACCAGCCAAAATTACGAGCGGATTATCAGTACGCTGGAAAAAATGGACATCAGTCCCCGACAGGTGCTGATCGAAGCCACCTTCGTTGAAGTCAGCCTGACCGGCCAGTTGAAGTACGGGTTGCAATGGTTTTTCAACAACGACATCGGCAACGATTACCAAGGGAATGGCTCACTGGGACTCTCCGATACCTTGACGTTGACCGATGCGCTGAAAGGTGTCGCGGTGAACCAATTCTCCTACGCCATTACCGACAGCGGAGGGATCGTCAAGGCGCTACTCAGGGCCTTGGCCGCCGATTCCAAGGTCAAGGTCCTTTCTTCTCCTCAGGTGATGGTGTTGGATAATCAACAAGCGGCCATTCGCGTGGGTAATTCGACGCCGATCCCCCAAGGCACCTCCACAGTGAACAACGTGACCACCTCTGGCGGAGTCACTTATAAGGATACCGGCGTGTTGCTGGAAGTGTTGCCACGGATTAATGCCGGTGGCATGGTGAACATGGAAATCAAGCAGCAAGTGAGTGAGCCAGGCAATCTTGTGGAAGTTGGCTCATCCAGTTCGGGCGCTGTTTCAGCCCGCGATTTCCTGGAGCGCAGCGTGACCAGCAAGGTCGTGGTCAAGGACGGCCAAACCTTGGTGCTGGGCGGCTTGATCCGCGAAAGTGGCACTGACGATCAGTCGGGTATTCCGGTGTTGTACAAAGTTCCGGTATTGGGCGCGCTGTTTGGTCAAACCACGCAGAGGGAAGATCGCACCGAACTGATTGTATTGATCACCCCGCGAGTGGTGAAAGACAGCCAGGAGGCTAGCCAAGTCACTGAGGAGATCCGGCGCAAGATGCAGGCTATCGAGCTGTTGTTGCCAGCATCCTGAATTGGAGTATCGGGTTGTTGTCAAAAAACAACATTTTGAGTGGTTTCAACTTGAATGAAACGAATAGACTTCTTGCATTTCGGGGTTATTCTATATATAAATACCTCAACCGGTTTTTTGTTGTAAGGATAAAGCTGTTGCGCAAACAACAAAATTATGTTGTTCAGTTGACACCAGCCAGAATCCCTTGTAATCTTTCGAGCGGTAGTCAAAGCTTTATGTTCCTACTAAAGCGCTCGTGCGAAGCAACCTATAGGAGTTACAACATGTTGGCGAATTTCAAGAAAATTAGTGTGGCGGCGGCGGTCGCGGCGGCCCTCGGCGCTTCCGGCGCTGCCCAAGCGGTTATTCAGAGTGAGCCTGGCGATGCACTGTTGATCCCTTATGTGGCGACCAGTGGCGCTGGCAAGCTCAACACCATGATCAGTATAGTTGTCGCCAGTCCTGTTAATGTGAATGTCAGCCAGTATGACACCTTGACCGGCCCCAAGACTGCTGCTGGCTGCACCGGCGAAATTCACTGGTATTTCTTCGACAAGAACAGCGTCGAAATCGTCGATGACAAGATCAAGGTGACTTGTGATGACTGGGTTGGCTTAGACTTCGGTTCGATCATTGAAGCCAAGAAATTGCCCAGCGCGTTGAATGTGCCCGGCTATATGGTGATCACCGACGCCAAGGCCAATGAAACAACGGCGAGCAACATGATCCTGTACGGCTCTGCTTTCCAGATCAGAGGCAACTGGGCCAGCCAGGCGTTTATCCCGGTGCTGCCGATGATTGACGATGTGGACAGTGCGAAGCGCGACGAAGTCAAGCACAGAGGCGCCGCCTTCTTGTCGGATGTTAATCCGGTAACGGCGGGCATGTGGCTGGCCAGCAAGCCTGGTCAAAGGGCGACTTTTAGCATGCGCTATTACGTGCAATCGTCGTCCCCGGCCGGCTCCACTGACTTTGTGTTGTGGTTCCCGGATAACAGTTCACTTCGCGCCAGCCAGACTGTTCTGGTCTTTGATGCGGATGAGCGGGCTATTTCGGCCAGAACCAGCATTCCTTACGAACTGAACATTCTAGGGGTCGCAACCGACGCCAAGGTGGGCGGGCTTTACACTGGCGTCATCAATGATGGTCTGGCGGATACCGGCTTCGTGGAGTTTGATGTTGCCGACTATGCCGCCTCCTCCGCCACCGCGAAAGGCTCTACCGTGAATGGCTACGGCTCCCGTGCGGGCGTGGCTTTCAGCCTGATCGGCGTTGACGGCGCTGTTGGCGCACAGACGCAGACCGAATTGGCGCATGAGCGCGGCGTCAAGTAACTTTTGACGGTAGGTTACCACCTAGCCGGTATTCCCAGACGTTGGGGATACCGATAGCTTAAAGCGGCGTACATTGAGTGCGCCGTTTTTGTTTTGAGGGTAATTAATATTTTGATGACGACGCAAAAACAACTCCTGCTGGCCTTGACCATGGGATTGAGCTGGATGTTGACGGATGTGCGGGCGGTGTTGGCCGCGACGGAACAGACCACGACCCCACAGGCTGCATCCAGGACGCCCACAGCGCCTACTGAGGAACATCCAGTCTGGAACCATCCGCAAGGTCACTCTACGCGCTTCCTGGTTAATGAAGGGGCCTTCCACGCCCTGGTAGCCGATTTGACCGGCGACGGTCGGGCCGACTTGGCTTTTACTTCGCACGGCGGCAACATGATCCGGGTTTTCCGTCAAGTCGCGCCGCGTCGTTTCGAGGCGACCGAGGAGCAAAACATTGCCGGCTTTCATCCCAACGACACGATCGCCCTGCCCGGCGTTCCCCAGCGTTACTTGATCAACGCCGAAGGCAAGAATCAATTACGGGTGGTGGCGGCGCAGTCCGATGGCCGTTTGACCCTGGTGTCGGATTACAGCCAGCCCCATCCTCTGGGCAGCACACCCTTTGCCTGGCCCAACTGGGGGCGGCTCAGCTTAGCGGTCGTTCCCTACTCGGGCACCGAGTTAACGTTGCTGCGCGATTTTGACCCGGAAAAAGGCCAGGCGAAAACCGCGATTGCGATACCGACCGACCGGGACCCCCGTCCAGTGCGGATTGCTGATCTGAACGGTGATGGCCTTCCTGAGCTGATTTTTCCTACATTCCGAAACAGCAAGATCTGGGCAATAGAGTATGCCGGCGCCGAACAGACGCCCCGCTTACGTGAACTGGCATCTTTCAAAGAGGGCTGGCCACGACAGGTGATACCGTTCGATCTGAATCAGGACGGCAAGATCGATTTATTAGCGCCGATGTCAACGCAGGAACACATTGCCGTACTGTTGAACGATGGCCAGGGTCATTTTACCGAAGGTCAAGCGATCCCATACCCAGGGCGGCTTGGTGTGCATACGCTGGCGGTCGGTCAGGACCGGGGCGGGCGCTATCTGCTGGCGGGAGGATCCCGTGCGCTGGTGCTGTACCGAGAGCGTAAAGAAAAGCCGGGTACGTTCGAAAACAAGCGATTGCCGATGACCGACTGGCCAAACCGGGTCGAGCTGGTTGATGTGGATGGCGATGGCTGGCTTGATGCGGTTATCGCTAACCAGGGACCGCTGGAATCCCAGGTGATCTATGGACCTTTATGGGATATTTTCGGCAAATTATCGGTCAACCCACCGGACAACGCTTAACAGTATTGATACCGAACCGCACTGTGAACCCGCGCCGCGCCAACCGGGATATGGACGGCTGATGAACTTCAGAGGAAAGATGATGACAACCAAAGTCACCGTAGCTGCTGCTTTAGCGGCAGTTATTGTAACCTCAGCAACGGTCGCCACGCGCCAGCAAGCCTGGGCGACCGACGCACCTGCAGAGCCAAAGCCAACGACTAATACGGCTCTAGCCCCCGCTGCGCCCAATCAAACGGCGACGGGTCAGGAAACACCGGCCGCAGTGCCAGAAGTGGTGATGGCGCAGGTTGCCGGTAAGAAAATCACGGTCGAGCAGTTCATGCGATATGTCACACAGGACACCCGGCTGGTCCTGAAAGCCAGGACGGCTCCAGGAAAAACGGAAATCCTGCGCGAAATGATTCTGGATCGCTTGATGGAGGAAGCCATGCTTCGGGAAGGCTTGCTGCCAACGGACCAAGCGCCAAATGACCGTGACTACCTGAAAGCTTACCAGCAACTGGCGAAACAGCGTTTTCCAGCGCCCAGTACGCCGCCATCCGAAGAGGAAATGTACAAGTACTACCAACAACATGCAGAACTCTTTGGTATTCCCGCGATGGTGCGCATCAGCCAGATACAGCTCCGGACGCCGAATAATGCCGACGAGGCAACCAAGACCGCAGTCAAAGCCAAAGCCGAAGACGTGCTCAAGCGCCTGCGTGCGGGCGAGTCGTTCGCCAAGCTGGCTGAAGCGCTGACCGAAAATCCTCAGGGTAAAGTTGCGCAGGGTGATTTGGGTTTCCTGCAACCGGAAAAAGATTCCTGGTTGAAAAAAGCGGTCGATGGCCTGGCGGTTGGCCGGTTTTCTGAAGTGCTGGAATCACCCGTCGGTTATGAAATAATCCTGCTGCAGGACAGGCGAGACGCCATGATAGCGCCCTACGCTAATGTTCGTGACAATGTCCTACAAAGGATACAGCAGGAAGCACAGGTCAAGGCGCGAGAAGCCTATGCCTGGAAACTGGCCAAGGAAGTCGGCGTCAGCGTGGAAATGCCTGAGCTGAAGGGCGCCATTCCTGAAACCACACCTTGAGTGCGAGGCCACATGTTGATGTTTAATCCGAAACGCATTGTTCTGCTGGCCCTGGCCGTTGTCAGTTGGTCCCTGATCGCCCAAGCTGAGGAACCCAAAAGCACCACTGCCCCTGCCGTCAGCCAAGTTGTGGCACCGGAACCACCAGTGACGGCAACGCCTGCCGCCGGTCAGGCAGCGTCACCGGAAGCATCGCAGGCCGCACTGCAAGAGCGAGTTGAACGCTATTGGGCCGCTCGGCAGGCGCGTGATGTTAGAACGCTGTATGAACTGGAGTCGGCAGCCCAGCCCGGCGGTTGGTTGAAGCTGGAACAGGCCATGTCGATCCAGGGATTGCCGGTACGCAAAGTCAAAGTTGAAGAGGTGCGAATCGAGGGTGAAAAGGGCATGACCCGGATCAGCGCTGAAGTCATGATCGGCACGATGGGCTGGATGCGACAATCCATTGAAGATCCCTGGGTGCTGCTGAATGGCCAGTGGTATCACGAAACTTTCCGCTAGCGCCGTGCCAACGACACGAGCAACCTGATGATTGAAGCGTTGCTGGAGCAAGCCGACCGGCTGGCTGCTGGCGGACAGACTGAAAAAGCCAGGGATATATACGTCCAGATTTGCCAGCTAGCCCCCCATCAGGCTCGCTACTGGCTGCGGCTAGCCGAATGGCAGTACGAACTTGAGCAGTTTAGCGACGGCTTGCGGGCGCTGGAATACGCCCTGCGGCTGGAGCCGCGAAATCCAGCCGCATTGTTGCTGGCTTCGGCAACGCTGCTCGAAACCGGTGGTTACGCCCAAGCGGCGCAACTGGCTGAACGTGTTCAAAACCTGGAAGGCGGAAACCACTTGGCCGCCCGGCTGAACCAGGGTATGGCGCTGCTGCGGCTGGAACAGTTCACCGAGGCGCTGGCAGCGGCCGACGCGGCGCTGGCAATCGATGACAACCAGCCTGTCGCGCACTCGACCCGTGGTTCAGCGTTGCTCGGCCTTGGCCGGCATGAGGAGGCGCTCGCTGCATTTGATCGGGCACTGGCGCTGCGGCCGGAGCATGCGACCGCATTGATCAACCGGGCGGCGGTGTTGCGGATCATGCGCCGCCCAGCAGAAGCGCTGGCGGATATCGATACGGTGTTGGCGAACCGTCCCGCATCTCCAGCCGCGTTGCTGAACCGGGCGGCAGCCCTGCTGGATCTGGAACAGCCGAAAGAAGCACTGGCGGCGCTCGATCGGCTGCTGGTCCAGCAACCTAGCCATGCCAAGGCATTGCTGAACCGTACCCTGGCGCTGCTGCAATTAGGCCGTTACCCAGAGGCGCTGACCACGATCCACGCTCTGCGCTCAGCCGAGCAGCCCGTCGTTGGCGTCCTGTTAGCCGCTATTGAGACTTTAATGCGGCAGAACCGGATGGTCCAGGCGCTGGCCTGGGTTGATCAGGGCTTGGCTTGGCATCCCGACCACCCGGAACTATTGAGAGGCCGGATTGCTGTCCTGCTGGCCCAGGAGCGCTATCGTTCAGCTCTGGCGGTTGCGGAACGACTGTTAACAGTGACCGAACCGGATCAGATGGCGGAGCGGCTGGCAGTGGCCGCTGCTTTCAATGCTAACGGTCGGTTTCAGGACGCATTGACCGTGCTGGAACCGCTGTCTCCAATGGCTCGGAACGATTGGCAGTTCCACGCCAAGCGCGGTGAAGCGCTGGCGATTTTAGAGCGATCCGCCGAGGCGTGTGCGGCTTTCGCCATCGCCGACCGACTGGATAGCCGTGCTTTCCGGGCCAACTACCATGATGGCCTCTTCCAACTTCGGCCAGCGGATTCCCTGCCGCCGCCGGTTACGCCTGAACTGATCCAGGCCAATTTTGAATTTCGCCGACTCGAACACGGGGATTGGCAAGATTACGATGGCCGGGTCATCACCCTCCAGCGGCTGATCGAAACCTGTCTGGCCCGTGACGAACGCTCGCCGTTGTTGCCCTTTCGAGCGCTGTTTCTACCGCTATCGCCGGCCTTACGGTTGGCCATTGCCTGCCGTGAAGCGGAATGGATTGCGGAAACGGCCAAGCCATCGGCAACTGGCGAAATTAAGCTCGCTGCGAACGCTGCGCCAAAGCCGACTCGCCTGAGAATCGGCTATGTTTCGGCGGATTTTCGTGAGCATCCAACGGCTCATTTGATGCGCGCCCTGTTTCGTTGTCATGATCGCCGCCGTTTCGAGATTTACACCTATTCTTTACTTGGCGATGACGGCAGCGCCTATTACCGACAGATCAGGGACGACAGCGACCGATTTGCCGATCTGTCGGGCATGGAGAACGCCGTCGCTGCCCGCTACATCCGGGACGATGGAGTGCATATCCTGGTGGACCTGATGACCTATACCAACTTTGCCCGTCCAGAGATTTTTGCTCGGCGTCCCGCGCCCATTCAAGTTAACTGGCTCGGCTTTCCGGGCAGTAGCGGCGCGGTTTATATGGATTATCTGTTAGCTGATCCAGTGGTGCTGCCGCCCGACCAGGCAGCGTTCTACACCGAGCAACCGGCCTGGCTGCCTGAATGCTATCAGGTGAACGACCGCTGGCAGGATATCGCTGAGACGGGCGCAGGCCGGGCTGATCATAGCTTGCCTGAGCAAGGTTTCGTCTTTTGCGGCTTCAATCAGATGCAGAAACTCGAACCGGTCATGTTCGCGGTCTGGATGCGCATTTTAAAGCGGGTGTCCGGTTCAGTGCTGTGGCTGTACACCCATAGCGAAGAAGCGCCGGAACGCCTGCGGGCGGCAGCGACTGCGCAAGGCGTTGCCGGCGAGCGTCTGATTTTCGCTGAGCGCTTGCCCAAGGCCCAGCATCTGGAGCGCCACCGGCTCGCGGATTTGTTTCTCGATACGCGCATTTACAACGCTCACACCACCGCCAGCGACGCCCTATGGGCCGGGGTTCCAGTGCTGACCTGTCTGGGTGAAGCGTTTCCAGCGCGGGTCGCCGCCAGCCTGTTGCGGGCGATAGGCTTACTGGAGCTGATCACGCATTCCCTGGAAGAGTATGAAGCGCTGGCGATCCGGCTGGCGACGCAACCAGCCGCTTTAGCGGCACTGCGGGCGACGCTGGCCGACCATCGCTGGCGAATGCCGCTGTTCGACACTGAGCGCTTCGCCCGCCACCTGGAGCAGGCTTATCACTTGATGTGGGAACGCCATGCCCAGGGCTTGCCGCCCGCGCCCTTGCAAATTCCACCGCTGCCTGCCTGATGAAGTGCTCAAAACCAATCCCTGACTGGGTGCTATTCCGGGCTTTTCGCCAATGCTGGTTACAACGCCAACTGTTTCTCAAGCTGCTGCGGCGCGATTTTGCCGAGCGCTACCGGGGCTCTTACCTGGGGTTGCTCTGGTCGTTGCTGCTGCCTTTGCTGTCGCTGCTGGTGTTCACCTTCTTTTTCGGCGTGATCTTTCAAATGCGCTGGGCGGGGCGGAGCGACGCTTCCCTGGGCGACTTGGCGCTGGTTTTATTTGTGGGCATGGCGCTTTACAACTTTCTGGCGGAATGTCTAAACCGCGCCCCTGGCCTGATCCTGACGCACCAGAACTACGTTAAGAATGTCGTCTTTCCCCTGGAGATGCTGCCAGGGGTGATGGTGGCCTCCGCCCTGTTGACCCTGACCGCCACCTTGCTGGTGATTCTGCTGCTGCAAGCCACTCTGGGTTCGGGCCTGGGCTGGACAGCGCTGTTATTGCCGGCAATAGTTCTGCCGCTGATATTGTTCGTGTTGGGCCTGAGTGGATTTCTGGCTTCTCTGGGCGTTTATATCCGCGATATTCAGCAGTTAATCATTCCGTTGGTGCAACTGATGATGTTCCTCAGCCCAGTCTTCTATCCAGTTGCCGCGTTGCCGGAGGGGATGCGTCCCTGGCTGCAACTGAATCCGTTGGCTCTGGCCATTGAGCAGACCCGTGGCATTATTCTATTCGGCCAGTGGCCAGCCTGGCCCCCCTACCTGCTCAGCCTGTTCGCAGGGATGCTGGTCGCCTTGCTGGGTGCCTGGTGGTTTGCCCGCACCCGCAAGGGCTTCGCCGATGTCCTCTGAACAGGCCCTTGAAACGCCGACCCCGCCCCATCTGGTGATTGAGGTTGAGGACGCCGGCAAGTGCTATCACATCTACGACCGGCCACAGGATCGGTTGAAACAGATGCTGTGGCGCGGTCGACGTCGCTACTACCGCGAATTCTGGGCGCTGCACAATGTTTCGTTCAAGGTGCAGCACGGTGAGACGGTTGGGGTCATTGGCCGTAACGGCTCTGGCAAGTCCACCCTCCTCAAATTGCTCTGCGGTACGCTGGAACCAACGACCGGCGTGGTCACGGTGCGCGGCCGGGTAGCGGCGCTGCTGGAACTGGGAGCTGGCTTCAACCCCGAATTCACTGGCCGCGAAAATGTCTACCTGAACGCCGCCATCCTCGGCCTCGATGATGGGGAAATCGAGCGCTATCTACCGGAAATTCTGGAATTTGCCGACATCGGTGAATTCATCGACCAGCCGGTCAAGACCTATTCCAGCGGCATGGCGGTGCGGCTGGCCTTCGCGGTCGCCGCTCATGTACGCGCTGACATCCTGATCATCGACGAAGCCTTGGCGGTCGGGGATGTATTCTTCGTCCAGAAATGTATGCGTTTCCTCCGTAAATTCCAGGAATACGGCACCCTTTTCTTTGTGAGCCATGACACGGCGGCGGTCATCAATCTGTGCGACCGGGTGTTGTGGCTGGAGCAAGGGAAACTGCGCGAGGCCGGGTCCGCCAAGGAGGTATGTGAACATTATCTGGCGCAGTTATTCCAGGCCCAGGCCCCCGGTGTGGAACGGGTGCAACCGTCCCGAGCGACCGTCATGGAGCGTCGCAAGATTGACCTGGTCGATCAGCGACTGGCGTTCCTGAACCAGACCCGCTTTCGCAATGACATGGAACTCTTTGCTTTTCGCCCTGAAGTCGAAGGTTATGGAACGGGGGCCATCCGGATTGTGGACGCCTGTTTTGAAGATCAACAAGGTGGCGTTTTGCAATGGGTCGTCGGCGGCGAGATCGTGATTCTGGTGGTGCGGGCGTTGACCTTGACGGACCTCATGAGTCCAATTCTCGGATTCTTGGTCAAGGATCGGCTGGGTCAGCATTTATTCGGCGATAATACCTACCTGACCTATTCCACTAATCCCCGACCCGTCGTCGCCGGCCAGGAATTAACCGCCCGGTTTACTTTCCGGATGCCGGTATTGCCGGTTGGCGATTATGCGGTGGACATCGCCGCTGCTTCGGGTATGCAACAGGACCATATCACCCATTGCTGGTGCAGCGATGTGCTGGTTTTCAAATCCCACGCCAGCAGTGTGCGTCAAGGCTATGGACTGGTCGGTATTCCGATGCTGGAGATTGAATTAATCGAAACGACGAAAACGGATTGATGCATCCCGCGTCCTCGGGTTTGCAGCAAACTCAGGATTTCACTATGCCTAAGACCGCCACGCTTTACCTTGATCTGATGAAAAGGGTGCTCACGAATAGCATCTATGAGGACCCTAACATCAGCCCCCGGCAACCGTCCTCCTACATCAGACAGCTTCGTGAGAATGGCGAGGATTGGCCCTTGGTCGCTCATACGATGATTGGGATGAAGCGCCTTGATAACCTGCAATATTGTGTCGAGAAGGTGATCGCTGAGAATGTCCCGGGTGATTTGATTGAAACCGGCGTTTGGCGCGGCGGTGCAGCCATTTTTATGCGGGCGATTCTAAAAGCCTATGGGGTAACGGACCGGCGGGTGTTGGCAGCGGACTCATTCGAGGGACTTCCGGAGCCGAATCCCCTGCAATTTCCAAAAGATGCCGATGACTCGCACCATGAGAACGCCTACCTGGCGATTTCCCTGGAGGAAGTCAAGATGAACTTCGAGCGGTATGGGCTCTTGGATGAGCAGGTCGTATTCATCAAAGGATGGTTTCGAGACACCCTGCCTGACGTTCCGGCGGACTCGTTGGCCGTGCTGCGTCTGGATGGCGATATGTACGAATCGACCTGGGATGCATTGACAAACCTCTTCCCGAAGCTGTCTGTTGGCGGCTATGTCATTATTGATGACTACAAAGTCGTGCCTGGCTGCCGCGCTGCAGTCGAGGACTTCCGCCGCCAGCATAATATCGTGGATGAGATCCACGAAATCGATTGGGCGGGTGTGTATTGGCGCCGAACCTGTTAAGAGAGGACAGCGATGACGAGCTATATGGAAGAAAATCTGGACACGCCATTAAGGGAAGTGTTGGCGATCATGCAAGATCGAATTATGAATCACACCACCTATTGGGGCGTGAAGGCGCTAAAAAATCCGCTGGATCATTGGGTTTATCAGGAACTGATATATCAAAATCAGCCTGACATTATCATCGAAATAGGTAATGCGAATGGCGGCAGCACGCTTTCCCTGGCGCATATTTGCGAGCTTCTGGGCCGAGGGAAAGTGGTTGGCATCGATATCTCACACGAGGGAATACCCGATCTGGTAAAAAATCATTACAGAATCACCTTCATTGAAGGCGATGCCTGTCAGTGTTTTGCCGATGTGGCAAAGTTAATTTCTGCAAAGGATCGAGTATTGATCATTGAAGATAGTTCGCACACTTATCAAAATACATTGAATATCTTGCGCACTTATTCGGTTCTTTTGAAGCCTGGCGATTACTTCATCATTGAAGACAGTATTTGTCATCATGGGTTATCAGTCGGGCCACAGCCAGGTCCTTATGAGGCGATTGAAGCTTTTACTAAAGAAAATGCAGATTTTGCGATTGACCGATCTAAAGAATCCTTTTTGATCACCTGGAACCCCAAGGGTTATCTCAAGCGGATCAACCCTAGTGAAAATATACCCGCGCAACATTAAAATTTGCAATCGATTCAAGAGCAAGTACCGTGGCTACTGACATTGAGTCCTTTACAAAAAGCACCTCCATCGTGGACGTGATCATTCCAGTCTATCGGGGACTGGCCGAGACCCGACGTTGCCTGGAGAGTGTTCTGGCATTTCCACAATGCTCCGCCTACGAAATCGTCGTCGTCGATGATTGCAGTCCAGAGCCGGAATTGTCGGCCTGGTTGCGTGCGTTAGCTGAAACTGGCGCTATCGCCCTATTGGAAAACCCGGTCAACACCGGCTTTGTCAACGCTGTCAATCGCGGCATGATTCTGCACCCCGATCGCGATGTGGTATTGCTCAATAGCGATACCGAGGTGCATGGCGACTGGCTGGACCGGTTGCGCCGTTGCGCCGGCAGTGATTCGATGGTCGGCACGGTAACGCCCTTCTCCAACAACGCCACAATTTGCAGCTATCCCCGCTTCAATCAAGATAACTCATTGCCTGGACACGGGTCGCTAGCCGCTCTGGATCGCGTGTTTGCTGAGGTTAATGCCGGTTTAGCGATTGAAATACCCACCGCTGTCGGTTTTTGCATGTATATCCGGCGGGATTGCCTGAAAGAAGTGGGTTACTTCGACGCCCTGATTTTCAAAAGAGGTTATGGCGAGGAAAATGAATTTTGCCTGCGGGCTGCCGAGGTCGGATTCAAGCACCTGCTGTGTGCAGCGGTGTTCGTCTACCACCAGGGCGGTGTGTCTTTTGGTCAAGAGACCAAGGTATTATGCGCGGAAGCGGAACAGAAAATACTGGAACGCTATCCTCACTATTTGGGCATCATTGGTGAATACTGCAACCGGGACCCAGCCCGAATTTTGCGACGTCGCATTGATGAATTCCGGCTGATTCACTCGCCCCATCCGCGAATCTTGTTTATTACCCATACCTGGGGTGGAGGTACGGAGAAACATGTTCAAGATTTATCAAAGATGCTAGAGGCGGACTTCGAGGTCATGATTTTAAGGCCCACTGGACCTTCCGGGTTCAGTGTTGAATGGGGACGCAGTGAAGAAGAGTTCATCGCCTATTTTTCTTTACCTTACGACTATCCAAAACTCCTGGATTTTATCAAGTCTTTAGGAATCATGCGGCTCCATTTTCATCATATCATCGGGATGAACCGACAAATCTTGCAATTGCCGCAAGACTTACACCTGCCTTATGACTTTACTCTCCACGATTATTACCCCGTTTGCCCTCAGTATACCCTGACGCTTAAAGACGGTCGCTATTGTGGCGAACCCGATGTCGCCGGGTGCAACGCCTGTTTGGCCGAGCGCCCCGCCCTTTGGGGACTTGATATTGTGACTTGGCGTGAGTCGCTGGGAAACTTGTTGACCAACGCCGACCGGGTGATCGTCGCGTCGCAAGACATGGAGACACGGCTGCGTCGTTACGTGCCTGCAGCCCACTATGTCAGGCTGTCGCACCCGGAGCCGGTGCTGGCGGTTCCCGTGCTGCACGCCTCGCCCTGCGGCGAACTCAAAATCCTGGTGTTAGGTCGACTGACGCCGATTAAAGGTCTACATCGGCTGGAAGCTTGTGCGATGGATGCCCGGTTGCGTAGCCTGCCGCTGTTTTTCCGGGTTATCGGTCATGCTGACCGGGTGGTCCGACAGGAGCCGGAGATACCGCTGTCTTTTTCCGGACCGTATAACGATGCTGAATTGCCATTGCTGATCGGTCGGGAACGGCCAGATGTGATTTTTTTCCCCACCCAGTGTCCGGAAACGTATTCTTATACGCTGAGTTATGCTTTGGTGACGGGCTTGCCCATTGTAGCGCCCCACTTGGGCGCGTTCAGCGAACGGTTGGCTAATTATCCCCACGCCTGGCTGCTGGATTGGGATACGTCAGTCGCAGAGTGCAACCATTTGTTCGTGAATCTGCTGGAGCGCGGGAGTCTCCAGAAAGTATTGGCAGAGGCTAGCTATGACGCCTGAAAACTATTTGCGGCGCTACGTTGAGCCGCTCCAGGCATCGGCTGAAACGGTATCTGCGGGGGATTGGCAACCACTGGCGCCGGACTATTACTATCCCCCTCATGCAGAGCGTGGCTCCGGTCTGGAAACGCTGAACCGTACCGACCTTTTGGAGATGTTGCAGCAAATCCTGGCCATTGAATATCCGCAGCAGCGCCTTCCCGAGTGTACGGCCAGAAAGTTTCCTGAAGTCTTGCAGCGATTGAAGAATGAACGGGCGTGGCGGCAAACCGAGATGGAACGGCTGGAGGAGGTTCTGGCGCAGCGCCAGTCCGATCATGAGCGAATGACCGCTGAACTGATCGAGCATCAGACCGAATTGCAACGGTTAGCTGTAGATCTGGAACACTGCCAAGGCGAGTTTGCGGTGCTCGCTAACGAAGCCTCTACCTTGCGCGCCAATCTGGCGGACCTGCGAGCGTCTACCTCTTGGAAGTTGACCAGACCGTTGCGCTGGTTTGGTCGGATGGCGAAGTCGCTTCTATCGTTAAATGGATAATAAACAGCTTATTAAAATGTTTTGGCGTACAGTGAAACGGGATTTTTGGCGTACAGTGAAACGGGATTTAACGATGTTACTCGATCATCACGGTTATTGCCCGATCTGCGAAGCTCCGGCCCGATTTATCGCTGAACAGGCCTGGTTGCGCGATCATTACCTGTGTACAGCATGTGGCAGCATTCCCCGCCAGCGGGCGCTCGTTCATCTGCTAAATCTGTTGCGGCCTAGCTGGAAAATGGTCGATATTCACGAGAGTTCGCCCAGCCTGTGGTTTTTTCGGGATCACTGTCCGCACTACTCTTTTTCATATTTTTTCGAGGATATCGCTCCAGGCGCCTGCCAGAACGGTGTGCGTTGCGAAAATCTTGAACAATTGACATTCCCGGACCAAGCCTTCGATCTTTTTATCACCCAAGATGTACTTGAGCATGTGTTCGCGCCAGACCGCGCCCTGGCGGAGATTTCGCGGGTGCTGCGGCCAGGAGGAATGCACATCTTCACTGCACCTAAGCACAAGGATTTATTACAGAGTCGCCAGAGAGCATATTTTGAGAACGGTCAGGTGATTCACCTGCTGGAAGCGAGCTATCATGGTAATCCGATTTCGACCAAGGGATCTTTAGTGACTTGGGATTATGGAGCGGATTTTATCGAATTGGCTGAACGCTGGAGTGGCTACCAGACTAGCATTTATATTCTGCATGATCGTCGCATGGGGATAGATGGAGAATTTATGGATGTATTCGTGACGGTCAAAGATCAGGCGAACTGTGTAACCCAGCTTACAAAAAAATTGGAGCAATAAAAGGAGCTTCCTCTAATGCAACTCAACTTTGAGATGAGATCGACCTCAAGGATTACTGATTCAGTTTTTTATTTGATTATTGCAATTTTAATCTATTTTCATATTTGCCATAATTGGCTATACGGCATGGATGATTCTTACATTACCTTTCGTTATGCACAAAATTTGAGACTTGGAATCGGTCTCGTTTTCAATGAGGGCGAAAGATATTTTGGCTCGACTGCTATGGGAATGGCTATCGTTCTCGCTGCACTCTCTTTAATAGTAGATAATACTTATTTATTTATTTTAGGTGATCTGCCTTGGCCTCCTGGAAACCAGATCCCTCTGATTGCACATTGGATATCAACGGCTTCGGTTGGGACTATTGCAATCTTGGCTTATCATATAGCAAAAAATCATATTAAATCTTTGTGGGCAATCATGATTTCGGTGCTGTTCGCTATCCAGCTCTTTTCGGCTGAATATATGAATGCGGCTTCAGGACACGAAACATACTTATTTCTCGCCTGTCTAATTTTATCGGGATACATTTTGATCTATAAAGAGCGCGTTTTTTGGGCAGGAGTTCTGCTTGGTATTACGACTACTTTTCGTCCTGATGCGCTTCTTTATGTTGTGATTTTGACTGGCTGGCTTATTTTAGTGTCAGCACATGCTGGTTTTGCTCGTCAGGAGCGTCAACGTCTATTTATGTTCTTGATTGGGTATATCTTAGTTGCTATTCCATGGTTTATTTTTTGTGGTGTTTACTTCGGCCAAGTTTTTCCTGGAACACTGACCGCTAAACAAGCCCAGCCACTCTTAGGACATTGGCAGAATTTTACAATCGGAAATGTATTCAGTAAATTGATTAGCCAGATGCGATTACCGATGTTCTTAGCAATATCAGCAGTTCTTTTTGGCGCCCTAGTATTGCGAGTAATAACAGATAAATTTCCACAGGTTTTTTGGAATTTGATTAACAATCATCTTATTATATTTATTGGTTGCTTAGTAGTATTCGCTTTTGGGCAGGTAATATTTTATAGTTTGATTAATGTTAGCTTCTGGTTTTGGTATGTTTTCCCACTTTGTACTATTCTCTTTTTAAGCGCTTTCCTAGCTACGGTTGATATTATCCAAGGATTTGTGGATAAGCAGAAAATCTGGGTGTTAGCGATAAGGTTCGCAGTGCTCCTAACCGCTTCCACTTTAATCGTATTCAATGCCAATGCCTTGCGTTATGACTTGAACCAGCTATTCGCAAGCCACAATGTGAGTTTGCATATCACTAGCTATGACCCAATTATCAACTATTTGAAGGCGCATGAACCAGAAGGAACCTCAGTAGCAACGGCTGAGCCTGGCACGCTTGGGTTTAAATTAGGGCCTCGTTACAGGGTCATAGATACACTCGGTCTAGCAAGCCCCAATGTAGCGAAAAACATCATTATGGGAAATATGGATTTTCCTTTTATTGCCTATTCTCCAATATATGTAATTGTGTCGTGGTCAGGTAAATACTCACCTCATGACCGATCTTGGTTTTCTGAATCATATAGATTGGTTGGTGAGTTTGCTCATCCCTATTGGGAGCTTCATTTGAAGCGAGGTGCTTATCTCTATAGAAAAAGATAATTCAGTTTTAATAATTGATTTTTATAAATACCGAATCTAGAATTAATGACTTAATAATTTTTGAAAAAATGCCTCCTGTAAATTTTCCTGTGATGACGAGGGGGTAGCAGCGTGGAGCCAGGCTAGGGTGCCGACTCTATCCAACCCATTGATCTTGTTAAGTGATGTCGGTCTAGCCTGCCCGCGCCGCCGTTCCGATCACAGGAAAATTTACAGGAGGATATTTTGTTAAATTAAACAGTGTTGGACTCGACTGGAATCGACTTCAATACAGAATCTAGCGAATCGGCGATAAGCCGCTTTCCTGCTTGGTTTTTGAAAAACATCACTCGATTTTGGGAACAAATCTGGGAACAGATTTCGTGCTTGTCCCCCCGAATGATGCCAACCATCCCCAATTTTGCGAAACGGATTCACCACTCTTCTGGCCCGACACCAAACCGCCGGATCATCTCGGCCATCGAGAGCGCCGTCCATTCCTCGGCTTCGGCGGCAAGCCGCTCGTAGGTGCGCTGGTGCATCCCCTTGGGCTTGCGCCAGTCAGGGTCATTGAGAATGCCGGGTTCCCAGCCCAGCCGCGCCCAGATTTTGCCCGCTCGCCGCGTCGCTCGACTATAGGGCGCTTCCCGTTGGCTGGGATAGGCCAGCCGATAGCAGTGCCGACAGGCGAAGATCGCGCCGCCATACAGGATCGCTACCCGTCGCCCGCATCCCCGCGCCGGGCAGCGGAACCAGACCCGCGTGCCGCCGTAGGTGCAGGGTGTCCGGTCGAGATAGACCGGATAGTCCTCGCTCTTCCACTCCCTGCCGTCGCGCTGCTGGTGCCGGTAGCTGAGGATCACGCGGTCTGACTCGGCCCGCACTTGAATCGACGCCACCGTTTCCCCGTCGCGCGTCCATTGCCAGCCGAACCGGCGGCCCGGCTCCAGGTATCCCTCCCGCTGCCAGCGCCGCACGTCCAGCACATGGTAATCGTCCGTCGTGTCCTTGGCGCCGAAATGCCAGTGTCGCCCGCTGCCGCTGCCGCCCATCTCCACCTCAAAATTTTACCGAAATCATTAGCCAACTTTCCTTTCCGACAGCGATCTTATCAGATTATTTTCTAATAAATTCATTGGGTAGCCTAACTTTCCAGTCCTGCATTAAAACGAGGTCGCATTGCACCGTGGTTCCGTCGGGGACGACCAGCTCCAGCCCGCCCACATGCGGCGCGTGTTCGATGGCGTAGTGGTCGGACATGAGCCGCAACACGGCACGCTTGTATTCGGTATCCAGGTTGCCGGCCAACTGCGGGCCTTTCATTTCCAGCACCACCAGCCGTTCCGTGCCCTCGCCACGTTGCAGGGCGAAGATGAAATCAGGATAAATTCTTCCGCGTCGCCAACCTTGGATAGCGTACTGCTGGCGGGCGACGTTGCGATGCCACCAGGTCAACGCGGCTTCACCGTCGAGATAGACCGCGATGTTGCGCTCGTCCTGACTGGAAAAGTCGCCTTTGTAGATCGGGGCGAACAGGCTTTTTTCCAGCGGCCCGCCGGTCTTGCCGACCAGTTGCTCGGCGCCTTCAGGTTCGTAAGTCTGGACATCGAACGGCATCCGCCAATTTTGCCCGTCGGTTCGGAGCCGGAACTGAACACGGCCGGCGGTCACCGCCGCCCGGAACACCGCCTCGGCCATGCGGTCGCGTTCGCCGTCCAGCCATTGGCGGAGTTGCTCGACGATCAGCCCGGCCAAGGCGCCCAGCTTGTCGGCATCGAAACCGCGCGCCGTCAAGCCCGCCAGCACGCGGCCGACGATCTCGCGGGTGATCCAGGGATTCGGCACGATGTCGGACACCATCCGCACTGCGTAGGCGGGATCGAACCGCAGGGCTTCCTCGCTTTGCCCGGCGACTTCGGCCACGATGCGCTCCTGGCCTGAATCAGCCAATCGGATGCGGCGCATTTGCCGCTCGGCGGTCTGGGCGTTGTCGGGGATCATCGCCACCAGCGACGCGGGATCGACCGCCGACCAGTTCAGCTCGAACAGGATGTCTTGCTCGTAGTCGAGGGGCTGGACCGCACCACCTTCCACGCGGAGCACTTGCGGCAGGTAGATTTCCGTCTTGGCGAACCGGTCGCGCCGGGGAACCTTGCGGATGCCGGGCACGCGGTCGCCGCCATCGTCGCCGATCCTGATTTCCTTGACCAAGTCGCCCAGCCCGTCTTCTTCCAATCCTTGTTTGATCGCGGCCACCACTTCCGCCGTTTGCGTGTGATGGGTGATGACGTAGCACTCGTCGAGTAGAGGAATGCCGGTCTTCTCGGCGTGCGGCTGGCGCAAAACGCGGCCTACCAACTGAGTGAGCGCCTTGAGGTTCCTGCTGGCGGCCAGGGCGCAGAGCACGTAGGCAAACGGGCAATCCCAACCCTCTTGCAGCGCCTGCTTGGTGATGATGGCCCGCACCCGGTTGGTCGGCGAGAGCAAGTCCTGATTCTCGGGGGTGGCCAGTTCGTTGGTGTCGGCGGTCTTGATGGCGATTTCGGCTTCGTCCAGCCCGGCGGTGAGCAGCCAGTCCTTGGCGTCGAGGGCGTGAATGTGGCCGCTTTCCCGCTGTTCCTTGCCGGTGCGTTCCACCTGTATCAGCAGGATGGGGCGGATATAGCGGCCCCGTTCGCCGTGCAGGCGTCGCGCTGCGGCGTCCAGCAGGTTCAAGCGGTCGAGGGCGGCGCGCAAGGTGTTGCGCCAGTCGGTGCCTTGGCGGGGATCGAGGTTGAGGGGCATCTTGATCATGCCCTCGCGATCCAGTTCGGTCCCCAGCACTTCGACCAGAATGTTGGCGTGGCGAGCCGGCTTGGGATTCGCGCCGCCCCTGGCCGCTACGTCTTTCGGCGTGGCGGTGAGTTCCAGCACGAAACAGGGATTGAAACCGTAGAGCGTGGCGAAGGCCAGTTCGGAAATCGCCTTGTGGCCTTCGTCCATGACCACCACCGGCCGGATCAGCCGCAGGGCGTTGCCCAGCGAGTCCTTGACCAGCGGCCAAAATGCGCCCATTTCGCTCGCTTTGTCGTAAGCGTCGAGATTGGGTATCTGTTCCAGCGTCCGCCGGTGGGCTTCCATGTCGCCTTCGGGTGGAAAAAAACCGTGTACGTCGCCGCGATCCCGGAACATGCGCAGCGACTCGCGGGTTTGGCGGTTGGCCGACGGCAACATCAGCAGCATGACGCAGAGATGAGATTCGACATCGCGGGCATCCAGCCGGTCGTTCTTTTCCAGCAGCCGAACCCGGCCGGCGGCGGCGCGGTCGAGCAGTTGCCGGTAGGGATGCTGGCGGTCGTTCAGTTGCCGCTTGGTCTGGCTGTAGATGGCCTCGTTGGGCACGATCCACAGCACGAAGCCGGTATTTTTGCCCAGATAGCGCCCGAAGAGGCGGGACAGCGCCGAGACCGCCAGATACGTTTTACCGCCGCCGGTGGGGACTTTGAACACGGCGTTGGGCACGGATCGGCCGATGCCGTCCCGGCGCGGCGAATGGGGGATGTTGCACCGTGAGGGCGGCAGTTGGCCCGCTTGGTGGAGCGTTTCCCAAGTCTTGGCGGGGAAGTCGGGGACTTCGAGCCCAAGGTCCGGCTGTTGCCGCGCCAGCACCGCGATGCCGTCCGCCCGTTTCTTCTGGGCCGAAAGTTCGGTCAGATAGCCGTCGAACACGGTCAACACCCGCGCCTGATAGTCCAGATCGCGCAAGCTCATGGCGTCGCCTCAATCGCGTTCGATGCGGTACAGGGCAAACGGCAGGGGCGCGAATTCGACCGGCAAGCCAATTTTGTCCAACAGCTTTTGTGAGACAAACTTGGCCGGCGCAAAGACCAGATGGCGCTTGCCGGGCTTCGCCTTCACGATGGCTTCGGCGCCGGGCAGCGTCAGCGCCGCTTCGCGGGATTTGAGGAATTCCAGGTTGGGCCGGTAGATCAGCCAGACGTGATAGTGGGTCGATTCGCCGAGATAGCCACAGCCCTCGACGTATCTTCCTTCGCCTGCCGCGAGCGTGGCCGGGGTTGAGGGCAAAACCTCGCTGGTGGCGGTATGGAACAGCAACGCGCCCAACTGCTCGAAGGTCGGCAACGCTTCGCCGGTCAGCAGCTTGTCCATTTCGATGGCGTCGCCCAGGGTGCAGAAGGTGAAGCCGCCGCCCAATCCCGCGACGCGCTCGGTGATGGCTTTTTCGCCAGTGACGATCAATTCGCCGTCCTTCACTTCCGCCTTGATGTTGTCGAAGCGATGACCGTCCAGATTCTTGATGGATTCGATGTGATTCAGCAGCTTGCTGGCTGTTTTCAGGCTGGTGAAGGTGAGTTTTTCGCGGTGCAGTTCTTCCCGTTGGGTGCCGGAAAAGGCATAGCCGTTGATGACGCGGCGCACTCGCTCGGCGGTCAGGCTATCGGCGTAGTCCTCGCACTCGACAAGGATGAATTTTCGGTCGCCGCCGTCTTTGGCATTAGCGGCTAAAACGGCGTGGGCAGTTGTTCCTGTTCCTGCAAACGAGTCCAAGATTATTGAGTTTGGTACTGAGGCAATTCTTATAATCCGTTCAACCAGTTGATATGGTTTCGGTGCATGGAAAGCTACTTCTCGATCAGAAAAGATTTCCAAAATAAGCTTTTTTGATTCTTCGGTATCTCCAACTTCTAAAGCAAGCCACAGGGTATCTGGAACCAACCCCTTTTTATGCTCCGAAAATTGCTTTACCCGTGGGCGGCCATCTCCATCTTTAGGCCAATAAATCCTATTTTCTATTTTTAGCTTCTCAAACTCCGATTCAGTTGCTCCCCAGCAGCGTCCTTTTGGCGGTTCTAAAACTTTACCCGTAGGTGTAGTGATTGGATAGATTTGGTTCTTTCTAAACCCTTGCGCAGAAAAAGGTATCGATTCCCACGCACCTCGTGGATCATTATCTGGATTGGAAGCATCGTTACTTTCTATTGGTAACAAGCTCCGGTGTAGCTTCCATGTATCAGGGAGTGATTTAGAATAGACAATAATGTGGTCAATGCTGGGGGAAAATACTGCTCTGTTTTCACGGGAAGTTCGCTTTTGCCAAGCCAACTGCCCTACACAACAATCAGCGCCAAAAATCTCATCCATCATCATCCGTGCTCGATGAATTTCGTTATCGTCGAGCGTCATCCACAAACTACCCGTTTCCGATAGCAATTCATGTAGCAATCGCAAACGCGGCCACATCATGCACAACCATTTATCGTGGCGCAGCCCGTCCTCGATACTGACCGGATTGCTGTTCAACCACTCGCGCAGCATTGGGCTATTGACGTTGTCGTTGTAGCACCAGCCTTCGTTGCCGGTGTTGTACGGCGGATCGATGAAAATGCAATCCACCCGGCCGGCGTACATCGGTAACAGCGACTTCAAGGCGTGCAGGTTGTCGCCGTGGATGATCAGGTTGCCGTCCAGTCTTGCGCCCTCACCCCCAGCCCCTCTCCCAGAGGGCGAGGGGAGAACGGATTTGTCCGGGTGAGGTATCAACGGACGGTGTGGAACGGCAAGATGATGGTTGTAAACGAATTCCTTACCCTTGAAATCAAGCTCCGGCATGGTAGGGTCCTGGATTACGAGCAGCGCAACGCGGCGCGTTGATCGCACATCAAGTGTGTGAATTTACCGATGGCTTGATATTCCCTGGCCGCCTCCAGAATGGCGTCTCGGTACGGCTCATCATTCGCGATAGCGAGGTTATAGGGAATGGGATGGTCGGAACCTTTACCGTTGTTCCAAACCTTGGCCCAAGCGCCATTCTCGGCGTGCGTGACATCGATCAACTTGTGCGAATACACATCCCGGTATTTTTCGGCTAGTTCGCTCATGATGCGCAATTCGCGTTTGGAGAAGTGGCTGTCGTCGAATTCAGCATGTGGTACAACACACTCCCGAACATAGTGAATGATTTGTTCTGGCTGAATCGAAATGGTATCCGCCATGTCCTGCTCCGGTTCATCCCATTCCTGATAAAGATCAATCGGCACGGGGCCGAACTTCCAAGCGCGATAATCCAACCCCGTCACGTTCTGCCCAGTCTGGCGGAAATGCTCAAAGTCGAGTAGATAAAGCAACTTGAACAGTTTGATCTTGCCCAAGTATTGAGTGTGTCCAGCAAAATAGATGATCGCGTTGATCAGCTTTTCGCGTTCGTGGGTGATAAGCATATTTTTCTCGTCACTGAATACCTGGATACAAAATGTCGATATAACCTGTCTCTAAATTAAAGCATTCCTGCTTGTCTCAAGAGGTTCTCATAATCTTCCCGGCTCAATGGGCATTCAATCAGCTTGAGAAATTGCGCGCGGGTGATGGCGCATTGCCGGGCCATCATTCCCAGCAGGGAATCGCCGATATCGAAACCGCGCCCGTGGCTGGTCTTGGTCTTGGCTAATGCTTTTTTGCCATCCAGCGCCACATAGACGAAGTAGTTGTGATCGCCTCCCGGCTGTTGCTGGAAGCCCTTGTTAAGCAACCCGGCCTCGACATCCCGCTTGTCTTTAGGCATTTACTGTTTCCTCCCAATCGGCCAGCAGTTGCCGCTTGACCTGTTTTGCGGGTTCGGAAAGTACCTCGTCCTGCTCGCGGGCGTATTCCTGCCACAACATGAGCATCTGTTCCTTCAATTCCGCAAACAGTTCGGCGCGGGTCGTGGCAAACACATCGAGGCTCCACGGCGCGTGTTCCAAGCAAAGAAATTGCTCGTCATCCGTCAAAGCCGGCAAGAAACTGAACGCACTACGGGGCCGCAAGCGAACATCGCGGCCCTCGATCTCTCCCAGCACGAAAGGCGACAGGTCAAGGTCTCGAATCTGCTCGACTTCATCGATCCGCTTGGGATGACCGCCATCATCCATCAGTACACGGCCAGTGACCTGGATCAAGTCCCGCCGATTTTCCAACAGCATGAGTTCGATGTCCTCGTCGTAAAAACACTCCAGAGGACGGGACTTGGGTTGGTAAATAATCGTCAGCTTGTGCTCGCCGAAAGAAATGGCTTCCAGCCGGCCGGTGACGGTTCGCACTTCGGCGCGTTCCTCCGGCGTCGTCAGCCATGCCTCGATGCGCGCGGGCAAGGTTTCATCCAGAGATATTCCCGGTCCCGCGCCGGGAGCCATTTCATAGCGATAACCGCTACCTGGCGGAGGGCTAAGCGTGGATAGGCAGGACAGCACCCGATGGCGGAGGCGGCCATCCGGCATCAATTCAAGGATCTGATCCTCATCGCCCGACACTACGGCATGGCTGAAACGGTGCATCTGTCCCACGACCCGCCGAGCCTGTTCCGGCTCGAACAAATCTGTTCCCCGACCTGCTACCCGCCCCGTTACCGCGAAGCACCCGGTCTCGGGTGGGCGCAGGTGGAGCACATACTTGCGCTTGAGTTCGTCGGACAGTCGCAGGCGTTGCCGCATGGTGCGCCCTTCTTCTTGCAAGGCAAACAGATGCACCAGTTCTTGCAGCTTGCTGAAGATTTGCAGCAACAGGGATACCGGGACTTCCGCTCCACCTCCGGCCGGATGAACCTTGAAGGTGATCTGGTCTAAGTCGGGCGCGTTTGGCATGAGAAGTCCACCTTTACCCGCTTGATGAATGACTTATGGATGGTTTGGCATTCCCTTTGACCGCATCCAGAGCTTGTTATCGGCAGAAATCATCATCCGTAATAGCCAAATGATAGCTTTTTGCCCCCTTGTCTGCCGATTTTTATGGCGGCGTCGGCAACCCTTAACCGTTACCGCGTAGTTCCTTCAACCTCACCAGCACTGCCAAGGTGCGCTCGAACTTCCGGTCCAGGTGTGTTTCGTAGCGGTTCAGCTTTTCCAGCCGGTGCGCCTGCAAGCCCTCGCCCAGGGTTTGCGCCCTGATCGCCGGCTGGTGCCGGGCTTGGCTTTCCTCGTTGCGGTAATACGGCAACAACTGGTTGCGGATGAAGTCGGCCAGCCCATCGGCGTTCGCCTTGTCCGCTTCGTCCTCGATCCACTCCCGCCACCAGTCTCAACTATCGGGCGGCAGCGCCTTGAGCGCCTTGTCGTAGGCGTTCGCGCCACCCTTGCCCAGAATCGCCGCCGCTCGTTCGGTGGCTTGCCGGCCCAGCGCCGCTTGCCGTTGCCGTTTGGCGATTTCATCCGGCGTCGCGGTGACCAGTTCCCGCACATTGGCGCCCTTGCCCGACAGCGCCCGCTCGAAGGGCACCGCCGATTCAATCGGGCTATCGAAAGAGCGTTTGGTCACCGCCAGCAGCCCGGCGTTGATCGCCGCCCCTTCGGCCAGCAACACCCGCCGCTGGCGCCACATGATCGCGGCCAGTTCCGCCACCAGATGCGCTTCGGTGGGGCCGGTCGGTCGATGCTCCTCGACCAGCGCCGCCAGCAGGTCGGTGAATTCGCCCGCGTCCTCGTGGGGCAACACCACCCGCCGCGCCAAAACCCCGTGCTTCAAGGCGTTGAAGCGGGTGATCTGGTAGCTGGTCTTTGGCGGCTCCTCGGTTTCGGTTGCCGGGAAGGGAATCACGGCGGAAGGGTTCTCAAGCATTTGCGTGGTCATGCTCGCATCCTCCACTGTTCACAGTGCCGCTTAACCGATGGATATTTCAACGGTCCCGTCATCACGCCAGCCGCGCAACCGCCGATACCCGTTCCGTCGCCGATGGTGTCCGGTTGGAAATGCTGGCAGTCGCCACACGTCACCTGATCATCGCCCGGACGGGCCGCGAGGATTTCCGCCAGCGCCCAGCGTTCCGTGTCATCGCTGTCTGGTCCAGTCTTACATTCCAGCCTTGCCAACCGCTCCTTGTAGCACCTCAACTCCGCGCCCGTAACCGCCCAGCCCCGGATGTAGCTAATGGATACCCACGAGGGTTCGATTACCGGTCTTGTAGCGCTTGCGACTGCGACGGTTGCGACTCTTGCGACAGTTCGTCGTTCGGCTTCCGGGTTTGGGGGATTTGCTACTGCTACAGTTGCTATTTTTGCTACTGTTCCCATTGGTTGAGGTTCCTCTTGTGCAGGCTTTGCTACTGCTACAGTTGCTATTTTTGCTATTTTGCCCGCTGATGGTGTTTGTTGCGTAGCAGGAATAGCAGGAATAGCAGGAATAGCAGTAGCAAAGTCTCTATCAGCCCGCTTGCGGATCAGTCTGGAAAGGGTCGTCATGGCGTCACCAGCGCCGGGTTAATTTGGAGGGTTCGCCGCTTTCCATCAGCCCCAAGCCGCAGACGGTCAAGGTTAGCAAGCTCGCGGATCGCGGCATCCAATGCAGCGCCATCCCGTAGCGGCCCAAATTGACGAACGTGATTCTTGCCAACGATAAGAGCCTTCTCCCGCTGGCAATACTCGATCAGCCAACTATCCAGCCGCGCTGCATCCGCCAGTTCCGCCGGTAGCGCCAGTTCGCCGAAGAACCGCCGCGCCTCGCTCAGGTGCCACGCCGCTATCCGGCTGGCGCTCTCGAAGGCGTCCAGCCCCACCGCGCCGCCCATGCCCTGTTCTAAAATCTGGAACAGCGCCGCCAGCCGCGCCGCATTGTCGGCGCTCTTGCTCGCCACGTCCCGCACGTCGTACAGCTCGCCGCCGCTGCGTAGCTCGTTTTCAATCGCATCGTGGTATTCAATCCATGCCGCTTTCGCCTCCGCTGTCAGGGGCAACAGGGGCGGGGTCAGTGCGCCGTTTTCATCAATGGGAACCGGCTGATTCAGGATTGCGGTAATCCGCTGATGGAACGCGGCCAGGTGCGGCCAGTTCGGTGGCGCTTCGGTGAAGGGGCGATAGCCTTGAGTGGATTGCGGCCACGCCATAAGAAAGCGGGCCAGAAAACCCGTGCCCCGTGCCAGCGTGCCGGATCGGGTGAAGAATTCCCGCAAGGTCGGTTCTTGCACCTGCAAGGCCACGGTCAACCGCGCCCCGCGCACGGTGAAGGATTCCGTTGTGCGCCGGTCAATGGTCAGGCTGTTGCCGTCCCATAGTTGATTAAGCAAGCCCAGATTCCGCATGACGGAATCCTTGCCCATGCCATGCGAACCAAACACAATCCCGGCCTCGGCAGAGACCACGCCGCCTGACGGCCATTGCCTCGCCAGTCCATAGGCCAAGGCTTCAGGAGTCGCATCGGCATACAACAGGCGGGGGATTCTTGGCGGTTCCGGCTTGGTGTGTTCCAGATCGCGCAAGGCCAATTCCATGCTCGCCGTCGGCTTTTGCTCTTTCGCCAGTTGGCGAATTTTCTCCTTGATGCCGTTGCGCTTGGCGTCCCATGCCTCGCTGTCCGCTTTGTAGTCTTTCAGCGCAGGCTTCGCCGCTTCCGCTTGCGCTTCTTCATAGTCGCGGATCGCCTTGGTAAAGAAGCCGTCACAGGTGGATTTTCGCTCGCCCGAATCGGCGATGGTCAGCAAGAACAGCCCGACTGGCCCATGCAGTTTTTCCGCCCGCTTGGCGTCCGCATGGGCTTGGATGGCCAGCGACAGCGCCGCCAGCGCCGACGATGCCACCATCGGGATAGGAGCCTTGACGAAGCCCGTCACTTCTTCCACCACTGCCCGGATTGAATCCGGTAGCGCATCCAGGGGATAGGGTTCCGACTCGACCTTGGCGGTCAGTGGTTGCGGTTGCCGCCAAGGAATCTCGCCCTTCCAGCCATGCTGTTTCGCCAGGTCGAATATGCTGGCGCTTGTCACCGGCTTGGTCGCTGAATAATTCGGATCACTTCCGCGAAACACACCCGCCGCCGTGTTGTAACCGGGATTTATCCGGTCCCATTCCACAGCTAGCGCCAGCCCGACCGACTCTTTAATGCCGCTGTCGTTATGCCGCAGGCCCCAGCCGATTACGTCCTCTGCCGGATGCTTTCCTGAAAAAGCGCCCTTTGGAATCGCCCGCAATGCGCCCAGTAGGCGCAATTCATCGTCCGTTAGGGTTGATTCATCGAGGGGTTGGGGTTGTTCCCTCCGGTCATCCGTAGCAAAAATAGCAACTGTAGCAGTAGCAACCGCCGTCTTGACCGCCTCCATCCCGCGCAGCGCCGCCAAGTCGTTGAAGTCGGTTGCGCCGTCCGGTCGCTCGCCGCCGAAATCAGGGATTGCCAGTTGACCGCTGACGGCCCGCGCCGCCTCGCTGGCATGGAAATCGGGTTGGCCGGTCGCCTTCACCAGATCAGCGAGAATCACGAGCGCCGCCGCCGGATAGCGTTCGCGCATCGCCTTCGCCACTGCGGGCAGATTGCCCGCCGATAGCGCCGCAATGGCAGGGTGTCCGGTCGCCGCCGACGCAGACAGGACGGTTGCTACACCTTCACCGATCAGCAGGGTCAAGCCGTTGCCGTCGCCATCGGGCAGGCTTTCCGTTGCCCAGTACCCGCCCACCTTGCTACCGCGCCCGGCCAGCGCCGCCTTGCGCCCGCCGCCGTCAATTAGTTCCAGCGTGGACAGGCTGTCGCCTTGGTTGACGGGAACCACCAGCAAGCGCCCGGTCAGCCGTTCGCCGCTCGACTTCGGCGCATAGCCCAAAATCGCCGCCGCCGCACCCGCGTCAATCTCTCGCAGGGTCGCTACGGGCGAAACTCGCTTGCGTTCCAGATAGGGATGGTCGGCTTTCGCTTCCGTCGCCGCTTGCAGGATCGCCGCCGCCCTCGATGCCGTAGCGGCGCGTTCGCGGGCTATCTCGGCCTCATCCTTCGCGGCCCGTTCCACCGCGATGCGCCGCCGCTCGGCAAGCTCTTCCGGGGTCGGCTTCCGGCGCCCGCCATCATCGCGCCAGCCGTTCACTTTGGCCTCATAGAACAGCGTCCCGATGGTCACCTTGCCACCGGCCCGGATGCTCTTCCACACGTCCCGCGCATCCTTGTCGTTGAAGGAATCGGCTTGCAAGCTCCATGCTTCCCACACGTCAAAGCCGGTGTCGCCAAGCTCGGACTTGATCGCCATGCCCATGCTCACCCACCTGTCGCGGTCGCTGGCGTCAATGAATTGCAGGGCTTCGCGGATGCGTTCCATATCGCCGCTCATTTCCGTGCCCCTCTCTGCCATCCGCGCTTTTGCTGGCGGTTGCTGCGTGAAGGCTTGGCCATGAACGGATCGGTTCCGGTATAATTTCGGCTATCATCGGTAGTCTTTGGGGTCGCACCGCGCCAGCGGTCGCGGCCCTTGTTGTTTTTGCTCATGGCTCGCCCCCTTCAAGCCTTGCGGCTTTTCTGGATTTGGGCGGCAATCCATGCCTCTATCTCGGCCTCAATCCAGCCGACAGCCTTTGCGCCGATGGAAACCGGAGCAGGGAAGGTTCCCGTTTTGATTCGCTCGTAAATGGTCGAACGGGAAAGCCCGGTGCGGGCTTCCACCTGCTTGCGCCGAAGGATGGTCAGGCGCGTTAGCGCCTCTCTGAGTTGTGCGGCCATGCTCGTTACTCTGTAGCATTCACCGGAACGTACCGGCATGGCTCGCTATTTTGATAACTTTCCCCTTGGTAGCAATCAAGGAAAAAGTTGAAAAATGGACGTAAGGCCCAAAATCAAGAAAAATTCCTAAAAACAGGAAAATCAGCTTTTTCTCTCCACCGCTTCACCAGCGGATAAAATTTCTTTCGCACACCCCTTCAACGTTGTTTCACCCAAATTCAGCAAAAATCCATCTTGTTCGATGTCATCCACTAATTGCGCAAGATACTCAAATAATTCCGTCTGGCTAGTTGCCGAAGTAGTTTTTCTAACGAGCATCCATGCTACTCTGGCTAATGCGTCGCGGGCATGTGCATAGGAATCTATGGAAATAGAATCAGGTCTTTCTACAAAAGCTTTCAAATCAGAATACCTTACCCAATAGTCATATTGCTGTGAGAGATATTCTCTAAATTGTTCAGGAACATCTACTGCATTAAAAAGCTTTTTTACTACCGGCTTAGGTCTTGGCTTTTTTAGAGCAGGTAACTCGTCTGCGTAGATTGCATTTTCCAAGAAACACTTAAATAGAAAATAATCCCCCTTTAATGGATGATCATCATCCGTAATTACTCGGTATGTTTCATGCGAAAATGGACCTGAAATTTTCTTTGCCCAATGCAGTATTAATAATGCTGACTGATCAATGTTTAATAAACTCAACATAATGCTCCCTTCACACTCGCTTCTGAATCAAGAAACCACGCCAACCTATTAGGGGTTCCCGGTTTTCGCCCCGTCGGGCTAGGCGCAGCCAAACCGTCATGCCGCCTGATATGCCTTGCCGAAGCGGCCAATGATCACCTTCCGGCCTTCCTCAATCTGGCTGTCCACGAAGTCAGCCCACCATTGCAGCATTTCCCGCCGCTGGTCGGCATACTGCGCCCGGTTGTAGACGCCCCGGATGCCCTTGGTTTCATGGGCTAGCGCCTTCTCGATCCAATCCGAGTTAAACCCGGCTTCGTGCAGGTGCGTTGATGCCGTCCGCCGAAAGTCATGAATCACGAAGTCGCGCACGTCGAATTCCAGCGCCCGCACGGCGACATTCAGCGTGCTATGGGCTATCGGTTTTTTGAGACTTCCCCGGCTGGGAAATACCCATTCAGAACCGCTCGCCAGCCCCTTTAATTCATCGAACATCGCCACAGCTTGCCGAGACAATGAAACCAGATGCGGCTTGTCTTTCTTCATGCGTTCGCCGGGGATCGCCCATTCCGCCTTGTCGAAGTCGATTTCTTCCCATCGGGCTTCGATCAGTTCCGATTTCCGCACCATGCACAAAATCAGCAGGTGCAACGCCAGCTTGTGCGCTCGCTTCATGCTGGATTGGTAGATTGCCCGCAACAACCGCCCGATTTCGTCCGGGGTCAGCGCCACGTCACGGCTTCTGGCGGTCGCAATGAATTTCGCTTCCACTGCCGCCGCCGGGTTAAAAGCCGCCTTCTCCCGCGCAATCGCATAGGCGAACAACCGTTTCATGATATTGCGGGTCTGCAAGGCCATTTGGTCGGCCCCCCGCGCCTTGATGCGGTCGGTAATCGCCAGCACGTCGGTAACGGTCACCTCGGCAAGCTGCTTTGCGCCAATCGCCGGGATCACGTCCTTTTCCAGCACGCGCTTGATGTTGCGGGGGTTGCTGTTGCCCGGCTCGGCGACTTCGGCATACCAGCGCCACGCGAACGCTTCCACGGTATCGGCGACCTTGGCTTCGGCTTCCTTGGCCCTCACCTTCTCCACCGCTTGCCAGCACCAGTTTCTCAGGAAGGTCTGCGCCATCTCCCTGGTCTCGGGTTTCGCATCGTTTGGGATCGGATCGCCGCGCTTCAAGGCCATTGGCGAAAGGCCGCGCTTCACCAGCGCCGCGCAGTCCTCGCGCCATGCGCGGGCTTCGGCCAGCGAGTACGCCGGGTATTCGCCCAGCCTTGCCTTTTCCTGCTTACCGGCCAGCCGGTAGCGTAGCCCCCAGCCTTTCTTGCCGCTGGATGTGACTTCGATGAACAGCCCGCCACCGTCCGACTCGGAGAAGGTTTGCTCCCTCGGCTTGAGCTTCCGCAGCTTGGTATCAGTCAGCGCCATGATTCACCTTCCGCGTTGTTCCCTGAATCGCCAGAAGGCCAGGAAACAGTCATCCGCCTTGGGAAAAATCGCCGGAACTCCCTACCGAGATTGATTTTTTGCAGGATCGTGCCCACCATTTATTCCCTTGAAAACTCGATTTTCCTGCCTGTATCCACAGGCTTTGGGAACACATCTTGTTCCCTATAAAAAGTTCTCTCTTGAAATGGGAACAAATTAGGGAACAATTTTAGGCGGATTTAGCCGGAACATGCAAGCCAATATTGGAACAAAAAATCCGCTTTTACGCGGGCTTGAGAGGTATATCCGGAAGGCTTCGGACCCTGCTGGAAATCTCGCTATTTTCCAATACAAAAATTGCTGAAAATCCGCCCCAGCATATCCTCGGATGTAAACTCCCCAGTAATTTCCGACAGCGCGTTCTGCGCCTGACGCAATTCCTCCGCCGCCAATTCTCCGACCCGGGCGACCAATTGCTCACTCGCCGCCGCCAACGCCGCTGCGGCTCGCTCCAGCGCCTCCAGATGCCGCCGTCGAGCCATTAACGTCCCCTCGCCACCGTGATAGCCCATACAGCTCTTGAGATGCTCACGCAACTGATCCAAACCCAGGCCGCTCTTCGCCGACAGCCACAACTCATAGCCCCGGTCCGTCGCTCGTAAAACCGGCATCCGACCGGTCAAATCGATTTTGTTGTAAATCACCGTGACCTCGGTCTCCGCCGGCAATTGCGCCCGCAACGCCTGATCTTCGGCGGTCAACCCCTCGCGGTCATCCACCAGCAACAAAATCCGATCAGCCGTCGCCATCGCCGCCCAAGCACGACGAATGCCTTCCTGCTCCACGGGATCGTTACTGTCCCGCAAACCGGCCGTGTCAATGACATGCAGCGGCATCCCGTCAAGCGCAATCTGCTCACGCAACACATCGCGGGTCGTGCCGGGAATGTCGGTGACAATCGCTGCCTCGCGCCCAGCAAGATGGTTGAGCAAGCTGGATTTACCCGCATTCGGTCGCCCAGCGATCACCACGGTCATGCCATCGCGCAGCAACCGGCCTTGGCCAGCGCTAGCCTGCAAGGCGCTCAAGCGCTCCCGCAAGGCGTTCAATTGCTCAGCAATACGCTGGTCAGCCAGAAAATCGATTTCTTCCTCGGGAAAATCGATAGCCGCTTCGACGTACACCCGCAAATCGATCAACGCCTCGACCAGTTCCCGAATGCGGTGGGAAAATTCACCCTCCAGCGAACGCACGGCGGCGCGGGCCGCCTCAGCCGTCGTGCTGGCGATCAGGTCAGCAATCGCCTCAGCCTGGGCTAGATCGAGGTGGTCGTTGAGAAAAGCACGTTCGGAAAATTCGCCGGGCCGGGCCGGGCGGGCGCCCAGCTCCAGCGTCCGCGCCAGCAGCAAATCCATGACCACTGGCCCGCCGTGACCGTGCAGTTCCAGCACGTCTTCGCCGGTAAAGGAATGAGGCGCAGGGAAATAGAGAACGATACCTTCGTCGAGAACGCCGCCGTCGCTGGCATGGAACCGGCGTAAGGCGGCGCGACGGGGTACAGGAAGATGACTGCAAATCGCTTCAGCGATGGCGGCGCTCAGCGGGCCAGAGAGGCGCACGATGCCTACCCCGCCCCGACCTGGAGGAGTGGCGATAGCGGCGATTGTGTCGTTCACACCGCCATCACCTTGCCATGGCATTACTTCCGGCGCTTGTAACCGGATGACGAGCCGGCCCCTGGTTTCTTCACCAGTCCCCCCAGCCACTGACGTCCTTGATTCCACAATTTACGGACATGGACGCTAACAAAACCCGGTTCTTCCTTGGCCTTGGCTACCGCCGCCGCATCGGCCCCCGACTCTACCCGCTGGGTGATCATCCACTGTTGGGCGATGGATAGGACATTATTCACCACCCAGTACAGCACCAGGCCGGATGGGAACCACAGGAACATAAAGGTGAAAACAATCGGCAGCGCCATCATCACTTTGGCCTGAATCGGATCAGGCGGGGCTGGACTCAGCTTCTGCTGAATGAACATCGTCACGCCCATGATCAACGGCAACACATAAAACGGATCAGGAATTGACATATCCTTGATCCAGAACATGAACGGTGCCTGTCGTAATTGCACGCTTTCCACCAGCACCCAGTACAGGGCAATGAATACTGGAATCTGCACGAGGATCGGCAAACAGCCACCCAGCGGGTTAACCTTCTCCCGCTTGTACATGGACATCATCGCCTCGTTCATCTTCTGCTTGTCGTCGCCGTACAGTTCCTTCAAGCGGGTCAGTTCGGGGGCCAGCCGCCGCATATTGGCCATCGAGCGGTAACTGGTTTCGGACAGTTTATAGAAAGCCAGCTTGATCAGAATCGTGACAAAAATGATCGCCCAGCCCCAGTTGCCGACAATCGCGTGAATCGCTTTCAGCAACCAGAACAGCGGCTCGGCAATCACGGTCAATGTGCCGTAATCAACGGTCAGATGCAGGTTAGGCGCTACTGTCTCCAGCACATCCGGCAGTTTCGGCCCCACATACAGCCGGGTGCGGAAATCGCGGGACTCGCCAGCCGGCACAAGCTGCGCCTCCCCGGTCATTCCCACGACATAGCGATTACCACTGACAGCCTTGGTGTAAAACGTATTGATCTCGCCAGGATTGGGAACCCATGCGCCGAGAAAATAGTGCTGAATCATGGCCACCCAGCCATCCGTGACCAGTTGGTTCAACGGCTGCTTGGCGATGTCATCAAAAGAAATTTTCTCATAGCGCTGCTCCGGCGTAGACACTACCGCACCAGTGTAGGTAATCACCCCGCTGCCGAAAAAGCTGTGGCTAACCGTGGGCGGGATGCGCTGGAATTGCCGGTATTGACTGCCTTTCCAATCGCCGGCGCCGCTATTTTCCACCTGCTGATTCAGTTCCACCAGGAAACTGCCGCGATGGAAAACATAAACTTTCTTCACTTTCACCCCAGACGGATCTGACCAGCTCAGCCGCACTTCCAGCTTATCCTGGTCATCCGTCAGCCGATATTCAGTCTGCTCCGGGGTAAACAAGGCGTAATGATTGGGCGCTGGGCCGTCGTTCAGGGCTACCAAGCCCGATTGGGCGATAAACAGGTCAGTACCACTATCTTTCAGCAATAGGAACGGTTGATCCCGCTGCCGCACTGAATCTGGATAAGTGCGCAGACCCACTTGGCGCAGATCGCCGCCCACGGTATCGATTTCCGCTTCCAACAGGTCCGTGATGACACGCACCCGCTGACCACCGCTGAGTGTCTGCGGTCCCGCACTGGACGCCGTGGCAACCGCCGCCGGCACGTCCTGACCCGACGTTACGGCGGGCGCGGAAGGCACAGTCGAATCCGGCGCTAGCGCCGTCGCAACTGGCGGTGCTGGTGGTGGATGTTTCAGCGCCTGAAACTCCAGCCAGTTCTGCCAGAGCAGAAAAAGCACAAACATCAGGGCGGCAAAGAGCAATAAACGTTGATTTTCGATCATTCAGCGGTCCTTCGGGGAAGGTTCAGGAACGGGATCGACGCCGCCCGGATGCCAGGGATGGCAGCGCAGTAGACGCCGGATCGCCAGCCAGACCCCACGCAGCACACCGTGCTGCTCAAGTGCCTCACGGGCATATTGGGAACAACTCGGATAGAAACGACAATGGTTGCCCAACAGGGGACTGACTAACAGTTGGTAAACACGGATCAGCGCGATCAGGAGGGCGCGCATAGTTGAGCAAGTCTCTGCCAATGCCGTTGCAATGAGGCGAACAGGAGTGCGTTTGCCTGGTCCGTCACACCAGCGCGACCCATGACCACCCAATCCAGGCCGCCAAGCTGTGGCTGATAGTGGCGAAAGCTTTCTCGCACAATGCGTTTGATGCGGTTGCGCGCCACAGCAGACCGAGCGACTTTGCGCGATATGGCTAACCCCAACCGGGAATAAGCCAGACCATTGGCACGGGTCAGCACAGTGAAATAACGGTCGCTGGATTTAGCCGGTTGAGCGAAAACACTGGCAAACGCCTGCTGACCGGCCATCCGGGCGCGGCGCGGAAGGCACGCGCCGCTGTTCATCAAAGTCAGGGCGTCAGGCGAGCGCGCCCCTTGGCGCGACGCGCTTTCAGAACTCGCCGACCACCGGTCGTGGCCATCCGGGCACGAAATCCGTGGGTGCGCTTACGATGAATAATACTAGGCTGGAACGTCCGCTTCATGAGGATTCCTTAACAAGGCTGATCAGAACTGATTGATGCTTTTCATTTAGAGGGGCGAAATTACTCATGGAAAGCCGATGTTGTCAAGTTTGATAGCAAAAGCTCGGACCCAGCGGCGAGCCGCCGGGCTGCAGGATGGTGGATAATCAACCAACAGGCTATTAAACTCCAAAATTCCCGCCAAAGCTTTACAAGGAGAATACGGGTGGAGCACCCTCTATGGAAAGCCTGCCAGGATTGCCTGGAGCGCGAACTCTCCGAAATCCAGTTAAGCACCTGGATTCGCCCACTGCACGCGCAGGAGGAAGCCGGTGCTTTACGCTTGCTGGCGCCGAACCGCTTCGTTCTCGACTGGGTCAGAAAACATCATCTGGCGCAGATTCAAACCGTGCTCAAACAGCTTCAGCCTAATCAACCTCTGGAGGTGCTGCTGGAGATTGGCAGCAGTCCGTTAACCGCCGCCATCGAAAATCCTCCCGAAGCGCTGGCCAACGAAATTACTGCTGAACCTGCTGAGTTGCTCAAAAGTGGGGTTCTAAACCCCGATTTCACCTTTGAAACGTTCGTCGAGGGCAATTCCAATCAGATTGCCCGGGCCGCCTGTTTGCAAGTGAGCCAAAACCCCGGCACAGCCTACAACCCTTTGTTTATCTATGGTGGTACGGGCTTGGGCAAGACCCATCTGATTCATGCAGTCGGCAACTTGTTGCGCGAACGTAACCCGGGATCGCAAGTGGTCTATCAGAACTGCGAATACTTCGTGGCGGACATGATTCGCTCTTTACAACACAACGCCATGAATGAATTTAAGCGCCGTTACCGTTCGTTGGACGCCTTGTTAATTGACGATGTGCAGTTCTTGGCGGGCAAGGAACGCTCTCAAGAAGAATTCTTTTATACGTTTAATAGCCTGCTCGAAAGCCGCCAACAAGTCATCTTGACTTGCGACCGCTATCCCAAGGAAGTTGATGGTCTGGAAGATCGCCTTAAATCGCGCTTTGGTTCGGGCCTGACTGTCGCGGTCGAACCGCCGGAACTGGAAACCCGGGTAGCGATTCTCAAGAGCAAGGCCGAACAAGCCGAGATTGCTCTCCCCGATGAGGTGGCGTTTTTTATCGCCCAGCGCATTCGTTCCAACGTCCGTGAGCTGGAAGGGTCGCTGCGGCGGGTTTACGCCAATGCTCAGTTCACCGGTCGGGCCATCACCATCAGTTACGTCAAGGAAGTCCTGTACGATCTGCTGACTCTGCAGGAGAAACTGGTCACGATTGAAAACATTCAGAAAACCGTAGCGGACTATTACAAAATCCCGGTCGATGAACTGCTGTCCAATAGCCGTTTGCGTACCTTGTCCCGCCCCCGACAGATGGCGATGGCGCTCGCCAAGGAACTGACCTCCCTGAGTCTGCCTGACATCGGCGAGGCGTTTGGTGGACGCGATCACACTACGGTACTGCACGCTTGCCGAAAAATTCGTCAACTCCAGCATAGTGATCACCAAATTCGCGATGATTTTACCAATTTGCAGACCACCCTCACCAACTAGTTAAAACACTGTGGATAACTGCTGTGGATAAGTGGATAAGTTTTTTAGCAAGTTCTCATCGAAACTGCTGTGGATAACTGCTGTGGATAAGTGGATAAGTTTTCGAACGATGTTTATTTATCTTTATTTACTATGGAGAATAATCAATAAAATAAAATTAAATCAAATAGATATGATAAAATTCCAAGACACCTCCACTAATTAAAGGAAAAATCATAAATTTTTAGTAAAAATTAAAATTATCAATAACATAAATTTTTAATAATAGAAAATTATCTATATTTTATAAAAAATTGATAATGGTTAACAAAAAACCAGGAAACACCCTGTGGATAAGTCTGTGGATAACTTTGCCATTTCTGTGGATAACTCGACCAAACCTGTGGATAACTTTTTTGGCCCCAAAAAGTTATCCACAGGAAAATTGACTTATCCACATTTTATCCACAGACTTATCCACAGGAAAAACGGTCTTAATTACTTGATAGATAAAAACAAAAAAAAGTTATCCACAGAAAAAGCCTTCCCCAACAACAACAGTCTTTAATATATAAAAAAAGAAAGGAAGTAGAACGAACGCGATCCGGGGCATTCTGGAAAAGACTAAATTTCTAAAACCCCCGACATAAGTCAGGAATAGACTCACCATCCTCAGATTCGATAACAAGGGTCATCCGGAGAACCCCATGAAGCTGGAAGCCAAGCGCGAGCAATTGCTCAAACCGTTGCAATCCGTGATCGGCGCCATCGAACGCCGACAGACATTACCGATCCTGGCCAACGTGCTGTTGGTCGCCCGGGAACAGAATTTCACGCTGACCGCCACTGATCTGGAATTAGAGCTATCCGTCAAAGCCGAACTGCCAGTGGAGACACCAGGCGAAGTCACTTTGCCTGCTCGCCGGTTGCATGACATTTTGCGCGCTTTGCCGGAAGACGCCACCGTGACTCTGAGCGTGGAAGGCGATAAGGCAACCGTGCGCTGTGGGCGCAGCCGTTTCACCCTGATCACCCTGCCCGCCACCGATTTCCCGACACTGGAAGATTTGCCATTCGATGGTGATATCCGCCTGCACCAGGGAGCATTGCGCGGCATGATCGAACGCAGTCACTTCGCCATGGCGCAACAGGATGTGCGCTACTACCTGAACGGCTTGCTGCTGGAAGTGAGCCCCAATATCCTGCGGCTGGTAGCGACTGATGGCCATCGGTTAGCGTTCCAAGAATTGCAAACCGAGGACGCCAAGGTAGAAGCGCGCCAGGTCATTGTGCCACGCAAGGGAGTGCTGGAATTGCAACGGTTACTGGCCGACAGCGACGCCCAAGTGGTTCTCAAACTCGGCGCTAACCATCTGCGCGTTATGCTGGGCGAGATCCGGTTTACCTCCAAGTTGATCGACGGCAAGTTCCCCGATTACCAGCGAGTTATTCCCCGCGAGGGCCATCGGATTGTGATCGCCGACCGGCAGGTGCTACGCAGTGCGCTGGCCCGCGCCGGCATCGTCCTCAACGACAAGACCACCGGCATCGCACTGCAACTGGAGGACTGGATCTTGCGGGCAAAGGCCCGGAACTCCGATCAGGAGGAAGCCGAAGAGGAAGTCGAAATCAACTACAGTGGCGGGGTAATGGAGATTGGCTTCAATGTGACGTACCTGCTCGATGCGCTGGGCGCACTGAACGGCGAGCTGGCCAAGCTCTCTTTCGCTGACGCCACCAGCAGTTGCTTGATCGAAGAGGCTGAAGGCAACGGCGGCAAGCACGTCATCATGCCCATGCGGCTTTGATTGAGGCGCCAGCCTCCTGAATGCGCGTCATCAGTCTCGACATTGCCAGATTTCGTAACCTGCGGCAGGTACGGTTGGACTGCTGCTCACCCAGCCTGAATCTACTGATCGGCCCTAACGCCTCTGGCAAGACCAGCTTGCTGGAGGCGTTGTATTTCCTGGGACGAGGCCGTTCATTTCGCACTCGCCAGCCTCGGGACTTGATTCAAACTGGCGCGACCGCTTTACGGGTAGTGGCAGTCATGAGCAACAGCGACGAAGGCCAGCGAATCCCGGTTGGCATGGAGCGCACCGCCCGTGAGTTAACCGCCCGCATCGGCGGCGTCCCAACCCGCTCCCTAGCGGAACTGGCCCGGCAAACGCCGGTGCTGTTGCTCAATCCCGATAGCCACCGTCTGTTGGAGGATGGGCCACAACAACGGCGGCGGTTCATGGACTGGGGATTATTTCACACTGAGCCGGGGTTCCTCGACGCTTGGCGACGTTATGGAACCGCGTTACGCCACCGCAACGCCGCACTCCGCTCCGGAGCAGCCCACCGAGCGGTGAACGCCTGGGATGGCGAACTGGCGGCGGCGGCGACCCTTCTTGACCGGCTGCGTGAAACCTTCTGTGAGGCGCTGGGAGGCGTCCTGGAGCGATTCGCCGGGGAAACCCTGGGGCAAGCCGGGGTCCAGGTGGATTATCGCCGTGGATGGCCTCTGGAGCCGCCAGAACGTGGTTTCGTCGAGTGGTTGCGCATAGGGCGCGACCAGGATTGCCAGCAGGGCCACACCCGAATGGGTCCACACCGGGCCGACTTCACAATCCGCATCGCTGGGCGACCGCCTGCCGAAGCATTATCCCGGGGACAACAGAAATTGTTGGTGATCGCTCTAGTGCTGGCGCAGGCGGAACTGTATCAACGGCACGTCGGCAACGCCTGCATCCTACTGATTGATGATCTGCCTGCGGAATTGGACGCGGACAATCGAGTTCGGGTCATGCACACCTTGGCGGCGCTCAATGCACAGTTATTCGTCACCGCTATCGAATCGGGATTGCTGAATATCGCTGCCTGGCGGGATGCACGAGCTTTTCAAATTTCGCAAGGCGAAGTAAGCACTGCTTCCTAACGTTGATCCCCAATTTCTGACACCCGAATCTCACCCCCCAAAGTGGTATAATCCCCGTTCCAATTACGGATTCAGGAAATTTGGAATTATGAACGATTCGTCTTACACCTCGTCGAGCATCACAGTCCTGGAAGGGCTGGACGCTGTCCGCAAAAGACCTGGTATGTACATTGGCGACACCGATGATGGCACTGGCCTGCATCACATGGTGTTCGAGGTCGTGGACAACTCGATTGACGAGGCGCTGGCCGGTTATTGCACCGAAATCAGCGTAACCATTCATACTGATGAATCAGTAACGGTTGTTGACAACGGGCGTGGCATTCCTACGGACGAGCACTCCAAGGGGCGTTCCGCCGCCGAAGTGATCCTGACGGTGCTGCACGCTGGCGGCAAGTTCGACGACCGTTCCTACAAAGTTTCCGGCGGCCTGCATGGGGTCGGTGTGTCGGTAGTCAATGCTCTGTCCGAATACCTGCGTCTCACCATTCGCCGCGATGGCAAGGTACATCAGCAGGAATATCGGTTGGGCAATCCCCAAGCGCCATTGCGGGTGATTGGCGATACGGATTCAACGGGCACCGAGATTCGCTTTAAGCCCAGTTCCATTTTCACCCATATCGACTTTCACTATGACGTGCTGGCCAAGCGGTTACGTGAGTTGTCGTTCCTCAATTCGGGAGTGCGCATCCATTTGCGCGACGAGCGCGCCAGCCGGGAAGATTGCTTCGAATATCAGGGCGGCATCAAAGCCTTCGTTGAACATTTGAACCGCAACAAGACCCCATTGCATGACTGCGTGTTCTACCTCAATGCGACCCGCGACGACATCCAGGTTGAGCTGGCGATGCAATGGAATGATTCTTATCAGGAAAATGTATTTTGCTTCACTAACAATATCCCGCAGCGCGACGGGGGCGCTCACTTGGCGGGCTTGCGCGGCGCGTTGACCCGCACACTCAATCAGTACATGGAAGCGGAAGGGATTCTGAAAAAAGCCAAGGTGGAGACCAGCGGCGATGATGCTCGCGAAGGATTGACAGCGGTGCTGTCAGTCAAGCTGCACGATCCAAAATTTTCGTCACAAACCAAGGACAAGCTGGTGTCTTCGGAGGTTAAGCCAGCGGTCGAGTCAGTGGTGTCGGAAAAGTTGCAAGAGTTTTTGCTGGAGAATCCCAGCGAGGCTAAGGCGATTACCAGCAAGATTATTGACGCCGCCCGCGCCCGCGACGCCGCCCGCCGCGCCCGTGAAATGACCCGGCGCAAGGGGGCGCTGGATATTGCAGGCTTGCCAGGTAAGTTAGCGGATTGCCAAGAGAAAGACCCGGCAGCGTCGGAATTATTCCTGGTCGAGGGCGATTCCGCCGGTGGCTCTGCCAAACAGGGCCGTGACCGGCGTTTTCAGGCGATCTTGCCGCTCAAAGGCAAAATTCTGAATGTCGAAAAAGCGCGTTTCGACAAGATGCTGGCTTCGGCCGAAGTGGGAACGCTGATTACCGCGTTAGGTTGCGGCATTGGGCGAGAGGAGTTTAGCGCTGATAAAGTGAGATACTATCGTATTATTATAATGACAGACGCGGATGTTGATGGATCGCACATTCGTACTTTGTTATTGACGTTTTTTTATCGACAAATGCGGGAACTCATTGAGCGCGGTCATATTTATATTGCTCAGCCACCGCTGTACAAGGTCAAGAAAGGCAAGCAGGAGCAATATGTCAAAGATGACGCTGAACTCTCCACCTATCTATTGCAGGCAGCGTTGGATGGTGCTTCGCTGACTCCAGGTGAAGGGACGGCGTCTTTGACGGGTGCAGTGCTGGAGGATCTGGCGCGGGGCTACATGGCGGTGATGACGATGATTCGGCGACTATCCCGCCGCTATGACAGCTTGCTGTTGGAACAACTGATTTATCAACGGCCGTTGCGCGATGAGTTATTGCGCAACGAAGCGGGTTTGCGCACCTGGGCTGAACAACTAATCGGGCGGCTCAACACTTGGCAAAACGAGCAAGCCGTTTATGAAGCGATCATTGAAGCCCGCGACGATGGCGAAGGGTATAGCCTCATCATCGCCCGCCGTGCGCATAGCGTCGTTCGGCAGGCGCGATTGACCGCAGAATTCTTCAATTCTCCCGAGTACACGACTTTGATTCAGTTTGGGGTGCGACTCGCCAGTTTATTTGAGCACGATGCCTTGGTGCGGCGCGGTGAGCGAACCCAGTCGGTGGGCGATTTCCGGGCGGTGATGGACTGGCTGCTTGAGGAAGCCAAGCGCGGCCAACACATTCAGCGCTACAAGGGCTTAGGCGAGATGAACCCGGATCAGCTCTGGGAGACGACGATGGACCCGGAAAGTCGCCGCTTGCTGCAGGTGCGAATCGAGGACGCAGTGGCCGCCGATGAAATTTTCACGACCCTGATGGGTGATCAGGTTGAGCCACGCCGGGAGTTCATTGAGCAGAATGCGCTGGATGTGCTCAACCTGGATGTTTAAGCGACTTTGTTTATCCTTCACTTTTCCGCCGGTCCCGCTCCCAGGAAAGGCGTTCTCATTGTGCTTCTAAGCACAGCCCGCGCCGGTGCGCCTTCAGCGCCAGCCAGTTTGAGCGGCAGGCAGATCAGTTCGTAGAGTCCCGGAGCCACTTCGGCCAGGTTCAAGCCTTCCACGATCACGATTTCAGCTTCCAGCAGAGCGATGTGAGTGTGTGGGTCACCGCGAAAAATTTGCACCGACAGGTAATCAACCCCAATCAACCGAATGCCCCGCGCTGCGATCCAGCGGGCAGCATCGACGGTCAGGGCCACGAAATCGCTGCGGAATTCGCGGTCTCCCCACCGCCAACCCTCGGAATTGCGGGTGCGCAATAGTAGACGCTGAGTATCGACCGGTAGGTTGAGGGCTTCTAGGTCATCGGCGGTAACGGAGGTTACATCAGGCAACACGGCCACGACCGCTGGACCGATCAGCGCATCCAGCGCCAAGTGAGTCACGTCTGCACCGTTAGCCAGAAAATGCAGGGGCGCGTCCACATGCGTACCTGTATGGACGCCGCAGAACAGGGTGCTATCGTTCACGGCGTCGCCCCGCGCCATGTCGCGCCGGCGGATTAACTCAATGGTTGGGCTTCCAGGCCAGCGGGGCAGGTCCGGGGACATTGTGAGTGAGATATCGAGATATTCAACCACAGCGGGTACTCCATCAAAAGTTCTGTAAAAACGAGGTTCTTCGAGGGTTCTTGTGGAGTTAGGCGGAACTAATCAACACTCGTTTTTTAAAGTTGACAAAAGTTGCGAAAACCGTAGCCCGGAGTGTCCCGGCCCAGCTTCTAGGTCGACGAAGTAGCCGACAAGATTCTGTGCCATAGCCCATTTGTGCCATGCGAACGCCGCATCCTTTAGGATTGACCATCCAAGGCTCTGGACGTAGCCGGATAGGTTCTTAGCGATTTCAGTAAGCGCGGTGACAGCAGCGCTGCGAACTTCCGGCGCCGCACAGGACAACGGCCAGGCAATGTGACAGAGTTCGCTGCACTCGTGCCAAAACCTCGACAGTTCCCCGATCTTTGGTGTGTGGAGCGGTGTGTCAATCTTCATTGCACCAAGGACGACACCCATGAATTCAAAGTGCCGGTCAATCTCCCGTTGATGCCCTTCGATCTCGTAAATCTGGCGTTTGACGCGCTTGAAGGACTCGATGTCGCACAGATCTTGCTCCCCGGGTCTTCGGTCCAGCAAAGCCGCCCAGTAGTGAACCGCGAGCCGTTCCGCTGCGAAGCGCAATTCAAACGCTGCATACGAGCGCGCGGCGGTGTTTTCGCCATCAGCGCTGGCCGACAGCCAACCTATCCCTTGGCGGACGTGGTGCGCCAAGTCGGGCTGATGGCGCGTGCTTACGTCAGGCATGGTGTTTTTTCGGGTCTAACTTTTAAATTCAACGGATTGCGCGGCTTCTCGCGCAGGTCTGGTGGAATGATGGGTTGGGCGTCGTGTCAGCCGATTTTGTTGGACAGACGGTGTTTTGTTATGTACAGTAAAACGTACATATTTGGAGGCAAAAAAATGGATGCTATGACTTACACGGCTGTTCGCGCCAACCTCGCCAGCACCATGGATCGGGTTTGTAACGACCACGAAGCTTTGATTATCACCCGCAACGGCGAACAAGCGGTGGTGATGCTCTCGCTCGAAGACTACAAAGCGCTTGAGGAAACCGCTTACCTTCTGCGTACTCCTGCCAACGCCAAGCGCTTGCTCTCGGCAGCGGCTCATCTGAACGCTGGCAAAGGCATTGAGCGAGAATTGGCAAAGTGAAGCTGATTTTTGCGGAAGAGGCATGGGAGGATTACCTCTACTGGCAAAAGCAAGACAGGCGGATGGTTGAACGGATAAACAAGCTGATCCGTGAAACACAGCGCGCACCTTTCGAGGGCGTAGGAAAGCCAGAGGCATTGAAACATGCGCTATCGGGGTTTTGGTCGCGCCGCATAACAGACGAGCACCGCATGGTGTACCGAATTGAAGGTAATGATCTGTTGATTGCTCAGTTGCGATTTCATTACTGAGATACCCAACGAATGAAATGGACTCCCCCGCCCCCAACGGCATCGTATGTGCCAGATTGAATGGAGTCGTTCCGATCAATCGAAACGAGGAGGAGAGTTCGTCATGAAGGCTACTACCGTAGGAATTGATCTGGCCAAGAACGTCTTCAGTGTGCACGGCGTAGACGCGCACGGCAAGGTGGTGCTGAAGAAGACCGCATCACGCGGCAGGCTGCTCGAATTCTTCGCTAACCTGCCGCGCGCGCTGCGCAATCTCGGGCATGACGCCCGCCTCATCGCCCAGGCAGCCCGTGGTGACGGGAACCGCAAGCGCCTGATGACCCTGCCGGGCATCGGCCCGAACACTGCAAGCGCTTTGCTCGCCTGCATCGGTTGCGGGCACGATTTCAAGAACGGTCGCCCATCAGGGTCCGGGCAGGTGCGAAAGCGCGATGCCCAAGATGACCGGTTGTATTCGCAGTCCGCCATCTTCTTGATCGACGAACGCAGTGAAAGATAAATCAGATCAGGAAAAAGCGATGAACTAAAAACATCACGCGCACTTGCGAAATTGGGGGAAGCCCTTGTAGTTTGAACTCAGCCGCGCCCGCTTGCGGGCGTCGGCTGGAGTGACTTGCTAGCGGTTAGCACTTTACGCATGAAAGTGGATGAGGCCGGACACAGATCTTTGAACTGAGCCGTTGCGGCGATAGATGCTGGAGCTTCAGACCTTGCGATGGTTTCATAACCGCGCTGTGCAAAGAACTGGGCCGCCGTTGTGGTGAGAAGGTACAGGATTGTAATGCCGCGCATTGTTGCCCATCTCTCTGCATCAGACACCAGACCCAGCCCCAGGCCAGCATTGCGGCGAGCTGGCACGACGACCAAAGAGCGGAGCAAGCCCTCTCTACCATAAGCCTCAATGCCGACCACGCCCAGAAGCTGACCTTCTTGGCGCATACCCAGCAAACTGAGGCTGGTGGGGCTGCGTGACAAGTCAGACACGAGAAGCCCTGCCGCCACGAGCATGGCTTCGACTTCTGAATCAAGACCGATGACTTCTGCGCTCATTCTCATTTTGACCGCTAACGTCCTATATCTCATTTTGACCGCTAACGTCCTATATGGACTCCCCCACTTTGCAAGAATCCACTAGCTTCTGGAAAGGAGGTTTGGACTGCAAGAATATATCCGGCCTGTGGGTGTGTGGGATCGCACTGGCCCTGATAACTTGCGTTCGCGGGGTTCCCATTAGCTCAACGGTCTTCATGAAACGGCCTGGAACGTTATCGGATTTTCCCAGCGACGGTCTAACCTATCTCCATCTGCCTGTGAACTCACGCAATCCTGGGTCGGCACTCACTCAATGGTACACTTCGGTCACTCATGCCATATGATGACCCTCTTGGGTCAGCTCGATCCGGTTTTCTCCATCACGTGGGTTGATACGCCTCGCCTTTCGTGAGCAGCGCCCAAATCATCCGGGCAGGCTTGGCAGCGAGGGCGACTGCCGCAATATTCGCTCCGCTTCGATCCTTGATCTGCTGAATCCATCGACTCTTGGCGTCGTTCCGGCGAGACAAGGCAGACATGACACTGCGCGCACCGTGGATCAGCAGTTTGCGCAAGCAGGGATCGCCCCGTTTGGTGATAGACCCGAGACGAACCTTGCCTCCGCTGGAGTGTTGCCTGGGTACCCTCCCGAGCCAGGCGGCAAGTGGCCGTAAGCGGGCCAACCCCCTCAGTTTCATTAATCGCTGGGCCGGCTCGCTTTGCGCCGCCCACTGGGCGATTTGTCGATCATTATGGGCGACCCATGTATCCCCCCAATGCCGTACCTGCTCGATGAGGTCCGATCAGGTCTCCCGCGCCAAGGTCGGCAACCCATTCTCGGCATTCTCCAGAATACCCGACCACTGACGCCTCAGGTTTTCGATACCCTCTGGCACGACGAGACCCAACTCGGCCAATAACCTCCGAATCTGATTCACCTGCGCGGTACGATTTTCCACCATCAACTCACATGCCCGATGCACCATGAGTACCGCCTGCTGTTCCTCACTCTTCACCGCCGCAAAGCGCAGGGTCGGTCGTCCTACCGCCTCGCCAATAGCCTCGGCATCGTTGGCATCATTTTTCCCGCTCTTGCGGTACGGAGCCACAAACTGTCCGGCCAGGAGTCGTACCGTGTGGCCCAGCCCGGTCAAGGTCCGCGCCCAGTCATGGGCACTGCCGCACGCTTCAATGCCGATCAGACCAGAGGGCATTTGGCCAAAAAATTTGATCACTGGGTCCCGTCTCAGGGTCTTTTGAATGACCACCTTGCCGTGTTCTTCCGCTCTGTGAACCTGGAATACCTGCTTGGCAATATCCAATCCAATGCGTGTCACGTTCATGATCAATCCCCTCACAATGGAAATAATGGAAATGCGTCATTTCCAGTTTGGCGCCACCGCTGCCGTTGGAGGAGGGGGAGTCCATGTCATTAGCTCACCCGACGCGGGCCGCGTAGCGGGTACGCGGTCGGGTGGAGCGCCGAGTTAGAAGCGTGGTTGACCCCACATCGCAACATATAGCTCCCGCAGATTGCTCGACATGAGCGACCAACCAAACCACTTGCTTTTTTCATCAAGACCATAGAGGAGCACCTCCATGTAATAGACGTCTATATATTCGTGTACTTTTTCATCACCGACCGCCAGCTCTCTTGCGATGAAGTTGAGGTGTGCTTTAGCTTTCTCTTCCTCGCGCAGGCTTATCGCCTCCGCCGTGACCTTCGAAAACTGCTCGAACCACTCGCTGTCGATTTCAGATTCAAATCCCAGTGCGGATAACCGGAAATCGGCGATCGCAGTATCGTCTGGAAAACGTGCCGCGATCTTGTTCCGCAGTCGAATGATGCTCGGTGCTCGTTCCATAGCTTCTAACGCTCGACGTAACCGGCGACCGGGGTGCTAAGCGCGGAGGGTATCGGCAAGCGCAGCTTGCCGGGCGTCCGGTTGACAGAGGGGTTGGGCGTCGCGTTGATCAAATCGTTTCTCCCTGCGCGTTTGCCAAGCCGCAGAGAGAAGTACGAACTGCTTTCAGTTGCCGGACCTCATCGGGCGTAGGCTTCTGCAGCCGTGCCCCCTTAACTTTCTCGTGAAGCCTGTGCGCCCACCCCGATGCGTAATAAACCGGGAGGCTCATCAGCCTCTCGGCCTCTTCCAGCCATTGTTTCGCGGAGGCGTCTTCGCCGGCCTCGGCAAGAAGAAAGCCGTAGTTCGCTGCCTGAAGCTGGAGGTGCAATGGGTTCTGGCCAAGCTCAACAAGGTTAGTTCTGCTTCTGTAAAACTGGGCCACGTCAGACATGGTTGTCAATTGCGCGAACCATGGCTCCACCAAGGGCAGCCACGACGCAAGACGCACGAGGCTTTGATTGAGCTCTTCTTTGTTGTCAGATGGAAGCCAGCAGTCACCCTGGTCCGCGCCGCGTTCTGAAAGACGAAAATGAATCAGTAGCCCACGGAGTGCGGTGTCTGGGCGAAGCCACCTTGCGTCTAAACTGGGTACATCTATGCCCATGTTGATGCAGAAGCTCCCATCACCATACTGAGTTTGCTGAAGACCGAATCCTTCCACCCAACTATTCTTGCGTCGCGCAAAGAAGCCTTGGCCCGTATGCTCGTAACCGTATGGACTCACCAGAGGAGCGAGCATCCTCCGTGATGCCTTTGCGAAGCTGCCATAGTCTCTTTTTACCGCCACGGTGTTTCCTCTTGTGATGCCCAACGTTCGAGCCGACTGCGGAGGCACCTGCCGTAGCGAGTCGGCTCGAGCGAGGGGTTCGTTAGTCCCCGCGCTTTGCCGGCGCCTTCGGTAGAACCGACTTGACCGTTTCACGGGCCTGGAAGCGCTTCATCTCTTCCCTTAGCGCTTCTCGTTCCGTGAGGAGTCCGAGCTTGTCAAGACTGATGAAGTACTCGACGTAGGCATCCATCGTTTCGGCTGACGCTCGGGCGGCCTCGCGCATGCAGCCCACATGACCTTGCGTCGCACGCGGCCACCACTCGTGAAACGCCTTAACGCGACGCGAGATCAAGCCGCGGAAGAGCGCATGAATATGAGCTTCGTCCTTCGACTCACGGAGGTGATACCCGAGTTCGATGATTTCTTGAAGCCCACCTTCGCGGCCGAAGTTGGCAAGAATAGTTCGAATCAGCTCATCGATTCGGCCTGCATCAATCCATGCCTGAAACAACTGGCCATTGATCTCGCGAGACTCTTCGTTGGTGAGTCCGCGACCTAGTTCCTTTGCGCGCCTTGCCCAGAGGCGTTCAAGTTCGACGCTGAAGCTCGGCATGTGGTGGGGCCTAATACCATTTCTCTATAGATTTAATTAAATTAGGTAAACCCCCGGCTAAGCCGGGGGACTCCCCAAGGTTTGACCGTTCCGGCGGTCAGTTGGATTCTCCACGGTCCCTTCAACGACCGAGGTGAATCCACCATGGCAGAGTATCGCAGTCTGAGTCATACCCAATGGGATTGCAAATATCCTATTGTTTTCATTCCGAAACGGTGGAAGAAAGTGATCTATGGGCAAGCCAGAAGGATGCTGGGGGACATATTTCACGAATTGGCTAGCCATAAAGATGTGGAGATTGTCGAAGGACATCTGCGTCCGGATCACGTCCACATGTGTTTGCGGATCGCGCCGAAGTCCGCAGTGTCGAATGTCGTAGGGTATCTAAAAGGGAAGAGCGCGATCATGATTGCTCGATATTTTGCGGGAAAAAAGCGGAATTTCATGGGCGAGAATTTTTGGGCCAGAGGTTACTTTGTTTCCACTGTGGGGTTAGATGAAGCGACGGTTATTGAGTACATTCGGAACCAAGAGGCCGAAGAGGAACGCCACGACCAGTTGAAGCTGCGGATGCCGCTTTGAGCGGCCCTGGCAGTCCAAAATCCCTTTGAGGGGTTCACCCAATAAGCCCCCGGCTTTGCCGGGGGTCATTTAATTTCCTAACGAAAAGCCACCTATGTCCATTGCAACGCCCAAGACCACCCATCTCAGCGACTATACGCCACCCACCTACCACATTCTGGCCATTGATCTGCGGTTTGAACTGGGGGAAGACTTCACCACCGTACATTCCCAGTTGCGCATCGCCCGCGCCGCCGCCACGCCGCCTGGAACGCCACTGATATTAGATGGCCAGCATCTGGAGCTGATTTCCCTGACGCAGGACGGAACGCTGCTGGCCGCCGACTGTTATCAGGTCGATACCGACCGGCTCACCCTGTTCAATCCGCCGGCGGAATTTGCCCTGGAAGTTGTCACCCGCACCCGCCCCCAGGACAACGCCGCGCTGGAAGGTCTCTACCAGTCCAGCGGCAACTTTTGCACGCAGTGTGAAGCGGAAGGTTTTCGCCGCATCACCTATTTTCTGGATCGCCCCGATGTCATGACAGTGTTCACTACCACTCTGGTCGCCGACAAGGCCCGCTATCCGGTGCTGTTATCCAACGGCAATCTGGTCGCTAACGGCGAATGGGGCGACGGTCGGCATTGGGCCACCTGGCATGATCCCTTCCCTAAACCCTGCTACTTATTCGCACTGGTGGCGGGTTATCTCCAATTCATTGAAGATTCATTCACCACTTGCTCCGGGCGTGCGGTGACGCTGCGCATCTATGTAGAGCCAGAGAATATCGACCAGTGCAACCACGCCATGTATTCGCTGAAACAAGCGATGGCCTGGGACGAGCAACGGTTCGGGCTGGAATACGACCTGGACTTGTACATGATTGTGGCGGTCGGCGATTTCAATATGGGAGCTATGGAAAACAAGGGTCTCAATATCTTCAATACCAAATATGTGCTGGCCCGCCCGGAAACGGCCACGGACGCCGATTACCAAGGCATCCTCGGCGTCATCGGCCACGAATATTTCCACAACTGGACTGGCAATCGGGTCACTTGCCGCGACTGGTTCCAGCTCAGCCTCAAGGAAGGACTGACCGTATTCCGCGACCAGGAATTTTCCAGTGATCTGGGCTCACGCGGCGTCAAGCGCATTGAAGACGTTCGCATTCTCCGCAGCAGCCAGTTTCCGCAGGACGCTGGGCCGATGGCGCATCCCGTGCGTCCGGATTCCTACATCGAAATCAATAACTTTTATACCGTGACCGTCTACAACAAGGGCGCAGAGGTGATCCGCATGATGCAAACCCTGCTGGGCCAGGACGGCTTCCGGCGCGGCATGGACCTCTACTTCCAGCGTCACGACGGTCAAGCGGTGACCTGCGACGATTTCGTGGCCGCGATGGCTGAAGCGAACAGCGCTGACTTCCGCCAGTTCAAACGCTGGTATCACCAGGCCGGAACGCCGGAACTCACGGTCAGCGATGCCTACGATCCGGCGACCCGGATTTATACACTGACCGTTCGACAAGCCTGTCCACCGACGCCCGGCCAGCCGAATAAGGAGCCGTTTCACATCCCACTGGCTTTGGGGTTGCTGAGCGCCGAAGGGCGCGATCTGCCGCTGCAACTGGCGGGGGAAAGTGAACCCCAAGGCGCCACGCGGGTGCTGGAGTTGCGAGAATCGGAGCACACCTTCCACTTCATCAATCTCCCGGCGCGCCCGGTTCCCTCCCTGCTACGCGGCTTTTCCGCGCCAGTGAAAATGAACAGCGCCGAAAGCGATGACGACTTGCGTTTTCGGCTGGCCCATGACCGTGATGACTTCAACCGCTGGGACGCCGGCCAAACTCTGGCGGTGCGCACAATCCTGGCCCTGGTCGCTGACCACCAACAGGGTCGCCCCTGGACGCTACCAGAATTGTTCAGCGACGCCTTTAGCCGGGCGCTGATCTCACCGGCTGACCCGGCGTTGCTGGCCCAGGTGTTGACCCTGCCCGGCGAGACCTGGCTGGCGGAACAGATGGCCGTCGTGGATGTAGAGGGTATTCACACCGCCCGGCGGTTTGTCCAGCACACCTTGGCGGAACGGCTGCGTGACCGGTGGTTGGCCATTTACCAAACGTTGCAAAGCGCCCTTTCCACCGTGCGCCCTCCGGTCGGGACGGGACATCTCGACGCGCTAGTGATCGGCCAACGGGCGCTCAAAAATGTCTGCCTGGATTACTTGATGCAAATCGACGAGCCAGAAGGACGGGCGCTGGCGCTGAACCAATTCAGCACCGCCGGCAATATGACAGACCAACTCGGCGCGCTGGCGCCGCTGATGAATTGCGAAGGCCCGGAGCGAACCGAGGCGCTGGCTGCATTTTACGACCGCTGGCGGCGCGAGCCGCTGGTGGTGGACAAATGGCTGACCCTGCAGGCTACATCCCGCCGACCCGGCACATTAAATACCGTCCAGCAACTCATGGCGCACGAGGCGTTCAGCCTCCGCAATCCAAACAAGGTGCGAGCGCTGATCGGCGCCTTCTGCCAGGCTAACCCCATACATTTCCACGCCGCTGATGCTAGTGGCTATACTTTTCTGGCCGATCAGGCATTAGCCCTGAACGCTTTCAACCCCCAGATCGCCGCCCGGTTGGTGACCGCTTTTACCCGCTGGCGTCACTACGATCCACTACGCCAGCAAGGGATGCGCCGCCAGTTGGAACGGATTTTGTCGGCGCCGGATTTATCGCCGGATGTCTACGAAATCACCGCTAAAAGCCTGGGCGAAGCACCGTGAGGTTGAAAATAATGCTGCATTGCAAAAAAAGAGTTGACACCGGCGTTGCGGTATGCAAAATACGCCTACCGATTGTTGCGATGCACAAAAAACCAAGTTCATCCATCTTTAACCTGAAGAGATCTACTCCATGTCTACCCCCAACCCCTTCAATCCCTTCGCCAATGTTGATTTCAGCAAGTTCGATATGAGCAAGTTCGACCTGACCAAGATGATGGGCGATGTCAAAATCCCCGGCTTCGACATGCAGGCGATCATGGACGCGCAGCGCAAGAATATCGAAGCGCTGAACGCGGCGAATCAGACCGCAGTGCAAGGTATGCAGGCGGTCGCCCAGCGCCAGGCCGAGATTCTCAGCCAGGCCATGAGCGAAGTTTCGGCGATTGCCCAGCAGCTCTCCGGCGCCGGCAACCCCCAGGAAATGACCGCCAAGCAGACCGAGCTGGCCCGCAAAGCGTTTGAACAGGCGCTGGCGAATGCGCGCGAACTGGCCGAAATGGTCAGCAAGTCCAACACTGAGGCGTTCGCTATCATCAACAAGCGCGTCACCGATAGCCTGCAAGAACTGAAGAGCCTGGTCGCCAAGTAAGACCCCCAGTTCGCCTCACTGCCCAAGCGGACAGGCCCGCACGGAATTTAATTTCCGTGGAGGTCTGTCCGATTTGCTTTTTGGTTCGCGCTATCAGCTAAAATTCAGGGCGACTTAGCGAACCACCATAATCACGAGGAACGATGCATGGCCGAGCAAAAAACTCCCGAACCGAAAATGCCGGAAATCAAAATGCCCGATCCGGGGCAAATGGCGCAGCTTTTCAGCCATATCGCCGAAAAAAGTCAGGTCATCGTCAAGGAATTTCTGAATCGCCAGCAGACTGAAGGCTCATTTGACATGCAGGACAAGATGTCATTGGCCAAGTCCTTCATGGAGATGAACCAGAAAATCATGGCGGACCCGGCCAAGCTGGCGCAGGCGCAGATGGCCCTGTGGCAAAACTATATGGAACTGTGGCAGAAAACGCTGCCGGCCATGTTCGGTCAACCGACGGAAGCGATCATCCGCGAGCCGAAGGGCGACAAGCGTTTCAAGCACGATGACTGGCAGGACAATCCTCTGTTTTCGTACATCAAGCAATCCTACCTGCTGACGGCTGGCTGGATTCAGGACATGGTCGCCAACGTCGAAGGCTTCGACGACAAGACCAAGAAGAAACTTCAGTTCTACACCCGCCAGTTCATCGACGCGATGTCGCCCAGCAACTTCGCGATGACTAATCCCGAAGTGGTGCGGCTCACCATTGAGTCCGGCGGCGAGAATCTGGTCAATGGCCTGAAAAACATGCTCGACGATCTTGAGCGTGGCAAGGGCAAGCTCAACATCCGGATGACCGACCTCAACGCCTTCGAGTTGGGTAAGAACGTGGCCACCACGCCCGGCAAGGTCGTCTATCAGAACGAAATGATGCAGCTTCTCCAGTACGATCCGAGCACTCCGGAGGTATTCAAGAAGCCGCTGCTGATCTTCCCGCCGTGGATCAACAAGTTCTATATCATGGACCTGCGCCCCAAGAACTCGCTGATCAAATGGGCGGTCGATCAGGGCTTTACGGTGTTCCTGATGTCCTGGATCAACCCGGATGAGAGGATGGCCGAAAAGGCTTTCGACGACTATCTCAAGGATGGCCCGCTGGCGGCGCTGGATGCCATCGAGCAGGCGACCGGCGAGCCCGAAGTCAACGCGCTGGGCTATTGCCTGGGAGGCACCCTGCTGGGCATCACCAACGCCTATCTGGCGGCGCAGGGAACACCACGCATTAGCTCTGGCACCCACCTGACCACCATGCTGGATTTCTCCCAGCCGGGTGAGTTGGAAGTGTTCATCGAAGAAGAGCAGATTGCCTCGCTGGAAAAGCGCATGGCGGCCAAAGGCTACCTCGACGGCAGCGAGATGGCGACCACTTTCAGCATGTTGCGCGCTAATGATCTGATGTGGTCGTTCTTTATTAACAACTATCTACTGGGCAAGGATCCCTTCCCCTTCGATCTGTTGTACTGGAATTCCGATTCCACCCGGATGCCGGCGAAGATGCACAGCTTCTACCTGCGCAACTTCTACCAGCACAACCGGTTAAAGGAACCGGGCGGCATCAACTTGCTCGGTACGCCGATTGATCTGACTCAGGTCAAAGTGCCGACCTATTTCCTGTCGGCGATTGAAGATCATATCGCTCCGTGGAAATCCAACTATGCGGGCAGCCTGTTATTCAGTGGCCCGGTGCGGTTTGTGCTGAGCGGTTCCGGCCACATCGCCGGCCCGATCAATCCACCGGCCGCTAACAAGTACTTTTTCTGGACCAATCCCAAGCATGTGACCGATCCGGATGATTGGCTGAAGGATGCCAAACAGACCGACGGTTCCTGGTGGCCGGACTGGTACAAGTGGCTGAGCAAAAACTCCGGCGAGAAAATACCGGCCCGCGTACCGGGAACCGGCAAACTGCCGGTCATCGAAGATGCGCCAGGGTCTTATGTGAAGCTGCGCTTAGCCAAGTGAAGTGAAGTCAGTGCAGGTTGGGTTGCTCAAAAGACGGTGACCCAACCGGTTAATCAAAAACGGTCGTCGTGAAAACAGCGACCGTTTTTTTATGCGTCCAGTGCGGGTAAGGTCGCCACCACTGGATCGTGATCGCTGGCCGGCTCCAGGCGACCGGGAGCGGGTTCGCTGTTGATGTGGGCGATGCGCACCGTTGCATTGCGCCGCAACGCCGAACTGACCAGGATATGGTCCAGCGCCTGCAGTTGCTCGCCATGCCGGCGGGTATAGCATTGCCCATGCGGTACATCGTCCAGCAGGTTATAAAACAGCTCGCCTTTGAGCAGATTCAGGGTCTTGGAACCCGGCACATCGTTCAAATCACCCAACACCACAACGGCCGCCCGCGGGTCACAGGCCAGCAGATCGGCGGCGAAGCCATGTACGATACTCGCTTGAGCGTGACGCTGCTGCTTGGCGTAATCCTCCTCGCGGCGTGTGGCGGAACGCATAGACTTGAAATGACAAACGATAACAAACAGTCGCTGTCCCTCGACCGAAAACTCTGCAGCCAATGCCTTGCGACTGGGCATCCAGTGCTGACGATCGTCGCCAGCAAAAGCCGGATGTCCCGGTTCGATGCGTCCCGGATTGAGGGTTAGGCTGGGCTGACGGTTGCTGAAACGGATACCGACTCGATCCTCCGGGCTAGCATGGCCCCGGTCGGGAAATGTGACCCGCCCCGGATTAAACAACAGCCCAACCCGGATATTGGCGCAGGCCATACCACCGTCCTGATGCGCCAGCGGCGGCACTTCCCGGAAGGCATATTGCGGACCGCCCACTGCGCTCATTGCGGCGATGAGCGCCTGATACGCCGCATCAGCGCAAACCGGCCCTGTCGTTGCCGCCGGACTTTCCGCCATCACCTCTTGTAACGCCACAATATCCGGCGCCCCCAACTCATCAATGATGATCGCGCCCAACCGCGCCAACCGCTCCAGAGGCGCGCTTGCACCCAGATTACACAAATTGAAGGTTGCGATAGTCACCATGACCCTGATTTTGCTTTTCGTTAAGAGCGAATGGGGAAGCGTCAGTGCGCGATCAGCAAGGTTCCGGCCACTGGCGTGATAGCGGCGCCGTTGGCTCCAGCAAACTCAAAAGGAACTGAAACCAGTTCCATACCGGCGTTGCGTTGGATGGCGAAATGCAGGTGCGGGCCGGTGGAAAAGCCGGTATTACCGGAATTGGCCAGCCAGGCGCCACGTTCTACACGTTGGCCAGGCGAGACCCGGATCGAATCTGGATGCAAATGAGCGTACACCGCCATGGTGCCGTCATCATGGAGTACACGCACAGCGTTGGCCTGGGTCTGATACTTGGGATCAAGGCCGCCATCAAAGAAATCGCCAGCGACTTCCATGATCACTCCAGCCCGGGCAGCGCGAACCGGTGTCCCCAATGGCAAGCTAAGGTCTACGGCATAGCGGCTTTGCGGATGCTGGTGGCTGAACACGCCATTGAAAGCCTGGCCGATGAGGAAGCGCTGTCCAACAGCAAAAGGCGGTGCATAAGGTTGTTCGGGCCGATGGACGGCGGAAGGATCACCCAGCATCGCCCGCACCCGATAACCATAGCGCCAGCGCGGCCCGGTCGGCTTGAGGGCGACTACGGTCTTCTCAGTCCGGGCCGGGACGACGACCCGCACCGGCAGCGGCGGTTCAGCGTGCATGTGCTCGATTTGCTCCCCACGGATGTCCACTTCAATCGGCCCGTAATAATCGTTGACCGCCGCCAGTACCGGCGCATCCGGCGTTCCCAGATTGCGAATGCCGATCTTGATCGATTGTTCACTGACCGGCAGCGCGCTGACCTCGACCGGCGCGTCGGCGGCCGGCGGCTTGTCGCTGAAGACCCAAGCGCCATGGGCATCCTGATATTTATAGAGTTTTTTAGCCAGCGTGGGGTGTGGGTTAATCAGGGTCAGCAACATCAACAACGCCGTTGCCGCAACCCACCGTTGACGCCGATTACACATCATCATTACCGGGAGCTGAGAAGGCGGTTATCCGTTGAAATGATGGATATGCACACCTTCCTGGTCACTTTTGGCCAGCTCCACCATGCGGGCGGCGACGGCTTCCGCCAGTACGGGCCGGTAGTGACTGAGCGGTCCCCACAGGAACCAGGACCAGAGCGGCGCGAATTGCTTACCCCAATCCTCGGCGACCCGGGGTTGCCCGCGTTGGCCGAGCAGCAGCGAGGGGCGCACGATATGGACAGCCTTGAACGGCAGTTCGCTGACCGCTGCCTCAGCCCGACCCTTGACCCGATTGTAAAACACAGGCGAACCCGGATCAGCGCCCACCGCCGAAACCATGATGAAACGCTGGGTGCCCCGAGCCACCGTCAACCGGGCCAATTCAGCAACGTAGATATGATCGACTTTGGCAAAGGCTTCTGGTGACCCGGCCACCCGGTGCGTGGTCCCCAGGCAGCACAGCACGACATCAACCTTAAATGCCTCAACGTAATCGCGGAGATGATCGAAATCAGCTACATGGACGGTCAGCTTTGGCGAAACCTGCTCCAATGACCGACGGGTAAGAACCGTGACAGCGCTGAAATCGTTGTCGCGCAACAGCTCGTCCAGGCAGTGCCCCCCAACCAGGCCGGTGGCGCCTACCAGCAGAGCGCGGATTCCCGATGGTCGTTCTGCCTCCATAGGTCTGTGCTCCTGAAGGTCTGGTAATGAAGAAGACGCGAGTGACCTTTCAAGCATAAGCCGCCTTTAATTTTTTTCCAGTACGCGGCGGCGTTTTACCGTCAGAGCATTGAAAGTGAAGCGCAAATATTATGATTTATAAATCAAAATATTAGAAATTTTGGCAGGTTGCGGCAACGGCTTCAGCTATTGACCAGCCGCCTGATGGTCCTGCGTATTCACCCACTCAACCGTTCATACGTCGCTATCAAACGATGGGCCGCCTGCAGCAAGGATGGCAAGGGCTGGTCGAGCGCTTCCGGGTCCATGGCGTCCAACAGATTCTTCAACTCCAACCCCAACGCAGTGTCTCCTTCCATCATCACTCGCCGGTTGAAAAACAACGTATCGGCATCTTCGCGGCGAGTGGCCAGGACCAGAAAATCATAAATCGCGCCGCTGATGGTTAAATCTGGCGCCTGATCATTTTGGCAAGGAGTGAAACCCGCCGGGCCAGAGTACCAGAACCGATATTCAACCTGTGCATCGCGCACCCGGATCGCCAGAACCCGGCCCCGCAAGAATTCAAACTCGCCGCTTTGCTCCATTCGACCAGCGAACAACACGTTCAGCGCGGCGGTCAGCAGCGTCGAATGCACCGGGCCAGGAATCAGCTTTAATGGAAACGCCAAGGGCGCAGGCAGCGTTGGACGGGGTGGAAACCGGAAGAAGGCGGCGGAAATCATGGTATCAGCAGATCGGTGATAAGGAGGTGGGAAGGGCCCGTTGTCCGTTCAGCGTTTCATCGACTCAAAGAATTCACGGTTGGTCCGGGTGCTCTTCAAGCGCTCCAGCATGAACTCCATAGCCTGTAACTCGTCCATCGGATGCAGCAGCTTGCGCAAAATCCACATCTTCTGCAAATCATCCTGATCGGTCAGCAATTCCTCGCGCCGGGTTCCTGAGCGGTTGATGTCAATGGCCGGGAAAACCCGCTTTTCGGAAATGCGCCGGTCCAAGTGAATCTCCATATTGCCGGTGCCCTTGAATTCCTCATAGATCACATCGTCCATGCGCGATCCGGTATCCACCAGCGTCGTGGCGAGAATGGTCAGCGAACCGCCTTCCTCAATATTGCGTGCAGCGCCAAAGAACCGTTTCGGCTTCTGCAGCGCATTGGCGTCTACGCCGCCGGTGAGCACCTTGCCCGAAGCTGGCACTACTGTATTGTAAGCCCGCGCCAAACGGGTAATGGAATCCAGCAGAATCACCACATCGCGCTTGTGCTCAACCAGCCGTTTAGCCTTATCCGACACCATTTCCGCCACCTGCACATGCCGGGTGGCCGGTTCGTCAAAGGTGCTGGAAATCACCTCACCGCGCACTGAACGCTGCATCTCGGTGACTTCCTCGGGCCGTTCGTCGATCAGCAGCACGATTAGATAGCATTCGGGATGGTTGGCGGCGATGCTTTGAGCAATGTTTTGCAACATCATGGTCTTACCCGCTTTCGGCGGCGAGACGATCAACCCGCGCTGGCCCTTGCCAACTGGCGCAATCAGGTCGATGACCCGCGCCGTGATATCTTCAGTGCTGCCGTTACCGCGCTCCAACGTCATACGCTGGGTCGCATGCAATGGAGTCAGATTCTCAAACAATACCTTATTCTTGGAGACTTCCGGCAGCTCGAAGTTGATGTCACCCACCTTGAGCAGGGCGAAATAACGCTCCCCTTCTTTGGGGGGACGAATTTTGCCGCTCACCGTGTCGCCGGTGCGCAGGTTGAAGCGGCGAATTTGGCTGGGTGAAACGTAAATGTCATCCGGGCCGGCCAGATAGGAACTGTCGGCGGAGCGCAGGAACCCGAAGCCATCCTGCAAAATTTCCAGTACGCCATCGCCAGAGATGTCCTCACCGTTCTTGGCCAATGCCTTGAGAATGGCGAAAATCACATCCTGTTTGCGGGACCGCGCCGTGCCTTCGAGTTTCAGCTCCTGGGCGATGGCAATGAGTTCGGCGGCGGATTTCTTTTTGAGTTCAGTTAGATTCATGGATGCTAAAGGCTCAAGGCGAGCGGGTATTGAGAGGGGACACCCGCTGGGAGGGGGTCGGGATTGGCGTTTTGGGAGAAGTGGGCCGGAGTGGGCCGGACGGCGCAAGGAACGCGAGGTTGAACCTGATGAGCGCCGCGACATGGCAGGATAAACTAGCACGCCCGTCCAGCGGCGTCTACCCGTGGGCGACCGGCAGACGCCGTGCGGCGCATTTTAACGCAGGTTGCTATCGAGAAAGGCCGCGAGTTGCGACTTGGATTGTGCGCCAACTTTAGTCGCTTCGACATTACCGTTACGGAACAGCATCAGGGTGGGAATGCCACGAATCCCATATTTGGGCGGCGTATTCTGGTTTTCATCCACATTCAGCTTGCAGACCTTGACGCGATCTCCGTATTCCACGGCGAGCTCGTCGAGAATCGGCCCGATCATCCGACAGGGACCACACCATTCGGCCCAATAATCCACCAGCACTGGTTGTTCGGCCTTGAGGACTTCGGCTTCAAAAGTATCGTCGGTAATATGCACGATGTGCTCGCTCATGAGAGGGTTCTCCAATGCAAAAGGGCAATGCGGCAGTGGGACGGACCTGTTGAAGGTGGGCGAAATAAACGGCCGTCAGTCGCTTATAAGGGGACCACTACCGGGAGGCGGCCAGCGAAAATCGGCGGCGCGCGGCGTTCAACAAGGGATATTGTGGCAAAATAACCGGCAGGGGCACAAATCTTTCATCAATCTCCCGCCCGGACGGGCGTTCCTGCCGCCCCCACCCACCCTGCTCACCCGGGATAGTCGCACACCCATGCAAACAGATCACCTTACCCATGTCCGGTTTTCCTCACTCGGTCTAACCGATGCGCTGATGGAAAGCCTGGAGGACACCGGCTTTACCTATTGTACGCCGATTCAGGCCACCACTCTGCCGCTAGCGCTCAAGGGCCAGGATATCGCTGGCCAAGCGCAGACCGGCACTGGCAAAACGGCAGCCTATGTGCTGGCTGCCCTGCATCATCTCATGGAAACCCCAGTCGCCGAGAATGCCGTCGGACCCTGGGCCATTGTCATCGCCCCGACCCGCGAGTTGGCGGTGCAAATTCATCGTGATACGGAATTGCTGGGCCGCTACACCGGCCTGAAATTCGCTGCAGTCTACGGCGGAACCGGCTATGACAGCCAGCGCCGCCAACTGGAAGCGGGAGTCGACGTACTGATCGGCACCCCTGGCCGGCTGATCGACTATTACAAACAGGGCGTCTACAAGCTCAACCAAATTGAAGTGGTCATTCTCGACGAGGCGGACCGCATGTTCGATCTGGGCTTTATCGCCGACATCCGCTATTTGCTCCGGCGGATGCCGCCCCCCGGCCAGCGCATCAACATGCTGTTCTCCGCCACCCTGAGCAATCGAGTCATGGAGTTGGCCTATGAGCATATGAACAATCCCCAGGTAATTCGGATCGAGGCCGAGCACATCACCGCCGACAATGTGCGGCAGGCGCTTTACCACGTTTCGGCGCATGACAAAATTCCGCTGCTGCTGGGCGTCTTGCACCAGCAAGCGCCCAAGCGCACCATGATTTTCGTCAACACCAAACGGGCGGCAGATCGGGTCACCGGCTACCTGCTAGGCAACGGTTACCAAGCCGGGGTACTGTCTGGCGATATTCCACAGAACAAGCGCCTGCATTTGCTGGAATCTTTCCAGCGCGGCGAGTTGCCCATCCTGGTGGCCACCGATGTGGCGGCGCGCGGCCTGCACATTTCTGATGTCACTCACGTCATCAATTTCGACCTGCCGCAGGATCGGGAGGACTACGTCCACCGCATTGGCCGCACCGCTCGCATCGGCGCCAGCGGCGACGCCATCAGCTTTGCCTGCGAGGAATATGTCTACTCGCTGCCGGAGATCGAGGATTTTATCGGCCAAAAATTGCCCGTGCTGCCGATCACTGAAGAACTGCTGGTGGAATTCAAGCCACCCAAGCGCATGGAGCGCCGTCGCCCACCGTTGGCCGGTGGTGAACCGCGTGGCCGCAGCCGGTCGCCACATCAACGGCGGCCCGCCAATCGTGATTGAATGTTGGAGCCAGACGGTTCACTCATGACCCCATCTGCCTCTGTGCCCAAAGGCAGCGTCGCCAGTGGCCATCCACAAGTGACCGAAGCCGCTTGTACTATTCTGCGCGCCGGCGGCAATGCCTTTGACGCCGTGCTGGCAGCCGGTTTCGCCGCCGCTGTGGCGGAGCCCGCGTTAACCAGCTTGGGCGGCGGCGGATTCCTGCTGGCGCGCCCTGCCCAAAGCCGCCCGGTCCTGTTCGATTTCTTCGTCAATACCCCTGGACATGGCCTACGGGCTGGTAAGATTGAGCCGCATTTCCTGCCGATCACCGTTCAATTCCCCAGTAGTGAACAGATTTTCAACGTTGGGCTGGGATCAGCGGCGGTTCCGGGCGTTTTGCGCGGCTATCTGCACGTTCACCGCCGACTCGGCCGGCTGCCATTGCCGGAGGTGCTGGCGCCAGCGATTCACCTGGCGCGTGATGGCGTGGTGATCAACCACAAACAAGCCTATTTTCTCGACCTGCTGACGCCGATCATGACCCTGACCACTGCGGGCCGGGCGTTGTTTGCCCCGGACAAACGCTATCTGGGCGCAGGCGATCTGTATCGCAATCCTGACCTGGCGGCGCTTCTGGAATCCCTGCCCTGCGATGGTGAGCGGGAGTTCTATGAAGGCGAACTGGCCCGCCGCATCGACCAGGAGATGCGCGAGGGCAATGGATTATTGACCGCCGCCGATCTAGCCGCCTATCAGGTGGTTGAGCGTGAGCCGCTACCCGTAAACTATCGCAGCTTCCGACTGCTGACCAATCCGCCCCCCTCGTTTGGCGGCTCACTGATTGCGTTGTCATTGCGCTTGCTGGAAGCTCGTCCAGTGGCTGAACTGTGCTATGGAACGCCAGCTCATCTGGCGTTGTTGGCGGCGGTCCTGCAGGAGGTTGATGTTCGCCGCGCCGAGGGCTATCTGAGTCCTGCTGATCTGGGCCAACCGGGCATCGCCGACAGCCAGGAGCGAGTGCGCCTCGCCTCTGGAGGCACCACGCACATCAGCGTGTGCGACGCTGAGGGCAACGCCGCCAGCATGACCACCTCTAATGGTGAAGGCTCTGGCTACTTTGCGCCAAACACCGGGGTCATGCTCAATAACATGATGGGCGAAGACGATCTGCACCCCGAAGGGTTCCATGCCAGTCCACCCGGTATGCGAGTGGCGTCGATGATGGCCCCATCCTTGCTGTTAATGGGCGACCAGGTGCAGTTGGCGTTGGGCAGTGGCGGCAGCAAGCGCATTCGCACTGCTTTGCTGCAAGTCATCAGCAATAGCGTGGATTTTGCCATGAGGCCCAAGGCAGCGGTCGAAGCGCCGCGTCTGCACTGGGATGGCCAGCGGATTCAAGTGGAGCCAGGCTTTGGCGATACAGCGCTAGCGGCGTTGGAAAAGCGCTGGCCACTCAATCGCTGGCCGGTTCAGGATTTATATTTTGGCGGGGTTCACGTCGCCGCGCCCGATGGCGATGGGGCCGGCGATCCCCGGCGCGGCGGCTGTGCGGCGTGGGTTGAACCGGTTATCGGTTAACCCAATACCCTGGAATGCTGAAAAGACCCCTACGAGAGGAACTATGGAACTCAAGGATTATCTGCTGTTGTTGGCCCGCCGCGACGGATCGGATATTTACCTCAGCACCAACGCACCGCCTTGCGCCAAGTTCCAGGGCGTGTTGCGCGCACTGGATAAAGAACCCCTGTCGCCTGGACGAGTTAAGCAAATCGCCTATTCCGTCATGGATCAGCGGCAAGTGGTGGAATTCGAGAAGACGCTGGAGATGAATCTGGCGATCAGCGAATCGGGCATAGGCCGGTTCCGGGTCAACATTTTCAGGCAGCGCAACGAAGTGTCGATGGTGATCCGCAATATCAAGACCGATATTCCCACGGTCAGCGACCTGGGTTTGCCGCCGATCTTGACCGAAGTGATCATGGCCAAGCGTGGCTTGATCCTGTTCGTTGGCGGCACGGGTTCAGGTAAATCAACGTCGCTGGCGGCGCTGATTGACCATCGTAATACCCATAGCGGCGGCCATATCATTACGATTGAAGACCCTATTGAGTTTGTGCATAAACACAAACGCTCTATCGTCAATCAGCGTGAAGTAGGAGTTGATACGCTCAGTTACGCCGACGCGCTGAAAAACACCTTGCGCCAGGCCCCGGATGTCATTTTGATTGGTGAAATCCGTGACCGGGAAACCATGGAACATGCGCTGGCGTTCGCGGAAACCGGACATTTGGCGATTTCCACCCTGCACGCCAACAGCGCCAACCAGGCGCTGGATCGCATCATCAATTTCTTTCCCGAAGAGCGGCGTCCGCAGTTGCTGACCGATCTGTCTTCCAATCTGCGGGCGTTTGTGTCGCAACGACTGATTCCGACCATAGACGGCAAGCGGGTGGCGGCAATCGAAATTCTATTGCATTCGCCCATGGTGGAAACTCTCATCAAACGCGGTGAGGTCAGCGGCTTGAAAGAGGTGATGGAAAAAGCCGTCGGGATGGGTATGCAGACTTTTGATCAGGCGCTGTTTCATCTGCATCAAGCAGGCAAAATCAGTTTTGATGAAGCGATCAAGAACGCCGATTCCGCTAATAACCTGCGGCTGCGAATTAATTTATCCGGCAGTGCGCCCAGTGCGGATAAGCCGGGCGGTTCAGGATTGTCGCTGGAAGCGCTGGCCGAACCGGAAGAGGAAGCAGAGAAACCGATCCCGCCGCCCGCTGCCCCACGCCCGCCACCCCGTCCCGCATGAGCTTAAAATGAACGAAGTTGACTTATCACCCATCATCATGGTTGCCGCAGGAATTCGAGGATTGATTTTCGACTGCGACGGGACGCTGGTGGACAGTCTGCCTCTGCACTACGCGGCTTGGGAAGAAACTTTCGCAACGTTGGATTTGTCGTGTCCGCTGGATTTTCTCCTCCGGCATAACGGCAAGCCGACTGACCGGATTGTTGCCCTGTACAACGCCGAATTCGGCAGGGCGGTCGACGTTGGACGATTTACTGAAGATAAGGAACGGCGAACCTACGCCCGCCTGGCGCAGGCGAAACCCATCGAGGCGGTCGCCGCAGTGGCGCGGCGCTATCACGGGCATTTACCGATGGCGGTGGTATCGGGCAGCAATCGTCTGAATGTGGAGCGAGCGTTGCAGGCGGCTGGGCTGCGCGAACTCTTTTCGGTGGTATTGACGGCGGATGATGGCCTGCCGCCGAAACCCGCTCCAGATTTGTTCCTGGAAGCGGCGCGGCAGATGGGTGTGGAGCCGCATTATTGTCAGGTGTTTGAGGACGCAGATTCCGGGTTGGAAGCGGCTCGCCTTGCCGGAATGCTGGCAACCGACGTGCGACCGGTGATCGGGCAACGAACATTGTCATGACCGCCGAGTTCGTCCATCGCTCCCGCATCTCTGGCCTCAAGCGCCAATTCCTGCTGCTGATCGTCGCGGTTTACCTGGTGACTGGCGCGGCGGCGCTGGGCGTTTTCATGCTGGTCATGGGCGACATAACCCGGCAACTGGCTGAGGATTTCGCCACTCAGTACGCCTTGCGGCAAAGAGACCGGTTGCTGGCGCCGATTCAACGGGAACTGGCCCTGGCGCTGAAGTTGGCGGATTCCCCACTGCTCAAACAATGGGTCCAGGATGAAGACCACCCCGATCTCCGCACGGCGGCCCTGGCCGAACTGGACAGCTATCGTCGTCATTTCGCCGACCGCAGCTACTTTATCGTCCCAAATGCATCCAAACATTTCTACTTCAACGACGCCGCAAATGCTTATCAGGGCCGGGAACAAGGGCATACCCTCGATCCCGAATTGCCTACCGATTCCTGGTACTTCGCCACCTTCGCGCAGGAAACCGATTTCAATTTAAATGTAAATTACGATACCCCCCTCGATATCTACAAGCTTTGGTTCAATATCGTGATCCGGGAGGGTGCGCAAAAACTGGGGGTCGGCGGCACTGGGCTGGAATTGGATCGCTTCATCAAGATAGCACTCAGCGAGGATCGCCCTGGCGTAAGCACTCTATTGCTGGATAGTGCCGGGGCCATCAAGGCTTATCACCAGCGCGCCTTCATTGATTTCAATACAGTGGCTAAGAATGAACAGACGGAACGCAGCACCCTTTACCGGTTGCTGGCCACGCCGGCAGAACAGGCCGCACTGCGCGAGCGTCTGGAACGGCTGAGTACTGGCCAGTCATCCGTCGAGACGCTGTCCCTGACCGTCGAGGATCAGCCCTATTTGGCCGCTATCGCCTATCTCAACGACATTCGCTGGTTCACCGTTGCACTGGTTGACATCGCCAGCGTCTACGGCTCCCGGCAATTCGCTCCGCTGGCGCTGCTGCTGGCGTTCTCCCTGTTGGCGCTGGCCGCGACGATGATTGTGTTGCTCAACCGGCTGGTGCTAAACCCGCTGGCCCGATTACACCAGTCTGCTCAGGCGCTGGCTGTTGGCAATTACCAGCAACCGGCAACCGTTGCAGTGGATAACGAGATCGGCGATTTGACCCAGGCGTTCAATCAGATGGCGCATACCGTTCGCCAGCACACCGGACATTTGGAGCAACTGGTCGATGAACGCACTCTGGCCCTGCGCCAGGCTAATGAACAACTGGCTGACGCCCATCGGCAATTGATGGACAGCATCGACTACGCGCAACTGATCCAGCAGTCCCTGTTACCCCCGCCTGAATCACTGGCGCGGGCATTCGGTGAACACTTTGTCATCTGGCGGCCCCGCAATGTGGTCGGCGGGGATTTCTATTACGTCCGGGAGGATGCCCGAGGGCGCCTACTGCTGATCGCCGATTGCACCGGCCATGGCGTCCCCGGCGCATTCATGACCATGGCGGTCAGCGCGGTACTTCGCTACATCACCGGTGAACTGGGCATCACCGATCCCGCGCCGTTGTTGCAAGCGCTTAACCAGCGGTTGCGTGACGCCCTGCATCAGCATGATGGCGGCGAAGGCGGTGAGAATGGTTTGGATGCGGGTGTGTGCTGGCAACCAGCCGGTGAGCGGAAGCTGATTTTCGCTGGCGCCCGGCTGGATTTGTATTATCGCGATCTCGACGGCGCAATAATCCGGGTGCGGGGCGACGCCCATGACATTGGCTATCACCGCTCCGACCCGCAGACGATTTTCACCAGCCACCCGATTGAATTACCGCCCGGTCGAGCCTGCTATCTGACCACTGATGGATTGCTCGATCAGGCCGGCGGGCCGAAAGGCCATGGTTTCGGGCGACGGCGGTTTCAACAGGTTCTTCAGGACGGCGCTGAGCAACCGCTGGCGGTTCAGCGCGAAAGACTGGAACAGGCGCTAGCCGACTGGCAGGGCGACCACCATCCCCAGCGCGATGACATTACCGTGATGGGTTTTCGACCCGTCTGATCAGGAGCGGTATTCATGAAAGACTTTGATTTAGTCCGCTTGCAAGGCGATTTGAGCGAGCGCAACATTCTGATGATTTTCAGCGGCCCCTTTTCGCACAGCATCATCGAAGAGCTCGGTAAGGCGGTGCGTAACCATCTGGAAAACGCCTCCCTGAGCCGCACGGCGATCATGGATGTCTTTGCCGTCTACGTTGAACAGGCGCAGAACGTGCGCAACTACCTGGATCGTTGGCAAGCGGAACCGGGCGGTGAGCGGATCGCTCATTCCGGCATTGTGGTCATTGCCCGTGACGGTGAACGCTATGTGGTCAGTTCGGGCAATCTCATGGCGCAGACCGACGTCTCCTCGCTGGTTGCCCGCCTGGAACCACTGCGGGCGCTAGACAAGGCTGGGTTAAAGGCCTTGCACAAGGAACGGCTTCGTCAGCCGTTGAGCGAAGCCGGCGGTGGCGGCCTGGGCCTGATTGAAATGGCGCGTAAGGCGGCTCTTCCGTTACAGTATGCCCTCACCACCGTAGATGAATACGTCTTCTTTACCCTGCGGATTGTGATTTAAATCTTAACAATCCGATTGGAGAACTTTGGAATGGATAAGCTCATCGTCGAGGCGACCCGATCATCGCCCGCGATTGAATTGAATGCCGAAACCCGCCGATTGCGCCTTCGCGGCGAGTCGTATCCTGAAAACGCCGCCGCGTTCTACGCGCCAGTGTTCGCTTGGCTAAAGATCTTTATTGCGGGACTGGAGCCGGCCGCGACCGTGCAAGTCGATCTGGAAATCCTTTACCTCAATAGCAGCAGCACCAAAGTGATGCTGAATCTGCTGGATGTGCTGGAGCAGGCGGCCCAGGACGGTGCGAACGTGATCGTCAACTGGCGTTACGATCCGGAGAATGAAGCCATGCTCGAATGCGGCCAGGATTTCAGCGAGGAACTGGAAGCCTTAACCTTCAACCTGGTGGAACAGGAATCACGGTGAATGCTCCGGCCAATCTGCTCGACAGCGAAGAGCAAACGCTGGAGGCGGCAAAAGCAGCGCTGCAAGGCGATGCACTCGGTTCAGGCGCTGGGGCCTTTGCTGATCTGACCCGGCAATACGCCCGGTTGCTGCGCCACACCCGCCATCTGATTCGGGTCAGCGACCGGATGCAGGAAGAGCTGAACCACCTGAATGAGAACTTGCGTGAGAGCGAGGAAAAATACCGCTCACTGTTCGAGAACGCCCATGAGGGGATTTTCATCGCTCGACTGGACAGCCAATTTTTGCAGGTCAACCCGGCAATGGCGCAGGTGCTGGGTTGCCCAACGCCGGAGGATTTTTTGCGCACGCATCAGGCCGATGCGGTATGGCCTTTTCTGGATGGCGACGACCAGGAAAGCCTGTTCAATACTCTGGCCATGCACGGTCAGGTCAGTCATTTACAAATACGGATGCTCCGCCAGGATGGACAAACCATCTGGGTAGAAATCAACGCTCAGGTGCGTCCGGCTGATAGCCGACATCCTGACGCCAAGGTAGAAGGTGTTCTGTCCGATATCACCGAGCGCAAGCGGATGCTGGAAGAACTGCGGCATCTGGCGACAACTGACAGCTTGACCGGCCTGTACAACCGCCGGCATTTTCTGGAATTGTGCGAACGGGAGTTGCGGCGCGTCCACCGTTACCCAAACGACATCGCCCTGCTGATGCTGGACGCCGATCATTTCAAAAACATCAACGACATGTATGGCCACGATGCCGGCGATCAGGTCTTGCGGATTATCAGCCGATTGTGCCGCGCCCATGTCCGTGAAGTGGATATCGTCGGGCGGATGGGCGGCGAAGAGTTTGCTATTCTGTTACCGCAAACCGGGTTTTCCGCGACGCTGGACATCGCTGAGCGCTTGCGCACGGCGATCGCACAAACAACCTTGCCGCTAACAGACGGTCAGATGCTGCGTTTCACCGTCAGTATTGGCGGTTACACGTTCACCGGGCGAAAATTAGCGGTCGATGAATTGCTCAAGGCCGCTGATCAGGCGCTCTATGCCGCCAAACGGAACGGGCGCAACCAGGTCGATATTCACCAGAATGAGCCGGCGCACGCGGATTGATCGGATCTCATCGCTGGGCCGCACTGGCCGATTTGCATTCCAGCTCAACCTGTTTCGATTCAGCCCCTGTTTAGTAACGAACACCCAAACTGACTTACTGAGTCGCTACCGTCCGTTTTCGCTGATCTGCAACCGATTCTCTATCTATCGCAACCCTCAGTCCTATCGGAGCCTCTCGTGACCCGAACGCTGTTCCTCGGCCTGGATGGCGCTACCTTTCACATTCTCGACGATCTCACCCGCCACCGACCGGGCGAAGGCGTCGTCATGCCGTTTCTGGCCAGCTTCATGGCGCAGGGCTTTCGAGCGCCGTTACGCTCAACGCCCCATCCGCTCACCCCGCCAGCCTGGACTACCTTGGTCACCGGAAGGACACCAGGCGAACATGGGGTTTACGACTTCATGCGGGTCGATGACCGCCAGCACGAAGTGTTTTTCACCCTTTACGATTTTCGCGATATTCGCTGTGAAACGATCTGGAGTATCGCCGGTCGACAAAATAGATCGATCGTTTCGCTCAATTTTCCGATGATGGCCCCGCCGCCGAAACTCAATGGCAGCCTGATTCCCGGCTTTACCCCGTGGAAGCATCTGCGCCGCAACATGACCCCGGACGGTCTCTATGACCGGCTGCGCGATATTCCCGGCTTCCATCCGAAGGAACTGGCCTGGGATTTTGAGCGGGAGAATCAGATCGGCGAAGACATGGACCGTGACTATCTAGCCGCCTGGATCGGCTACCACCTGCCGCGTGAAGAGCTATGGTTCCAGGCCGCCCGCAAACTGCTCATTGAAGATCATCCGGCTTTGATGGCGGTGATGTTCGATGGCACGGACAAGATTCAGCATCAAGCCTGGGTTTATCTTGATCCGGACCTGCGGCCCGCCGACCTGGATACGAGCTGGTTGCGGCTGCGGAATCTCTGCCTGGACTACTTCCGCAAACTGGACGGCTATCTGGCGGAATTAGTCCGGCTCGCCGGACCAGACGCGCAAGTGTTCATGGCCTCCGATCACGGCTTCACCGCTTCCCGTCAGATCGTGCGCATCAACCGTTATCTGGCTGATCTTGGCCATCTCACCTATCACCCGGTGGCTGACAGCGATGCGGCCCGCCGTCGGGCCGCCAGTCCGTTTGCTTATCTGGACTGGCGGAAAACGGTCGCTTACTGCCCGACCCCGTCCAGCAACGCCATTTTCATCCGCGTCGCCTGCGAGCCGGGCCAACCCGGCATCGCGCCCGATGACTACCCAGCGTTCCGCGCCCGATTGATCGAGCAACTGTACGCTTTGCAAGACCCGTCAACCGGCGCGCCGATCATCCGCGATATTCTCACCCGTGAAGCCGCTTTCCCCGGTCAAGCCAGCGCCAGCGCGCCGGATTTGACCCTGGTGCTCGCCGACTACGGCTTCGTATCGATTCGCAATCTGGAGCCGGTGGTAATCACCCGCCCAGTTCCCATCGGCACCCATCATCCCGACGGCGTTGTGCTGGCCGGTGGCGCTGGCATCCAGCCGGGCCAACAGACCGAACCGTTGCCCATCGCTGATATCGCCGCGACCCTGCTGCACAGCCTGGATTTGCCGATCCCCGCTGATCTGGAGGGCCGGGTGATGACCGCTGCCTTCACCGCCGATTTTCTGCGGGATCGACCGGTGCATTTCGGCCCCGCCACCCTCCCGGTCAAGGATGGCGAACTCCAGGACGCAGCGATTCCGGTGGAAGATCGGGACAAGATTCTGGCGCAACTCGCCATGCTCGGTTATCTGGAGGAATAATGCCCGTCGCCCGGCTGACGGCAGTCAGCCTTAATTACCTCCAGTTTCCCAGCCAGACCGAGACGCCGTTATGCGGCGATCTGGTGTTGATTCACGGCTTGGCCGCCAGCCTGGGTTTTTGGCGTCTTGGCGTGGTCCGGCCGCTGTCCTGGCTCTGCCGGTTGACTGCTTACGATCTGCGCGGGCATGGCCGCAGCGAAACGCCGCCCACCGGCTATTCGATTCCACAAATGACTGACGATCTCGCGGCCCTGCTTGATCATCTGGGCCTGGAACGGGTTCACCTGCTGGGCCACAGCTTCGGCGGCGCGATTGCTTTGCTGTTCGCCAGCCGCCACCCGGAGCGGGTATGCAGCTTGATGCTGGCCGATGTGCGTTTGCGCGCCTTGCAACCCTACCATCGCCTGCGCGACTGGAATGACTGGCCGCGCTGGCGTCCCTTGCTGCAACGGGTCGGCATCGAACTCAACGACGCCGAGCCGGAAGGCGGTTATGCGCTGCTGACGGCGCTGGCCCAGGCGCAATCCCATGCAGTTCATGCGCTGCCCTTACCACTGTTTCAAACACCACGGGGCAGCGCTCGCCGCAATGGCCCGGCGCAGCGTTGGTTGCGGTTGCAGGAGGCCACCTCCATTCATCAGGATCTGCAAATACCGGATAGTCTGACGCCGACAGTTCTCAGCGCCATTCGCCCGCCCGTACTGGGCCTTTACGGTGAGCACTCGCCGGTGTTGCCGACCGCTCGCGCCCTGCGCCGGTTGTGTCCGCACTACGAGTTACACCGGGTGCGCCATGCCGGGCATTTCTTTCCGCTGACCCGGCCACGGCGTCTGGCTCGCGCCGCCCTGCGCTTTCTGGCGACCCAAACCGGGCTTTCCACCGATTTTGAGCATCTTTTCGATGGCGCCGAATACGAGCATGAGCATGAATCTCCATCACTCCTCACGGCCTTTTGAACCCGGCCCTTCCCCCGGTTTATCCGATCGGCATTTCCGCCGGATCGCCGCCCACGGCTTTGGCGATCCCTATAACGCCTACCCGCACTCCATGATCGAGTACAAGGGTTATCTGTACGTCGGCACGACTCGCGCTAACTTATGTATGCTCAAGGTGTCGAAAATCCCCACCAAGTTCGCCTTCTGGCCGGTGGAGTGTCCCGATCGGCTCTATGAACTGGATATGCGAGCGCAAATCTGGCGTTACGATCCGGTCGCCGATCAATGGCGGGAAGTCTACCGTTCACCGTGGATCGCCAACGCCCAGGGCGAGCGGATTCCCCGGGACATGGGCTATCGCGGCATGGCGGTGTTTCAGGGGGAATCCGACCCGGAGCCGGCGCTGTACGTGTCGACTTACGCCTCAGCCGAAGGCCCAGGCGCTTATATCCTGCGCAGCGTGGACGGCGAATGCTTCGCGCCAGTGTCCAAACCTGGCTTGCTGGAATTGCCGACCACGACCATCCGCACTCTGACCGCCTTCAAGGACCGCCTGTTTACCTCGCCCACCGGCCGGGCCGGCGGCAGTCCGAACGCCGCCGACATCGCGGTGATCTATGAAAGCCGCGATCCGATCCGGGGCGACTGGACACCGGTCAATGCACCGGGCTTTGGCGATCCCAATAACATCGTGGTGTTCGAACTAGCCGCCTGGGGTGACTATCTATACGCCGGCACCGGCAACTTCAAACGGGGTTTCCAGATTTGGCGCACTCGCGCCGATGGCGATCCTCCCTATGTCTGGGAATGCCTCATCACCGATGGCGCGCAACGAGGGCCACTCAATCAGGGCGTGGTCAGCTTTGCTGAATTCAAAGGCGCGCTCTACGTGGGCAGCGGCATTCAGAACGGCGGCATCGACAGCGTCAACAAGGTCGGTCCCGCCGGGCCGGAATTGATCCGGCTCCACCCGGATGGCCAGTGGGATTTACTCGTCGGCAATCCGCGTGAGGCGCTGAATGAATACAAAGCGCCGCTGTCGGGCTTCCGGCCGGGTTTCAACAACCCCAGCAATGGCTATTTCTGGCGGATGGCTGCCCATGACGGCTGGTTGTATCTGGGTACGCTGGACTGGAGCCGGATGCTGCCCTACGCCGATCAGGAACGCTGGCCAGCCTGGTTCCGGCGCACAGTCGACCGGATCGGCCTGGACCACATCATTGAGCAACAATCCGGTTTTGATTTGTATCGCAGTTTCGATGGCGAAAACTGGCTGCCGGTCACCACCAGCGGCTTTGGCAACTCCTACAATTACGGCCTGCGTGGACTGGTTTCAACAAAATATGGCCTGTTCGCCGGTGCGGTTAACCCTTTCGGTCCACGAGTCGCCTGCTGGGAAGAAGGGCAATGGAGTTATCGGGATAATCCGGAAAGCGGTCTGGAAATCTGGCTGGGCCATCACTGAAAGGTTCATCATGCACGCTGATTTTAAAAACTGTATCAACTACTGGCGGATTAGCCTTCGATGGCCTGGGCTGTTAACGATTGGGCTGACGCTGGGGCTGGCCGCCTGTAACTATGAAAACCCGCCAGGCGACGCCTCAATCAACCCGGCCTTGCAACAGCGCTTCAACCAACTGGATCGCGATAGCGATGGCCAACTCAGCGCCGAAGAATTGAACCGCCCGGCCCTGTTCCAGACCGCTGATCTTAACCGCGATGGATATATCAGCCTTCAGGAAGCCAGCCATTTCATTCAGCAACGCCGGGCCTCGCGCCGCGAAAGATCCAATCTGCCGGTCTCGGCATCGGCCAATGGCGGCCCTGCCGCATCGGATGATGTCCAGAGTGATCCCCGCGCTTCCCGCCCGCTCTGGCGTCTGGCCCGAGGCGAGGTTGGCTCGGCCCCGGTAAATCCGGTAAATAATGCATTGCAGACCGTGACCCTGATGCATCAGGGACGGGAGCGTAGCTATCTGCTCTATGTGCCTGCCAGTTATAAGCACAACCACGGTGCGCCGCTGATGCTGGTGTTCCACGGCGGCGGCGGTCATGCGGCTGGAATCGCCAACACCACCGGCATGAACCGGCTCGCCGAAAAACATGCATTCATCGTGGCTTATCCCAATGGCACGGGCGTTCGCAGCGACCGCAAGCTGACCTGGAATGATGGCTCAAATCCGCCTCCGGGCTACGCCGAATTGCAGAATATCGACGATGTCGGCTTCATCAGCCAAGTACTACAACACATCAAGCACAACTACTCGATCAATGCCCATCAGGTCTATGCAACCGGCCTGTCCAAGGGGGGAATGTTCGCTTATCGGTTGGCCTGTGAATTGTCCGATCAGTTCGCGGCGATTGCGGTGGTCGCAGGGGTGCTGACCTCTCCACGCTGCGCGCCGCGCCAGCCGGTAGCGATCCTGCATATTCACGGCACGTCCGACGAAAACGTACCTCTGCAAGGGGGGCAGGGCCGCCATTCGGCCCGGTCAGCGTTTTATCCCTCGGTGATGACCGGCCTGGAGCGCTGGCAACGTTTCAACCAGTGCTCGCCCAACCGCCAGCAAAACACGCTGAGCGCTGACGCGATCAGTTACAGCTATCGTGATTGCGCCAAGGGCAGTGAAGTGACCTATTACCTGGTGCAGGGCGGCGGTCATGCCTGGCCGGGCGCTGCCCCCAAACGCTGGCAGGAACAACGAGGTGTGCGCGTCAGTTCCCTGCCGGCCAGCGAACTGATCTGGAAATTTTTCGCCACCCACGCCAAGTCCTCAGCGACTCCGCGCCCATGACCCGTCTACCGCCGCCCTTATTTATTCTGACCTGCATGCGCTCCTATTCCTCACTGGTCAACGCCATGCTGGGTCAGCATCCCGCGATGTACGGCCTGCCGGAACTGAATCTGTTTATCGCTGACACGCTCGCCGGGGTAGTCAGCACCCTGCAACTCGTGCGCCCGCAGAGTTTGCACGGGTTGCTGCGGGCAGTAGCGCAAGTGGAGTATCAGGCGCAGACCGTTAAAACGGTGGAACAGGCCCGCGCCTGGCTACGGGCGCAGGGTCACTGGAACGCACGGTTTTTTTGAGCAGCTACACCAAACGGCCTATTCCGCCACAACGGTTGGAGGGACTGTTGGAATGGGCTACCGAAATCACGAGCGGCTTCCCTCCCGCGAATGTGAAGCTCGCTCAACATTTTGGTTATCGTTGACCAAGCGCTGACTTTGTCCCTCAACGATAACCAAACTGTTGGGCCAAAGCGATGGTCGCCGAACCGAATCGTGAGCCATCCGACATCCACTCCAGAGGATCGCTCAGATTGACCGACGACGGCTTGCTGATTCTCAAGTATGGATCTTTCAAGTACTTGTGATCATTCCCACCTTGAGCGTTATTGGGTCCGACCCTAGCAAAGGGTGAGTTTTCTGGATGCTTCATCGCCTTAATAGCATCCGAATCATTACGAATTTCCAACCACTCGGCAATCTGATGCAGGTAGCGATCTGGATCAGCCAATAGCAACTCACCTTGCAAGCGGATGCTTTGCCCAACAGGCAACCGTTCAGTAAAGTGGAGAATATGCCTATGGACCTTGAGCCAATATTTCTCGATGCGGCGACTATCTGGCAACGCTACATTTAAAAACCTTTTAGCATTTTTCTTATCGTGAAGTTCGTAGAGGGATTTACCGGACGAATACGGATGTCGCAACAGATGGAGGAATCGGGCAGATGGAAAAGTCCGGTACAAACGCGCCAAATGAGCAGGCTCTGCGCAGTTACTGGGGCTCTTTTCGACTATTTGTCGATGACTTCCATGCATCGCCACATGCCAGGCTAAATCCCGCGTCGGCATATCCGGTCGGTCGCGTAGCCATTGCCAAGCTTGTTCAGCAGTTGCCTCCGTTTGATCACCATCATGCAATTGAGCAAGGGCTCTAACCAGACCATCTATTCGATGCCTGTCTTTAGGGCCGGCAAAGTGCTGAAATATCCCCCGCACTGTATCAGCCACAAAGAAATTGGTTTCCGGCAATCCATATAATTCCGGGTGCTGGCCCAACATTCCGCAGACCACTGAGGAAAAGGAACGGCCCGGACACAGGATAAATACTGGCCGATAGTTAGCATATTGTTGATGATTCATAATGCACTCGTAAAAACAATTCTCAGAACCAGACGCAGCCGCGTCCGAACCGTTTTATAAATTTTATATCAACCGCTTACCACATGGGTCACTTACTGCATGTCCGCTCATTCTTCATTCCGGTTTCACGCCATTCCCGCGAATCTGCTGCCCGAAGCCAGTCACTGCCTGATTCAGGCTTCTGCCTGGTTTCAGGGCTGGTTGTACCTGGGGATCACGATCTACCCGGCGGACGCCCGCCAACCCGGCAGCGCCATTCTGCTGCGTCACCACCTGCGCGAATCTGGCTGGGAGCGATTGCACACTAGTCCGGTCGAATCGCCCTGGATTGCGCACCAAGGCCAGCTTCGCCGCTTCCCTCTGGAACTCGGCTGGCGAACGCTGTCGGTGCTGCCGGGAAAAGAACAACTCACTCCCTTGTTGTATGCGCTCCGGCTCAGCTTGCGGACGCCCGCCTTGCTGTATTCCGTAGATGGCGCGCATTTTCAGGAACTGCCCAGTCCCGGCGATCCTGGTCCACTAGCCAGTCTCCGCAGTTTCTCTGGCCAGGTCTTCGCCATCCCTGCCAGCGCGGCTCATGATACCAACGGCGACGGCCCATTACTCTGGGTCAGCGCCGATCCCCATTCCCCGGCGTGGCGCCCCGCTCACTCCCCTGGCTTCGGCGATCCGGAAACCCGGACGCTGGACAGTTTGCAGGTCTTCAATGGCCAACTGTACGCCGCCGCCGGTAATCCCACGAACGGTTTTCGGCTGTGGAAAACCACCGCCCGTGGCGAGCCGCCCTTCGCCTGGGAGCCGGTGCTGACTGAAGGGGCGCAGCGCTACACGCTGAATCCCTATGTCGAAACCATGACGGTTTTCAAGGACGCGCTCTATGTGGGAACCCGTTCCCTCAAGCCCGATCCTCAATGGGAATTCGCCACTGCCGGCGCGGAAATCCTGCGGGTGCTGCCGGACGACCGCTGGGAATTGGTCATGGGAACGCCGCGCTTTTCACCCATCGGACTGCAAATCCCGCTCTCCACCCAGGGGCCGGGGTTCGGCGATCCGTGTAACCAGCGGGTTTCGCGGCTCATGGGGACGCCTGATGCGCTTTACGCCGCCATCGACAGTAACGCAGACCTGTGCAACGTCGATCCTGCGTCTGAACCCATCGGCTTCCACCTGTGGAAAACCCGTGATGGCGAAGACTGGCAACCTGTGACATCCGACAGTTTCGGCCAACGGGCGGCCTTGGATCTGCAGATCCTGCAACCCACACCGCTTGGACTGGTCGCCGCCGGTAACTGGAATCTGGCGCTCGACTCAGCAGCTCAACCCGGCTTCTGGCTGGAAGAACGCACCTGCTAAGGCGCGGCAAAAATCAGGGCAACCACGACCACATTTCGATCATCACGAACCGCACCAGCGCCCGGGTAAAGGCAACAATCAATGGCTGGTCACCCGCCGCGATCTTGGCGACCCCGGTCATCTGCGATTTCAACACCCCATCAGGATTGGGAATCTCAATCGTCACCCGCACCGCCCGAACAAAAGGATTGTCCGGGTTCATCTCGACCACGGGCGCGATGGCCGCCACTCGGCCATCGAAATCGCGCAACGGATACGCCCAAACCCGCAATCGCACCGACGCCTCCGCTTGCACCACGCCGATATCAGTTTCCGGAGCCAGAATCTCGGCGCGCATGACCCGGTTATCCTCCACCGCCGCGAACAGATCGCCTTCTTTCAAAAAACCGCCAATCTTAAACTCCGGGCGCGGCGTCACGATCCGTCCGGCCAGCGGCGTCCGCAACCGGGCGCGTTCGCGCTGGTCGCGGAGATAGGCCAACTGCGCCGCCAGTTGTCGGAGTTCAGCTTGTTGAACAGCGACTTCCATCGATAATGGCGGGCTCTTGATCAAACGTAAATTCGCCTCGGCCACGCCGACCCCGGCCTCATCCAGCTCAGCGGTCTTCACCGCTTCTCCATACTCCAAATCCTTGACGACGCCCTGCTTATGCACCGGTTCCAGCAACTGCTGAACCTTGCGGCTATGAATGGCGCGAATTTTGGCCATTTCCCACTGTTGTCGGGCCAAGTCAATCGCTTCGGCCTTGGCGCCATGCTGGAGCAACGCCAGTTCGGCCTGTTGGCGTTCGATGCTCGCCGCAGTGACCGCCAGTTCATGATCCTGTTGCCAGGCGCTCAATTCAGCCAGCATCTCTGCCGGTGCGACCCACTGATTTTCCCGAACGGGCGCCTGCGCCACCACACCGGAAGTGACCGCGTGAATTTCGGCGCGGGCGATTGGAAACAGCGTGACTTCCCCGGTAACGTCATAGGGATAAGGCAGGAAAGCGCCGCCAATCAGCATCGCCAGCACCGCCACTCGCCATGGGCGGTGCGGGCTCCCCGCTGCAGTCAAACCCGGCGCCGCGCTGCGGGGTGGGTTTGGCGCAACACGATCTGCCGACATCGACGGCGCCTTCTCACTACGCTGTTGACGACCCTGCAACCGGTGCAGCGACCAGCGCGTCACCAGAAACAACAACCCCAGAAACAGCACCACGCCAACGCCCTGGAAGCGCGACTCCAGTTGCAGGGCGGCAGAGAACATGACAAAACCGACCAGTAACAATACATAGATAGCGCACACCATGGCGTAACCGAGCAGACCGTATTTCTCACTGCCCGCTAATCCCGGCGGCGGGCGGCGACCCCGCAGATACAGCCCCAGCACCAAAAACGCCCGTTCGCGCAACCGGGGCATGGCCAGCCAAGCCACCAGCCAGGCATAGCCATCGGCCCGCCACAGCGGATTGGCGGTGAACAGAAATGCGATCAACGCCATATGGCTCAATACAAAACCATAAGCGCCCAGGGTGGCGCCGCTTTCCAGGGTCAGCCGCCATAACAATGCGCCGCCGACAAACAAACCCAGCTTCGCCAGCAACGCCGCCGCCGCGACCCATAACCGCTGATGACGGGAAAAACCCCGCAAGCGTCGGGCGACAAAGAAACGCGGAATGAGACCGTAAGCCAGCCGAATTCCGAACTGCTCGGCCCGCCCCCCGTAATGGACGCAGACTGCTCCTTGAGCAACCTTGCTGAACAGATTGACCACGAACAGACCGAAAACCAGTTTGAACAGCAGATGCCAACCCGGATCGGATAGCGATTGCAATGCGTGTTGATAGGCCGGCTGGTTGTACAGCAGCGTCAGCAGCGCCAGCGGTACGCCCGGAATCAGCAGCCAGACGCCATGGCGCATCCAATTCAGTTGCTTTGCCAACCGGACAAAGCCGCGCTGAGGATCAAAAAAGGTCCAGCGATAAGGATCGCCAGGCCGGTCATCCTCCTCAGGGTCCAGCGGATCAGTCTCCGGCGCGACCGGCTCCAGCAACCCTAGCGCCGCCATATCCTGATAAAACTGCCCCAGTTGCTCAGCGGTCAAGGTCAGACCGAATTGTTGCGCAAAATCAGCTTGAATTACCGCCGAATCCGTCTCTCGATCCAGCGCCTGACACAGAAAAACCTCTTCCTTGCCCAACTCAAAGCGCTCACCGCTGGCGGGGTCCTGCACCTGGTAGCGACCTGCGGTCACCGCCGGTTCAAAGCGCAACGCCGGTCGCAATCGCCAGCGCACGAGTGAGTCATCGAGTTCACTCATCGCTACTTCAACGATTCTGGCGCCGATGCAACCAGGTGTTCATGACTCGATCCTGTTGGCTCAGGAATTCCTGCATCAGGACAAAATGTTCTGCGAGCGTAGCGGATCGACCCAGCGCCGCCGGTGGTTGCGGAACCACTGGCGGCGCATCCGGCAGCGGCGGTGATTCAGCAAGCGTCAGCCAATCTCGAATCTCTTGCGCTTCGGCGGAATCAATGCGCAAAAGGACTAAATCCGTCGGTAAATAGGGTGTGTGCAGCGACTTGCGGGCGCGACCTTGGTAGAGCCGATTCAACTGCAAGGGCAGCCCATGAACGAACAATGCGGCCAGCGCCTGACCGAGTTGCGCGCAATCATCACGGTTGCGGTTGTTCATCGCCACCGCCAGATGCGGCTGATCGTGCAGCACATCACGGACAAAGGCGCTGAGATGGCTGCTCGGGCCGACCTCGATGAAAACTCGGACACCGTCGGCGTATAAACGCTGGATACTTTCGCGGAATCGCACCGGCCGCTGGTACTGGTCAGCCGCCGTATCCCGGAAAGTCTCCGGCGCATCCGGAAACGGCGCAGCGGTCACACAGGAATACAGGGGGACGGAGGGCGCACGCAACTCCACTGAGGCGAACAGTTCCCGAAAGGCGGCGGCCATCGGCGCCATCAGCGGAGTGTGATAACCCCGATCAAGCGCCAGGAGAGCGCAAAACGCGCCAGAGGATTTGAACGTCTCATGAGCCTGCTCAATAGCCGCTTCCGGCCCAAACAGGATGAATTGGTTAAAGCAATTATCCATGGTCAGGAACAAGCGCGGGTCCGCATCCAGCACTGCCTGAACCTGATCCAGGGTCGTCGCGCCGACGGACAACAGTCGGCCATCCGGCATCACGCCCGCAGCCTCCAGCTCGCGGTAAATGCGATTCATTTCGAGAATATAGCGTCCCAGTTTCGCCGGATCGGCAAGCATCGCCCCAGAGGCAATGATCGCCGAGTTCTCGCCCGTACTATGACCCAGCAAGGCATCCGCGCCGACGCCAAATTCCCCCAGCAGGGCGAACAGCGCCTGATCGGCAACAAACACCGACTCTGAACCAAGCTCCATATCCCGCAACCGGGATTCCAGCCAGGTCCGGTCTTCAGCGCTCAACCCACTGGGCGGCGGAAAAATCGCCTGGCTGGGTTTGAGTTCGCGCTCAGCGCCGAACAACCGATCGAGAAAGTCAAACCAGCGCCGCACCGTTGGAAACTCGACCGCCAGGGATCGAAGCATATTGGGATACTGGGAATTCTCGCCGGGAAACAGTAGCGCGACGGCGCCTCCCGGTGGCTGATCGCAAAAAAAGATGCCATTGCGGGTCTGCAAGCGGTGGCGATTTTCCTCTGCCAACTTCGGCAACAACCAATCCAGTTTCTGCGTCAACTCGACGCTGTCCGTCGCAATCACTGCCAGGCGTTGTACGCCCTGCCCGCGCTCCCGCCATAACTGGGCCGCCAGTTCACCTGGATGAAGATCCGGCTCGGCGGGCAAGCGCTGACGGACGGCGGCCAGTTGTTGCAACAGAGCGGGGCGATCCGGCTGCTCGAATACCAGCAACGCCGCCTGTCCGCGCCGTCCCTGCGGCAGAAAAGCGGCCAAGGAGTCAGTTTCAGGCAGGGGTGATTCTTCGAGAATGGCATGGGTGTTGATGCCGCCAAAACCGAAGGCATTGATCCCGGCGCAGCGCAGCGCGGGACCGCTGTGAATCCAGGGCCGGGTTTCAGTATTGAGATAAAACGGTGTTTGCTCCAAACCGAGTCGCGGATTCGGTTCTGCACACTGGGTTGGCGGCAGAATGCGATGATGCAGCGCCAGCGTCACCTTAATCAGAGAAGCGATGCCCGCTGCCGGGATGCAGTGGCCAATCATCGACTTGATCGACCCCAACGCCACCTCCGGCAGGCGACCGCGCCGCGCGCCCATGACCTGCCGCAAGGCCTGAATCTCGGTCTGGTCGCCCAAGGGAATGCCGGTGCCGTGGGCTTCCAGCAGGCCGATGCGCTCCGGGCTAAAACCGGCCTGCCGGTAAGCGCGACTGATCGCCAGCGCCTCCCCCTCCAGCCGTGGCGCCATCAAGCCCTTGGCGCGGCCATCAGAGGCTTGACCAACCGCTTTCAGCACCGCGTAAACCCGGTTGCTGTCGCGCACGGCGTCGGGCAGACGCTTGAGCACGACGACCCCGCCGCCCTCGCCGAGCAACGTACCGTCGGCTCCAGCAGCGAAGGGTTGCACCCGCGAGCTGCGCGACAGCGCGCCCAGTTCACAAAACACCATATAGACCAGCGGTGAAGTCGTCGTGTTGACGCCGCCGGCCAGCATGACATCGGCTCGACCCTGCCGCAGCTCGGTCATCGCGGCGTCCACGGCGATGAGCGACGAAGCGCAGGCCGCGTCGATGATGTAATTCGGACCCATCAGGTTGAAGCGATTGGCGATCCGCCCGGTCATCATATTCGGCACCAGGCCAGGCACACTGTCCACATTAAGCGCCGGCAGGCGATTGCGCAGCACCGTGCGCAGTTGCTGTTGCCGATCCCGGCTCAATTCCGGAAAGAGGCTGGCCAACAATCCTACTGTCTGATCGAGGACCAGCCCGTGCTGGATGCCGTTGGTATTGGCGCGATGGGCGTGAATGCCGTGGCCAAGAATGATCCCGGTGGTTTCAGGTTGATAATCCCCTTCCCTGAGTCCAGCGTCCTCCAGCGCTCGTCCAGCCAGATCGAGAGCGTGAAACTGATCGGGTTCGCCGCCCGCTACCGAGACGGGCATGATGCCAAAAGTTTGCGGGTCAAACCGCGACAGTTCCTTAAGAAAACCGCCGCGCCGGGTATAGAGGCGCCCCAGATCGTCACTGGCGGGATCATGGAACAGGTCAGCGCCCCACTCGGGCAACGGATCATCGGTCGCGTCCACGCTTTCAAGAATATTGGCCCAGAAAGCGCTGACATCAGCGGCTTTCGGGAACAAGCCGGCCATGCCGATAATGGCGATATCCATGTTTTCTCTATCTTTCATTGGAATATGCGCAGAGCAATCGACCGGTCAGGAACCCGCACAGCGCAGGCCGCCCGCCCAACCGCCGCCCAGGCGATTCAGCGCACGATCCGCAGTGCATTCGAGCCCCTGAATCTCGACTCGGAGCCGCTGTTGCTCGTCGAGTAGAGTGATATGGCAACGAATCAACCCATCGTCAGCCTGAGACAACACGGCAACACGGCACTGAAAAACATCCGGTAAGGCGGCTGCGCCGTAGCAATAAATCTGGCCGATCCGACAGGGCAGCGGCGTCACATCACGGGTCAGCCGCGCCCACACCAGAATTGATTGCAACGCCCCATCGATCAATGTCGGATCGAACTGCCAATGAGCGGTCGCGGCGGGTGGGTAGAAGTCGCTGGCCTGACTACAGCGGAGGGTCGTCACGATACCCTGTTCGTTGTAACCCACAAATCCGGTCAAGGTCTGGAACAGTGGCCCGTGAAACAGCCAGCGCTGATAGACTTCAGTGACCGATAGTGGCAACGGTTGCAATGCTTCACTGCGACGGTTCACCGCCATCGGCTCAGCGGACCAACCAACCGTCACGGTCGCCTGATAACAGGGGCGCGCTGCGCCATCGTCCAACCGTGCGGTGAAGCGCCGTTGGCCATCGCCGAGCGCATCCGCCTCCCGCAGGGTAATGCGCAGGGGCGCAGCCTCTCGATTTTGCAAGCTCAGCCCGCGCAGGAGTTGCACGTCACTCAGTGCAACGCCCGCCATGCCCGGACAGAGTACGGCGGCGGCCTCCGTCATGTATTCCATCGCAACGGCGAACGGCAACACCGGGATGCCGTCCAACCGATGGTGATCAAGATACGGGTCGCTGATCAAATCCACGGTCTTGTCAAAACGCCATGTGGCGGCGTCCAACTGCGTCAAACAGGCGCCATACAGCAGCGCGTGAGAGCCATCGGCGATGACGGCTGGATCGGCTGAACCGGGCAGCGCAGTCAATCGCGCTTCTTCATATTCCCAGGGAAAGTCGCCGGCAACCAACTCCACCTCGCCCACCGGCCCGTAAAGCAACTCGTTCAATAACAACTGACGGCCAGCCAACGCCTTCACCAAATGGACGCCTCGTGCGGCAAATTGCCGCCGCACTTCCGGTGTCACCATGCCGACGCCGTGCGTGGTCTGGTCCCAAGGACTCCAATGGATAGCCGCGACCTTGACCTGCCCGTCCCAACGGGCGTGAAGCGTCCACGCCAGACGGGCCAGTATTTCGTTGGCGGTGGCGTAATCGGCTTGACCGCGATTGCCGAACCGGCCCGCGACCGAGGTAAAAAAGGCTAAAAATTTCAGCGTTTCCGGGCGCAGATCGCTGGCCAACAAAAAAGCGCTGTCTACCTTGGTATCGATCACCCGGTCGATGCTCTCGCGGGATTTGTCCAGCAACCAGCCATCTTCAATCACGCCCGCGCCGTGAATGACCGCATCGATGCGGCCATAGCGTTGATACAAGTCATCCAGCAGCGCGGCCAGCGCGGCTTCATCGCGGACATCCACTACCCGATAGTCCACCCGTGCGCCCATGGCCGTGAAGTCAGCCAGGTTGGCGCGAATTTCCCGATCACGTAATAAAGCCTGAATGCGCTGCTCAATGGCGGCGGGACGCAGCGCCTGCCCCTGGGCAATGAAAAAGTCGCGCAGCGCGGCAGCGTCCGGCAGAGCGCAGGTCGCCGCGCTTTCAGTCTCCGGCAACGGTGTCCGGCCCAATAGAATCAGGGTGGGACGGAACGCCGCCAGTTCGCGCAGCGTTTCCGCGGTAATGCCCCGCGCCCCGCCGGTCGCCAGCACGACCCAGTGCTCATCGGGTTGCCGCAAGGGCGTGGGTAACGGCGCGAGTGACGCCGGCACGGTGCGAAATACGGTCCGCATCCCGCCCGGATAGCCGACTTCGCGGCGCCCCCCCGGCAGCGCCAGCTCCTGAAACACCCGCGCCGCCAGTTGTTCGGGATCATCCGTCGAGTCGAAATCCAGCGCCTTGCCGATAAAACCGGGCTGATAAAGGTCGGGATTCCATTCGAGATTGAGCGTTTTCACCAAACCGGTCAGTCCAGCGCCGCCGGGAAATCCTTCCTCTGATTTCGAGTCGCTGGTGGATGCGCTATCGCGTCCAAACCAGCCCCCCAGACCGCTCACTGTCAACAGACGCCCGCCATCACGCAGTTCGGCGCCGACCAGTTGCAGTAAGTCGAACACGCTTTTCACCTCCAGGGCCATCCGCTCGCGCCACTCGGTCAACGGCGCATCTATCGCCAACGGCGACCGTCCCAGCGGCAGCAGATGAACCACTGCCCGGATCGCTGAACCGCGCCATTGGGCGTCCAGTCCATGCCGCAATCGCTCAACATCGCCCAGCAGTTCTTCGGCAATCAACAGCGGTTGCACCCCAGCGCCCCGGAGTTTTCGGCTGAGGGCGTCGGCCACGCCTAATTCGTCGGCGGTCAGTAGATACAGGCCCGGCTCCAGCCGCGCCGGCGCATCCGCCAGCGGCTCCTCATGCGCCCTAACGATAAACCGGGACAGTGGGGCGCATACCTCGACGTCTGTCCCGGTCGATTCAAAAGGGCGCGCGATCTCCCTGGCCGTTGCTCCTCCTGAATCAGCCGCCAGCCGGGCAGCCACCGCATCCAAAATCTGCTGGAGCGTGGGCAAGTTGGCGATGATTTCCATATGTGGCTGAAGCATGAGCGCAGTCGATTCCGGCAACGCGCGACGGAACAGACCCAGGATTTCCACGCGCTTGATGGAGTCGATGCCCAGATCGGCCTCGATATCCTGATCCAGTCCCAGCATATCGGGGGGATAGCCGGTACGCTCACTGGCGATTTTCAGCAGCAGGATTTTGAGGTCGGGCGGCCCAGATTGCACGACAGCAGACGCTAAGAGTGGCTCAGGTTGCGCTACGGCGGGAGCTGCGCCGATGGATGCGGGCGACGGGAGCGCAACACTGAGCGGCGGTTGCAGAGCCATCTCACCACTGCCCGTCGGCAAAGGGCGGGCAGGGACCGCCCGGGGGGCCAGCATGGCGGGCTGAAAGGCCGGTTCGTCACTCTCCTCGCGGCCTGCCGCCAAGTAAGCCAGCATCACCCGCTCCTGCAATTGCAGGAACTGGCGCATGGTTTCCTGATAACCGGCCATGGCCTGATCAACCGCCCCAGCAGCAGCGATCGGCGGGCCGGAGGGTTTATCGCTCATAAAAAAATTCTCCGTGGATGGTGCGACAACGGGAGACGCAACGGGGAAAGCAATGGGCGATGACGGACAGTCATCCGCGTTCAATGGCGGTTTCGCGCCATAAGCATAAAGTTCACCCGAACGCCGAACGCCCGCCCCACTCAGTAAATAGACCTGCGGCGGTAGGGGTGCAGGTTGAGACTGTTCCAACAGTAAATCCAGCCGTGGGAGATCATCGGCGACCCGACCGGCAAACAACGGCGTCAAATTCAGCCGGACGCCGTTGGCCAGCAACGCCGCCAGCGCCTGCAACAAGCCGTTCAACCCCCCGCCGTGATCATCGACCGCCACTGCCTGGTGCGGCTGCCCGTCCAAAATCTGCCGGGTCAGCCGGGTCAAAACATTACGGGGGCCGACTTCCAGGAATAACCGGGCGCCCGCTGCGTACATCGCCTCAATCTCGCCAGTGAAATTGACCGGCTCGGTCAGATGCGCCGCCAGCCGGTCACGAATGGCTGCCGGTTCCTGTGGATAGGGATCGGTAGTAGCGTTACCGTAAACGGTGAAAGCGGGCGACTGAAACGGCAGATCGGCCATCAACGCCGCCAGTTGCGCCCGCGCCGGTTCCACGATAGGGGAATGGAACGCGGCGGCGACCGATAGGGAAACGGTCGTAATGTCATGCGCCGCCAGCGCCTGCCGGGCCTGCTCGATGGTGGGCGCAGAACCGGACAGCACGCACTGCCGAGGTGCGTTGTCATTAGCCAAGGTCACACCGGCCACGCCGGCCAGCGCCGCCTTGACTGACGCCACGTCGGCTTGCGCCGCCAGCATGGTCCCCAGCTCACCATCAGCAGCGGCTTCGACGATAAACCGGCCTCGCGCTTCCGACAACCGCAGCAGCGTCGCCAGATCGAGAACGCCCGCCGCATGGAGCGCCACATATTCGCCGTAGCTGTGTCCCGCCGCCAGTCCCGGTTGCAGGTTCAGCGTTTTCAGCCACGCCCACAATCCCGCTTCAACCGCGCCCAGGGCCGGTTGCGCGATTTCAGTGCGAGTCAACCGGGTGCGGGCCGCCAGTTCAGCCTCGGCGGTAAAACGGTGCGGAGGATAGATCAACGCGCTGAGCCGGGGGATGAGAGGATGCAATCCTTCATCCGCCTGCTCCAGAACTGCCGCCACCTCCGGTAACGCCAACGCCAGTTCGCGCAACATGCCGGGATACTGACTGCCCTGGCCGGGAAACAGGACCGCTAGCCGACCCAGGGGCTCGTGAGTCGTCCAGGATTGTGGCGGATAAACGCTTTTTGTCGGGCGTCCCTCGCCTTTGACTTCGGCTAAACACTGCGCCAGTTCCGCTAGTGACCCGGCCACGATCGCCAGAGTAACGCCGTGTTCCGGCAGGGCTTGCGCCAGCGCCGCCGCCAGTTCGGCTAGACGGGGTTTTGCGCCCGTCTGTAACGCTGTGTGCAAACGCTCCAGTTCGGCTATCAATCCCGCCCGATCCGCCGCCCGCCAAACGAACAGTTCCACCGGCCAATCGGGTACTGGAGCGCAGGTATCCCCAGGCCCTTCACCTGCATATTCTTCCAGCGCGGCGTGGAAATTGGTTCCCCCGAAACCAAAGGCGCTGACGCTGGCTCGGCGCGACGTTTCCCGCTCTCGCAGCCAGGGCCGGGCGTCCGGGCAAATCCACAACGGACAGGCCGAGTCACGCAAAGGCGGCAAAGGTTGGTCAACCCCCCGATGCGGCGGCAACACCCGGTAATACAGCGCCAACGCCGCCTTGATCAGCCCGGCAACCCCGGCGGCAGCCTTGGTATGACCGATCAAAGTTTTGACGGAGCCGATGACGCTGCTGGCTGGTAAAGCGCTACTCTCGCTCAATAGCGTGGTCACCGTCTCCAGCTCCGCCCGGTCGCCGGCCACCGTGCCGGTGCCATGCGCTTCCCACAAACCCACAGTGGCCGGCGAATAACCCGCCTCCTGATAAGCGCGGCGCAAAGCCCGCAATTGTCCGGCGGGGCGGGGCGCGGTCAACCCTTTGGCGCGACCATCGCTGGAGCCGGCGATGCCCTTGATGACCGCATAAACCCGGTCGCCATCGCGCTCGGCGTCCGCCAGCCGCTTCAGGACCACTGCCGCGACGCCTTCGGCAATGGCGATGCCGTCCGCCTGCTCATCGAAGGTGCGGGGCTGACCTTGCGGCGACAGCGCCCGGGTCTTGGCGAAACAGAGATACATGAAGGGCGATTGCATGGTATCGACGCCGCCGGCAATCGCCAGATCGCTATGCCCCAGCCGCAACTCGTTGACCGCCTGATAGACAGCGGCCAGCGACGACGCGCAAGCGGCGTCCACGGTGCAGTTAATTCCACCAAAGTCGAAACGATTGCTGACCCGCCCAGCAGCGACATTCGGCAACAAACCGGCGAACGAATCCTCAGTCCATTCCGGCAACCGCGCCAGCGTCTCTTCATCGACCGGCCCGGCCATACGCGGTAAATCAGCGCGGGTGGCATACGCCAACCCCAGTTCACCCATGCCGCCACTGGTTCCCAACACGACCGCAATCCGTTCACGATCC